>Ga0163199_1000152_pt1 | contig 43712 bp, 33 predicted proteins | sample PL_2010_150m_FD_113537 | JGI IMG/M metagenome (GOLD analysis project Ga0163199, IMG submission 113537) | Freshwater microbial communities from Powell Lake, British Columbia, Canada to study Microbial Dark Matter (Phase II) - PL_2010_150m | ecosystem: Environmental > Aquatic > Freshwater > Lake ...
CCTTCGTGGTCATGGTTTGCCCTCCCAAGGGGTTAAAAGGTCGATCTCGCAATCAACCTCTTACCATGACCACCCGCGCCTTTCTACTAAAGACGCTTTTGCACATAACTCGGCACACTACCGGAGTTCAGTCAGATTGGCGGCTATGATCGGGCCTCCAAATCGGTGTTCCCAAGTTCAACATGACCTATCCCGCCATTCTTAGCGCTTCCCTGTTCCTGCTGATTGTTTTCGGCGTTGAACGCGCCTGCCGGCGCTGGGGCGTACCCTCGGTGATTGTCCTGGTGGCGAGCGGTCTCCTCGCGCAACCGTTGCTCGTGTCCCTCGGCGTGCAACTCAGCTGGGCCGGCACGCTGGTTCCCATTGTCGGCACCATCGGCCTGGTGTTGATCGTGCTGGAGGGGGCGTTGGACATCGAACTGAAGCGCGAGCGCCTGCGTCTGATCGGCGCCACGCTATTTCTCGCCGCCGCCGGCTTCACTGTTTGTGTGCTCGTCTTCGCCAGCGTCGCGCGACTGGCACTGGACCTCAGCTACGTGCAAGCCGTGCTGCTGGCCGCTCCGTTTGCCGTGATCAGCAGCGCCGTGGCCATTCCCAGCAGCAGCTTCTTGCCGCCGAAGGGGCGCGAATTCGTGGTTTACGAGAGTTCGATGTCGGACATCATCGGAGTCCTGGTATTTTTTTCCCTGCTCGGCTCGGATGGCAGCATCAGGAGTGCGCTGCTTGCGCTACTGGGTGGCGGCATACTGTCCCTGCTGCTGTCTTTGCTGTGTGCCGCAGCGCTGATGCTGGTGCTGCTGCGCGTCGAAGGCCACATCCGCTTCGTGCCGCTGCTGGCTGGCTTGTTCGCGCTTTACGCGACAGGCAAACTGCTGCATCTCTCCCCTCTGATCATGGTGCTGTTTTTCGGCCTGTTGCTCAACAAGCCCTCGCTCGTCACCCGCTTCCGCCCTTTCCACGATTGGGTCGAGGACGACTACGAGGCCACGCTGTCCGAATTTAAAACCCTGGTAGTCGAGTTGACCTTCGTCGTGCGCGGCTTTTTCTTCGTGCTGCTCGGCTACTGGACCGACCTGTCAGATCTCGCGTCTCCCTTTGCCTGGTTTGCGGCCGCGCTGGCACTGGCCGTCATCTTTGGCAGCCGCTTCGCCTTGCTGCGGCTGATGCAACTGGGCCCGGCCGCCGCCGGCCCGTTGGGCTGGATCGCGCCGCGCGGCCTCATCACCGTGCTGCTCTTCCTCACCGCGCGGGAAACCTTCGCTTTACCGGGTTACCTCAACGGAGCGGTAATGCTGGTGGTACTGGCGTCATCGGCGCTGATACTGGTGGCCCGCATATCACTGGGCGACCAATCATCGCCCCGGAGCGAAGCGCCGGAGCCAATCCCCCTACCCGGTCCCGAGATGCTCGGGGCCGATCCTCCGGGGGACCGCTGAAGCCCGTTAGGTGAAGGGTGCCTGGCCGGCGCGCTGGCGGAGACGAAACGGTCGCGGGCAGATCTTGCGGGAGACGCCGTTGGCACAACGAGTGCCGGGCCCTAAGGGACGGCGCCATCTTGCTCTGGTCCTGCGCGGAGAGGCAGAAAATGGACGGTGTTCGAGGCTTTCCGGGGCCACGCGTCTCTATTGCTTGAACAAAAAAACAGCGGGTCAGCGCCCGCCGTAAGGGTGGTCAGGGATTCGCCACCATAGGGAAGTCTCTCCTCCTCCCTTATTTCAATTTGCAGGTGAGATCTGCGCGCAGTTTTTCAGCCCGGCAATTCTCATCGTGGCGAATGCTGCGCGGCCTCTCCTTGCCAAAGCTGATCGCCTCGGTTCCGTCTGAGGGAGCGCCAAGCGACCAACAGCTGGTTTGCTTGAACGCCCGTTACCTTCCCCGGAACCCATATATTTTCACTTATTATATTGACGGCAATATATAATGCAAGTGCTGCGTTGACGGTATGATTTTTTGCTTACCCTGGGGAGTGGCGACTGTGGCAAAAAAGGCAAACCGTGCTGATGACCTGACGGATCGGCAATTGCAGGTTCTTAGACAATTCAGACTGATATTCGGGTCAGTAAGGCAGCACTTTAGAGAAGTGGAAAAGCACTGCGGAATATCGGGATCCCAGCTTTGGTTGCTGCATGAAGTGGCGAAAACCTCGGGCACTGGTGTGTCGAAGCTTGCCGAACGCCTGGCTATCCATCAGTCTACCTGCAGCCTCTTGGTCGAGAAGCTCGTCGGTGCCGGATTGGTATCGAAAAAGCGGTCCGTCGCTGACCAAAGGCGCGTGGGCCTCGAAGTAACGCCGGCCGGAATACAACTGTTGAATAGTTCTCCTGGACCGACCGAGGGCATATTGCCCGAGGCACTCAAACAGATGCCGGATCTTGCGTTGAAGACATTGCATGACAACCTGAGCCAACTAGTCAGTCACTTGACAACCCGCGACGAAACAGATGCCGAAAAGCCACTTGCAGATTTATAGCAACGCGAGAAATACATTTCGGCTTTTCACAAGCCGCTTGTCTTGCATCGCAGCCCTGTCCCTCAATGCAGTGCTGTTGGTATCTGCCGCCACCGCAGCGGAGCACATTCGGGTTCGACACGCTCAAGATACGTGGGAGAGTTCGGCTTCGAATGACAGCGCCTATTTCGATGCAGGGTCTTCATCAATCGACGATGCCGCTTCGCAGCTTATTCAGAGGCACGGCGACAGACTCAGGGCCGCCCCCGAATTCCACATAACAATAATCGCGCATACAGATGATCTGGGCAGCTCATCGTTCGAGATTGCCAAGGGGCAGGAGCGCCTCGATGCAGTAAGAAAGCGGTTGGAAGAATTGGGCGTCCCGCCCGGTAGGATTCGTTCGGAAAATCACGGAAGCGAGAGTCGTTCGGCTGAGCTTTGTGCGGAAGAGGAATGCCGGCGCAGCAACAGGCGTGTTGATTTCTTGTTTTCCCGGTAATCAGCTCTCAATACATGCGCGCTTTGAAGGCATTCGACCGTGTACTTGGGCACTTGGCCAAATGCCGGGCTATTTGGCTGGAACGGGCGCCAGCAAGCATTTTCTGAGCTGGCTTTGTGAGTCGTTGACCGTCTGGCCGAACAGTCTTGGCGGTGGCATTCCTCGCTGCCCGCTACAAAGGATCAACTGGTTTTGCTGGCCTGAAGGAACTTTCCCATGCGCCTATCCCTACGTTTCGTACTCCCGTTGCTGTTGGTATTGGCCGGCATTGCCTATGCAGTGGCGCCACTGGTCGACCAACTGACCTTGAAATGGTTTGTGCGCGACCTCGATATACGCGCAACGCTTATCGCCAACACCATCCAGGAACCTCTGCAGGAGCAGTTGGTCGCTGGAAAGAAGGCCAAGATTGGCAGCTTTTTTGCGCACATTACCCAGGATGAGCGGCTGTACGCGGTCGGCTACTGTGCCACGGACCGATCCGCCGCGCTTGCCAGCCGTGCGTTTCCGGCAGACATCCGCTGCGCGGATCTGTCTCGCTGGGAGCAACCCGGGAGCGCTTTGCTGCATGGTTCCCACGGTCCCTTGCATGTCGCTGTAAAGCAGATGACCAACGAGCTTGGAGCGGCGGGCAAGCTGGTCCTCGTGCACGACATGAGCTTTGTTACGCGCCGCAGCGAGGAGACCAAGCGCTACGTCTTCTACTTGTTCCTGGCACTGGCGGCGGTGGTGTCGCTGATAACCGTGATCATCGCCCAACTGTCATGGCAGGGATGGATGGCCGGCATGCGATCGTTGCTGCGCGGCGAAGGACTGCTACGTCAGCCGCTAGCGGGCGAGCAATCGGGTCTGTCCGAGTTCAAACCAATCGCCCGCGATCTACAGACCCTGATTCGTGAACTTGAAGCCGAAACGCGGGCGCGGGACGAAAGTCAGATAACCTGGACGCCCGATGCGCTGCGCGCGATTCTTCACGGCGAACTGCGCGGGGCAGACGTGATCGTGGTTTCAAATCGGGAACCCTACATCCATCAGCGGCGCGCCGAGCATATCGAAGTTCAGCGACCGGCAAGCGGGCTGGTCACAGCCCTGGAACCGATCATGCGCGCCTGCTCCGGAACATGGATCGCTCATGGCAGCGGATCGGCCGACCGCGAGGTGGTGGACCGGAGCGACCGTGTCTCGGTGCCGCCGGACAAGCCCGCCTACCAGATTCGTCGCGTGTGGCTTAGCGCGGAGGAAGAGGCTGGCTACTACTACGGTTTCGCCAACGAGGGTCTCTGGCCGCTTTGCCACATCGCTCATGTGCGGCCCACCTTCCGCTCCGGCGACTGGGCTCATTATGTCGCGGTCAATCGGAAGTTCGCCAAGGCCGTGGTGAGCGAGTCCAAGACTAAAGCACCCATTGTTCTGGTGCAGGATTATCACTTTGCTCTGTTGCCCCGGATGATCCGTGAGGAACTGCCGGAGGCCACCATCATTACGTTCTGGCATATTCCGTGGCCCAATCCGGAGTCTTTCGCCATCTGCCCGTGGGGGCAAGAGATTTTGGCGGGAATGCTGGGTAGCAGCATTCTCGGGTTTCATACCCAGTTCCACTGCAACAACTTTGTTGACACCGTTGACCGCCAGCTTGAGGCGCGCGTTGATCGCGAGTCCTTCACTGTTTCGTTTGGCGACAAACTGACCGCGGTCCGTCGCTATCCGATCTCGATTGAATGGCCACCGGCCCCGGAAATGATGCAGAAGGATGTCGAGACATGCAGAAGCGAAATTCGCAGAACGAATGGTCTGCCGGCCGAGCACAAACTGGGTATCGGAGTGGATCGCCTCGATTACACCAAGGGAATCGTCGAACGTTTTCGTGCCATCGAGCGCCTGATGGAAATGAATCCCGAGTGGATCGGGCGCTTCACTTTCATCCAGATCGCAGCACCGACGCGCTCGGGCATAGACGAATATCAGCACCACAAGGAACAAGTGCAGGCGATGGCGGCGCAAATCAATGACCGCTTCGGGCGCGAAGGACCGCCGCCCATCGTGCTGAAGGTCGAGCACCACGATCCGCGGGAAGTGTACGAGCATTTCCGTGCCGCCGATCTGTGCTTCGTCAGCAGCTTGCATGACGGCATGAATCTGGTCGCGAAAGAATTCGTCGCGGCTCGCGACGATGAACGTGGCGTACTGATCCTGTCTCAGTTCACCGGTGCCGCAAGGGAGTTGCCGGAGGCTCTGATCGTCAGCCCCTACGACGCGGATCAATGCGCAGCCGCCCTCCACGTGGCGCTAAGCATGCCGGCCAATGAGCAGCGTGACCGGATGAGGCTTATGCGCGGGCTGGTCGCCGAATTCAACGTGTTTCGCTGGGCTGGCCGGATGCTGCTAGATGCGGCAGTGATGCGCCGACGCAGTCGGCTCATCGGCAAGGGTGGCGGGAGGGCCGCATGAAAATGAGACGCCTTCGCCGGCCGCCGGCGCCAAGTGCCGACTGGGCGTTCTTCCTCGATGTTGACGGCACGCTGCTCGAACTTGCCGATACGCCATCTGCCGTGTTGGTGGACAAGAGTCTGCTCGAACTTGTCGGGCGTTTGCACGAAGCCAGTGGCGGAGCGGTCGCGCTTGTCAGCGGCAGGTCGCTGTCCGACCTGGAAGACCTGCTTGACTCGCTGCACCTGCCCATGGCCGGCCAGCACGGCCTGGAAAGGCGCGACACCGCCGGGCGCCGCTGGATTCATGCCGCATCTCCTGGCGCCAAGTGCGCGATCAAGGAGGCGCTTATCCCGGTCCTGGTTCGCCACCCGGGTTTGCTGCTGGAAGACAAGGGCCTCTCACTCGCGCTGCATTACCGGCTGGCACCGCATCTGGCGGCTTATGCGCACCGGCTTATGGCAAGACTGGCGTTGGAAGCCGGCGGCGACTTGGAGCTACAGAGAGGGAAGCGCGTGGTGGAGGTCAAGCCGGCTGCCATCGACAAGGGCACGGCGGTGGCCGAATACCTGGCGGAGCCACCCTTCCGCGGAAGACATCCCGTGTTCATCGGTGATGACCTCAACGACGAACATGCCTTCGCCGAAGTAAACCGGCGCGAGGGGACCTCAATTAAAGTTGGTAGGGGGGCGAGTTGTGCGCGCTATCGTCTGCCGAGCGTTGTGGCGGTGCGGCACTGGCTGGCCGGCGCGCTGCCAAAAACAGGACGCGCAACCTAGATTTTTCACCAGTCAGAGGCAGGCACAAAGCGTTACCGCTGGCTTACCACGGTCTGTTAGTCACTTCCTGCTGAATTTCGCGCAGTTTGGTCTTGACTGCTGCTGAGTTGTTGCGGCCCATGCGCATGAGTATTTTCTGACCCGCTGAACGCGCTTCGAGATCCGGTAAGGCGAACTCGTAGAGCACGCCCGGCTGCACGAGTTTGATCGAACCGGGAAGTTCCGGTGACGCCAGAAGATCATCAATCGCCTCGACCAGTCGATCATTAAAATAGCCCTTGGGATAGCCTAGATCCTCATAGACCTTCTGGAACAGTGGATAGAATCGAACATACAGCGCGACCAGATTCGCGGTGTCGATTGCGGTGAAGAACCTGACATAGGGCGTATAGCGTAGTGAATTGCTCGGCCCGATGGCTAGGCTATCGCCCTCGCCCGTGGTGACAAAGGTCTTCGGCACCCTCTTCAGCGGCATAACGCTTACTGGCAATTTCTGGCGCGGAAGGTTGTCCACTGTCGCGACCACGCGGCGGATCACGCCATCTGTGAAAGATAGGCCGAGCCGCTTACGACCCAGCAATTCACCCAGCGCCTTCATGATCCCTGCGTCGCTCTTGTCTAGTTCGGGCAACGGTGAAGCCACAGCACTGTTCAGCGGATACCGTATCACCGGTGCTGCGGGGGCTGGCTCGGGCGTGATTGATTGCCCCGAGGCGGGTGGTGGCCGGGTTGAAGGCTGGGCAGGTGCAGGAGGAGCCGGCGAGTCTGATTGCATCAAAAAGTAGCCGGCAAGGACGGTACCAACAACGATGACGACAACCGTTATCCAGAATTTTGGCTGCATGGACTATGCTCCTGTCGTAGTCTCCGGACAAAAGTCGTGATGTGAATGTACATTCCGATAATTGAGATGGGAGTGCGGCGCTTGCAGTACGGGTCAGTATCCCTTGCGGAACTCGGTACCATGACAACTCGGGCAGGGCGGGATATGAGCACTGCGCTTGAGTTGCACCTTCTGCCCGCATTTTGTGCAGGTCAGCGTCCCGGCGGCGGTAATCTCGCCAGTATTGAAGTGCAGGGCGTCCTCGGCCTTGCGGGAGAGATTTTGCAGCGCCGAACCGGTCGCCTCGAGTAGTCGCGCCATCGACGACAGGGCACCGGCGCCCATTCGCGCCGGATTCAGGCGCTCAGTGGCTTCCACGCCCAAGGCGCGCATGTCATTTTCTGTTTGCACCAGGTCGCGACGCATGTAGTTCCTGAATGCCTCACCCTGCTCGGCGGAAAACTCTCCGGCGGTGGCGAATTGCTCGCGGGCCGCCTCGATGGCTTTCTCCATCGCTTCCTTGCTTTTTTCCTGGCTGGCGTCGAAAAGCTCACGTGTGCGCTCGACAAAGCGATCGTAGAGCGCCTCGTAGCGGCCCTGCTCTTCGCGTTTCGCGAATTCGGACTCTGGTTTGCTTTCGGTGTCGGTTGTATTCATAAACTTTGCCCCTATCAATGAAGGTTGAAATAGTTGTACCGAGTCAGGGATCGGTGGCCGGGCCCCAATTCAGCAGTTTCCTTTTCTCAGGCTAGTGTCGCCGGTTCGATAGTCATTCCAGCGGCGCCATTCCCGGCATGCGCTACCCGGCGCCCTCGACACTTTTCGTCTGCCGTCCATCGTCCGTCGCGACCGGTCACTTCGCACGAGCATGGTCGGGTTGACCCGACCACCCATCTCGAAGTAGTCGATGCATCTTTTGGCCGCCTCGATACCCAGTCGCCACTCCTCGGCAGTTACCGCGATCAACTTCTTGAACCACTGCGTATCAACATCGTATCGATTCATCATTCGGCTATCCTCCATATTGACCTGGTCCCGACGTGAATTGCTTCTGTTATCTGCTGCATCGCCGTCACCTCGACGCCGTCAAGGCGACTGAGCGCTGTGTCACTTTCGCCGAGGGACCACTTTCAGACACCGTCTTCAACCCCGATGTTCGACGGGAAGACTCTTCCAGCAAATCCAAAACGGTGGTGACACCCCTCAACAGGCCCGCTAGAACGGGTAACGGAACTTGCTCCAGCGCCTGCCGCAACTGACCTTTCATCGGGCCGGGAATCTCCTTGGCCAGCTTGCAACCCGCCTCGGACAGGTACAGGCGAACCACGCGGTTGTCCACGTCGCGACGTTCCCTGCGCACCAATCCAATCGCCTCGAGCTTGTCTAACAGGTTGCTGGCGGTGGAGGGATGAATGTGCAGCGCATCGGCCAGTTCCGTGACTCGCTGACCGGGCTCAGCCGAAATCTGCCAAAGGGCCCAAAGCTGAGAGCCGCTCAGTCGACGGCTGCTATCGATGTTCTGCATCTCCGACTGCACCGTGCGCACAAGCCGCAGCACTTTGCTAAAGACCTCGTCCGGTTTGATCCGATCAGAAGACTTAGCGCAATTCGTCGGACGGCAAGGGGTTGTTGGCCCCGGCGTGATTTCGCATTCCTGTTTTTTTGGTCTGGCCACCCTTCGGCTCCTCGTATTGCCTAAATAATCAGTTTGTGCAATACTAATTGGTGACAATATAGGTGTCAAGTGGATTTTGACTTCACCGCGCCAACGGAAGGCTTCAATGAACAATATCGAACTCGATCAACTACTCTCATTCGGCGCCAAACTTTCGCCGGCTATGGCTTCGGGGCTGCGCATTGCGTTGGTCGCTGCACTTGCTTGGTTCGCCTCGATATTTGCCCACAGGGTGATTCGCGGCTTCCGGCTCTACATCTCAAGAAGTATCGAGAATGGCGAGGAGGTAAAGCGAATTGCCACGCTTGGCCGCGTGTTCCGCTACGCCGCGTCGGTCACCATCTCACTGATTGCCGGGACCCTGATCCTCGGCGAACTGGGTATTTCCGTTGCGCCCATTCTCGGTGCTGCTGGCGTGGTAGGGGTTGCCGTCGGTTTCGGCGCTCAGAGCCTGGTCAAGGACTACTTCACCGGCTTCTTTCTGCTGCTGGAGAACCAGATGCGGCAGGGCGACGTGGTAGAAGCCGGCGGCAAGGCAGGCGTCGTCGAGGAGATAACACTGCGCTATTTGCGCATGCGCGACTATTCCGGCAATGTCCACTTCGTTCCGAACGGCAGCATCACTACGGTAACCAACATGACGCGCGGATTTGCGCAGGCGGTCGTCGATGTCGGCGTTGCTTATCGCGAAAATGTGGATGCGGCGCTGGATGTGATGCGCGAGGTGGGTGCGCAGATGAGGCTGGATCAGATATTTGGCCCGAAGATTCTCGATGATCTGGAGATCGCCGGAGTCGACCAGTGGGCTGATTCCGCTGTGATATTGCGCTGTCGTTTCAAGGTTGCCCCTATCGAGCAATGGAACGTGAGGCGCGAGTTTTTGCGGCGTCTGAAGGCGGCCTTTGACGCCGCCGGGATAGAGATTCCGTTTCCGCATCTCACCATCTATGCTGGTCAGGCCAAGGATGGCTCCGCGCCACCAATGCCGTTGAAACTGGACCACACGGCAAGGGTCTTGGCGAATTTGCAAGAAAATACAAGAAAGGAAGCCCTCGGATGAAAAAAGCCATCCCCCAGAAAATGGACAGCCAGCGCGTCGGCCCCGCCGTACTAACGGATCATGACGTATTCCTGTTCAAGGAAGGAACCCATGCCCGCCTAGCCGAAAAGCTGGGAGCCCATCTCACCGCTTGTGACGGATGCGATGGCGTCCACTTTGCGGTGTGGGCGCCGAACGCCGCAGCCGTATCGGTCATGGGCGACTTCAATGGCTGGGACAAGAACTCCAACCCTATGGTCTCGCGACCTGACGGCTCCGGGGTGTGGGAAGGTTTTGTCCCGGCCATCGGCAACGGCGGATGTTACAAGTATCACATCATCTCGCGCGATCAGACCTACCAGGTCGACAAGGCCGATCCATGCGGGGTGTTCAGTGAAGTGCCGCCGCGTACGGGTTCCCGGGTATGGGATTTGTCCTACACATGGAATGACGGAGAATGGATGGCACGGCGGCGGGCGGCCAACGCGCTCGATGCACCAATGTCGATCTATGAAGTGCACCTGGGTTCATGGCGAAGGGTGCCCGAGGACGGCAACCGTTCCCTCAGTTATCTGGAACTCGCACCGCTGCTGGCAGACCATGTCCGCGAACTGGGGTTCACTCACGTCGAACTCTTGCCCGTAACGGAACATCCATTCTTCGGCTCGTGGGGTTACCAGACCACCGGCTATTTCTCCCCGACCTCGCGGCAGGGTACGCCTCAGGACCTGATGGCCCTGATCGACCATCTTCATCAGGCAGGCATAGGCGTGATTCTGGACTGGGTGCCGTCGCATTTTCCCAGTGACGAACATGGCCTCGCCTATTTTGATGGCACCTGTCTGTATGAGCATGCCGATCCGCGGCAGGGCTACCACCCGGAGTGGAACAGCGCCATCTTCAATTACGGCCGCAACGAAGTACGCGCCTTCCTGATCTCCAGCGCTCTGTTCTGGCTCGACAAGTACCATGTTGACGGCCTGCGCGTCGACGGCGTCGCCTCGATGCTCTACCTCGACTATGGGCGCAAGGAGGGCGAATGGATTCCCAATGAGCATGGCGGGCGTGAAAACCTTGCCGCAATGCAGTTCCTGCGAACACTCAATGAGGCGGTCTATCGCGATCACCCGGACACGCTGACCATCGCCGAGGAGTCCACCGCATGGCCGATGGTGTCGCGGCCTACCTACATGGGCGGGCTTGGCTTCGGCATGAAGTGGAACATGGGCTGGATGCACGACACGCTGAAGTACTTCCGCCAGGATCCGGTGTTCCGCAAGTATCACCACGAAAAGCTTACTTTCAGCATCTGGTATGCGTTCACCGAGAACTTTGTCCTGCCCCTGTCGCACGACGAGGTGGTGCACGGCAAGGGTTCGCTGATCGGCAAGATGCCGGGCGATGAGTGGCAGCAGTTCGCGAACCTTCGCCTGCTCTATGGGCACATGTGGGCGCACCCCGGCAAGAAACTCCTGTTCATGGGCGGAGAATTCGGCCAAAGGCGCGAATGGCAGCACGACGAAAGCCTGGAATGGCATGTTCTGCAATATCCCTTGCATTCCGGCGTACAACGCTGGATGGGCGACCTGAACCGCTGCTACCGCGGGCAGCCAGCGCTCTATGAGAAAGACTTTTCCGGCGAAGGTTTCAGTTGGATTGACTTCCATGACTGGGAGGAAAGCGTGATCAGTTTTCTGCGCCACGGTCGTCGAGCCGAGGACAGCGTGCTGGTGGTGTGCAACTTCACGCCGGTGGCGCGACAGAACTATATCGTCGGCGTGCCGCGAGGCGGCTACTGGAAGGAAATACTCAACAGTGATGCTGCTATCTACGGTGGCAGCGGCGTCGGCAACCTGGGCGGTGTCGAAGCCTCGCCGGTGGCCCGCCAGGGGCACTACCATTCCCTCTCGCTGACCCTGCCGCCGCTGGGCGTGGTGTATCTGAAACTTGTCACGGCAAACGGAGAGGCGTCATGATGGCCCGGATGCTCCCCGGGACGGGCCGCTTGCGCGCGGTGATAGAGCGTGTCCGTCCGGAAATCGACGGCGGCCGCTATCCGGCCAAGCGAACGGTCGGCGAGGAAGTGGTCGTCGACGCCGATATCTTCGCCGATGGTCACGACCAGTTGCGCGGCCTATTGCTGCATCGGCCGGCCGGCGCCAAGGCGTGGACCGAAGTTGCAATGACATCCCTTGGCAACGACCGCTGGCAGGCCGGTTTTCAGGTTGCGGCGCCCGGCCGGCACGAATACACCGTGATTGCTTGGGCCGACCGCTTCCTGACCTGGCGTCATGATCTGGCCAGGCGTCTGGACGCCGCGGACATCGTCGCGGCAGTCGAAGCCGGTATCGTGCTGGTGGAGGATGCCGCAAATCATTCCGGTGCCGCCGCAACAGAACTGCGGCGCTGGGCCGCCGAGCTCGCGGCCGCCGACACGCCCGCAGCGAAACAGGCCCTGGCGCAGAACGCAATCCTGGCCAACCTTATGGCCGCGAACGCCGAGCGGCTGTTGGTCACGGAATACGGCCGCATTTTGGAGGTGACGGTCGACATTGAACGCGCACGGTTCTCGGCCTGGTACGAACTTTTTCCCCGTTCCTGCCTCGCGGGAGACGCGAGCCACGGCAGCTTCGCGGGGGTCATGGAACGGTTGCCAGACATCGCGGCGATGGGATTCGACGTGCTTTATCTGCCACCGATCCACCCCATCGGCCGCGCCTTCCGCAAAGGCCCCAACAACAGCCTTGCCGCCGGCCCCGACGACCCTGGCAGTCCCTGGGCCATCGGCGCGGCGGAGGGCGGCCATTGCGACATCCTTCCGGAATTGGGCAGTGCCGAGGACTTTCGCCTGCTGGTCACTGCGGCGCGCGAGCGCGGCCTTGAAATTGCGATGGACATCGCCTACCAGTGCTCGCCGGATCATCCCTGGGTTACAGAGCATCCGGAGTGGTTTCGCCATCGCCCCGACGGCAGCATCCAGTATGCGGAGAATCCGCCAAAGAAATATCAGGACATCTACCCCCTCGATTTCGAGAGCGAAGACTGGCAGGCGCTGTGGAACGAACTGAAGGCCGTGATCGATCACTGGATAGGCGAGGGTGTGCGCATTTTCCGCGTGGACAATCCGCACACCAAGCCCTTCCCGTTCTGGGAGTGGCTGATCGGCGGCATCAAGGCCGAACATCCCGAAGTCATTTTCCTGGCCGAGGCCTTCACGCGGCCGAAGATAATGCACCGGCTCGCCAAGCTCGGCTTCACGCAGTCGTACACCTATTTCGCCTGGCGCAACACACAACGGGAACTGATCGATTACTTCACCGAACTGGCCCGTCATGACTCGCGCGAGTATTTTCGTCCCAATCTCTGGCCAAATACACCGGACATTCTTCCCGAATTCCTGCAATACGGGGGTCGCCCGGGATTCCTGCTAAGAGTGGCGTTGGCGGCTACCCTTGGTGCCAGCTACGGTATCTACGGTCCTGCCTACGAGCTGATGGACCACGAACCAATCAGGCCGGGCAGCGAGGAGTACCTGGATTCGGAGAAGTACCAGTTGCGGCACTGGGATCTCGGACGGCCTGACAGCCTGCGCGACTATATCGCCCGCCTCAATCGCATTCGCCGCGAGAATCCGGCCTTGCAGTCGGACTGGAACCTGGCGTTTCACGCGGTCGACAATCCATTGATGCTTTGCTACAGCAAGACCGCCGGCGACGACACCCTGGTCATGGTCGCCAATCTGGACCCTCACCACGTTCAGGCCGGCTGGATCGATCTTCCGCTCGCGGCACTGGGCGTGCCGTCGGATAAGCCCTACCAGGCGCACGATCTGTTGTCGGGGGCGCACTTTCTGTGGCAAGGAAGCCGCAACTTCGTCAGCCTCGATCCGCAGGCCTCGCCCCTTCACATCCTGCGTCTGAGGCGCCGTTTGCGCAGCGAACACGACTTCGACTATTTCCTTTGAGCGGGGCTGGATGATGCAAACGAACATCGGCACCAGTCACGACACCTCGGCTTCGGTAGCCGCGAACGGGGAATGCGATTCCTTTTGGTACAAGGATGCGGTCATCTACGAACTCCATATCAAGGCCTATGCCGATGGCAATGGTGACGGCATAGGTGACTTTCGCGGTCTGACCGAGCGACTCGACCACGTTCAGTCGCTCGGCGTCAATACCATTTGGCTCTTGCCGTTTTACCCCTCTCCGCTGCGCGACGACGGTTACGACGTGTCCGATTATGAAAACGTGCATCCGTCCTACGGCACGCTGGACGACTTCCGTGCCTTCGTCATCGAGGCGCACCGACGAAACCTGCGCGTCATCACCGAACTGGTGGTTAACCATACCTCGGACCAGCATCCATGGTTCCAGGCCGCGCGCATGGCACCCAAGGGTTCGCCCGAACGCGCCTTCTATGTCTGGAGCGACGACCCGAAAAAATACGCCGGCACGCGAATCATATTTACCGATACCGAGAAGTCGAATTGGACCTGGGACGAGGTCGCACAACAGTATTTCTGGCACCGCTTCTTCAGCCACCAACCCGATCTCAACTTTGACAACCCGGAGGTGCTTCAGGCGGTCTTGAGCACCATGGAGTTCTGGCTGGAAATGGGAGTGGATGGCTTTCGTCTGGACGCAATCCCGTACCTGATCGAACGCGATGGCACCAGCAACGAAAATCTGCGTGAGACCCACGACGTAATCAAGGAGATCCGCCGGCGCCTGGAAGCAAAGTATCCGGGCCGCCTGTTGCTGGCCGAGGCCAACATGTGGCCCGAAGACGTTCGCGAATATTTCGGCGACGGTGACGAATGCCAGATGGCCTATCACTTCCCGCTGATGCCGCGCCTCTATATGGCGATTGCCCAGGAAGACCGCCATCCGGTGGTGGAGATCCTCGCCCAGACGCCGGACATCCCGTCCAACTGCCAGTGGGCTGTATTCCTGCGCAATCACGACGAGTTGACCCTGGAGATGGTAACCAACAAGGAACGCGACTACATGTACAGCATGTACGCCGCGGAATCGCGAGCACGCATCAATATCGGAATTCGCCGCCGTCTCGCACCGTTGCTCGAAAACAATCCTGACCGCATCAAGCTGATGAACAGCCTGCTGCTGTCCATGCTGGGTACCCCGGTGCTTTACTACGGCGACGAGATCGGCATGGGCGACAACATATTCCTCGGTGACCGCGATGGGGTGCGTACTCCGATGCAGTGGAGCAGTGATCGCAATGGCGGCTTCTCGCGCGCCGATCCGCAGCGCCTGTACCTGCCGCCAATACAAGACCCGATCTATGGTTACGAGGCCGTCAACGTCGAGTCGCAAGCGCGCGAGCCCTCATCGCTGCTGTCCTGGACGCGGCACCTGCTGGCGACTCGCAGCACTACCCGGGCCTTCGGGCGCGGCAGCGTCACGATGCTGCATCCGGGCAACCGGAAAATCCTGGCGTATCTGCGCGAGCACGAGGGGGACGTGATCCTTTGTGTGGCCAATGTCAGTCGCATTGCGCAATCGGTGGAGTTGGATCTCGGCTCGTACAAGGGGCGTATTCCGGTCGAAATGACGGGGCGTAGCGCGTTTCCGCCGATCGGCAAGGACCCCTATTTTCTGACCCTGATGGCGTACGGCTTCTTCTGGTTCCGGCTGACGACCGACGCCGAGCCGCCGGGTTGGTATACGGATCGCTTGCCGGTCGACGACCTGGCTGTGCTGGTTCTGTTCGATGAATGGAACAGCTTTTTTCGCAATCGTGTCGTGCCTTGGCGCATTGCCATGGCGGAAAAAACCAGAACCCAGTTAGAGCGCGACATCCTGCCGCGATACCTGCGGCGCCAGCGTTGGTACGCTGCGAAGACTGAGCCGCTGGAGCGGGCCTCTATCGCCGAACACGCGCTGCTGCAGGCTGGCGAGATGCAGTGGCTTTTGGCGTTGGTGGATACTCAGGGAGCCGCCGCGCCGGCGCGCTATTTCGTGCCGTTGGCCCTTTCGTTCGAGGATTCCGACGAAGACCGGCCACGTGCACTTTCTGCGGTCGCCATCGCTAATGTGCGTCAGCAGGCCAACACCGGCTTGCTGGCGGATGCGATGGCAGACGAGCCATTCTGCCGCGCTATCATCGATGCCATCGGCGCAAACCGCAAACTGAAGGCCGAAGGCGGCACCCTGCACTTCTCGCCGAGCGACTCGTTCATCAAGGTCGTCGGCGACGCGCTGCGGGGCGCGACACCCCTGAAGCGGCTGACCGCAAGCAGCAACTCGATCAGCTTGCTCGGTGACCGCTTGTTTCTCAAGGCCTACCGCCACTTGCATAGCGGAATCAGCCCGGAACTGGAGATGGGGCGATTCCTCACCGATGTCGCGGGCTTCAGGCACTGCGTGCCGGTCGCCGGCAGCGTCGATTATCACGCTGCGAACGGCGCGGTTTATACCTTGGCGCTGCTGCAAGCCCAGGTTACAAATCAGGGAGACGCGTGGAGCCATACGGTCGACCAATTGGCGCGACTGCTGGAGTCATACGGCAGCATCGACGAGAAGATCGAGGAAGACGCGCGGCCTATGGTCGAACGCATGCAGGTACTGGCGCGCCGCATCGCCGAGCTTCACCTTGCGCTGGCTCGCCCCACGGGCAACCCCGCATTCGACCCCGAACCGATTCAGTCAGCTGACCTCGAGCGCTGGGTTGCTGCCATCGCGGACGAGTGCCGCCGCACGTTCGATTTGGCGTCCCAGCGTCGTGGGGCCTGGGGTAAGCCACTCGCCGAACTGGCGGAACGGGTTACCGGGGCGACCCCTGCGGTCATCGCGCAGATCAATCGGGTCTTGCGCTCACCCCCCGCTGGGATGAAGACACGCCTGCACGGAGATATGCATCTTGGTCAGGTGCTGATTTGCCACGATGACTTTATGCTTATCGATTTTGAGGGCGAACCGCAGCGAACGCTCGAGGATCGTCGCATCAAGCACAGTGCATTGCGCGACGTCGCAGGCATGCTGCGTTCGTTTGATTACGCGCGCCATACCGCCTTGCACCGAAGTTCCACGTCCGCAGCCGACCTTGATCGCCTGTCCCCGATTGCGCGCTATTGGGAGCGAAGCATGCGCGAAGGCTTCCTGCAGACCTACGGGCAAGTGGTGGTGGAGGGCGGGTTGTACGCCAGTGATGCAGAGTTTGCGGCGGCGAAGAGCCTTATTGACCTGTTTGAGCTGGAGAAGGCCTTGTATGAACTGCGTTACGAAATGGACAACCGGCCTGATTGGATCGGTGTTCCGTTAGAGGGGATTGCCGGACTGGCCGGCGTCTCCGGGCAAGCCAAGGGAGAACTGCCATGAAAGACATTGACGTCCTGCTGGAACCTGTTCACGCGCTCTTGAATCAGATCGGCGCCTTCATGCCCCGCCTGGTAATCGCCCTGGGCGTGCTTGTCGTCGGCTGGCTCATCGCGAAGGCGTTTCGATATAGCGTCATCAAGGCGCTACGCGCTCTCAACTTCAATGTTTTGACTGAACGTGCCGGGGTCGACGGCTTTCTGCAGCAGGGCGGCACAGAAAAAGACACGACCGAGGTGGTCGGCTGGCTCGCCTATGCTATCGCGCTATTGGTGTCCCTGATCATTGCCTTCAACAGTCTCGGGCTGACGCAGGTGACTGACCTGCTTAGCAAGTTGCTGCTGTTCGCACCAAAGGTGTTGGTTGGGTTGCTGGTCATAGTTTTCGGCAGCTACTTCGCCCGTTTTGTCGGTGCTACCGTTCAGAGCTACTGTCGCAGTGCCGCCATCAGCGACGGCGATCTTCTCGGCCGTGTCGCGCGCTACGCTGTCCTGACCTTTGTCCTGTTGCTGGCGATTGATCATCTGGATATCAGCGGGGGCCTGATTCAGCAAACCTTTCTGATTCTTCTGGCCGGTCTTGTGTTCGCCGCTGCACTTGCGTTCGGTCTTGGCGGTCGCGATCACGCGGCAGCACTTCTTGAGCGCTGGTTTCCACGCGATCCGACGGACCGCAAGCCGTGACGACCTCCCTCGGTGTCGGGATGCCAGGCACGCCAGCAGATGCGTCGGCGAGGCCATCACTTCTCACCAGGAGCCAAACATGAAAGTACTCGCCATGGCTCTGGCCGGTGGCCAGGGTTCCCGGCTTCATCCTCTTACGGCGGAACGATCCAAGCCGGCGGTGCCCTTCGGAAGTCGTTACCGCATCGCCGATTTCGTGCTAAGCAATCTGGTGAATTCGGAGATACGCGGCATTTACCTGCTGGTCCAGTACAAGTCCCAGTCGATGATCGAGCACGTGAACAAGGCATGGGGCCATGCCCATTCCTTTCCCGGCCAGTTTGTGACGGTGGTGCCGCCTCAAATGCGCGAGGGGCAGGAGTGGTTCCAGGGCACTTCGGATGCCGTGTTCCAGAACATCAACCTGATTGAACGTCATGCGCCCGACATGGTCGCGGTATTCGGTGCCGATCACATTTACCGCATGGACGTGAGGCAGATGGTCGACTTCCATCGCCAGTGCTCCGCCCATGTCTCGGTGGCGGCGATTCCCGTTCCGCTCGGCGAGGCCTCGGCGTTCGGCATTATCGACGCCGACGCACAAGGCCGCATCCTGGGTTTCCTTGAAAAGCCGGAGACCCCGCCACCCATGCCCTCCGACCCGAGCCGCGCCTACGGCTCCATGGGCAACTACCTGTTCGACACCGAGGTCCTGCTGGCGGCCTTGCGCGAAGCCAGGGAGCGCGACGAACATGATTTCGGCCGCCACATCCTGCCGCGCCTGATCCACAGCCACAAAGTGTTTGCCTACAACTTCGCCGACAACAAAGTTCCCGGCGTCGCCGGCACAGAGGAGCGGGCCTACTGGCGCGACGTCGGCACTCTCGATGCCTATTACGCCGCAAACCGCGACGTACTTGGCGCCGAACCGCGCTTCAATCTGTTCAACCCGCAGTGGTTCATCAGATCCAGCAATTATCAGGGGCCGTCGCCGCGCATCGTGTCCGGCGAACTCAAGAACAGCGTCATCGGCGCCGGTTCGCTGATCGAGGGCGCGCGCATCAGCAATTCCATCCTGCGTCGCGAGGTAATCGTCGAAGATGATGTCGAGATAGAGGACTGCGTGATCATGGACTACACGGTCATCCGCCGCGGATCGCGCCTCAAGCGCGTCATCGTCGACCGCTACAACGACATCGCGGCGCACAGTCGCATCGGTTTCGATGCTGCGGCGGACCGCCTTCGCTACCATGTCAGCGAAGGCGGCGTGGTGGTGTTGCCGAAGGGCCTGGACGTGCCGGACGTGACCCGCTACCGCATATAGGAGTGTTCGCAATGAATCTGCCCCTCACCGCCGTCTGGCCCGGCACCCCCTTTCCGCGCGGCGCCACCTGGGATGGCGAAGGGGTCAACTTCGCGCTGTTTTCCGAAAACGCGGATCGCGTCGAACTCTGCCTGTTCGATCCCAGCGGACGGCGCGAGGTGCAGCGTATCGAACTGCGTGACCAGACCGACCTGATCTGGCACTGCTACCTGCCCGAGGCCCGCCCTGGCCTGCTCTATGGCTACCGTGTGCACGGCCCCTACGATCCGGCGCGCGGTCATCGCTTCAATCCCAACAAGCTTTTGATCGAGCCCTATGCCAAGGACATTGTTGGCCAGATGCGCTGGAGCGACGCCCACTTTGGTTACCGCATAGGCCACCGCAATGAAGATCTTTCCTTCGACCGCCGCGACAACGCCGCCGGCATGCCCAAGTGCCGCGTCATCGATCCGGCCTTTACCTGGGGCAACGACAAGCCACCGGGTATTCCGTGGTCAGACATGGTGGTATACGAAGCGCATGTGCGTGGCCTCACCATGAACCATCCCGGGGTCCCGCCACTTCTGCGCGGCACTTACGCCGGCCTGGCGACCGCGCCGGTCATCGACCATCTCAAGCGCCTGGGGGTCACTTCAGTTGAGCTGCTGCCGGTGCATGCCTTCATCGACGACCGTCATCTGCTCGAGCGCGGGCTTGCCAACTACTGGGGCTACAACTCTATCGGTTTTTTTGCTCCCGATCATCGCTTTGGCAACGCCGGCGTAGTGAGCGAGTTCAAGACCATGGTCAAGACCCTCCACTCCAATGGTATAGAAGTGATCCTCGACGTGGTCTACAATCACACTGCCGAGGGTAACCAGCTCGGACCGACCCTGTCCTTTCGCGGTATAGACAATGCCGCCTACTACAGGCTGGTCGGCGACGAGCCGCGCTATTACATGGACTACACCGGCTGCGGCAATACTCTCAACCTGCAGCAGCCGCGCGTGCTCCAACTGATCATGGACTCGCTGCGTTACTGGGTGCTGGAGATGCATGTCGACGGCTTCCGTTTCGATCTGGCCTCGGCCCTGGCGCGAGAACTGCACGAGGTCAACCGCCTCGGTGCCTTCTTCGATATTCTGGTCCAGGATCCGGTGCTGTCACAGGTCAAGCTCATTGCCGAACCATGGGATCTGGGCGAAGGCGGCTATCAGGTGGGCAACTTTCCGCCCGGATGGGGCGAGTGGAACGACCGCTACCGCGACACCATGCGCGCCCATTGGAAGGGCGATGGCGGCCTGATCGGTGATTTCGCCCGCCGCCTCACCGGCTCCAGTGACTTGTACGAACACAGCGGGCGCAAGCCCTACGCCAGCATCAATTTCATCACCGCCCACGACGGATTCACGCTGCACGATCTGGTGAGCTACAACGGCAAGCACAACGAAGCCAACGGCGAGGATAACCGCGACGGTACCGACAACAACCATTCATGGAATTGCGGCGTCGAAGGACTGACCGAGGATGCCGACATCAACATTCTGCGTGCGCGCCAGAAGCGCAACCTGCTGGCCACGCTGTTCTTTTCGCAAGGAGTGCCGATGCTGGTGGCGGGAGACGAGATGGGCCGCACACAGCAGGGCAGCAACAACGCCTACTGCCAGGACAACGAAATTAGTTGGCTCAACTGGAATTTGTCTGTTGCCGACCGCGAGTTCCTCGCCTTCGCGCAGCGGGTTATCGCTTTGCGCCGCGCGCACCCGGTGTTCCGTCGCCGCAACTTCTTCCAGGGTCGCGCCATCCGGGGCTCGGGCAGCAAGGACATGCACTGGCTCAAACCCGACGGCAACGAGATGAGCGACGAGGAATGGGCGCATGACTTTGCGCGCTGCCTCGGCGTCTATCTCTCTGGCGAAGCGATGGACGAATGCGACCGGCGCGGTCGGCCGATCCGCGACGACAATTTTCTGCTGCTCTTCAACAGTCACCACGAGGCCATTGCTTTTTGCCTTCCTGTGTTGGACGGCGGCTGCGAGTGGCAAAGTCTGCTCGACACCCACATTGCTGGCGGACTCGAAGCGGATGCACGTTATCAGGGCGGCGACAGCTATCCTCTCGAAGGCCGCTCGCTGGCGCTTTTGATTCAGCGGAGCACGACATGAAGCGCCGCCATTCAATGCCTTTTGGCGCCGAACCGATCGAGGGCGGTGGCGTCAGTTTTCGCTTGTGGGCTCCGGGCGTCGATGCGGTGGCCTTGCGCCTCGACGAGGCGCGCGAAATGCCCATGATGACGCCGGGTACGGGCTGGTTCGAGCTGACGCTGCCGACGGCTCGCGCCGGCAGCCGTTACCAGTTCCGGCTGCCCGACGGGCTGCTGGTTCCCGACCCGGTCTCGCGCTTTAATCCCGATGACGTACATGGTCCTTCCGAAGTGATTGACCCGGCCGCCTTCGAGTGGCCCGAAAATGGATGGCAAGGCCGCCCCTGGGAGGAAGCGGTGATCTATGAACTCCACGTCGGCAGTTTCACCCCGGCAGGCAGTTTTGCGGGCGCCATCGAACGGCTGGACTATCTCGCGGAACTTGGCGTAACCGCCTTGGAACTCATGCCGGTTGCCGATTTCCCGGGACGGCGCAACTGGGGTTATGACGGCGTTCTGCCCTTCGCGCCGGATTCCGCCTACGGTCGTCCGGAAGACTTCAAGCGCCTTGTCGCGGCTGCTCACGAACGCGGCCTGATGGTACTGCTTGACGTGGTCTACAACCACTTCGGCCCTGACGGCAACTATCTGCATGACTACGCCCCGACCTTCTTCAACGCGCGTCATGCCACGCCCTGGGGGCGGCCATCAACTTCGACGGCGAGGGCAGCCGCACGGTACGTGACTTCTTCATACACAACGCCCTCTACTGGCTGGAGGAATACCACCTCGACGGCTTGCGCCTGGACGCCATCCACGCCATCTGCGACGACGGTTCGCCCGACATCGTCGAGGAACTCGGCGCCGCCGTGCGCGACGGGCCGGGAGCCGAGCGCCAGGTCCACCTTGTTCTGGAGAACGACCGCAACGAAGCCCGCTACCTGGCACGCGACGAAAGTCGGCGCTGGCGCTACGGCACCGCGCAGTGGAACGACGACATTCACCATGTTCTGCATGTGCTCGCCAGCGGCGAAGCCGATGGCTATTACGCCGACTATGCCGCCGAGCCGGCGCGGCTTCTCGGACGCTGTCTCACTGAAGGTTTTGCTTTCCAGGGACAAGCCTCTCCCTTCCGCGACAATGAGCCGCGCGGCGAACCAAGCAGCCATCTGCCACCCGCCGCCTTCGTAGACTTCCTGCAGACCCACGACCAGATAGGTAATCGCGCCTTCGGCGAGCGCCTGTGCCATCTTGCCTCTCCTGCTGCGATGGAGGCCGTCACGGCGGTGCTGCTGCTCGCGCCGCAACCGCCCATGCTGTTCATGGGCGAGGAATTTGCCGCCGCGCAGCCCTTCCTGTTTTTCTGCGACTTCGGGTCTGAACTGGCGCGCGCCGTGACGATCGGCCGACGGCGCGAATTCGCCCGCTTCGCCCGCTTCGCCGACCCCGCTGAACGGGAGCGCATTCCGGATCCCAACGACGAAGCCACCTTCGCCGCCTGCGTGCTTGACTGGAGTTCCATCGAACGTGCTCCACACAACGCCGCGCTCGAACTCCATCGTCGGTTGCTGTTGCTGCGCAAGGAATGGATCGTCCCGCGTCTCGCCGGCATGGACAACGGCGCCCCCCGCCTGGACCTCTTGTCCGAACGCGCGCTGGCGGTGAACTGGAAACTGGCCGATGGCAGCCGGCTGTCACTCATTGCCAATCTCGGCGATGAAGCCATCGAATCGACGCCCGCCAGCGGAAACTTGATATTCGCCAGCAGCCGGCTGGACGCCGCCCTTCTTGCTGGCGGTCATTGGCCGCCCTGGTCGGCGGCTTGGCACCTGCAAGCGCAGGATCACCCATGAGCCACTCCATCGCATCAAGCGGACCTGACGCACTGGCGCGGCTCGCTGCCCATTGCGGCATTGCCACGGATTACAAGGATATCTGGGGCAAGCGCCATGTCACTTCGGACCGAACCCGGCGCGCACTGCTGGCCGCCATGCACTTCCCCGCCGAGGCCGACCCCGCGACGCTGCTCGACGAAATTGAGCAGCGCGAGTGGCGCCGGCCGCTGCCGCCGGTTCTGGTCTTGCGGGTTGGCGCCGTACCCGCGGTCCCGCTCTCGCTGCCGGCAGTGCTGGCGGATCACCCCCATCGCTGGATCCTGACAGCCGAAGATGGCACGACGACCAGCAACGACTTCCTGCCAGCCGAACTGCCGTCGCTCGGCGAGCGGCGTGTAGGCGGTGTTCGTTTCCTGCGCGGCGAGTTGCGCCTGCCACTCCTGGCGACGGCCGGCTACTATCGACTCGAAATCGAGCAGCCGGGACGCGAAGTCCAGGCGCAAGCGGCGATGACTCTGGTGGTTGCACCTCCGACCTGCTACCAACCCGAAGCCGTGAGCGGGGGAAACCGCGTATGGGGACCCACGGTGCAACTCTACGGTCTGCGTTCGCGGCGCAACTGGGGCATTGGCGACTTCGGCGACCTTCGCACCCTGTTGGACATGACGGCGGATGCCGGTGGCGGAGTGGTCGGCGTCAACCCCCTGCATGCCCTGTTTCCCGACGATCCGGAGCGCATCAGCCCCTACAGCCCGTCGAGCCGTTGCTTCGTCAACGTTCTTTACCTCGACGTCGAGGCCGTGCCGGAATTCGCCGAATGCGAGCCAGCCCAACGCCTGGTCGCCACCGAACGCTTCCAGGCGCGGCTGCGGCGGCTGCGCGCCAGAGACCAGGTCCGCTACGAGGAGGTATCCGCCGCCAAGCGCGAGGTGCTCGCCTTGCTCTACCGTCGATTTCGCGACCATCATCTCGCCAACGACAGTGACCGGGCGCGCGCCTTCGGTCGCTTTCGCGAAGGAGGCGGCGAAGCCCTGGAACGCCACGCACGTTTCGACGCCCTGCAGGAGCATTTCCGTCGCAAAAATCCGGCCGTCTGGGGATGGCCGGCCTGGCCGCAGGAATACCGCGATCCCGATGCGCCGGCAGTCACCGCGTTCGCATCCGAGCAAGCCGCCGCCGTCGAGTTTTTCGTCTGGCTGCAGTGGCTGGCCGACGGGCAACTCGCCGCTTTGGGCCAGCAGTCGTGGCGTCGCGGCCTGGGCTTGGGTCTTTACCAGGATCTGGCGCTGGGAGTGAATCCGGGAGGCTCGGAAGCCTGGGCCATGCAGGACACCCTTGCTGCAGGTGCCCATGCCGGCGCACCGCCCGACGAGTTCAACCTTCCCGGCCAGGAATGGGGGCTGCCGCCCTTCGTGCCGCATCGGCTGCGGGAAGCGGCCTACGCACCCCTGATCGCCGTGCTGCGCGCCAACATGCGCCACTGCGGCGCCCTGCGTATCGATCATGCCATGGCGCTGACGCGTGTGTTCTGGGTACCCACGGGTTTGCCGCCGGCACAAGGCACCTATGTCGCCTACCCGCTGGATGATCTGCTCGGTGTCCTTGCCCTGGAAAGCCAGCGCAATCGCTGCCTGGTAGTCGGCGAGGATCTGGGCACCGTGCCTGAAGGATTCAGCGCCCGTCTTGCCGCGACCGGCGTACTTTCCTACCGCCCCTTCCTGTTCGAGCGCACGGCGGAGGGGGCCTTCAAGCCGCCAACCGATTATCCGCGCCAGGCGCTGGTCGCCGTGAGTACCCACGACCTGCCGACCTTGCGCGGTTTCTGGAAAGGCAGCGATCTCGATGCCCGCAACAGCCTGAAACTGCTCACTGCGGACGATCAGCGAGGCAAACTGGTGGTCGAGCGCGCCCAGGACCGCGCGCGCTTCCTCATGGCGCTGGAACGCGAAGGCCTGCTGCCGGACGGTGCCAGCATTCATCCGGTATCCGTGCCCGACATTACGCCGCCCTTCATGCTGGCCATCCACGCCTACCTTGCCAGAACCCCGTCCCGGGTACTGGTGGTGCAGCCCGAGGACATTCTGGGGGTGGTCGAGCAGACCAACCTGCCGGGCAGCAGGGACGATCAGCATCCGAACTGGCGCCGCCGCCTTCCGATGAATCTCGAGGACTGGCGCGATGACGAGCGTTTTGCCGCCATCGGCGAGGTAATGCGTCGCGAGCGAGGCAGCGCGGTGGCGTCGCACAAGGAAGAGCCGCCGCCCTCCCGGCTGGCCATCATTCCGCGGGCCACCTATCGGCTCCAGTTCAACTGTGGATTCAGCTTCAAGCAGGCCGAAGCGCTGGCGCCCTATCTCGCCGAACTCGGGGTAAGCCATTGCTACGCCTCACCCTACCTCAAGGCGCGGCCGGGCAGTACCCATGGCTACGACATCGTCGACCACGCAGCACTCAATCCGGAAATTGGCACGCCGCAGGACTACGAGGATTTCAGCGCCGCACTCAAGGCGCATGAGCTGGGCCAGATCCTCGACGTGGTGCCCAATCACATGGGCGTCATGGGCGCGGACAATGCGTGGTGGCTGGATGTGCTGGAGAACGGCCCGGCCTCGGCCTGGGGCGGCTTTTTCGATATCGACTGGGAGCCGCTCAATCCCGAACTGTCGGGCAAGGTGCTGCTTCCCTTGCTCGGCGACCACTACGGCACGGTACTCAATAGAGGCGAACTGCGCCTGACTTACGACACGATGCGCGGCGAGTTCAGCCTGTTCTACTACCAGCACCGGTTGCCCGTGGACCCGGCATCCTACCCGAGCATCATTGCCCACCGCGGCGAACGACTAGCCGCCACCCTCGGAGAAAGCCACGAGCGCTACGTCGAATTGCAAACCCTGCTCAGTGCTCTGGGCCACCTGCCAAAGCGCACCGACAGCGACCCGTCGCGCATGGCCGAACGCCAGCGCGACAAGGAAGTGCACAAGCGCCATCTCGCCACCCTGTGCGAGGCCTGTACCGACATTGCGCATCACATTGCCGATAATCTGGCCGAGTTCAATGGTCGGCCTGCCGATGCCCCCAGCTTCGACCTGCTGCACGAACTGATCCAGCTCCAGGGCTATCGACTCGCCTATTGGCGTGTCGCCTCGGATGAGATCAACTACCGGCGCTTCTTCGACATCAATGAGCTGGCAGCCCTGCGCATGGAAGAGCCGGCGGTGTTCGACGCCACCCACCGGTTTGTTCTCGACCTGCTCGCCAAAGGCAAGGTCGACGGCTTGCGCATTGATCATCCGGACGGGCTTTACGAGCCGGGCCAGTACTTCCGCCAGTTGCAACAAGCTGTCGGCGGCAAGCCGCCGACACCGGGCGAACCGCTGCCGATCTACCTGATAATCGAAAAGATCCTCGCCGAACACGAACGTCTGCCTGACGACTGGCCGATCCACGGTGCCACCGGCTACCGCTTCGCCAACCTGGTCAACAACCTGTTCGTGGACTGCACCGCCGAGCGGCGCATGACGCGTGTCTATAGCGACTTCACCGGAATGGACGGCGACTTCGACGCACTCGCCTACGAGGCCAAGAAACTCATAATGCATACTTCTCTGGCCAGCGAACTTACAGTGCTGGCCACCCGTCTGGCGCGCATTGCCGCCGCCAGCCGCGACACCTGCGATTTCACCCTTAACGGGCTGCGCGATGCGCTGGTGGAAGCGGTGGCCTGTTTCCCGGTCTATCGCAGCTATGTAGCTCATGGTCATCTTTCCGCCGATGATCGTCGTCACATCGCCTGGGCCGTCGCGGTGGCGAAAAAGCGTAGCCCCGCCGCTGACACCGGCATCTACGATTTCCTGCAGGCCGCCCTGACCACCGACATAGCCCGCGGCCGCAGTGCCTCCTTCCGCGAGCGGGTTCAGTCTTTCGCGATGCGATTCCAGCAATTCTCTTCACCGGTGATGGCCAAGGGCGTGGAAGATACAGCCTTCTATCGCTATCACCGCCTCATCTCGCTCAACGACGTCGGCGGCGAACCCCGTCGCTTCGGCGTCTCCGTGACCGCCTTCCATTCCGCCACGCGCGCCCGCGCCGCGCGCTGGCCGCACAACCTGCTGGCGACGTCCACCCATGACAGCAAGCGCTCCGAAGATGTGCGGGCACGCATCAACGTGCTCTCCGAAATGCCGGCGGCGTGGAAGCTGATGCTCAGGCGCTGGGCCCGCCTGAACCGCGGCCGCAAGCGCGTCGTCGATGGTGTCGAGGCTCCCTCCCGCAACGATGAGTATTTGCTGTACCAGACCCTGATCGGCAGCTGGCCGCTCGACGTGCCCGACGAGGCGGCGCTCGCCGACTACCGGGCGCGCATCGATGCCTACATGATCAAGGCCCTGCGTGAGGGCAAAGAACACAGCAACTGGAGCTACGTTAACGTTGAATATGAGGCTGCCATGAGCAGTTTCGTGCAGGGCGTCCTTGCGCCCGGCGAAAAGAACATGTTTCTCGCCGAGTTCGTGCCGGTGGTCCAGCCCATAGCCCGCCATGGTCTGGTCAACGCCCTCGCGCAGACATTGGTCAAGGTCGCCTCGCCGGGCGTTCCGGACATTTATCAGGGCTGTGAGCTGTGGCAGTTCAATCTGGTCGACCCCGACAACCGCCGACCGGTGGATTTCGCGCGCCGTCGCGCCGCGCTGACGGAAGTCAGGGCGCTGGTCGATGCGCCAGCGGAACAGTGGCCGCAGCGCTTGGCGCCTTTGGTGACGAACATGGCGGACGGTCGTATCAAGCTCTACACCCTGTGGCAGAGTCTGGCCTTGCGCGCCCGCTGGCCCGAGGTTTTCCACGACGGCGACTACCTGCCTCTGGCGACCGGCGGCGAAGCCGCCACCCACGTCTGTTCCTTCGCCCGGCGCTTTGGTGACCGGGCTGCGATCGCCGTCGTCCCGCGCCTGCCGGCGCGGCTGCTGGGCGATCGCCACGTTCTTCCGTTGGGACCGGAGGTATGGGGCGATACGGTGGTGGAACTGCCGCTCGAACTGATCGGCGTTCCCTGGCGCAATGTGCTCACGGGCGAACGTCTCGCGGCTGATCGGCAGTTCGGACTGGGCCGGCTGCTGGCTTGCTTTCCGGTAGCCCTGCTGGCCTCCGAGGCAAACACATGAAGGCGGGCGACGATGCCGGCGTGATAGAAGAATGCGCGCGGCGTTCTCTCGAACTTCTGCATGAAAATCTAGGCCCCTACGGTTTCCTCGCGGCGCGACCCACAGACAAGGCGGTCGCGCGCGGTTACGACCGCGTGTTCGGTCGTGACGGCGCGCTCTGCGCCATCGCGGCCGCCCGCAGCGGCGACCCGCTGCTGATCCGTGGCGCGCGACGCAGCATCGCGGCTCTGGCCGCTCAACAGGCCGCAAACGGCCAGATCCCCAAGTTCGTCGAACCCGAAGCGGGATGCGGCGACTTCTGGTATCTCGGCTGCATCGATGCCACGTTGTGGTGGCTGATTGCCATCAAGCTGGTGGACCGGGCCACCCGGGGCGGGCTTGAGCACCGCCTCCAGGTGCGCATCCGCCGCGCGCTGGTCTGGCTTGGCTGCCAGGAGCATCCTCTGATTCGGCTGCTGCAGCAAAACGAAGCCAGCGACTGGGCAGACATCATGCCGCGTTCGGGCTTCGTGCTCTACACCAACGCCCTCTGGCTTTACGTCAAGAAGCTCTATCGCCTGCCCGGCGCCACCGCGACCAGACAACATGCCAACTGGCTGTTTCTGCCCGGAAGCCACCTGCCTGACTACCGGCGTCTGCGGCTGTTGATTCACTACGCGCGGCGGCGCAGCGCCATTCCCGAGTTCTACCTGAGCTATGTCAATCTGTCCTTCTGGGGAGAGGAGGGCGACGTGCTCGGCAACCTGCTGGCCCTCCTGCTGGGAATGGCGGACGGCGATCGGCGGCGGCGCGTTCTCGATGTCATCGCCGCCCATCCGACGGCCCATCCCGGCCTTTCAGTGCTGAAGCCGATCCAGCCGGAAAGCCGCGAATGGCGCCCCTACATGGAACGCCATCGCCAGAACCTGCCCCATCGCTACCACAACGGCGGCCTGTGGCCTATGATTGGCGGCTTCTGGGTGCTGGCACTGGCCGCGAGCGGGCGCAAGGCAGTCGCAGCGCAAGAGTTGGCGCGTCTTGCGCGCACCAATGCCGCCGGTGACTGGCGTTTTACCGAATGGTTCGATGGTGCACACGGCGCGCCGGAAGGCATGGCCGGGCAGACCTGGAATGCGGCGCTTTTTCTGCTGGCCCGCGAAGGACTGGAAAACAAGATATTCTGAATGGATTGCCACAACGATGCCTCGGGAACAAATCAAGCGCGCGCTGCATACTCCTGGCGTTAAGCGTTTTCGCATCCGGATGCTCTCGCCGCGCCTGTGGCTGAGAGGCATCGTGTTCTGGGGCGGCTCCATCTGCGTAGGGGCGACGGCGGTTCTTTTCGCCATCGGCGCCGAGAAGGGCAACCACTATTTGCATCTGATGCTGAAAGCGTCTCCCTACCTGCCGCTGCTCATTGCACCGCTGGGTCTTGGCGCGGTCGCATGGATCACCAACCGGTACTTCGTCGGCTCCCAGGGCAGCGGCATTCCGCAGACCATCGCCGCACTCGATAGCGAGCAGGCGCGTGACCGGGTGCTTTCGCTGCGTATCGCCTTCGGCAAGATTCTACTCACCCTGGCGGGACTGACCTGCGGCGCCTCGATTGGCCGCGAAGGCCCTACGGTGCAGGTGGGCGCGGCCATCATGCATTCCCTCGGCCGTCTGGTACAGTTTTCGCGCTTGCAAACCGAACGAGGCCTGATCCTCGCCGGAGGCGCCGCCGGCATCGCTGCGGCCTTCAACACGCCGCTGGCCGGCATCGTCTTCGCGGTTGAGGAGATGAGCCGTTCATTCGAGCACCGCACCAGCGGCACGATTCTGACCGGGGTGGTTCTCGCCGGCGTGACCTCCATGGCCATACTCGGAAACTATCCCTATTTTGGCTACACTTCCGCCGCACTGCCGCTCGACCAGGCATGGATTGCCGTGCTGCTGTGCGGAGGGGCCGGCGGTCTCCTCGGCGGACTGTTCGCCCGTCTGCTGATCGCCATGTCGCGCGGTCTGCCTGGGCGCGCAGGCGTGCTTGCGCGAGCGCGGCCGGTGGCATTTGCCGCCGCCTGCGGCTTTCTTCTTGCCCTGATCGGACTGGTCTCCGACAGCACCACGTACGGTACCGGCTACGCAGAAGCCCGTTCCCTGCTCGAAGGCACCCAGCAACTGCCAGCGGAATATGGCATCCTGAAATTCCTTGCTACCCTGGTTTCCTACGCCAGCGGTATCCCCGGCGGCATCTTCGCGCCCTCGCTTGCGGTAGGCGCCGGCTTCGGACTTAACCTTTCTCAAATCATGCCCTACGCACCTGCGGGCGCAGTGGTTCTACTGGCCATGGTGGGCTATTTCGCCGGCGTTGTGCAGGCCCCCATCACCGCCTTCGTCATCGTCATTGAGATGACGGACAACCACAACATGGTGCTGCCCCTGATGGCCACGGCACTTATTGCCAGCGCCGTCTCCCGCCTTATCTGCCCCCGGCCGCTATACCGCGCATTGGCCGAGCACTTTCTTTCTGCTGACCGCACAGTCAAGCAACCGGCGCCGTAGATGCATCCGCCTTTCCGGTCACGTCGTGGATTGGATCGCCGGCGCGAACGGGAAGATTCTTCCGCCGACGGAGTCAAGCCCTTGACTCCAAGTTGGACGGCCACACGTCGCCTTTAGAGACTTTGCCCCCCCATCCCATATGTTCGACATCGCCGCCGCTTGCCTAGTTGTTACCGCTCTTTTAGCCTACGTAAATCACCGCTTCGTCGGATTGCCGACCACGATCGGTGTTATGGCCACCGCGCTAGGGTTCTCGCTCGCCCTTGTCTTGATGGACGCAATCGGCATTGGCTATGGGATGCGGCAGTACGAGGAAACGTTGCTCAGGTCGATTGCTTTTTCAGACGTCCTGATGCAAGGCATGTTGTCGTTCCTGCTGTTTGCCGGCGCGCTCCATGTAGATATGAGCGAGTTGAAGGCATACCGCTGGCAGGTCGGTGTACTCGCCGTCTTGGGCACTCTGTTATCGACCCTGGTTGTCGGCTACGGTATGTGGATTGTTCTACCGCTGGTCGGATTGAAACTGCCGCTATTGTATTGTCTGCTGTTCGGTGCCCTGATATCGCCCACGGATCCGATTGCGGTAATGGGCATCCTCAAATCGGCTGGCGCACCGAAAGAATTGGAATTGGTGATTGCCGGCGAATCGCTGTTTAACGACGGCGTGGGTGTAGTGATCTTCTCCCTGCTGCTGGGGATGATCGCTGGAGGTGCGACGCCGACGCTCGGCCATGGCATGGCATTGCTGCTGCATGAGGCTGGTGGCGGGTTGCTCTTCGGCTTTGCGCTTGGCTACGTAACTTTCCGGTTGTTGAAAAGCGTGGATAACTATCAGGTCGAGGTGCTGCTGACGCTCGCAGCTGTTGCCGGCGGCTACGCATTGGCCAGCCAATTGCACGTCTCTGGTCCGTTGGCCATGGTCGTTGCCGGCTTGATGATCGGCAACCACGGGAGGGCTTTAGCCATGTCGGACACGACGCGGCGATACGTCGATATGTTCTGGGAACTTCTGGACGGAATACTCAATGCGGTACTTTTCGTGCTGGTTGGCATGGAGGTGCTCGTTATTTCGTTCTCGGGCAGCGTGCTTCTGGCCGCAAGTGTTGCCGTTCTGGTGACGCTGCTCGCCAGACTGCTAACGGTTGGAGTTCCCGTGGCCCTCCTGCGGGGGCTGTTCAACCTGCCTCATGGATCCTGGCAGGTGCTTACCTGGGGGGGCCTGCGCGGCGGTATCTCTGTTGCGCTGGCCTTGTCACTGCCAATCGGAGGCGAGCGCGACACGATACTGGCATTGACCTACTGTGTCGTGGTGTTCTCGATTCTCGGCCAAGGAATAACCATTGGTGGCCTTGTGCGCAAGGCAGTCACGCAGCCCGCATGATCAAAAGGCAATGCTTGCGGCCAAAAGCAGGATCGGCCAATTTACGTAAAGCCAGATGAGGAACAACAACAGTATTGCGAAGCTCAAATAAATCGCCGCGTATTCGGTTGGTTTGGCGGCGAACTCGGTGAATATCCAGCCTGCTCCTTGCCACAGGACGCCCGCCACTGCACCGCCGACACGATAAAATTTACACCCACCCCTTGAAGAATGGGCTTTTAGGCCCTATTATTAGCACTCGTTGGCGACGAGTGCTAATAATTTGCCCCGCGCCCGACTCAGACCTGCGGTTCGCCCGTACCGGCTTATTCCTGTAACAACCCAGTTTAAGAGGAGATCAATCCCATGAAAATTCGTCCTTTGCATGATCGCGTTATAGTCAAGCGTCTCGAAGAAGAAAAGAGAACAGCTTCCGGAATCGTCATTCCCGACAACGCTGCCGAGAAGCCCGACCAGGGCGAAGTCAAGGCTGTGGGCAACGGCAAGATCCAGGACGACGGCAAGGTCCGTCCCATGTCGCTAAAGGTCGGCGACCGCGTGCTGTTCGGCAAGTACTCGGGCCAGACAGTCAAGGTCGACGGCGACGAACTGCTGGTCATGCGTGAAGAAGACATCATGGGCGTAGTCGAGCTCTAGTCCCACAAGGGGATACCGTTCCAGGCGCTGCCTGGAACCTGTCAATATAGAATTCTAGGAGATACATACAATGGCAGCTAAAGAAGTTCAATTTGGTGATTCCGCGCGTCAACGCATGGTTCGTGGTGTCAACATCCTCGCCGACGCAGTTAAAGTAACCCTCGGGCCCAAGGGCCGCAATGTGATTCTGGAGCGTTCCTTCGGCGCCCCGACCATCACCAAGGATGGCGTTTCCGTCGCCAAGGAAATCGAACTGAAGGACAAGTTCGAGAACATGGGTGCGCAAATGGTCAAGGAAGTAGCTTCCAAGACCTCCGACGTCGCCGGTGACGGCACCACCACCGCCACGGTTCTGGCGCAGTCGATCGTTCGCGAGGGCATGAAGTATGTCGCCGCCGGCATGAACCCGATGGATCTGAAGCGTGGCATCGACAAGGCCGTTACCGCCGTTGTCGAAGAACTGAAGAAGAACTCCAAGCCCTGCACCACGACCAATGAAATTGCTCAGGTCGGCTCGATTTCGGCCAACGCCGACGCCGCCATCGGCAAGATCATTGCCGATGCGATGGACAAGGTCGGCAAGGAAGGCGTGATCACCGTCGAAGACGGCAAGTCGCTGGACAGCGAACTCGAAGTGGTCGAAGGCATGCAGTTCGATCGCGGCTACCTGTCGCCCTACTTCATCAACAACCCGGACAAACAGATCGCGATTCTGGACAATCCGTTTGTTCTGCTGCACGACAAGAAGATTTCCAACATCCGTGACCTGCTGCCCGTACTCGAGCAAGTCGCCAAGGCAGGCCGTCCGTTGCTGATCGTCGCCGAAGACGTCGATGGTGAAGCGCTGGCCACCCTGGTGGTGAACAACATTCGAGGCATCCTCAAGACCGTTGCCGTCAAGGCGCCGGGCTTTGGTGATCGTCGCAAGGCCATGCTGGAAGACATCGCCATCCTGACCGGCGGCACGGTCATTGCCGAAGAAGTCGGTTTGACGCTCGAAAAAGCCACCTTGAAGGACCTGGGCCAGGCCAAGCGCGTCGAAGTCGCCAAGGAAAACACCACGCTGATCGACGGCGCCGGCGCCGAAGATGCGATCAAGGGCCGCGTCACGCAGATTCGTGCCCAGATCGAGGAAGCTACCAGCGACTACGACAAGGAAAAGCTGCAGGAGCGCGTGGCCAAGCTAGCGGGGGGAGTTGCGCTGATCAAGGTCGGCGCCGCCACCGAAATGGAAATGAAGGAAAGGAAGGCCCGCGTCGAAGACGCGCTGCACGCCACGCGGGCTGCCGTTGAAGAAGGCATCGTCGCCGGCGGTGGCGTCGCACTGCTGCGTGCCCGTGCTGCCTTGAAGGTCAAGGGCGATAACCACGAGCAGGAAGCTGGCATCAAGATCGTCATGCGCGCCCTCGAGCAGCCGTTGCGCGAAATCGCCGCGAATGCAGGCGATGAGCCCTCGGTGGTGGTCAACAAGGTGCTCGAAGGCAAGGGCAATTTCGGCTACAACGCCGCCACCGGCGAGTACGGTGACATGGTGGCCATGGGCGTGCTGGATCCGACCAAGGTGACTCGTTACGCCCTGCAGAACGCCGCTTCCGTGGCGGGACTGATGCTGACTACCGATTGCATGGTGGCCGAACTGGTCGAAGACAAGCCCGCCGGCGGCATGGGCATGGGCGGCATGGGTGGCATGGGTGGCATGGGCGGCATGGGCGGCATGGATATGTAACACAGGCGCAGCCTGTTTCATATCCAAAGGAAGAAACAGGAGAAAACCCAGGTTTCCTCCCGTTACCCACCTTCCTTCCTGGATCGCTCCGAAAAGCCCGGCCCCTTTGGCCGGGCTTTTCTTTGGGTGCGCAAACGCATCGGACCACATTGCGGCGCGACGCGACATTGCTGCATCGCGCCAGCCGCGAGCTCTGCGGCATGGTGGCGTCTCGGTGAAAAACTAATACCCGACGCGGCACCGGACACGCTATCATTTCGCCATCACTCTTCAAGAGGGGCTAGTCATGGCCGGCGAGGGCATCTATCACAAGACCGAAAAGGGACGAGCCGAAATAGCGACGCGGGCCAACAAGCTTGGCCTGCGCGAACGGACCATGCTGATCATGGTGGACGACAAGACCTCGCGTGGCGGGCTTTTGTCGAGGAGCGCGCATCCAAGCTCGGGGGAAATTCTCGACGCTCTGCTGGCTCAGGGTTTTATCGAGGTCGCCGGGGAGTCTGCGTCCGCAGGTTCAGGCTCGGGGCCGACGGCATCTGGTGCCGTGCAGTCCGTCGTGATGGCGCCAGCCGCTCCGGTGACGGGACAGCCGCCGGTCGAGATTTCGCTGATATCTGCTTCGCGCTTTGCCTGTCGTGCTCTGGTAACTTATCTGGGGCCGGGAGCAGACGATCTGACTGCTCTGGTCGAAAAATGCAAAGGCCTGGAAGAACTCACGGCCAGACTCGAAAAATGCCGCATGACTATCCAGAGCTTGGCCGGCAAGAAAAAGGCCGACGAATTCTGGTCGGGTGTCAGCGCACGTTTGCCGCGCGAGTGATCCGTGACATGATGCGCCGGGTGATGGCTTCGTCATGAGACTGTTGCTTGCGGAAGACGACCGCATCATTTCCCAGGGGCTGATCGCCGCTCTGCGCAAAACCGGTTACGCGGTAGACCATGTCAATAACGGCGCCGACGCCGACACGGCCTTGCTTTCGCAGCCATATGACTTGCTGATCCTCGATCTGGGCTTGCCGCGCTTGCCGGGAATCGACGTACTGAAGCGCTTGCGGTCGCGCAAACTGACCATGCCGGTACTGGTACTGACGGCACAGGACGGCGTCGAAGACCGGGTGCGCGGTCTGGATGCCGGCGCCGACGATTACCTGACCAAGCCATTTGCGCTGCCGGAACTGTTTGCCCGGGTGAGGGCGCTGACCCGACGCGGCACTGGCAATCCGACCCGGATCGAGGTCGGTGCCCTGTCCTACGACCAGTCCGAGCGCATTGCCCGTCTCCAAGGCGAAATCGTCGAACTGTCGGCGCGTGAGCTGGCGCTGCTGGAAATCCTGCTGCTGCGTGCCGGACGCCTAGTGGCGAAGGGGCAACTGGTCGACCAGTTGTGCAGTTGGGGCGAGGAGGTCAGCAACAATGCGATCGAGGTCTATATCCATCGCCTGCGCAAGAAGCTGGAACCCGGCGGTGCCCGCATCGTGACGGTGCGCGGCCTGGGCTATTGTCTGGAGAAACCGGCAGACTCGGCAGATGGCAAAGCCTGACGCCGCGCCGTCCGAGCCGGAGGGCAAGACCAGCAACAACCCGTTCGCCAGCTACGAGTATCCGAATTCGCTGTTCGGCGAAATCCTGGACTGGATGCTGGCGCCGCTTTTGCTGTTGTGGCCGATTTCGATTGCCGCCACCAATCACGTCGCCAGCTATATTGCCAACCAGCCCTACGATCAGGCCTTGGCCGACAATGTCAATGCCATAGTGCGCCTGGTCAAGATCGAGGGTGGCCGGGTGATGGTTAACCTGCCCACGGCCGCGCGCACCCTGTTGCATGCCGACGAGACAGATGCGCTTTATTACCATGTAATCGGTCCCAACAGGAAGCTGATCCACGGCGACCGGGAAATCCCTTGGCCGGCGCTGCCGGAAAAGCCGGACGCAGGCAAGGTATTGTTCCGCGACGACCGCATTGAAGCCGATAACGTGCGCATCGCCTATGCCTTCATTCCCGTCCGCAGCGGCCTGCCGCCGGTCGTGGTGCAGGTAGCGGAAACCTTGCGCAAGCGCGAGGCGCTGGCATCCAGCATCATTTCCGGCGTGCTGCTGCCGCAATTTGCCATCATTCCGTTGGCGGTGATCCTGGTCTATCTGGGCCTGAGACGCGGCATTGCCCCCCTGCACCGCTTGCGCAAACGCATTCGTCGTCGTCGTCCCACCGACCTGTCACCCATACCGGTCCACCGGGTCCCCGACGAAGTGCGGCCGCTGGTCGTCGCCTTCAACGAAATGATGGGGCGGCTGGAAGAGAACCTGCAGGGGCAGCAGCGTTTCATCTCCCAGGCCGCGCATCAGATGCGCACGCCGCTGACCGGGCTCAAGACGCAGACCGAGATTGCCCTCTCGGAAACCGATCCGGCGCGGATGCACCATGCACTGCGACTGATTGCCGAAAGTACCGACCGCGCCTCGCACATGATCAACCAGTTGCTGATGCTGGCGCGCGCCGAGGCCAGTCACGAAAAGCTGCACAGCGTAGTCCCGCTCGACCTCGATGCACTGGCCCGAGGAGTGACCGAAGAATGGGTGGTGCGCGCGCTGGCGAAAAGGATCGACCTCGGTTTCGAGGACTGCGGCCGTCCCCTCATGATCAATGGCGTGTCTCTGTTGCTGCGCGAACTGCTGAACAATTTGATCGACAACGCGATCAAATACACGGCGCCGGGTGGCCACGTCACGGTGCGAACCCTTGCCGGCCTTCTGGCGGTGATCGAGGTCGAAGACGACGGTATAGGTATTCCCGTCGAGGAGCGCGCCAGTATTTTCGAGCGCTTCTACCGCGTGTTGGGAACCGACGCGGAAGGCAGCGGGCTGGGCTTGCCGATCGCTGCCGAGATTGCCGATCTGCATCAGGCCAAGATAGATCTGCTGACGGGCAAGGACGACACGGGCAGCCTGTTTCGTGTCAGCTTTCCGCGCTACTGGGTGGCCAACGTTCGTCGGCCACGCCAACTCGGGCTGGTTTCAGGAAACTCTCCCATGGGCCCCTGAACGCGAGTTGTAAGCTTGTTGTCAGGATCGCGGGCCGACAATCATCCCATCTTGGGGCAGTGCGTCGTTGATTCGTGTCGTTGGTACTGCTCCCGGAACACGGTAGGCGCACTACACGGGAATCCGGGGTGCGCCAGGGGAACGGCGAACTGTTCCGGTTCGCCGCGCAGCCAATAATAGGAGGAGTGCCAGATGCAACTCACTGAGAAGCACAAACAGTACTGGAACATTAACCTGAAGATAAGCACCATCTTGCTTGTCGTCTGGTTCGTGGCCACGTTCGTCATGGGCTGGTATGCCCGCGAACTCAACGAGATCACCTTCATCGGCCCCTTGGGCTTCTACATGTCGGCGCAAGGCTCGCTGATCATTTACGTCGCGATCATCTGGTATTACGCCCGTTATATGAACAACCTGGACCTGGAATACGGCGTCCACGAAGGGGAGCTCGACTGACATGGCCGAACAAATCACAACTCAGTCACAGTTCTTCAAGAACCTGAAGAAGTACTACACTTTCTATACTGGCGGCTTCGTCACCTTCGTCATCATCGTCGGTATCCTCGAACAGCTGGGCGTGCCGAACAAGATCCTCGGCTACATCTTCCTGTTTGCCACCATCATGCTGTATGCCGGCATCGGCTTCATGTCGAAGACGGCGGACGTCGGCGAGTACTACGTCGCCGGGCGACGGGTACCGGCCCTGTTCAACGGCATGGCGACCGGCGCCGACTGGATGTCGGCCGCCAGCTTCATCGGCATGGCCGGCACGCTGTACCTGTCCGGCTACGACGGTCTTGCCTTCGTGCTGGGCTGGACCGGCGGCTACTGCCTGGTGGCGATTCTGCTGGCACCCTACCTGCGCAAGTTCGGTCAGTTCACGATCCCGGACTTCCTCGGTGCGCGCTTTGGCGGCCACCTGCCGCGCTTCATCGGTGTGCTTGCTGCCATCACCTGCTCCTTCACCTATGTGATCGCGCAGATCTACGGCGTCGGCATCATCACCTCGCGCTTTACCGGCCTGGAGTTTCAGGTCGGCGTCTTCGTCGGTCTGGCAGGCATTCTGGTGTGTTCCTTCCTCGGCGGCATGAAGGCGGTGACCTGGACCCAGGTGGCGCAGTACATCATCCTGATCGTGGCTTACATGATTCCGGTGGTGTGGCTGTCGGTGAAGCATACCGGCATCCCGATCCCGCAGATCGTCGCGTACACGAACTCGCTGCCCAAGATCACGGCGCTGGAAAATCAGTTCAACGACAAGACCACACCCAAGGGTGCGGCGGAAGAGTCGGTGCGCGCGATATTCCGTGACCGTGCCGCGGCCGGCACGGCCAAGTTGGCGGGTCTGGAAAAGGACGGCCCGGCTTTCCTCGCTGCGGAAAAGCAGAAGCTGGTGGACAAGGCGGCCGCCCTCAAGGCAGCCACCGAGCCGGCAGCTGAGCCCAAGGCGATCGATGCCGCCGAGAAGGCTATCAAGGCCTTCCCGGCCGATGCGGCCGCAGCGAAGACTGCCTGGACTGCCGAATCGAAATTGAGCGCTCGCGCCGCGCCAGTCAAGCATCACGCCGAAGCCTTTGCCGTGGGCGGCAAGACGCCGGAAGAGATCGAGAAGAACCGCAGCAAGGCGAAGAAGAACTTCCTCGCCCTGATCATGTGCCTGATGATCGGCACCGCCGCCCTGCCGCACATCCTGATGCGCTACTACACCACGCCATCGGTGCATGAGGCGCGGGTCTCGGTGTTCTGGGGGCTGTTCTTCATCTTCCTGCTTTACTTCACGGCGCCGGCTCTGGCGATCCTGGCCAAGTACGAGGTGTACACCCATCTGGTCGGATCAAGCTTTGCCGCCTTGCCCGCCTGGGTCAGCAACTGGTCTGTAGTGGACAAGACGCTGATGAACATCGCCGACATCAATGGCGACGGCATCGTGCAACTGGCAGAAATCGTCATCGGTGGCGACCTGATCGTGCTGGCAACGCCGGAAATTGCCGGGCTGCCTTATGTAATCTCGGGCCTGGTGGCGGCTGGCGGCCTGGCGGCGGCGCTGTCGACCGCTGACGGCCTGCTGCTGACCATCGCCAATGCGATGTCGCACGACCTGTACTACAAGATGATCGACCCGAACGCCTCGACGGTGCGCCGTCTGGCAGTATCCAAGGGTCTGTTGCTCGTCGTGGCGCTGATTGCCGCCTACGTCACCAGCCTGAAGCCGGGCAACATCCTGTTCCTGGTCGGCGCAGCCTTCTCTCTTGCGGCATCAGGCTTCTTCCCGGCGCTGGTCTGCGGGGTGTTCTGGAAGCGCGCCAACTGGCTGGGGGCCGTTCTGGGCATGAGCTTGGGTCTGGGTATCTGCGGCTACTACATGTACCTGACCTATCCGTTCTTCGGTGTCAATGCTCCGTTGTGGTGGGACATCAACCCGATCGCCGCCGGCACCTTCGGCATTCCTGCCGGCTTCCTTGGCATCATCATCGGCAGCCTGATTTCCCCGGCGCCGAACCAGGAGATTCAGGAACTGGTCGACCATGTCCGCTATCCGAATCTGGAAGGCGACATCGACACCAGAGGCGTTTGATCAGATTTTTGGAGGAGGAGGAGGGCTAGGGAGAATATCCGCCCTCGTTGAACCGGTCCTTGGGCAACCTCGGGCCGGTTTTTTTATCGCCGGCCCGCGAAGCGGAATCCCCGGCGGGCAAAGCCCGCACCGGAGGCGCGGACGGTATGCAGAACCGCCTGCCCGCAGAGCAGACATAAAGCGGGGGGCCAAGGCACACAAAGCGCCGGCCCGCGTCTCGCCGGAAGATACGCCGTATCGCCAGCGCCGACTTTTGCGCGATCAGCGGGTGTCAGGCAATCAGAAGGGAAGGTCCGGAATGAATTTCATCAGGTCGGCGCGCTCGGTGTCGTGCGCCAGCTTCTTGGCCCGCTTCGGCTCAAAGCCGACCAGGCGCTTGAGGATCTTTGCCACGTCGTCGGGACGGCGAGCATGATGATAGGCCATGCCCAGTTGATAGAAGCCTTCACCGCTCATCGGTTGCAGTTCGACGACTTTTTCCAGCGCCGCAACCGCCTGGTCGTGCTGGCCAAGACGCGCATGGGCCAGTCCCATGCCGTACCACGCCATGTCCTGCGACGGCACCAGGCGCACTGCTTCGGTGAAGGCGGCGATAGCCTCTTTCGGTTTGCCGGCGTGTTCGCACACGTAGCCGAGGTTGTACCAGTTGGGGCCGTCGTCGGGGGTCAGCGCCAGGGCCGCCTCGAACCACTTGATGGCGATGTCGTAATTCTTCCGCTTCGCCGCAATCGCCGCCAGATGCCTGGCGGATTGCACATCCTGCGGGTTGATGCTAAATGCCGTAAGGTAGGCCTCGAAGGCGCGGTTCTCGCAGCCGAGGAAGTGGAATACCCAGCCGCGGGCATAGTGCCGCAAGTGATCGTAATTCATGAGAATGACCAAACTAACAATGGAGACGGAAACATACCATGGACCACCCTGAACTTTTCATGCTCGGTCTGCTACGCGCGCTGGTCGAAGTCGCTGGATACTTCTTGCTCGGTCAGGGCCTGCTGGCCCTGCTGGCTGGCAGCCGACGGCACGACAGCACCATGTACAAGCTGTTCCTGATTGTCACCGGGCCGGTGGTGAAGGCGGTGCGCAAGCTTACGCCACGGCAGATCATTGACAAACATGTGCCTTTCATTGCCTTCGCCGTGCTGTTCTGGCTCTGGATTGCGCTCGCCTGGCTGAAGCGGCTCTATTGCGAAACCAATCTGCTGCAGTGTTCCTGAGATATTTCCGAGCATATCCAAGGAAGAGTCCTCCCCCATAGGGACGCGGACACAAAAAAAGCCGGCCCCGGTTATCCGGGGCCGGCTTTTTTTGTGTTGCAGTCCTTCGCTTTGCGCGCCGGGAATTCCGCTTCGCGGGCCGGCGTTAGTGGCCGGAGGCGCTGGAACTGCCGACACCAGTTTCCGAGCGGACCAATTGCGCCGGGAACAGTGCGCGTTCTTTGGCGGCCTGGGCGCTGCGATCAAGCAGGGAAACGATCCAGATTACCGCGAACGCCGCCGTCATCGAGAAGATCGCAGACGAGGCGTAGGGGAACATTGCGGTACCCTTGGCATGGCCGAGCGAGGCTTCCCACACCGCCGGCGACATGATGGTCAGCGCCACGGAGGACACCAGACCGACCGTACCGCCCGCCACTGCACCCTTGGTCGTGCAGTCCTTCCACAGCACGGACATGAACAGCACCGGGAAGTTGGCAGAGCAGGCCACGGCGAAGGCCAGCATCACCATGAAGGCGACGTTCTGCTTCTCGAACACGATGCCGAGCGCCACGGCGAAGATGCCGAGACATACCGTGGTGATCCGCGACACGCGCAGTTCGGTTGCGGAATCGACATTGCCATGACGCCACACCGACGCGTACAGGTCATGCGACACGGCAGATGCGCCCGACAGCGTCAGGCCCGCCACCACCGCCAGAATCGTGGCGAAGGCCACGGCGGAGATGAAGCCCATGAAGACGTCGCCGCCCACGGCCTTGGCCAGATGCACCGCCGCCATGTTGCCGCCGCCCCTCAGGCCCTTGGCGACGTCGCCGCCGACGAAGTAGTCTGCCGGATTGGGGATCAGGTTGGTGATGGCGCCGAACCCGATGATGAAGGTCAGGATGTAGAAGTAGCCGATCCAGGTCGTTGCCCAGGCCACTGACTTGCGGGCTTCCTTGGCACTGGGCACGGTGAAGAAGCGCATCAGGATATGCGGCAGTCCGGCGGTGCCGAACATCAGCGCCATGCCTACCGAGATCGCCGAGATCGGGTCGTTGATCAATGCTCCCGGGCTCATGATCGCATCATGCTTGGAATGCACTTCGACGGCCTTGGTGAACATCGCCTCGGGGCTGAAGCCGAACTGGAACATGACTGCCAGGGCCATGAAGGTGGCACCGGTGAGCAGCATGCAGGCCTTGATGATCTGCACCCAGGTCGTCGCCGTCATGCCGCCGAACAGCACGTAGGTCATCATGATGACGCCGACGAGGATCTCTGCGTACAGGTAGTCGAGACCGAACAGCAGCTTGATCAACTGGCCGGCGCCGACCATCTGCGCGATCAGGTAGAACGCCACCACCACCAGCGAACCCACGGCCGCGAAGGAGCGGATCGGGCCCGCGTCGAAGCGGTAGCCGGCGACGTCGGCGAAGGTGAACTTGCCGAGGTTGCGCAGGCGCTCCGCCATCAGGAAGGTGATCACCGGCCAGCCGACCAGCCAGCCGATCGAGAAGATCAGGCCGTCGAAGCCGGAACCGAAAACCAGAGCAGAAATGCCGAGGAAGGAAGCCGCCGACATGTAGTCGCCGGCGATCGCCAGGCCGTTCTGGAAACCGGTGATGCCGCCGCCGGCGGTATAGAAGTCCGCCGCGGTCTTGGTCTTGGCCGCCGCCCACTTGGTGATCCACAGCGTAATGCCGACGAAAATCGCGAACATCGCGATGGCGGTCCAGTTGGTGTCCTGCTTCTGGGCCTGACCGAGGTCGGCGCCGGCAGCCAGGGCGACACAGGCCACCAGCAGGACGGCGATGCCGCCCAGAATATGTTTGGCCTTGATCACTTGGAAGCCTCCTTGACGATTTCGTCCTTGATGGCGTCGAACTCGCTGTTCGCGCGGCGGACGTAGATGGCGGTGATGACGATCGTGAATACGAGTACGCCGATACCCATCGGAATACCGATCGACGTGGTGGCGCCCGCGCTCATCTTGACGGCCAGCAAACTCTTGTCGAAGGCGATCAGCAGAATATAGCCAAAATACGCGATCAGCATCAGAGCCGACAGAACGTACGAGTAGTTGTTGCGCGTGCGTACGAACGCAAAGAATTTCGGATTATTCTGAATTCGTTCGACAATGTCTTCGTCTTTCATGTTTCCTCCGGAGGTGGAAGCGAATTGTTGTAATAGGTGAAGCATGAAGCTTTTTTACAGCGGCGCATGCTAGGCTGGCGCTCTTACAACGTTCTTACGCCGTCCGTAAGCAAGCCGTCAGCGACATGATGGGGTGGAGCGTGGGCAAGCCCTTTGACGTCGCAACCCCGAAGACCTATAATCCGCACCCTTTCCGGCTAGGTAGCTCAGTTGGTAGAGCAACGGACTGAAAATCCGTGTGTCGGCAGTTCGATTCTGCCCCTGGCCACCAATAAAAGCAGTAAAAACAACGGGTTAGCGCAGTTAGCTAACCCGTTGTCATTTGTAAAACTGCTTACACACCAGTTAC
>Ga0163199_1000154_pt1 | contig 43425 bp, 33 predicted proteins | sample PL_2010_150m_FD_113537 | JGI IMG/M metagenome (GOLD analysis project Ga0163199, IMG submission 113537) | Freshwater microbial communities from Powell Lake, British Columbia, Canada to study Microbial Dark Matter (Phase II) - PL_2010_150m | ecosystem: Environmental > Aquatic > Freshwater > Lake ...
ATCATGTCCATCCTCATCAATAAAGACACCAAAGTCATCACCCAGGGTATCACTGGCAAGACCGGCCAGTTCCACACCGAGAAGTGCCAGGAATACGCCAACGGAAAGAACTGTTTTGTTGCTGGCGTCAACCCCAAAAAGGCCGGCGAGTCGATCTTCAACATACCGATCTACGCATCGGTAAAGGAAGCCGCGCAAGCAACTGGCGCCACCGTATCGGTGATCTATGTGCCACCCGCAGGCGCCGCGGCAGCGATCTGGGAAGCGGTCGAAGCCAATCTCGATCTGGCGATCTGCATCACCGAAGGCATTCCGGTGCGTGACATGCTTGAAGTTTGCAACAAGATGCGGGCCAGAGAAGCCGCCGGTGGCAAAAAGACGCTGCTGCTCGGACCCAACTGCCCGGGCATCATCACGCCAGATGAGATCAAGATCGGCATCATGCCGGGTCACATTCACCGCAAGGGTCGCATTGGCGTGGTCAGCCGTTCAGGCACTTTGACCTATGAAGCCGTAGCGCAATTGACCGAAATTGGTCTGGGTCAGTCCACTGCCGTCGGCATTGGCGGCGACCCCATCAATGGCCTCAAACACATTGACATCATGCGTGCCTTCAATGACGATCCGGATACCGATGCCGTCATCATGATTGGCGAAATTGGCGGCCCGGACGAAGCCGACGCAGCACGCTGGTGCAAAGCCAACATGAAGAAACCCATCGTCGGCTTTATCGCTGGCGTCACGGCACCGGCAGGCAAACGCATGGGACACGCCGGCGCCCTGATTTCCGGCGGCGCTGATACGGCCGAAGCCAAGCTGGCGGTAATGGAAGAGTGTGGCTTCAAGGTGACGCGAGATCCTTCCGAAATGGCAAAATTGCTGAAAGCTTTGCTGTAGGTTTCGCGGGAATCTCGCAGACGGCCCCGAGGCCGTTACACTTCAATCCAACAAGAAGCGCTCCGGACACCGTGTTTTGGGCGCTTCTTTCATTAGCAAAACAGGAGAATGCAGATGGAATTGCTGCAAAGCGTTGATTTCTGGATCGGTCTGCTCAAGATTGTCTGGATCAATATCATTCTATCTGGCGACAACGCCGTCGTGATTGCGCTTGCCGCCCGGTCCCTGCCACCGGCGCAACAGCGCATGGCTGTTCTTTGGGGTTCAGGTGCGGCCGTGGTACTGCGCATCGTCCTGACGGTGGTGGCCGCGAAACTACTGGAAATGTCGTACTTGCAGATCGTCGGAGGCCTGTTGCTCCTGTGGATTGGTGTGCAACTGCTGGGCGAAGAAGAGGAAGAGGAAGGGGGCGGAAAGGAACACGGCAGTCTGATGGCGGCGGTGCGCACCATCCTGATTGCCGATCTGGTGATGAGTCTGGACAACGTGATTGCCGTTGCGGCCGCTGCCAAAGGCAGCATGGTGCTGCTGATTCTGGGTTTGGCCATCAGCATCCCGCTGGTAATTTTTGGCAGCACGCTGATGATCAAGCTGATGGAGCGCTTCCCCATCATCGTGACGCTCGGCGCGACGCTGATTGGTTGGGTTGGCGGTGAAACCATTGTCAGCGATATCGCCTTGAAGGACTTGATGGCGGCCTACCCTTGGGCGCACTACGCTGCGGCAGCCGCCGGTGCCGGACTGGTACTGGGCTTGGGGCGCTTGCTGCAGCGGCGCCACGGCAAGGAATCGAGCACAGGCAACTGATGCGCGCAGCCATCAACACTTTGCGAGACACCTGGGAATAGGGTGGGACACACCATGAATTACATGTTCTGTTCGCTCACTCACCCCGGTCGGTCCCGCACCAATAATGAAGACTCGGTGACTTTTGATGATGCGACAGGCGTTGCCGTTCTGGCTGATGGCATGGGGGGCTATAACGCGGGTGAAGTTGCCAGCAGTATGGCGACCTCGCTGATCAAGACTGAATTGACGCACTGGCTGGCCAAGGCGGGCGAGCAAGCCAGCAGCCGCGAGGTCAGGCGTGCCCTGGAGACTTCTGTTGACAATGCCAATCGTTCTATCCACCAGGAAGCACGTGCAAATCCGGCCTATTCCGGGATGGGAACGACGCTCGTAGCGGGTGTTTTTCACGGGGACAAACTGCTCTTGGGGCACGTCGGAGATTCCCGCTGCTATCGCTTGCGTGGCGATCAATTTCTGCGGGTCACCAAAGATCACTCCCTGCTGCAAGAGCAAATGGATGCAGGCATGCTGACGCCAGCGCAGGCCGCACAGTCACCACTGAGAAACCTGGTAACCCGAGCGATGGGGGTAGAGGCTGAGGTGCTGCTGGAGGTCAATGAACTGCACGTCGAGACGGGTGATATCTATTTGATGTGCACCGATGGTTTGTCCGACATGATCGACGACGCTGCTATTGCCGGCATTTTGAAAAATGCCTCACTTTTGACGCAAATGGCAGATGAATTGGTTGCCCTTGCCAACAAGAATGGCGGACGCGATAACATCACTGTACTGCTGACGCAAGCAGTCAGTGGGCGCGAAAGGAGCGGCCTGATGTCAAGATGGCTGGGGAAACATTGAATTCATGAGAGCATCCATAGTCAGGTTCAGTAACAGGAGTCAGTCATGCCGAAAATGATTGTTTCGATCGACGGCGTCGTGATCAAGGAAGTGCAGTTGACCAAGGACAGGACAACCCTGGGTCGGCGGCCATATAACGATATCGTGATTGACAATCTCGCCATCAGTGGTGAGCACGCCGTACTGCAACTCTCTGGCAGCGAGGTCTATCTGGAAGACCTTAACAGCACCAACGGCACCTATGTCAACGGCAAAGCTGCCAAGAAGCAAATGCTGCGAAACGGCGACTCGGTCGAGGTCGGCAAGTACAAGATCAAATTTATCAGCGATGCTGTCGACGACCCCTCACCGAAGACTGCCCCCGCTGGCTTGAACGACGATGCACCCAATGTTCCGCAAGCCGCCATCAAGGTACTCTCGGGAGCAGCTGCCGGCCGGCAGGTGCCGCTGACCAAAGCAGTCACCACGATCGGCAAGCCCGGCATTGCGGTCGCAGCCATCACCCGTCAACAGCGTGGTTTTGTGATCCACGTGGAAGGCGCAGGCAACCCCTCGCTCAATGGCAGGCCGTTTGGTTCCGAACCCGTCCCACTGAAGAATGGTGACCTGATCGAATTGGCGGGCACGCAAATGCAGTTTGTCGAAACTTGACTGACCTTCCACACGACATGGGTCCAATGCACTTGCGTCAGGAGTTCGCCCTATGGATGAAGTGACACAACCAGCAGCCCTGGCAAGCCTGCCTGAGCGAAGTGGCATCCAGTTTGAGGCACTTTTCTACAAGCAGTTGCAGCAGGTGACTGCGCGCATTCACGAGACCGAAAATCTTGAACAGATCATGCTCGAGGCGAGCGACGATATCTGCCGGCTGTTCAATGCAGATCGACTCACCCTGTACGCCGTCAACGAAGACCGCAGCGCCATTATTTCGAAGGTCAAGACCGGTCTGAAAAGCAGCCGCGAGCTCAAGCTTCCGATCACACCACAGAGCATCGCCGGTTACGCAGCCGTCAGCAAACAACTGGTCAACCTGACCGATGTCTATGACGATCAGGCACTCAAGAAAATCCACCCGGCGCTGACTTTTCTGAAGGAGGTTGACAAGCGCTCAGGCTACCGAACGCGCCAGATGCTGGCGGCCCCGATTCTTGAGGGCGACACACTGCATGGTGTGTTGCAGATCATCAACAACAAGAGCAACCAGGCCTTCAGCGAGCTCGAGGTCGAAGGCGTCTCGCAACTTTGCAAGACACTTGCGATCGCGATCCGGCAACGCGTACAGAAGGCCGCCGAAAATTTGCGGCGAAAGGCCACCAAGTTCGATGGTCTGGTTTCCGACGGCATCATGACGGCAGACGAGTTGGCGCAGTGCCTGCAGGCCGCGCGCAACGAAGGCGTGCCGGTTGAACAGATGCTGATTGAGCAGTACAAGGTTCAACCGGCACAAATTGGACCTTCACTGGCGAAGTTTTTCGGCGTCCCCTACGAGCCACTGAACGCCACGCGCATTCGGTCCGAAGCACTGCACGGCTCGCTGAAACGGGAGTTTCTTGAGGCCCAGGGCTGGATTCCTCTGGAGGAATCACCCGAGGGCCTGGTCATCATGTGCACCGACCCGGAGGCCGTGCGCAACTCCCGTGTCGTGCCGCAGGTCTTTTCGCGCATGACCCGCTTTGCCTACCGGGTCACTACCCAAACCGAGTTTGCCCAGACGCTGGGGCAAATATTCACCGGTGGTGTCGAGGGCGGTACGATCAACGAATTGCTGGCCGACATGGACGTTGGCGCACTCGATGATGGCAGCAATGACGATTCACTGGAATCAGCGGCCGCGGACAACGAACTGGTCAAGTTTGTCAACAAGGTCATCATCGACGCCTACCAGCAAAAAGTGTCAGACATCCACATTGAGCCCATGCCCGGCAAGCTCAAAACCGGTATTCGTTTTCGGATTGACGGCACGCTGCAACCCTATATCGAGGTGCCGGCACATTTCCGCCAGGCCATGGTGACCCGTCTGAAGATCATGTGCGACCTCGATATTTCCGAGCGTCGCAAACCGCAGGACGGCAAGATCAAGTTCAAGAAATACGGGCCACTGGACATCGAGTTGCGCGTAGCGACCATTCCTTCAGCCGGCGGCGTCGAAGATGTGGTGATGCGTATTCTGGCTGCCGGCGAGCCGATCCCACTGGACAAACTGGGCCTGACCCCGCACAACAAGGAGCGGGTGATCCGGACCATTGAAAAGCCTTATGGCCTGTTCTACGTCTGCGGCCCGACTGGCTCCGGCAAGACCACGACTTTGCATTCCATCCTGAAGCACCTGAACACGCCCGATACCAAGATCTGGACGGCAGAGGACCCGGTTGAAATCACGCAAAAGGGTTTGCGCCAGGTTCAGATCAACCGCAAAGCCGGCATTGACTTCGCGCTCGTCATGCGGGCCTTTCTGCGCGCCGACCCCGACATCATCATGGTGGGCGAGTCGCGCGACAAGGAAACCGTCGCCATGGGTGTCGAAGCTTCGCTGACCGGGCATCTGGTGTTCTCGACACTGCATACCAATTCGGCACCGGAATCCATCACGCGGCTGCTCGACATGGGCATGGACCCCTTCAACTTCGCCGATGCGCTGCTCGGTATTCTGGCGCAGCGCTTGGCCAAGAAACTTTGTGACTGCAAGGAATCTTATGTTCCCAGCGAACAGGAATTGCAGCAGTTTGCCGCTGAATATGCCGAAGAACTGAGTCACTCTGCCGCCTGGACCAGCGACTACGCTGGCGAAACAAAAAAATTGATCGAAAGCTGGCAAAAAACCTATGCTCAGGACGGTCAAATCCGGTTTTACCGCCACGTCGGTTGCGACAAGTGCAACCTGACCGGTTACAAGGGCCGCATCGGCTTGCACGAGTTATTGATCGCCTCCGACGACATCAAGCGGCTGATTCAGGAGCGCGCCCGCGTGGCGGCCATTTTTGCTGCGGCGGTAGAAGGCGGCATGCGTACACTGAAGATGGATGGAATGGAAAAGATCATGATGGGTCTGACCGACATCAAGATGGTCAGGCAGGTTTGCATCAAGTAAACGACAAAAATGACCTGACAAAATTGTCACTTTTGGGACAATTTTTGGTTCGCCCCTCTGGACTTTTCCACTTTTTCCTGAATTCACCTGCTAAACGGGCGATTTCGCTGCCGGATGAGCCTGGCACAAAACCTGCTTCTGATACTTACCAATCCCTGGTTTTACTGTCACATAAATGGAGTTTGATATGAAACGTTCTCTGCAAAAGGGTTTCACCCTGATCGAATTGATGATCGTCGTTGCGATTATTGGTATTTTGGCCGCAGTAGCATTGCCGGCTTATCAGGATTACACGACGAAAGCGAAAGTATCGGAAGGAATCAGCGTTTCATCCCCCGCACGTACCGCAATGGGCTTGGCATGCAGTGAAGCCACCCTCGATGGCACCACCAACGCATCATTGGGCCTCCCGGCCGCGGCCGCTATCACCTCAACCTACGTCACATCGGTAACTGCAACGGGCACATCTGCTACGGCAGGTACCGTGACTGTAGTAATGAAGGCCATCGGCTCCGCAGTAACTGCGGGCCAAACGATCATCTACACGGCAACCTGCGGCGCGTCGGGCATCACTTGGGCGGTCACAGGAACCGTCGATGCCAAGTATCTTCCGAAGACCTGATTGACCACAGCTTGATTTAAACTTTTGGCGCTGCCGTTCCCCACAGGGGATAGGCAGTCCAAGCAAGGGCACCCAGTGAGGGTGCCTTTTTTCATTGCGCTTTGAATGAGTACCAGACCCATGGCATTGAACAAACCAGCGCTGACACCTTTCTGGCTGGTCCTTTGGTCCTGCACTTTGGCAATCGGCTGGCTATTACCGAATCACTACTGGCCCTGGTTGTCATTCCATTCCGATGCCTGGGTTGCGCTGACGGCATCCCTCGCGGCATTGGCAGTAGTCTGGCGCTCAAACAGTCCTGTCGCCTGGCACCGCCTCACCCTGTTGGCCGCGGCACTGATGTGCGTCCCCTGCGTTCAATTTGCCTCTGGCATGATGCCAATCGCTGGAAATCTCTGGATCTCTTTAGCCTACCTGGCTGGCTTGCTGATGGCCTTGCTTAGCGGTGCACGTTGGGAATCGAGCACCCCTGGCCAGCTTGGTGATGGCCTGTTTCTGGCGATCGGGATTGCTGCACTCCTGTCGGTTGGGCTGCAATTACAACAATGGTTGCAACTGGATGGAATCCAGCTCTGGACCATGGGCGGCGGCCCGAGCAGGCCACACGCCAACTTCGGGCAGCCCAATCAACTGGCAACTTTTTTGCTGTGGGGCCTATTGGCCAGCGGATGGGGGCTGATTCGCAAGTACATCGGTATACGAACCGCACTGCTCACAGCCCTTTACCTGCTGTTCGGAATTGCCTTGACCGGGTCGCGCACGGCGTGGCTGGGCGTCGCCTTACTGGTCGGCGCTTGCCTGCTTTGGCGTCGCCTTTGGGGCAACCCACGCGTCAGTTGGGCCATTTGTGGATTAGGCTTGTACTTCATGCTTTGCGTGGCTGCTCTAGGCTGGTGGCAAGTATTTTCACAGGGGAATCTGCAAACAGTCCCGCATGACATCACCCGAATAAGCGGCGAAATGCGCCCACTTGCATGGACTATGCTGCTGGATGCTGTGTGGCAGCGGCCATGGTTTGGCTATGGATGGAACCAGGTTGCTTTGGCCCACATGGCGGTCACCTCGGAATTTGCACCCTTGCACCAGGTTTTTACGTATTCGCACAATCTATTTCTTGATCTGGTCCTGTGGTGCGGCATCCCATTGGGTTTGCTTACGTCCATTGCCCTGGTCTGGTGGTTGTTGAAGCGCCTTTACGCGGTTCAGAACGCAGAAAACGCAATCCTCCTGCTCTTTCTGCTGCTGCTGGCCAATCACGCCATGTTCGAACTTCCTTTGTATTACGCCTACTTTTTGCTGCCCGCCGGTTTGGTCATGGGATCGCTCCACACCCGACTGGACGTTCGTCCTGTCTTGTTGACCGGGCGCTGGGTTTTGTTTGTATTTTGGTTCGGCGCGACAACGCTGCTGGTTACCATCATTCGCGATTACACACACATTGAACCAAGCTACCAGACCCTGCGCATGGAATGGGCCCGCATCAAAATCACGATGCCAGTTGGTCCACCGGATGTGATCTTGTTAACACAATGGCGGGATTACATAAAATTTGCCCGGGTTGAACCTAAGCCCGGCATCACCGATGGTGAACTTGAGTGGATGCGCAACGTCACCGGTCTGTATCCCAGCGCTATTCTTATCCACAAGATGGCATCTGTCTTGGCCTTGAATCAACGTCCGGAAGAAGCGCAGAGGTGGCTAAAAAAACTGTGCAAAGTTGCAGCTGAAGAAGATTGCCTCACCGCCAAAACTATTTGGTCCAAACAATCTCTCCAGTACCCATCCATAGCAGCCGTCGCCTGGCCGGACTGAAATATTCTAAGCAATCCCTGCGTCAAATCACCCCCCGCATCAGCGCCTCAATTTCCTGTACCGTCACCGGCACGTCACGACTGATCAGTTCACACCCAGTGGCGGTCACGATGGCGTCGTCCTCAATCCGGATGCCGATGTTGTGAAACTGTTCCGGCACACCTTCGGCGGCGCGCACGTAAATGCCCGGTTCAATCGTCAGCACCATGCCGCTTTGCAGGATGCGCGCCGGCCGGTCCTTGATGAGTTCGCCGCTGAGCGGATCCTTGCGCTCGCTCACCGTGCCCACTTCTGAGGGTTCAATGTAGCTGCCGCAATCATGCACATCCATACCGATCCAGTGGCCGGTGCGGTGCATGTAAAACTGAAAGTAGGCACGCTTCTCGATCACGTCCTGCAGGCTGCCGACCTTGTTGCTGTCGAGCAGCCCCAGGTCCAGCATGCCTTGCGCCAGCACCTTGACCGTTGCCTCATGCGGGTCGGTAAAGCGCGCACCGGCACGGGTTGCTGCGATGGCCGCCTCCTGCGACGCCAGCACCAGTTCGTACAGGGCGCGCTGGGGCGCGCTGAACTTGCCGTTGGCCGGAAAGGTGCGTGTGATGTCGCTGGCGTAGCCGTCCAACTCGCAGCCGGCGTCTATCAGCACCAGTTCGCCGTCACGCACCTCACCCGCGTCAGCCCGGTAGTGCAATACGCAGGCATTGGCGCCGGCCGCCACGATGGAACCATAGGCAGGGTATTGCGAGCCATGGCGACGGAACTCGTGCAGCAGTTCCGCGTCCAGATGGTATTCACGCACCGGCTCACCAGCGCGCAGCATGCGAGCGCTCAGCTGCATGGCGCGAACGTGGGCGCCAGCGCTGATTTGCGCGGCGCGGCGCATGATGTCCTGCTCATGACTGTCCTTGAACAAGCGCATTTCATCAAGCAGCACGCACAGATCGCGCAGCTGCTGTGGGCACAGAGCGCCATAACGCACCCGCGCGCGCAAACTGCCAAGCCAGCCGTCAATGCGTGTTTCCAGCGCCTTGTGGGTGGCAAACGGATACCAGACGGCATCGCGGCCATCGAGCAGCGCCGGCAGTTGCTGATCCATTTCGGCCACTGAGAATGCCGCGTCGACGCCAACTTGCGCTGGTGCCGCATCGGGACCGAGTCGAAAACCGTCCCAGATCTCGCGCTCCAGGTCTTTGGGCTGGCAAAACAGCGTGCTCTTGCCGTCGCCCGTGACAACCAGCCAGGCTTTCGGCTCGGCAAAGCCGGTCAGGTAGTAAAAGTAGCTGTCGTGCCGATACAAAAAGTCGGAATCCCGGTTGCGTTGCTGCTCGGGCGCGCTCGGGATGATGGCGATGCCCTTGGATCCCAGCAGGGCAGCCAGTCGGGTGCGGCGTTGCGCGTAGGGAGTTGTGGAAGACGTGTTCATGGTTGATCCATTTTTCCTGTTTGGTTGAGCTCTTGCAGTCGCTCTGGGGTACCGATGTCAGCCCAGACGCCGCGGTACAGTTCGGCACTCACCTGCGCATTGTCCATGGCGGCGCGCAGCAGTGGCGCCAAAGGGGCTTTGACGCCTTGCGGGTTACCTGAAACGATGTCACACCAGGGCGGGGCAAACAATTTGCGACTGTACAGGCCCATGGCCGAGTAAGTGTATTGGACCGTGGCCTGGCTCAGCGCCAGGCCGTCGCTGCTGATGCCAAAGTCACCAAGCGGATGGTGCTCTGGATTGGGCACCAACCAGAGGTGCGCCAACTTGCCACTGTCAGCAAAACGCTCGACAGCCGCCTGCTCAAAACAGAAGTCCGGGGCGAAGACGTCGCTGGCGAGCAGCCAGAACAGTTCTGCGCTCTGACCGCTCGAGTCAACCGGAAACAAGCGCGGCAACGCGCGCACGATCCCACCGGCGGTTTCCAGCGCAGCGCCAAAATCGGTGCCCTCACGTGAATAGGCAATCTGCACTGGTGTCTGCGCGGCCAAGGGTGAAAAGACAGTTCCAAATGCCGCTTCGATCTGCTCGCCCAGCCAGGCCGTATTGATCACCAACCGGGTAAATCCACCGCGCACCAGCGCCTCCATCGGCCACTGCATCAAAGGCTTGCCGCGCAGCGCCAGCATAGGCTTGGGCGCGGCATCAGTCAGGGGCCGCATGCGCTCGCCGCGACCCGCGCAGAGCAACATGGCGGGAACTCTCATGTCAGACATTGGACACACACTGCCGAGTGCCGGGAGCAGTTTCCCCGCCGGGCCGCCCCAAGGGGAAACAGCCCCCTCGGGGGGCAGCGAGGACACGCAGTGCCGAGCGTGGGGGCCACATCACCTTAGCGCATGCCAATCTTGACCGGCCCAAACACCGCTTGCGCCTCGCGCGGCAGGCAGCGCCAGTACACCGGATTGGCGCTGACCTCGGCTCCCAAGGCAGCTGCCGCCTGCCAGGCCCAGCGCGGTTGATACAAAAAAGGCCTGCCCAAGGCAATCAGATCGGCGTCGCCGGCCTGCAAAATGGCTTCAGCCTGCTGCGCTTCGGTGATCAGGCCGACGGCAGTGGTCAGCATGCCGCTGGCCTGGCGAATCTCGCGCGCAAACGGCACTTGATAACCAGCGCCCAGGCTAATCTTCTGCGCCGGTGAGATGCCGCCGGAGGAGACATGGATGAAGTCGCAGCCGGCAGCCTTCAAACGCTTCGAGAACTCGGCGCTTTGCGTCACGTCCCAGCCGCCATCGACCCAGTCCGAGGCCGACAGACGCAGCCCCAGCACGCCATCAAATGCCTGGCGCACGGCAGCAAAAACTTCCAGCGGATAGCGGATCCGGTTCTCGAAGTTGCCGCCATAGTTGTCGCTGCGCTGATTGGCCAGCGGCGACAGGAACTCGTGCAGCAAATAACCGTGCGCATTGTGAATTTCGACTGCTTCGATGCCCATGCGCTCGGCGCGCTGGGCTGCTGCGACAAATGCATCGCGGATCTGAGCCATCTTTTCTAACGTCAAAGCGGTAGGCGCAGGTTCACTGGGCAGGTAGGCCTGGGCTGAGGGTGCAAAGGTTTCCCAACCGCCCTGCTCGATTTTCAGCAACTGCCCCCCCTGCCAGGGCAGGGCGCTGGAAGCCTTGCGGCCAGCATGGGCCAGCTGGATGCACACCACCGTCGGCGGCGCCAATTGACGCGCGCGCTGCAGGGTATCGGCCAGCGCTGTCTCGGTGCGCTCATCCCACAGGCCTATGCAACCGGGCGTGATCCGCCCCTCGGGCAACACCGCGGTCGCCTCGATGGTGAACAGGGCAGCGCCGCTGTTGAACAGGTTGCCCCAGTGCATCAAATGCCAGTCGCCCACGACGCCTTCCTGCGCCGAATACTGGCACATGGGCGCCACCACGATGCGATTGGGCAGCGTCAGCCCACCCCGTGGCGAGGGCAAGGTCAAGGGCGAAAAAAGGAGGCTCATAAAAATCTTTCAAGAATAATCATCGCGGGCCTCTGTAATGTCATTGCGGGCCCCGGTTTTGTCATTGCGGGCCCCGACCCGCAATCCAGTACGGCTTAGCACTGGATGCCGGATGTTGAAACCCCGGACCTGATCCGGGGCCGGCATGACAAGCTGAATTGTTAGCCTCGGTGCGTCGAAGGATTGCTAGCATAGCCCAAGAGCGCCCTGCGCCCCGGTAAAATACCGCGTTTACCCTTATCCCCTATATAAATCCGGAGTTGGCACAGATGGCTGATACAGAACAACGAAGCGGCGCCACCCCTGCCGCCCTGGCCAACGCGATTCGCGCCCTGGCCATGGACGCGGTGCAGGCCGCCAATTCGGGCCACCCCGGCGCACCGATGGGCATGGCCGACATGGCCGTAGCGCTTTGGCAGAGACAGCTCAAACACAATCCGGCCAACCCCCACTGGTTTGACCGCGACCGCTTTGTACTCTCCAACGGCCACGGCTCAATGCTGCTGTACGCTGTGCTGCACCTGACGGGTTACAAGCTGCCGATCGCTGAGCTGAAGAAATTCCGCCAGTTGCACAGCAAGACCCCCGGTCATCCCGAAGTGGCTGTAACGCCGGGCGTCGAAACCACCACCGGACCGCTAGGCCAGGGCATCACCAACGCCGTGGGCATGGCGTTGGCAGAAAAACTGCTGGCCAAGGAATTCAACCGTGACGGCCATGAAGTGGTCAATCACCACACCTTCACCTTCATGGGTGACGGCTGCCTGATGGAAGGCATCAGCCACGAAGCCGCCGCGCTGGCCGGCGCCTGGAAACTGGGCAAGCTGATTGCCCTGTACGACGACAACGGAATTTCGATTGACGGCCCGGTGGCGCCCTGGTTTATCGACAACACCGCCCTGCGCTTTGTGTCTTACGGCTGGAACGTGCTGGGCCCGATCGACGGCCATGACGCCGATCTGGTGGCTCGCACCATCGCCGAGGCCAAACAGTCGCTTGACATGCCGACCCTGATCATCTGCAAGACAAGCATCGGCAAGGGCAGCCCGAACCGTGCCAATACCGCCAAAGCGCACGGCGAGCCGCTGGGTGCCGAAGAAATCGCACTGACCCGCGCTGCGCTGGGCTGGACGCACGCGCCTTTTGTGATTCCGAAAGAGATCCACGCAGCCTGGGATGCCAAGGCCGCGGGCGCGGCGGCAGAGAAGTCCTGGAACGAAAGGTTCGCCGCCTACAAAGCCGCGTACCCGGAACTCGCCAAAGAACTGGTGCGGCGCATGAAGGGTGAGCTGCCGAAAAACTTCAACCAGGTAGCCGTTGACACCGCGGTGGCTGCCCATACCAAGGCGGAAACCGCAGCCTCGCGCAAGGCTTCGCAACTGGCACTGGAGGCATTCACCGCAGCCCTGCCCGAACTGCTGGGCGGCTCGGCCGATCTGACTGGCTCCAACCTGACCAACACCAGGTGCACACCGAATCTGCGCTTTGACTTTACCGGTCAAGCAAACAGCGGGCGCCACATCAACTACGGCGTACGCGAGTTCGGCATGGCAGCCATCATGAACGGCATCGCCCTGCACGGTGGCTATATCCCCTACGGTGGCACCTTCCTGACCTTCAGCGACTACAGCCGCAACGCCATCCGCATGGCCGCGCTGATGAAGCTGCGCGTGGTGCATGTGTTTACGCACGACTCGATCGGCCTGGGCGAAGACGGCCCGACCCACCAGTCGATCGAACACGCCGCCTCGCTGCGCCTGATCCCGAACCTCGATGTCTGGCGCCCGGGTGACACGGCCGAGACCTCCGTTGCCTGGAGCGTTGCGCTGCAGAACAAGGACCGGCCCACCGCCTTGCTGCTGTCCAGGCAAAACATTTATTACGCACCCAAGTCCAGCCTGGGCGACATCAGCAAGGGCGCCTATGTGCTGGCTGAACCGAGCGAGGTCGGCCTGCGCAAGAAAACCCAGGCCGTTATCATCGCCACCGGCTCCGAAGTTCAACTGGCGCTGAAGGCGCAGGAGCTTCTGGCCAGTCGAAAGATTGCCGTGCGTGTGGTCTCGATGCCAAGCAACACGACTTTTGACCGACAAAGCGTCGCCTACAAGAGTTCTGTTCTGCCAGCCGGCATACCGCGCATCGCCGTCGAGATGGGCGTCACTGAGGGCTGGTGGAAGTACGGCTGCGCAGCAGTCGTTGGCATCGACAGTTTTGGCGAATCAGCGCCGGCGCCGGTCCTGTTCAAGCACTTTGGCTTTACGCCCGAGAACGTGGCAGACACGGTGCAGAAGGTTTTGCGCAAGTAAGAGTTTTGAGTATTAACATTGGAGAAATCATGACGATCAAGATTGGTATCAACGGCTTTGGCCGTATCGGACGCATCGTGTTTCGCGCTGCCACACAGAGCTTCAAGGACATTGAAATTGTCGGCATCAACGACCTGCTGGAGCCCGAATACCTGGCTTACATGCTGCAGTTCGATTCAGTCCATGGCCGTTTCAAAGGTGACATTGCCGTCGAAGGCGGCAACCTGATTGTCAACGGCAAGAAGATCCGCCTGAGCGCAGTCAAGGACCCGGCCGAGCTCAAGTGGAATGAAGTTGGCGCCGACATCGTGATCGACGCCACCGGCTTGTTCCTGACCAAGGAAACGGCACAGAAACACATCACCGCCGGTGCCAGGAAAGTCATCATGTCGGCGCCGAGCAAGGACGATACACCGATGTTTGTCTTTGGCGTCAACGACAGCAGCTACGCTGGACAAACCATCATCTCGAACGCGTCCTGCACCACCAACTGCCTGGCCCCGGTGGCCAAGGTGCTCAACGACAACTGGGGCATCAAGCGCGGCCTGATGTCGACCGTGCACGCTGCCACGGCAACGCAAAAGACGGTGGACAGCCCGTCCAACAAGGACTGGCGTGGCGGTCGCGGCATTCTGGAAAACATCATTCCTTCCAGCACCGGCGCGGCCAAGGCGGTAGGCGTGGTGATCCCCGAACTGAACAAAAAGCTCACCGGCATCTCGTTCCGCGTTCCCACCAGCGATGTGTCGGTGGTGGACCTGACGGTCGAACTCGAAAAGCCGGCGACTTATGCGGAAGTCTGTGCTGCCATGAAGGCTGCCAGCGAGGGCGCCATGAAGGGCGTGCTGGGCTATACCAACGCCAAAGTGGTTTCGACCGACTTCCGTGGCGAAAGCTGCACCTCGGTCTTTGACGCAGACGCCGGCATGGCGCTGGACAGCACCTTCATGAAGATCATCGCCTGGTACGACAATGAGTGGGGTTACTCCAGCAAGTGTCTGGAAATGGCGCGCCTGATCAGCAAGTAGTCGCCTGCGGCGTACATGCAAGACGCGCCTTCGGGCGCGTTTTTCTGGCGAAAACTTCTGCCGATGCGTGGCAAGCGAGCACCGAATTTCGGCCTGCCCGGTTTGAGAAGTGAACGCACCCGCCAGTCCAAGAAATCAACGAGAATGTGGTCTTTGCGGAGCCTGCAATGAAAAGAAGATTCAACTTCCGGCAAGCACTGGCAGCTTTGGTCCTGACGACTCTGCCCCTGTTCTCGCAAGCCCAGACCGAGCCCATAGGCTACGTCAAGACCGTCACCGGCGAGGCCTGGGTCAGCAACGGCGCAGAGCGTGTCAGGGCGCAGCGCGGCACACCCATCCTGCTTGGCAGTCAGTTGCGAACTCAAGCGGGGGCTTCCTTGGGTGTCAGCTTCAAGGACAACACCCTGATGTCCTTCGGACCGGACACCGAGCTGACCGTTGACGAGTATCTCTACTCCCCGGCGGACGACCAGCTCAAACTGAGTACACGCTTGATGCGGGGCACACTGAACTACATTGCGGGTGTGATCGCCAAGCTCAAGCCCGATGCGGTTTCCGTCAGGACACCGATGGGTGTGATTGGCGTGCGCGGGACCCAGTTTCTGGTCAAGGTGGAGGATGAGCAATGAATTTCACCAGCAAAACCCTTCTTCTTGCCGCCACCTTGACGCTGCTTGCCGTGCTGGGCGGCTGCGCTTCCAAGAAGGGCACGGGGTCCTACGTGGTGCTGCTGCGCGACCCGGATGGCAACGCGGGCAAGGTGATTGTGCAAACCCCGCAGGGCGAGCAGACTCTGACCGAGGTCTTCAAAGGGACAGCGCTGGACGGCAAACGCGAACCGTTCTTTGTCATGCAGGACCAGCTCCAGCGCGACTTTGGTGCCGCCCTGGCGGCGATGCCGCTGCCGCCGGAGCGGTTTCTGCTTTACTTTGAAAGCGGAGGCGCCGTGTTGACGGCGCAGTCCAAGGCGGATTTGGAACGGGTTTTGCAGCGCACCCGAGCCCGCCCTTCACCCGACATCTCTGTCGTTGGCCATACCGATACCGCAGGACTTGCCGAAGCCAACAAGGCGCTGGGTCTGCGGCGCGCCACCGCCATGGCCGAACAGCTGCGACAACTTGGCCTGCAAAACACCACAATCTCCGTAGAGTCACATGGTGAAGGCAACCTGCTGGTGCGCACGCCGGACAACACCGCCGAAGCGCTTAACCGCCGCGTAGAAATCACGATACGCTGATCATCGCTACTTCTCGCTCATCACGATCAAATCGTCGCTAGCACCTTCCTGCAGTCGCCGCAGGTGCAGTGTCACCAGCGGATCGTTCGGATGACTGGCGGCCAGAGTCTCGAAAGCCGCCAATGCGGCGCTTGCATCGCCGGACTCCAGCAAGTGCATGGCCGCTGCGTAGTCAGCCACGCTGGCGCACTGAGCGGTGTTAATTACGGCCAGCGGCTCGTAGGCCCGCAGCGGCTGACTCCTGCCCTTGAGCACCAGCCGCCCGACCACGCGCGCCGGCGCACCCGGGCAGCCATCCACAATCGCCTGCGACACACAAACCTGGGTTCCCAGATGCTTGTTGACGCTCTCCAGACGCGCGGCTGTGTTGATCGGATCGCCCAAAGCACGGTAATCAAACAGGGTCTTGCCGCCAAAGTTTCCGACCACCACCTCACCACTGTGCACACCGATGCGGGTGTGACCCCATGGCACACCCTGCGCCTGCAGGCGGACCGCGTAAGCCGTGGCAAAAACATGCATTTCCAGCGCGCAGTCAAGGGCGCGCTGGCAGTGATCGGGCTGCGTCACGGGCGCCGAAAACAGTACCGCCACTGCATCGCCCATGATGCGCTCGAGCGTGCCTTCGTGCCTGAAGACAATCACCAGCATGCCTTCCAGGTACTCATTGAGTAGCGCGACCACCTGAGTCGGGTCGGTTTTTTCCATCAGTGCGGTAAATCCGATCAAATCGGTAAAGACAAAACTGCAGACCCGGCGCTGCCCACCGAGTCGCAGTTGGTCGGGATGCGCCATCAGATGCGCGACCCGGTTCGGCGACACATAGCGTGAAAAAGCCTGACGCACCCAGCGCCGCTCGCGCTCCGTGGCAAAGTGGTGCACGGCGCTGGTCAAGACAAAGCTCAGCACAATAGCCAATGTCGGATTGATGGCATCGAGCAGCCAGTGCTCCACCACATAGGCGTACGCGACGCAAGCCCACAAAAGTAGCAACAGCACGACGGTCAGCAAAGCAGACCGGCGCGCTGTCGCACGCAAGGCATACAGACCAACGATCAAGGACCCGGCCAGCAGCAGCAAGGCCTCGGCCGCACTGGACCCACTTGGGCGCTCCAGATACCGCCGTGTCAACATTTGCTCCAGTGCCATCGCGTGGGTGCGCACACCGGGCATCAACTCTCCCCAAGGGTCATAACGCAAATCCATCAAGCCAAGCACCGAGGTGCCGACCAGCACAATCTTTCCTTTGAACTGCTCTGCGCCAACCGTCCCATCGAGAACCTGCGCCGCGGAGATGAACTTCGCAGCGCGGTCTTGGCTGTACTGCAACCAGATTTCGCCCCTGTCGTCGGTCGGCACAACCACTTGACCAATGCGAACACTCTGAATCCCCGCTTCCATCCGATTCTCAAGCCCCTTGGTACTCACATACAGGTTGGCCGCCCCCTGGTAGACACGCAATGCCTCGGCGCTCAAACTCGGTATCACCTCTTCACGCAGACGCATCAGCATCGGCACCCGGCGCACCACACTGTCGGCATCGGCGACAAAGTTGATGGCACCCAAACCACTCGCGCTGTCAGACAGTACCGGCAAGGGCCAGACAGCCGTATCGAACTTGTGCAGCCGTTGCGTCGGAGCCTGTTCGGAGTCGTCATGTCCTTTGTTGATGACGCGATATGGCAGCTTTGGCAAGGTAACTGGCAGCGCTGTGCCGGGCGCTGCAGAGCCGCTGTCCGAGAACAGCGTTCCCAGCACCACGCCCTTCCCCACGAGCACCCGCGCCAAAACCTCGTCGTGGTCCGACAAGCCCTTCAGAAAAACGCTCGCCTGCGGGTCCTGCCAAAGCGCCGCCATGGCTTTGGGCGAGGTGCGATCAGGTTCGGCCAATAGCACGTCAAACGCAATCACCTTCGCGCCCGCCACGTGCAGCTGCTGCACCAGATCGGCGATACGTGTGCGCGGCCAGGGCCACTGACCATAGGCTTTCAGACTGGCTTCGTCGATATCCACCACGCTGACCGGCGCAGAGACGCTGGGCCGCTGGTACCAGCGCTGAAACTGATCGAACTGGGCCAGTCGCAACTGTCGAATCACATAGGGATCAAATGCAAAGCTGCTTTGTTTGCCAAAGCCAACCCATGCCAGCGCCACAGCATAAAGCAGGCTGCAAATGAGCAGTACATACACTGCAGCCTGCGTTGAATTGCCAGAACGTCGGCTGGCTCGGCGATTACGGGCCATGGAGAGGTCCTTCCTTGTTTCGCTAACCCGGCATCAGGTGATCGATTTCCTGCTGCATGGCCTTGGTGAGTTGCACGTACTTTTTCAACTTCTGGGTGTTATCGCGCAGCCTCTGTGCAACGCGCATCGCAATCGCCATCATCAGTTTGGCGCCCATTTTGGGATCGTCCGTGAGCAATTGAAGCATGGCCTCGCGCGTCAGGATCACACACTGCAAATCCGAACTTGCAGTGCACGAAGCCGAACGCGGCAAGCCATCAATCAGCCCCAACTCACCGTGCATGCTACCGGCACCCAGGACCGTCACCGTGATCGGCGAGACGCGACTGACCACAATGTTTTCTACTGTCACCTCACCATCCAGAACCAGTGCCATGAAACCGGTGCCCTCAGCATCGCCTTCACGAATAAAGACGGTGCCTTCGCGGATGAAGCGGGGTCGCATGTAACGCGCCACCACGCGCGCTTCAGCCAGACTGAGTTGCAGCATGGCAGACGGTGCCGTCAGCAACTCGGCAGCCGTCTCCAGCGCCGGAAAGTCCGCCGGGCCGGTGGAATCCAGCGTTGCGGCTTGCTGCTTGCCAAATAAATTCTTGAACATCGTGCTTGCGGAGTTGACAAGTTCGCATTATGGGCACTTCTGGATCAACGGCAAGGCGAGAAACGTATGCAGCCGCGCCAGTTCCTCTTCCAGCGCCTGAGCAAAGGCGGCTTCACGCGGCGCGGTGCCCGACACATAACCCAAATCGACCTGAAGCTTGTCACCACGCAGCGCCACATTGCCCCAGCCAATCACCTGATCCCGCCACAACAGCGGCAACGCGTAATAGCCTCGCACCCGTTTGGCAGCCGGCGTGTAGGCCTCGAAACGGTAGGCCCAATCCCAGAACATTTCAAAGCGTCGGCGGTCCCAAACCACCGGATCAAACGGCGCCAGCAGTCGCACCACATCGCCCACCGCATGGCGGCGTGAGGCCGGCGACTCGTCCGCTGGCCAGTACCAGGTCACACCACCGATCCGGCTTGAAGCGAGCCGCAGCTTGGCGCTCTGTAAGGCAGCCTGGCGCTGGTCAGCCCATTGCGGCGCACCGCCGCGCAGGTGGCTGATCAGTTCACCCAGTGAGCGTTCCGGCAGGGGCGCGTACTTGCGCACAATCACATCCACCAGCGCGTCCATGGCCTGGGTCGGCCCGGCCAGCGCTGCAAGCGGCTCCTGCGGCTGGCTGACGGCGTAGGTGCGCACGCCACTGACACGCGCCGCAATGCGCAACATGCCACGGTAATGCATGTCGTCGAGCAGCTGCGTACTTGCATTGGACGAGCCGCCAAACCAGTTGCGGGCCGAGCCGTGCGCAAAGTGCGCATCGACCTCGCGCGGGTGCACCACCCCGTGCTGGCGCACAAAGTCAAGCACGGCATGAGCCTTCTTCAAACGCGCTGCCGGCCACGCCACGCGCGCTGTGCGGGGGTGCATCAGCGCCTGCGTGGCGCGCGGCAAGAAGCCGTAGTTGACGAAGAAGTCTTCTTCAATGTCGAGCGTCGGGTAACGCCGCTCCAGATCGCCAGCGCAATAGCCCTTGACACGGTGGCGCAGGGTCAGGTCCTGCGCACGCGCTGGTGCGCGGATCGGGTCGGCCTGCACAAAGCCCAGACGCTCGATCGCGCGGCCCAGGGTGGTGGGCGTGAACAGCGTGCGCGCCACCGCGTAGCGGCGCAGGGCGTCCAGTGTGATGGGAGAGGCGGGGAGCTTGGGCATGGGCTTGCTGTGGGTGGATGCGGGTGGTGCCCCTTAATCTACATCAATGGTTATAAAAAGCAACGTAACCTGTTGTTGTATAACAAATCTCGGTACAAATCTAGAAAACGTATTAATATACCGAAATGCTGGAAACAAGTGCCTCCATTTCGCGCCAATACATCGACGCTGTCGCGGTCTTCGAAGCCCTGGAAGAGGCTCTGGAAGAGGCGGCTCAGGTGCGCGGCGGCATGTACTGGCATGCGGGCCCGCCCACTTCGCCCGACGCCAAATACCTGGTCCGCACCACCCCTGCGGGTGCCGAAACCAGCCTGGGGTCACGCACTGCGGAGCTTGATGCCATCTACACACGATTCACCCAGAGAAAGCGTGAAAGCGCCGAGCGTGTGTCTGGCCTGCAAGCTGCGCTGATGCAACAGCAGCGGCTCAATCGCGCCCTGCGCGTGGGCCGGGTTGACCCGCTGGTGGTCGCGTTACTGAACCGCTTGGCGAGCACCAAACTGAGCGAGCACTTTCGCGTCGTGGGCACCCACGCGCTTTACGCCTATGAGGCCGCCGCCGGCGTGCGCCTGGACGCCGAGGCCTTGGCCACCCGCGACATCGACCTGCTGTGGGACACGCGTAAACGCATTATCTTTTCCACCCAGTTGGCGCGCGTGGACAGCTCCATGCTCGGTGTCTTGAAAAAAGTCGATGCCACGTTTCGCATCCGAAAAGGCCAGAAATACACCGCCGTCAACAAGGAAGGCTTTGAGGTGGACATCATCCGCCGGGAGCGCGCAGGTGATGACCCTCACCCCATCAAACTCAGCGATGAAGACGAAGACTTCTGGGTAGTCCAGGCGCGCCGTGCCAACGTGCTGCTGGATTCGCCCGGCTTCTCGGCCGTGATCGTGGCCAGCAACGGCACTATGGCGCGCATGAACACCGTGCATCCGGTAACGTTCGTGGCGTTCAAGCGATGGCTGTCGACGCAAGCCGAACGAGACGCCATGAAGCGCCGCCGCGATGCGCTGCAGGCCGACGCCGTGCAGGAGTTGCTCGAAAAGTACCTGCCTCAGCTTTCGGTCAATTAAGCCAAAGCAACACGCCTTACTTGGCGGGGCGGTGCAGCGCGCAGATCTTGTTGCCGTCGGGGTCTCGCAGATACGCCAGATAGAGCTTGCCGGCCGCGCCTTCGCGCCAGCCCGGCGGGTCTTCGCAGGTGCTGCCGCCGTTTGCCACGCCCGCCGCATGGAAGGCGTTGGCTTGTTCCGGGGACTGCATGGTGAACCCGAGGGTGCTGCCATTGCCGTGCGTCGCGGGCTGGCCATTGATGGGCTTGGTGATGCCGAAGGTACCGGTGGGGCTGCGATAGAAATAGCGCTCTTTGTTCGCTACGCCAGGGCCAATGCCCAGCGTGCCGAGCAGCGCGTCGTAAAACTTCTTTGAGACCTCAAGATCATTCACACCGACCATCACATGACTGAACATGGCTTTCTCCGTTAGAGCCCGGCTTGGGGCGAAGTTGAATCGTGAAGATAGTACCTGATGGCTGGTCAACACGTTGCGGTCAGCCTGCGCTTTGCGGCCACCACAAATCCAGAATACTGTGCAAAAATACAGTGGCTATTCAAGTGCAATGCCAGCACATCTGCCACAGGAGCGTGTCCATGAAGATCTTGCCTGCCGAATTTGATGGCCAGTCCATCCGCCGCGTCTACGACGAAGACACCGAGACCTGGTGGTTTTCGGTGATTGACGTGGTGCAGGTGCTGACGCAGAGCAAGAGCGCCAAGCGCTACTGGTCAGACCTGAAGCGCAAACTGGCTCTGGAGGCCGCTTCGGAGCAACCGTACGAGGAAATCGTACGGTTGAAATTGACAGCCACCGATGGAAAACAACGCGAAACCGATTGCGCTAAAGCCGCCACGTTGCTGCGCGTCATCCAATCCATCCCCAGCCCCAAAGCCGAACCCATCAAACTGTGGCTGGCCAAAGTGGGCTACGAGCGCATGCAGGAAATGGCCGACCCCGCGCTAACGCTGGACCGCGCCCGCCAGACCTGGCAGCAGCATGGCCGCAGCGACAAGTGGATTCAACAGCGCATGACCGGGCAAGAAACCCGCAACAAGCTCACCGACTACTGGCGCGAGCACGAGATCAAGGCAGGCCAGGAGTTCGCCATCCTGACCAACATCATTCACCAGGAATGGACCGGCGTCAGCGTCAAGGACCACAAGCAGGCTAAGGGGCTGACCAGCCACAACCTGCGCGACCACATGACCGAGGCCGAACTGATCTTCACCGCGCTGGCCGAACTCTCCACGCGGCAGATTGCCGAAACGACGGATGCCACCGGGATGGCCGACAACAAGACCGCCGCCAAAGCCGGTGGCGGCATCGCCAGGCAAGCGCGCAGGCAGTTGGAGAGCCAGACCGGAAAGCCGGTTGTGTCGGCGCAGAACTACTTGGCGCCAGTCGCGGTTAAGGCGCTTAAAGTCACAAAGCGGTAGAAGCCGGCCCATGCCGCAGGCGTACGCCGATCGAGTTCGCCGGCAGTACCGCCGCGCGTGATATTGATCTGATTCAGGTGCACACCAATTTTGTGATTGGCCGACACATGAATGTTGGCAGTTCAACTCGTGGCGGGCTGACTCCAACCTTCGACGTTGACGGCGTAGCGGGTGGCCTTGCCGACGCCTTCAACTTTGAGCAGACCATGGCGCAGCAGCGCTGCCAGGTCGCGGGTGGCGGTGGCTTTGGAGCTGCCAGTGATCTGGCTGTATTTTTCCGCCGTCATGCCGCCGAGAAAGCCGCCACCCAACTCGCTGCTTCCGGCTTCCAGCAAACGGTTCAGCACCTTGCTTTGCCGCTCGTTGACCGCCAGGCTGGCCGCGCGCTGCCGGAAGCTGGCCTTGTCCAGCGCCTGCTTCACCACCGCCTGCGACTGGATGCAACCCTGCGTCAATGCCTGCACAAACCATTGCACCCAGGGTGTCACGTCCAGAGCGCCAGACTGTGCCCGGTTCAAGGCGTCGTAATACGCGACCCTGACCGCGAGCAGTTGCCGCGACATGCCCAATAGTCTTGCGGTTGGGCCTACTGCCTGCGCCAATGCCAGGTCCACAATGGCGCGCCCCAGCCGGCCGTTGCCGTCTTCAAACGGGTGAATTGATTCAAACCACAAGTGCGCCAGTGCCGCACGGGCCAGGCCGTTGAGGCGGGGAGCGGCATTGCTGGTGGGGCGCGTGGCCTCAAACCAGGCCAGAAACCGAGCCATTTCAGTCGCCACCCGGTCTGACGCAGGCGCGGTGTAGTGCACCACCTCGTGCCCTTGCCGCCCGCTGACAATCTGCATCGGGTCGGTGTGGTCGCGGTAACGCCCGACGGCAATACGACGCAGACCCGACGTGCCGCCCGGAAACAGCGCGGACTGCCAGCGACACAAACGGTCACTGTCCAGCACCGACTGGTTGCCGCGGGTGGCGTCCTGCATCACCGCCACCAAACCATCCACCTGGCGGTCGCCGGTCGGGGCATCGACCAGCCCAAAGCGATGCGCCACCGACGACCGAACGGCAGTCAGATCAAGTTTTTCACCCTCAATCGCCGCCGTGGCGATGACCTCTTGCACCCACAGCTCACGGGTAATTTCCTGCGAGGCGGTCAAGCCAATGGCGTCCAGCAAACCCAACACCCGTCCCATCTGCAAATGGGCCACGTCCAAGTCGTGTGCCACGGCACCGGCATCAAACACGAGCGTCGGCCAGCCGGGGTGTTGCCAGATGTAGCTGGGCTGCGCAGTTTGCGATTGGGTGGTCATGAGCCGCATTCTAGCCAATACGGCTCATTTTGTGAGCCGTATTTCTGTTGAATCGGCTCAAGCGGGGTGCTGGCGCTGGTCAGTGGCACAGCAGGCAGTACGTTCTTTTTCAGGAAAGCCACCAGTACCGAGTTGAAATCGGTCTGTTCGGCTTTGGCAATATTGAGCAGACGTGCCCGAACGGAAGCGGCGAGGTCGTGGGCCATCTAGCCCCCGTGCCCCAAGGCTTCAAGGTAGGGCCGCATCACATTGGCAACCCGGCAGATCTTGGCGAAGCGCCACAGCTCATCTGCCGTGGCCTTCCTCTGAGCCAAGGCATCTTTGAGTGCCTCGATGGCCACGTCAAGCCCAATCTTGTTGCGGTGTTTGAAGCAGTCGGCCACCGTCTTGGCCACGCCGTACACCCGCAGCGCCACCTGATCGACCTGCACCACCTCAACGCCTGCGGCATACGCCTCGCCGGAAGACTGCACCATCTTCACCGGCGGGTAGTCCATCTTGGGTACGTGGCTGCCCTGTGGCATGGCGATCCAAACCTGGCGCGGCAGCTGCGTGGTGAGTTCGTGTATCTGCAGCGCGGTCAGCAAACAAAACACCGCCTGTGGCACCTTGAGGGCAATGGTGGCCAGGCTCTCATGCTCAGAGCCTCCGCTCTCGGGCAGCCGGTACACACCGCGCCCCACGCGCTCCAGCTGCCCGCTGGCGGTCAGCCGCGAGAGCACCACGCGGGCAATACCCAGCTCGTGCAAATGGCTGGCGCGCAGCAGGCCCCGTTGGCAGGCTAGCTCCAGTACGCGTTGAGTTTGGGTGTCGTTTGTCTGCATGGAACCCGGAGTATGTTCCGTTTTCGCGTTAAATTCAAGCAACTAGAGAACTTATGGAACAAACACGCTGGCGGCGCGGGCGCAGCGGGAGGATGGATTTAAGTGCAAAAACAGTATTTACCCCAGGCGAAATATGCGCAAGCAGCTACTAAAACAGTAGCACCTACCGACTAGCCCTTCCCTTCATATGCCGCGTTGATGAATGGCTTGACCGCATCCAAATCAGCTTGGGATGTGAGCGGCACCTCCAGGTTACCCGTGCCCCAGTGGCCAATGCAGGTTACATCGCGTGCGTTGGGCAACACCTGGAGTGCGGTGACGGGGTCCACGTGCAGATACAGCAGCAGGCAATTCTTGCGGTGGAGTACAACGGTTGCAAAGTTCTTCAAACGTTTGAAGGCTGCATACAGCCGCAGCTCTTTGCGTTGCACGTCATCGCCCAGGGAGAGGGTGTAATCCTCCAGGGAGGTCAATAGCAACTGCATGGGTTCTGGCAGATTGGTCAAAACATCTGCAAACGACTTGTCGGGCCCCGTGCCCTTGGCGCCCGTTGGATCTGTTGGAGCTGTGACGGAACTACCCGCTGCCTCGAATTTGCTGGCGCCGGCCTTTGCCAACTTTGCCGCGGTGACCTTGCCGTTTGAGTCACTGCCCGCGTTTACCGACTCCAGCAGCAGCAAATCATCACCAAAGCGCCGGTAGCGGATGAGCTCTATGTTGCGGCCAATCTGCTGCACCGCGTGACCGTCGTACTTGGTGAAGTCCGCCGCTATGCACACCACGCGCGGCGCGCTCCAGTCAATGGCGTCAGCCGCTGTAGCGCCCAGTTTGTCCAGCACCAGCAACTTGAATTCCGCTTTGTGGTCCATCAGCCAATCCAGATAAAACAAGCCCTGGTTGATGACGTTCTCCCCCACCGAGCGCTTGTATTCCAGAATCACCGGGCAATTGTTTTCGTCCAGCCCCAGCGAGTCAATACGCCCGCCGTGGGTTTTGCCGGTGGAGTGCTCGCTCGCCAGGAAGCGAATGTTGAGCAGCGGCGCCAGGTTGGCCTCGATCAGCGTTTGCAGTGGCTTTTCGAGGTCAGACGCGTTGCCTTGCAGTTCGGTGGCGGTACCACCAGAGAGGCGGAAGAGTTTGATGTCGCTCATGGGCTATTTTCTCGCAGGGTTGGATGCGTTTCGTTTTTTTGCAGGCACCGGCCACCAAGTTCCGAACCGCCAATTCGGGGCGGCCTGGGCGTTCTATCCTATATAAAACCTATATAAATCAATGACTTAAAAAGGATTAACCTAGCCTAATAGGATAAAAAGAAAGTTAGCCAACGACTAATCGCACCGACTTATCCTATTTTTGAATCACCAGCCGCCAACGTGCGCCAGGCCCCTTGCGCTCTGGCGCAATGAGGTTACGGCGGCTCAAGTCGGCCAGCAGGTTTTTGACCCGGTTGCGCTTTTGTGCATCGCTCAACACATCGGGCAACTTGGCCCGCATCACCGCTTCCAGCTCCTCACGTTTGCACGCGGTGAAGTTGCGCAAGTGCTGCAACACCAGCTCCCGGTAATAGGCTGAATCCAGCCCCTTGTTCAAGGTGTGCTGGGCTTGCTCACCCATCACCTGCGCGACCTTGGCGGACACATGGATATTGGGTGTACGGCCTTCAATCAATTTGCGTACGCGTAGTGCCCGGGCATCCTCTGCACTGATAGGCAGGCGCTTTTGCACCTTGTCCAGCAAGAACACATCCATTAACGACAAATCCGGCTGCTGCATCAGTGCGTGTGTGTACTGCTCACCCAGAATGCGCCCGGTAATGCGCACCTCCACCCGCTGCTGTTCGGCCTCAATCACATAGTCCGGCAGTGGGAAAAACCGCTTGCGCTGTTCGATGAACATGCGCCGAATGCCACTGCCCACCGTGTCGATCAATTTCAACGCCACCATCGCCTGCGTCAGGCACGGGTTGCGGTACTGTTCTGGCGACTGGTCTTGGGTCAACAGGCACTCCACCTTGCCCGGCAAAAAGCGCCCCACATTGCTGAAAATCAGCTCGTCTGGCTTTTCGATCACATTGACCCGCCCGCCGACGGCATAGTCCTGGTGGGCGATGGCGTTGTGCAAAGCCTCGCGAATCACCCAGGCATCGTATTGCGGCACCTCGGTAGGAAACAGCGTGCCCGGCGGCAAGTAGCGCACCGTGAGGTTGCGAACCCGCGCAAACAGTGCGTCAGGGGCCAGCAGCAGGGGCAAGCCGTAGTGCTGGTAATCCAGCACCGTGCCATCGGCATCCTTGAGCACCCACGACACCTGTGACGGCAGGGGCAAAAACTGCGCCGACTCGTCTTTGCCAAACAATAGCAGCGCGGCCCGCGTCAATTGCCCGCCCCGGCTGAGCTTGAGCTTGGACAGCAGCGTGGGAACGTCCCAACCGGCCACCTCACCCGCCAGATGCGGGTTCTTTTCCGCAAAACGTTGCCGCCCCACGGCCAGTGCGGACGCGTCCAGGTCGGCCACGGTGGCATTGCTCACCAGTTCAGCGGACCAATCGGCCCGCGTATTCAGCCTTGCCCACAGCCGAGCCTCCTTGTCGGCATGGCTGGCGAGTTTGACCTTGGCGCTGTGGATGCGGATGTACTCCACCTCATGAAAACTCACCGGCTGCGCCACTGCCGCAGGTACGCGCAGCACCACCACGGGCTGGCCTTGATAGTCAAACGCATCAAAACGGAAATCCAGCTTGGGACGCAAGTATTGGTGCAACCACAAATCCAGAATTTGTGCCCCCACCTTGGCTGAGCCAGGTTTAAAGCGGGTTCCCACTACACGGCGGGTGTCGTTTTCAATGCCCCAGACCATGTAACCGAAAGGCTCACCGTCCAACGCCGCCGCATTGGCCAGGGCCGAGACGTACTCGCCAATGGCGTGAGGATCGTCGTTGTGTTTGAACTCAAGCCACTCATGTTCACCCGCTTGGGGCAGCAGGCGGTCGAGTAATAACGTCAGTTCACCGGAATTCATGTTGGATGTCGCTCATAAATTAATAGCTGCTTGCGCACGTTCCTTGGGGGCTACAGGCACTTTTCGCTTATTTTTCCCAGCCATAGCGGTATTTGACGACGCGATACGTTCCAGCAGCGCGCTGGCAGGTTCGTCGTTGGGGTCTTGCGGCACCAACTCGCCGCGAAAGGCCTTGGCCAGTACCAGCGGAGTCAGGCGCTGGGCCTGGGCGCGGGCGGCGGCACAGCGGGCTTCAATGCGGGCGGCCAGGGCGAACATGGCTTCTACGCGGCGGACGATTTCGGTTTGCTCAGTAATCGGCGGGAGAGAAAACTTGGCGGCTTTCAGGTCTGCGCCAGAAACGCCCCGCTGGCCAGCGCTGGATTTCACAAAGCTTTCCACTTGCGTGCGCATGCTACGGCAACCAAAAACAATTTCAATGAACTTCGCAATTGCGCGGTCTGCGCGAATACGGACACGGATCAATTTATCGGGATAGACGTAGCCCGGTGCATCGTGCGTCAATGCTGCACATACGCCTACAAACTCAAGACTGCCGTTGTATCGAGTGAACAGGAGGTCATCCTGTTTCAATGCGTACTGCCCTGCCTCTTTGTCAGTTACAACAAGGTAGCGGTGATCGTCCAAATTCAATTGCCCAGACCGAACCGCACCAATCCTGAGAATTTTGGAACCCGGTGGACTTTCAGTGGGCTTTTGCGCCAAGCCGTTTCTCATTTCAGTAATCACATCCTGCAAGGCAACTGTTTCCCATTCATCCTGCTTCAATTCATCGAGCCCTCGCCAATCCTCGGTCAAGCGACCCGTCGTCGCCGCATCCAACACCGTCTGCCGAAACCGCTTGAGTAAGGCGGGGATGGCATCGAAGCGGTCGTTGCAGGCTTGGACGCGGGCGAGCAGGGTGTCGAGTTGGTTGGCGATGCGGGTTTGTTCAGCTTTGGGTGGGAGCGGAATTTCCATTTCTCCCAGTCTCCCGCGTGAAATTCGCCTGCGAGTTGTGCCTGACGATTGAGCCGCAATCTCCGCTCTCACTTGCGGGGAGTTGATGGTTTGCATGACCCAGCGGTTATCAATGTTTTCAGAATCGACACGCAGTGCCGCCACATCTACCACTGTGACGCAGCGTTGTTCAAGTGCAGGCATTAAGCACGCGCGGCCCAATGGATCTGGCATACGCGCAACCAGAACATCCCCGGCTGTCAATGCAGTGCATCGAAGTCGTACGAAGGCATCCTCGTTGATCCATCGGTTGGATTTGTCCAAGAAAGCGCCGTCACCAATGTCGGCCAATTGCAGCAAACGAATGCTCCCATCCGGATCTTGGTCTTTGCTTTCGACCCAATCCCCATCAACAAAGAGACCCGTGGTGCCAGCCAGTTCTTTTATGGTCGTGGATGTCCAGCCTTGTGGCAACTCACTCATGCGCTCACCTCAGCGTCGCTATCTTCAGCATCCATCAACAAATCTTCCAGCACCGCATCCGGGTCTTCGCCCAGCTCTTCGAGCAGGCTGCGCAGGTCGGCCATAGCACCGGTCAGCTCGCGCATGACCAGGCGGGCGACCAGGGCGGGTTCGTCGCGCTGGGCTTCTGCCGTCTCGGCGTTGTCGTCTTTGAGCCAGCTGATGTCCAGGTTGTCGCCGCGTGCCTTGATCCGCTCGCGTGAAAAACAGCGCCAACGGCCAGCCTCGCCGGTGTCTACACGCTGGGCCAGGGCAGTGGTGCCGCCGCAGGGGTCTGCGCCAAACACGTCTTCAAACTTGTCGCGCGGCACGTCGAGTGCGGCATCTTCAGCGGTGCGGAAGTAGTCGCGGGTAAACGGGGTGCGTTTGCCAAACTGGGGCATGTTGGCGCGCATGTCGTACACCCACACCTCTTTGGTGTTGCCTTTGTCGGCTTTGCCACGGGTGAAGAACAGCACATTGGTCTTGACGCCTTGGGCGTAGAAGATGCCGGTGGGCAGTCTTAGAACAGTGTGCAGGTTGCACTTGTCCATCAGGTCGCGGCGAATGTCTGCGCCGATGTTGCTCTCAAACAGCACGTTGTCCGGCAGCACCACGGCGGCGCGGCCACCGGGTTTAAGGTTGCGGTAAATGTGCTGCAAAAAGCAGAACTGCTTGTTGGTGGTGGGGTAGGTAAAGTCAGTGCGGGTGGGCAGACCGCCGCCTTTTTTGGTGCCGAATGGGGGGTTGCTGAGGGTCAGCGTAGCCCCAGGCAGGCGCGTTCCTTCTTCGCCCAGGGTGTCGCCAAACTGGATGCCGCCCTCAATGCCGTGTAGCAGCATGTTCATCAGCGCCAGGCGATGCGTATCCTGCACCAGCTCCATGCCGTAAAAGGTGCTGCTGCGGTACTTGCGCTGCTGCGCTTCTGTGCGGTTTTCGGGTTTGTACTTTGCGCGCAAATAGTTGTTGGCCGCAATCAAGAAGCCACCGGTACCTGCTGCCGGGTCTTGAATCACGTCACCCAGCGTGGGTTGCAGCACGGTGACGATGCTGTCGATCAGGTCGCGCGGGGTGAAGTATTGGCCGGCGCCGCTCTTCTTTTCATTGGCGTTGCGCTCCAGCAGGCCTTCATACAGGTCACCCAGATCGTCACGCTGCACGCTGTACCAGTCGAGCTTGTCTATCTCGACCACCAGCTTGGACAGGGTGGCGGGTTTCGTGATGAAGGTGCTGGCGTTGGCATAAATTTGCTGCACGCTGCCACGCCCGTGCAGGCCATAGTCCAACAGCAGCTCTTTGTACAGGTCGAGCCGCTCGGGGGCGGAGGCGGCCATCAGGTCGGCCCAGCGCGCGCCGTCCATCTGCTCAACCGGTACGCCTTTTTTTGGCGCTTTGTAGATAACCAGCCCGTCTTCCTGGCCGGTCTCTTGCATCATGCGCAGGAACAGCAGGTAGGTGAGTTCGCTGACGTACTGGTGGTAGGTAACACCGTCATCACGCAGCAGGTTGCACAGGTTCCAGAGCTTGGCGACGATGTCTGACGCTGCGGGGTTGATTTGATTCATGGGTTCTTCGTGGCTCAACAAAAGTCAAGCGGCTTTTGGGTTGTCTGACCAAAGGGCGTCGTTAAAGGCTTCCAGCACGGGCTGGAGTCGGCCGTTGAAGAGTTTATCCAGACGCGCAAAGCCGCCACCTTCGCGCTTGAAGATCAGGTCTGGGTCGTCCAGCGCGTCGCGGTCTACCAGCAGGTTGGCTTTGGTCTGGGCGGCAATGCGTTTGAGCCAGTCGCGCTGCGGTTGGGTCCAGGGCTTGCCTGCTAGTGGCTTGGCCAGCAGGTGTTGCAATGCGTGGTCTACGCGCTCGGCATAGGGCAACAGCGCATCGCCAATGGCGGCTTGGCGTATGTAGCCAATGATGCGGGCGGCAATGTCCTGGTTGCTGAGCTCGCGCCAGGCGGTGGCCAGGCGCATTTCGGTAAAGCCAGCTTGGTCGAGCGCCAGCACCAGTTCTTTGAGTTGCTTGCGCGTGAGGTCACGCGGGCGAGTCAGCACGGTGATGAGGGCGGGCAGCTCGTTGCCATGGCTGGCGATGAAGTCTTTGAATTCCTTCAAATAGTCTTCGGGCTTGCTGGCCTTGCCGTAGCCACGGCCGATGTGGTGCAGCGCGTCCGGGTGGTCTGACACATACATGGGCAGGCCAGTGGCTTCGCGCTTGCGGTCCAGTATTTCGCCCAGCTGAGGGTTATTGATGAACCAGTCTGCCACCGCTGCTACCGACAGGGTGCGCAGCTTTTGGATGAAAGCGTCGGGGCTCATGCCGGCTTTGGTTTCAAAGTCTTGGGCGGCTTGACTGTCCATGTGGCGCTTCTTGACTTGCAACTTGGCCAGAAACTGCTCGCGCACCAGCTCGCGGGCTTCCGCGTCGGTCACGCTCACCATTTCTTGCTCCAGCTGGGCAAAGCTGATGTTGGGGTTGACGACCACCGGCTTCATGGCCGTCATGTTGCCAATGGCTTCAAAGATTCGCACGGCGTCAAACACACGGAAGCTGTCTTTGGCGTCGCCGTCAAAGTCGCACAAGCGTGTGGCACGGCCCAGCATTTGGTCAAACAGGATGCGGCTGTTGACCTGGCGCAGGAAGACCAGATTGCAGATCTCGGGCACGTCGATACCGGTAGTGAGCAAGTCCACGGTAACAGCCACATTGGGCAGGCGTTCGTTTTTGAAGCGGCGAATCAGGTCCAGCGGTTTGTCGGCGTTGCCGGTGATCTTGATGACGGCGTCGTCTTCCACGCTGCCGTATTGGGTAACGAATGCGCCCTTGAGCACGTCCACCACCATATCGGCATGGTCGGTGTTGACACAGAAGATGAGTGTTTTGCGTTGGCCGTTGGGGTCTATCTCTTGGGACAGGTATTCGCAAACGGCTTTGTTAAAGGGCCGGGTGATGACTTTGCGGTTGAAATCTTCCACATTCAAATTGATGTCGTCCGGCGCTTTGAACAGCTCGATCTGGTTGCGCGCAAAGTCGAAGACCTTGACCTCTTCGCCCACCTTCCAATGCATGCCGTTTTGCGAGAGCTCGGTATAGATCTGGATGGGGGGCTCGTAGTCCACCAGGTAGCCGTCCACCACGGCTTCGCGGTAGCTGTAGGTATAGACCGGCGGGCCAAAAATTTCGGTGGTGTGCAGGGCGGGGGTTGCGGTCAGGCCGATCTTCACGGCGTCAAAGTAGTCCAGCACACGGCGGTATTTGGAGATGTAGTCGTCAAAACTGCGAAAACTGAGTTCGGTGTCGGACATCTCGCGGTCCAGCGTGTAGCCACGGTGGCATTCGTCAATTACCACGCAGTCGTATTGGTCCACCGTCGGCGGGGCCACACCGTCAGCGGGGAACAATACGCGGCGCATCATGCCTTGTACGGTGGCGATGTGGACGGCGGTGTCGTCATCGGGTGACTGCGCCTCCAGCTCTTTGATGCCAAAGATGTCGGCAAAAGTTTGCAGGCGTTCCATGCGGGTGTCTTTGAACGAGTTGGCGGCTTGCTCACCCAGGGCGGAGCGGTCAACCAAAAACAAAATGCGGCGAAAGCGCTGCGCTTTGAGCAAGCGGTAGATCAGCGCAATGCAGGTTTTGGTTTTGCCGGTGCCGGTGGCCATGGCCAGCAAAATCTGGCGTTGTCCTTGCCCTATGCGCTTCTCGGTTTCGCGAATGGCGGTTTGCTGGTAGGGCCGTAACGGAAACCCAAAGTTGAAAGCCGCATTGTCCAGCTGCGTATGCGCGCGGCCTTCATCCGTTTGCAGCAGGCTTTTGAGGCCGTCAGGGCTGTACCAGCCGTCCAGTGCCTGGCTGCGGTTTTCCGTGTGGCGCAAATCGCAAAACCAGATGCCGCTCTTGGTGGCCAGCTGACGCAAATAGGGTCTGCCGTTGGCGGAGAAAACAAAAGGAATGCGGTGCTCCGACTGCGCACCCCAGTTACGCTCATGGAGCAGTGTCTCTGCGCTGGCAGAAAAGGTGCGGCTGTAGCGCTTGGCTTGCTGCAATGCGCCGGAAACATCCACGTTCTTGCGCTTGGCTTCGACGACCGCCATCGGCGTGAGGCCTTGAAACAGCACGTAGTCGGCCGAGTAGCCATCGCATGGCCACTCGGCAATCGCCATGTTGCGGCCGCGCTGCGGACGCGTACCTTTGCTGTAACGCAGGGTTTGGGTGTCGGCCTCCCAGCCCGCCTGGCGCAATTGTTCGTCGATGATGCGGCGGGTCTCGGCCTCATCCAGCTGCACTTGGGTGGCAGCAGTTACGCCAGACTGCAGGAAGTATTTGAACTGGGTCGTTGGTGCCGTCTCGGCGGCAGTTTGCAGCGCAGCCAATTGCTGGGAAAGTCGTGCTTTATCGTTGTCGGCCTCCGTAGCGAGTTGTTCCCAAACGCCACGCTCTTCACTGAGGGACGACAACTGAGTTTTGGTGGACTGCAGTTCCTTGCTGACTTCTTCTTGCTGCGACTGAAATGAAGCAACCGCTTGCCGCAACTCGAATAGCTCAGCCCTCAAGGCGGTGCTTTCATCAGCCGGTGGTTGTGGCGGTACAAAGGGGCCAGACCGATAGGCTGTGTCCTTGAATGTGCGGTGAAACCACAGGGAGAGTTGCCAGCAGAGTTTGAGCGTTGACAGTGCGGCCGCATGATCGCCCTGCAACGCATGGTTTGCCGCATTGCCATTGACACGGATTTGGTCAAAGACTTGCTTGACTTCTCTAGGCAACACGCCTTCGCCTTGCAGGCGACGAATGAGCTCGTATTGCGACTCCTCCGGGTTGATGTAGAGGCCCGTGCGCGCCGCCAATGACTGGGCCAACAACTCCGAGAACTGGCGTAACTTGAGCAGGCTGGTGTTCGGGTCTTCAGCAAAGTACCGCTCGGCCAAGGCACCCAAACGCCAGAGCTGCGCCTCATAGGCACGCAGCATGTCAAAGTTGGAGCGGATGTTATTTTCCATGAGGCGAGGTCACGGGTCCATGTGTGCAGGGGTTAAGGCCAGACCGCCTGTGATTCTGCCCGCAAATACGGACTCCCCACTCACACCAATCACCAAGCTCTGCGTCGCCCGCGTCGCCGCCACATAAAACACCCGCGCGGCATCCGCCTCGTCTTCGCCGCTCGCGGGCATGTGCCCCACACCGGGCAGGGCCACTACGGGGAACTCCAGGCCTTTGCTGACCTTCATGGTCATAATCTGAATGGTGTCGTCTGCGGGCTTGTATTCGCCGGTGCGCTTGCGTACATTGAACGGCAGCTTGCGCTGGTGCAGCGCGTCGGCGCACAGGTCCATGGTCTTCCAGTCCGCGCACAGGATGGCCATGTCGCCCCAAGCGTGGCCCTCCTGGTGGGCGTTGCTCAGGTGGTCGGCAATCGCATACGCCTCTTCGCGCAGGCTGGGCAGTTTGATGATGACAGGTGGCTCACCATCACGTCCGCCACTGATCGGCTTGAGTAACGGGATGCCATCATCGTCCTGCTCATCGGCCGTCAACAAGTCTGCGGCAATCAGGCTGGCGGTTTGCAGGATCTGCCGTGTGTTGCGGTAGTTGATTTTGAGAATCGTGGTACGACCTTGCGCCTGCACGCCCACGCTCTTGAAGCTGAACTGTTTGCTTCGGCTTCGCTCGTAAATGCTTTGCGCGTCGTCGTACAACAACAAGAGGCAGTTGGTGCGGGGGTCCACCATTTGCGTGACCAGTCGGAGCCACTCGGGCGCAAAGTCATGACCCTCGTCGATCAGAACGGCCTGATACTGGCCGCTGGGGATTTGCTGGCGCTCCACGCCGCGGATGACGCCGTCCACCATCTTGTCAAACAGGTGCGGGCCTTGCTGCGGAACGCTCTGACCGAAGGTGACCAGTTGCTGGCGGCACCACTTATGAAAGTGCCGCACATGCACCTTGTCGCTCAAGCCCTTGGCATCCATCACACTGTGCAACTTGACGCCAAGCGGTTCGTTAAAGCACAGGATGAGGATGGGTTTGCTTGTGGCCGTACTGGCCTTGGCCAGGTACTCGGCGCGGTAGCCCAGGATCATGGTTTTGCCGGAACCGGCCACGCCATGAATCACACGGTGGCCGTCGCCCAAAGACCGAGCCAGTTGCTCCTGCTGCAAGTCCATCACGCGCATGATGCTGGGCAATTGCGCCTCGGCATCACTGTCGTCAAACAAGGAACCCTGCGTTTGCACGCGCACCTCGGGGAACATGATCCAGCGCACGCGGTCCAGCTGCGGTAGCGACATGACGCCGCCAAACGCATGGGGAAACATGTTCCACAAGCGTTGCTGAAATTCTTCTGCGTCCCCAGACTTCTCCATTTCATCCGAGCAGATCACGTAGTGCGACTCGATGGCATCACCCAATCCTGCTGCGTCAAACTGCTTGCGGGTGATGCGGGTAAAGACCACACCGTGACCCCACGGAAACGCAAGCTTGCCCTGGTGCGCGCCAGCAGCTTGCACCAGTTGCGGGTCACGTTCCAGCGCGTTGACCACCTGAATGGCGCAATGCCGCGCCTGCGCCAGCGGGTTGATCACGACCTTGGGTTGTCCGTCAGGGGCGATGTCCCAAACCTGCCGCGTGGCACGCTGGATGGTTTCGAGCTTCCAGTCTTTGGTTTCCAGAATCAGCAGGCCGCGCCGAGGGTGCATCACGACAAAGTCGGGGGGCGTTTGCTTGGGGCCGATCGGCACGTCGTACCAAAGCAGGTAGTCGGCGTCGAGCTTCTGTTCCAGCCGCTCAGCCAGCCGTCGCTCGCCCGCCGTCATGCGCGACACGCAGGCGCCAAGCGCCGGAATGAGGGTTGCCATTGTTGTTATCCCGTCCCTGAGATGGTTTGCGGATGATTATGACCGTAATGCATTAATGGTCAGGTACCGCGGCTCTGCCCAGAACGTATTTGGCAAGGAGACATGGATCCCGGCCTGCGCCGGGATGACGACTTGTGTGACGATCGACCTACCAGGCGTCAATCGCCAGACCACCAGCCCCCGGCAGCTCGCGCTGCGTCTGCAAGCCGCGCACCAACCAGTCACGGGTTTGGGCCGGATCGATGACGGCGTCGATCTCCAGCGTGGCCGCCATGTTGAGGGCACTGCCCTTTTCGTAGGCGGTGGCGACCAGGCTTTCGAACAGGGCATCGCGCTGCGGTCCCTCGGGCAGGGCTTCGAGTTCCTTGCGGTAACCCAGGCGCACCGCGCCTTCCAGCCCCATGGCGCCAAACTCGCCGCTCGGCCAGGCCACGGTGAACAGCGGCGAGTGAAAACCGCCCGCCGTCATGGCCATGGCACCCAGTCCGTAGCCCTTGCGCAGCACTACGCTAAAGAACGGCACGCGCAGGTGCGCCGCCGCCAGGAACATGCGGCTCACATGGCGCACCTGAGCCTGGGTTTCGATCTCCGGGCCGACCATGAAGCCGGGTGTGTCTACCAGGCTCACCAGCGGCAACCCGTGCGCGTTGCACAACTGCATGAAACGCGCCGCCTTGTCAGCGGCGTCGGCGTCAATCGCGCCGCCCAGGTGCAGCGGGTTGTTGGCGAGCAAGCCCACCGGGCGACCTTCGATGCGCGCCAAAGCCGTGTGGATGCCTTTGCCAAAACCGCTGCGCAGTTCCAGCAGGCTGCCCTGATCGGCAAGTCCGGCCATGACGGCGCGCGTGTCGTAAACGCGCAGGCGGTTTTCCGGCACCAGGTCACGCAAGGCCAGGGCATCGGGCGCCTGCCAGTCCTTGACACTTCCCTGAAAGAACGAAAGGTAGTGCCTTGCTGCAGCTACCGCTGCAGCCTCATCAGCCACCAGAATATCGATCACGCCGTTGCCATGTTGTACGTCGCTCGGACCAATTTGTTCCGGCTTGTAAACGCCGAGTCCGCCGCCCTCCACCATCGCCGGGCCGCCCATACCGATGTTGCTGTTCTTTGTTGCGATGATGACGTCGCAGCAACCCAGCAAGGCCGCATTGCCGGCAAAACAGCGCCCGGCGACGATGCCGAGCACCGGCACCTGGCCATTGAGGCGCGCAAAGCTGGCAAAGCTTGAAACATGCAGGCCAGCCACGATGGGCATGTCCACATCACCCGGACGACCACCGCCGCCTTCGGCAAACAGCACGACAGGCAGTTTCTGCTGCAAGGCGATGCCCAGCAGCCGGTCCGTCTTCTGGTGGTTGCGCATGCCCTGCGTTCCGGCCAGCACGGTCGCGTCGTAAGCCATGACGACCGCGCGACTGCGCTCCGCTGCAAACAAGCCCTGGTTGATGCTGCCAATGCCGGTCACCATGCCGTCAGCCGGCGTGTTCTTGATCAGGTCTTCTTCGGAGCGCCGAGTGCGCTGCGCTGCCACGGCGAGCGCGCCGTATTCCATGAAGGAACCGGCATCGCACAGGTCGGCGATGTTCTCGCGTGCCGTGCGCTGACCCAGAGCGTGGCGCTTGCTCACCGCCTCTACCCGGTTGGCGTCGAGCGTGGGCGCATGACGGTCCAGCACACGCTGCAGGTCCGCGCGCACGGTTGCTGCGCTGGCCGCCGGTCTGATGGCGTCGCTCGCTGGCGTCGAGTCCGACAGAGCACCCGGCGCCATTCGCTGCAGCGTAGCCAGGACCTCGCCTTCCGCCACCAGCGCGCCCGCTTCCAGGAAAAATTCGGCGAGCCGACCGTCGTGTTCGGCCCGCACTTCGTGCTCCATTTTCATGGCTTCCAGAACGAGCAGCAGGTCGCCCGCCTTGACATCAGCACCGGTGTGAACATGCCAGGCAACGATCTGGGCTTGCAGGGGTGAGCGGATTTCAATCATGGCCGGATTTTGCGACAAAAGCCTGCGGCACAATAGCCGCATGAACCTTGCACCTCTGATCCAACTCAATCGCGGCGGCACTTTGGAGTGCCTGCACTTCGGCGCCGTGGCCGTTGTCAACGCCCAGGGCAAACTGCTGGCGCACAGCGGCGACCCGCATTGGCTGACCTTTTCTCGCTCAACCCTGAAGGCCTTGCAGGCGCTGCCCTTCATGCAGGCGCAGGGCCCCAAGCAGTTTGGTTTTTCGCCAGAGCAGATTGCCCTGATGTGCGCCAGTCACAACGGCGAGGAAGCACACATCACCCAGGTGCAGGGCATGCTGGATCAGGCGGGTCTGACTTACAAGGCGCTGCGCTGCGGCTGCCACGTGCCACGTTTTTACAGCCTGTTCGGGCAAACACCGCCGGCCGACGCCGTGTTTGATGACCGGCACAACAACTGCAGCGGCAAGCACGCCGGTTTTTTGGCCTACTGCGTGCAGCACGGACTGAGCCTGGACGACTACACGGACCCGCAGCACCCGGTGCAGCAGGCGATACGACGTGACGTGGCACGCGCGGTCGGCATGGACGCCAACGACTTCAAGATGGGCATCGACGGTTGCTCGGCCCCCAACTACGCCATGCCGCTCTCGCGTCTGGCCTACGGTTATGCGCGGCTGGCCAGCGGGCCACGAGACAGTGAATTTGGCGAGAGCTTCACGGCGCTCAGTGAAGCCATGACAGCGCACCCGGATCTGGTCTCGGGTACTGGCCGCAACGACCTGGCTTTCATGCGTGCCGGACGCGGCGACTGGGTCAGCAAGGTCGGCGCTGACGGCGTGCAGGTGCTGGGCAGCAAGAGCCGGGGCGAAGCCTTTACCATCAAGATCATCGATGCCAACAAGGACGCGCTGTTCGCCGCCAGTGTCGAAGTGCTGGAGCAACTGGGCTGGCTCGACGACGCGCAGCGCGAGGAACTCAAGCCCTGGCGGGCGCAGACCATCCTCAACGTGCGCGGCTTGCCGGTCGGGGAACGGCTGCCGGTATTCAAGCTACAAAAAAAGGCCTGAGCCGCAGCTCAGGCCTTCTCGGGACGCGCAGACAAGCCTTAGTCGGCAAACTTTCCTGCAGCTTCAATGGCGGGTTTGAGTTTCGCGATTTCAGCGGCGACAAAGGCTTTGTGACCCGCTGGCTCCATGCGAGCGTCGGTCACCACAACCGCACCAAGACCTTCTTGTTTCTTGATGAAGTCCGGGTCTTTGAGCGCCAGCTTCATGGCGTCATTGAGCTGTTTGAGTATCGGCGCCGGTGTACCCTTGGGCGCGTACAGTCCATGCCAGATCGTCAGATTGAAGCCCCGCATCCCCATCTCGTCGAGTGTCGGGTAGTCCTTGAGGACTTTGTGCGATGACAGGCGCGTTGGGGTCGTCACGGCAAAGGCCTTGACCCGCCCCGCCTCAATCTGCGTCACCGTGTTGGTGGTCTGATCGCACATCACGTCCACCTGGCCACCCATCAAGGCCGTCATGGCGGGCGCTGTTCCACCGTAAGGAATGGTCGTCATCGCCTCTTTGGCGTTGACTGCCGACTGCCACATCAGGCCGCACAGGTGGGAGGCCGAACCCAGACCGGCGTGCGCAATGTTGAGCTTGCCGCTATTGGCCTTGATGTAGTTCTCAAAATCACGGTAAGTGTTGGCTGGCAATTGAGGCTTGCCAATCAGGGTCATGGGCACATCGTTGACCATACCAAGGTATTCAAAGTCTTCCAGCGGCTTGTATTGCAGCTTGCGGTACAAGCCCGCTGTGGCAGCCATGCCGATATGCCACAACAGCAGGGTATGCCCATCGGGGCTGGCTTTGGCGACTTTGGTTGACCCGATCGTGCCCCCTGCACCATTGACATTTTCCACCACAAAATTGCCGCCGGGCAGGGTCTTGCGCATGGCTTCCGCCAAGTCACGTGCGACCCGGTCGGTGGGACCCCCGGCAGCAAACGGAACCACGAAGGTGATCGGCTTGCTGCCCGGAAAACTCTGTGCATTCGCAAACAACGCCGTTACGGCGGCGGCCAGAACCAATAAACGTTTCATCGCACAACTCCTGAAAAATATGTGACGTCAGACTACCGAAGAAGCAAATGCTTAACAATGTGGTAACTACCTAGATGGACTGCAGGTTTGGCAGTTGTTGATCCAAGTCAAATGAAAACGGCTCTTGTCTGGCGTCCAAGCGCGGCGGACCTTGCAATACCCACCTCAGCGCAAGCCGTCGTCATTGCATCGATAATCCGGCAATTCAACCCCCGTTCCTGATTCATCATCGAAAAAGCCAGGTCTGAACCATGATGAGTGCAGTCAAGCGCTGGCTCGGCCCGTTGATACTCGCCGCAACCCTGTCGGCGCAGGCCCAGACGCCGGACTCTGCCCCTGCTCTGATGGAATCAGGCCGCCCCGCGTCGCCCCAACGCAGTACCGGCGAACTCAAACCAGTCACCATCGTCGGCGCAGCAATCGACGACACCGAAGCGCGACGTCAGTCCACCGCCAGCAAGATCATTGTCGGGCGTGACGAAATCGAACGCTTTGGCGACAGCACCGTGGGGGAGTTGCTCAAACGCCTGCCGGGCGTCACCATGCCCGGCAGGCCTGGGCGCGGCGGCGCACCCCGCATGCGTGGGCTGGGCGGCGGCTACACCCAGATCCTGATTGACGGCGAGCCGGCGCCGCGTGGCTTCTCGCTCGACGAACTCTCGCCCGAGCAGATTGAGCGCATCGAAATCCTGCGCGCACCCACGGCCGAAACCGGTGCCCGCGCCATCGGCGGCACCATCAACATCGTGACGCGCGGCGGCTACAGCAAGCGGCTCAATGATCTGCGCCTGGGGCTGGGCCTGGAGAACGGCAACCAGCAGCCCGGCGTCTCCTGGATCCACAACGAAGTGGCAGGCAACTGGATCTACAACGTCTCGCTGTCGGCCCAGCACGGCGAGCGCAGCAACGACAGCAGCAGCCACACCACCATAGAAAACCTGGACAGCGGCGAGCTGATTGACCGGCTTGAACGCACACAGTCATCCAGCCAGCGCGACGCCATCCAGGCCAATGGCCGCCTGCAGTGGCGCGGTGAACAGGGCGACACCCTGGTGCTGACGCCCATGCTGGTGCAATCACAGAGTTCCAGCCTGAGCAGCAGCAGCCTGACGCAAATCGGTGGTACGGCACCCTTTGACAGCGCCAGCGGCTCCGGCGCCAACCGCTTCAGCAGCCTGCGCCTGGGTGCCCAATGGATGCACCGGCTACCGGACGGCGGCAACTGGCAACTGCGCGCCACGCTGGGACAAAGCGATTGGGACAATGCTTCGCTGCGTCAGTACTTTGGCTCCAGTCCTACCGTCGGCCAATCGGACAACCGCTCCGAGCAGCATGACCTCAACTTCAGCGCCAGTGCCAAACTGACCAAGACGCTGGCCAACGACCACAACCTGGTAACCGGCGCCGAGTTGCAAAGCAACCGCCGCCGCGAAGTTGCGACGACCTTGCAGGATGGTGAGTCGCCCCTGACGGAGTTCGATGGCAATCTCACGGCGTCGAGTCTGCGTGCAGCCCTCTACGCGCAGGACGAATGGTCGGTGACACGCCAGCTGGCTGCGCACGCCGGCTTGCGCTGGGAAGGCATCAGCACCCAGGGCAGCACTGCCACGGGTATGCCCGAAGCACGCAACCAGAGCAGTGTCTGGACACCGCTCTTGCATGCGGTCTGGAAGTTCGATTCGCCCTACCGGGACCAGTTGCGCGCCAGCCTGACGCGCAGCTACCGCTCACCCGGTTTGCAGGACCTGATTGCGCGGCCACGCATCTCCGGCATGTTCCCCGGACGCGGCCCCAATGACGAATTGCACCCGGATCGTGGCGGCAATCCGGAGCTCAAGCCGGAACTGGCCAGCGGTCTGGACATTGCAATGGAGCGCTTCCTGCCCGGCAGCGGCATGCTCAGCGCCAACCTGTTCTACCGCCACATCAGCAACCTGATGCGCAGCCAGACAACGCTGGAGACGGTCTCCTGGGCCGATTCGCCGCGCTGGGTGGCACGACTGCAAAACATCGGTGATGCCATTACCCAGGGTCTGGAACTGGAAGCCAAGTTCCGCGCCAGCGACCTGTGGCCAGAGGCACCACGCGTTGACGTGCGCAGCAACATCAGCCTGTTCACTTCGCGCGTGCAAGGCGTGCCGGCGCCCGACAACCGACTCTCGCAGCAGCCCAATGGCACGGCCAACCTGGGCGCCGATTACCGGCTGCGCGACATGCCACTGAGCTTTGGCGGCAACCTCAACTGGACGCCGGGCTACACCACGCGCCTGAGTGACGACCAGCGCGTGGTGCAAAGCGCCAAACTGGTACTCGACGCCTTCGTGCTCTGGGTGCTGAATCCGACCAGCCAGTTGCGCTTCTCGCTGGGCAATCTGGCAGCGCGCGATTATGTAACGAGCAACACGCTGGATTCGAGCAACGCCTCCGCTCAGGCGCTGCGCGAGAGCGTCACCAACACGTCACCGTCCTGGCGCAGTCTGCAGTTGCGGCTGGAGCTCAAGCTGTAAGCTTGCCACGTCATAACAATTCTTTTCAAGGAGTAGATCGATATGAAAGCTTTCGCCCTGAAACCGCTGGCGCTGCTGGCAATGGCTCTGGCGTCTGGCTTCAGCCACGCAGCCGATATTCGGGATACCGCGTGCAAGACCACGGCAGAATGCCAGGCCGAAGCCGACCGTCTGCGCGGCACCGTGACCAAGGATGCAACCAGCGCACGGGCCAAGGCGCAGGATCAGTTTTACTGGCTGGGCCGGATCAACATGGCTTCGACCGCGATGCTGCTTGAAGAGGGCATCATTCCTGCCAAGCTGGCCAGGCCGATTGCCGAAGGCGTGATCTATTCGATCCGTCAGGCGGATGAGCCCAAGGGCAAGCGCCCCAAGGACGTGCTGCAGATCGAGAAAATCATTTCCGAAAAAGCCGGTCCCGAGGCCACGCTGATCCATTCCGGACGCAGCCGGCAAGACATGCTGGCTACCTTCCGGGTAGCCCAGTTGCGCACAGCAGTGCTTGACACGGCGGACGCACTGTTGCTTGCGCGCTCGGCCTTGATCGATTTTGCCGACAAGAACACCGAAACTTTTGTGCCGGCCTATACCAATGGCGTACAAGCGCAGCCAGTGAGCTACGCACATTACCTGCTGGCCTTTGCCGATTCGTTTGCGCGTGACAGCCAGCGCCTCAAGGAGCTGTACGCGCGGCTGAACCTGAGCCCGATGGGCACGGCCGTGCTGGCCAAATAAAAATCCCCGCCCCAAGGGGCGGCGTATTCAGAACAGCCCCTGCTGCGTATCCGAATGTAGTTGTTGATATTCGTCGCCTTGATTCTTCACGTACTTGCCAATCATGCCTTCATCTCC
>Ga0163199_1000155_pt1 | contig 43095 bp, 42 predicted proteins | sample PL_2010_150m_FD_113537 | JGI IMG/M metagenome (GOLD analysis project Ga0163199, IMG submission 113537) | Freshwater microbial communities from Powell Lake, British Columbia, Canada to study Microbial Dark Matter (Phase II) - PL_2010_150m | ecosystem: Environmental > Aquatic > Freshwater > Lake ...
GGCCCATCCGCAGAATCATGAATCTCGCGATGATCGCCGCCACCGGTTCGAGGAAACGATAACCGAGCAGGCTGCCGCCGAGTCCCACGGCGACCACCAGAGAAGATGCCGCATCGGACCGGGCATGCCAGGCGTTGGCGACCAGCATCGGCGACCGCAGCCGTTCCGCCACCGCCAACATGTAGCGAAACAGCCACTCCTTGGCAATCAAAGCGACCAGTGCAGTCCACAACGCGATCGCTGCGACCGGCGGGACCTCGTCGAGATGCTGCAAACGCAGGCCCGCCGACCAGAGAATCGCGGCGCCGGTGCCTGCCAGCAGCAGACCCAGCGCCAGAGAGGCAGCGGTTTCAATGCGGTGATGGCCGTACGGATGACTTTCGTCGGCCGGATGACGACTATGATAATTTGCCGACAACACCATGAAGTCCGCCATCAGGTCAGACAGTGAATGGAAACCATCAGCCACCAGACTCTGCGCGTTGGCCAGCAGGCCGACCGAGATCTGTGCGATCGTCAGCCCAATATTGACCGCAACGCTCACCCAGGTAACTTTCTGCGACTCCTGGTAGCGCGTGGGATCGGGCTTCTCGGGTGACAGTTCAAGGGACATGGAATGCGGTCTGGGTTCGGCCTATAATCTGCTCCATGGGATTCTAGCGTTTCTACCTCACGAACATGGGCCGACTCACCGAAATTCTGCAACTCGCCCAACAACGAGCACGCAACGTGGCGCTCAAATATGAAGGTGCGTTGACGCCCATGGAAGCCTGGGACGTCTTGCAACTCGCTCCGGGTGCAAGATTGGTCGACATTCGCAGCCGCGCCGAGCTAGACTGGGTGGGCCGTATCCCGAACAGCGTCGAAATCGTGTGGCAGACATACCCTGACAAACTGCTCAATCCGCATTTCATGGTCGAATTGAAGCATGCCGTGGATCACGAATCGCTGTTGCTGTTTATCTGTCGCAGCGGCGGTCGGTCGAGTAGTGCTGCGGCGGCAGCCACTAGCGCCGGTTTTCTCGACTGCTATAACGTTCTGGAAGGATTCGAGGGCGACAAGGATGCGAACGGACGGCGTAACAGCGTCGGCGGTTGGCGCAAAGCCGGATTGCCCTGGTCACAAATCTGAATGATCTGACTACGCTACTTTAATCCAGCCCGCACATTTCCGCTCCAGAACGCTTTACACGCAAATCATGCCATCCGCCACGCTCAACTTCGATCTATACAACGAGCTTGCCGATCACGACGCGCAGGAGCGCATCCTGGCGGCGCGTGCCAGACTCGGCGCGCGTGCCGTATTGCTCTGTCATCATTATCAACGTGCCGACGTATATCGTCACGCGGACATTACCGGTGACTCGCTCAAGTTGTCGCGCCTGGCCTCCCAGTCAAACGCGGAATTCATCGTATTCTGCGGCGTGCATTTCATGGCCGAGGTCGCCGACATCCTGTCCCGTCCGGAACAGATATCCATCCTCCCGGACCTCGCCGCCGGCTGCTCGATGGCGGATATGGCCAGCCTGGCGAAAGTCGAGCGCTGCTGGCGTGAAATCGGGGAAGTCCTGAACCCCGACGAACATATCACCCCGGTGACTTACATCAATTCGGCCGCAGACCTCAAAGCCTTTTGCGGCGAACACGGCGGCATTGTATGCACTTCGAGCAATGCGCCGAAGATCCTTGACTGGTCGTTTTCCAGGCGCTCCAAGGTGCTGTTCTTTCCCGACCAGCATCTGGGCCGCTGGAGCGGCCACAAAATGGGCATATCACTCGACGAGATGCTGGTCTGGGACCCTGATAGGGAGATGGGCGGCCTCACTCCGGATCAGATCAGGACGGCCAGGATACTGCTGTGGAAGGGCCACTGCTCGGTGCACCAGATGTTCCAGCCGGCGCACATCCTGCGCTTCCGGAACAGCTATCCGGATGGCCTGGTGATCTCCCATCCCGAATGCAGCTTCGAGGTCTGCAAGCAGTCGGACTACATCGGCTCGACCGAGACCATCCTGCGGACCGTCAAGGAGGCGCCAGCCGGGACGCGTTGGCTGGTCGGCACGGAACTCAATCTGGTCGAACGCCTGGCGGAAGAAGTCAAGGCGGAAGGAAAGACGGTGCAGTTCATGTCGCCGACGGTCTGCATGTGCTCGACCATGCAGCGCATCGATCCCCAGCATCTGGCGTGGACGCTGGAGAACCTGGCTGCGGGCAATGTGGTGAATCGCATCACGGTGCCGCCGCATGAGGCGGTGCTGGCGAAAGTGGCGCTTGAGCGCATGCTCGCGGTGTCTTGATACGCCCTACAACTCGGCATCGGCACCTAGCGATGCAGCTGCATCGACGGCAAATCGGGTAAGCGCGGCGATGCTCGGGAGGTCGAGCTTGCGCATGATATTGCGCAGGTAAACATCGACCGTGGATCGTGAAGTCTGCAGCAATTCCGCGATCTGCGCCGGTGTATGGCCTTCCCCTATCAGTTGCAGCACGCGCCCCTCCCGGGTGCCGAGCTGGGCAATGTTCGGCGGTTCGGATAACTTGCCCTCAAGCAGCGTCGCGACGCGGGGCGACAGGTATTTCTGGTTGCACTGCACCGCCTCGACTGCCCGCAGCAATTCGTTTCCGGCGTCAATCTTGGTGACATAGGCGACGGCGCCGGCATCGAACGCGTCCAGGACATAGCGCTTCTCGACAAATGCCGATACCACGATGACCTTGACCGCCGGGCAGGCGGTGGCGAGGCTGCGCGTCGCCTCGATGCCGTTCATGCCCGGCAAGCCTAGATCCATGCAGACGATGTCCGGCGAGGCCGCCTTTGCCAGTTCGACGACGTCGAGACCGTTGTCGGTCTCCGCCACCACCTCGACATTCGGCAAACTCGCCAGCAAGCCGCGCAATGCGTCGCGAAACATCTGGTGATCGTCGGCAAGCAGAATGCGCAGCGGCCGCGTCACGATTCGATCCTCACTTCGATTCGCGTACCCCGGCCGGGCCGCGAGCTCAGTATCATCTGGCCGCCGGCCAGCTCGGCCATCTCCCGCATGTTGAGGAGCCCCATCCCCGGTTTCGACGGGACCGCACCGACCTGGTCCGGATCGAAGCCGATGCCGTCGTCCGATATCGTCAAGGCAACGGGTGACGCGCGAGTGTCCAGCGTCGCCGACACCGCGCTGGCTTTGGCATGTTTGAGCGTGTTGGTCAGCGCTTCCTGGAAGATGCGGAACAACAGCGATTCCAATGCGGGCTTGAGCCGCCGTTGCGCGTTGGCGCAGTCGACGGTCACCGCCACGCCGGAGCGATTTGAATACGCCTCGGCGTATCTCTCCATGGCCTCGCGCAGGCCAGCGTAGTCGAGCACCGGGCTGCGCAGATCGGCACATACTTCGCGGATGCTCGTGTCCGTATCCTCGATCAGCGCCCTGATATCTTCCATGCGCGTCACGACGTCGTCGCCAACTGAGCTGGGCAGAGCTGCCGTCAATATACCGAGGTTGATCTGAATGGCGGCGAGATTGGGACTGGTGCGGTCGTGAAGTTCACCCGACAGTCGCCTGCGTGCGTCCTCCTGCGCCTCGACCAGGTGCCGGGACAGTTCGCCAAGACGATGTGACGCAACGGCCAGGTGCCGTTCCATTGCCAGGCGTTGTCGCTCGGCATCGCTGATGTCATGAACAATCGCCTGGAAGTAGCGAACCTGGTCGACCTCCAACATGGTTGCGCCAACCCGGACAGCGAGCTCGGCGCCATCTTTGCATCGGTGCCTGAGCTGATAGGAGAGCGACTCGCTGACCCGCAATCGATCAATCGTAGCCTCGCATTCAGCGCGGCTCGCCGGCATGCACAGATCGGAAAAGCGCATGGCGAGAAATTCCTCGCGACTGTACCCGTAAACGGCCTGACAGGAGTCGCTGACGTCGATGATCCGGTTGTCGGCATCGAAGATGAAAATGCAGTCGCCGGCCTGCTTCATCAGCGACACGATGCGCCGCTGGCCGTGTTCGCGCTCGTGCTCGATGCGCTTGCGCTCGCCGATGTCACGCAGGATGCCGATGAAATGGCGCTCGCCGTGTGCACGATATTCCGCGATGCGAAGCTCCAGGGAGAGAAGATGCCCGTCCTTGTGCAGGCCCGTGACCTCGCGGCTGAGGCCGATGATGTCCGAATCGCCGGTGCTCAGGTAGCGGCCGACATGGGACAGGTGTTCGCTGCGAACCGGTTCGGGCATCAGCCGATTTACATCGCCGCCGATCAATTCCTCGGGCGCATAACCGAAGATGCGTTGCACCGCGGCATTGGCCTTGCGCACCATGCTGCAGCTGTCGATCTCGATGACGGCGTCCGGCATGTGGCTGAGGAGGACGTGCATTTCCTCGGTGCGGCGGGCCAGTTCGTCGCCGTATCGCTTCAGCCTGACCAGGTTGCGCAGCCGGGCGCCGAGCTCGACACGGTCTACCGGCTTGGAGACAAACTCCTCGGCCCCCGCCTCCAGCCCCCGCAGTCGCGACTCGCGGTCGCTGAGTGCGGTCACCATCATGATGGGCACACCCCGCGTAAGCGGATACGCCTTCAGCGCCAGGGCCACCGCATAGCCGTCCACTCCCGGCATCAACACGTCAAGCAGGATTGCGTCGGGCGGGTTTCGGCGCGCCATTTCGAGCGCCTCGGCGCCGTCGCTGGCCGCCAGCGCCAGGTGGCCGGCCGCTTCAACCATGGCGACCAGCAGCCTGCGGCTCCGCGCATCGTCGTCGATCACCAGCACTCGGGTAGGCTTGACGTCTTTCATGCGATCTCGATAGGCTCCTTGGCGGACTGTCCGATTTCAAGCTCGGTCGGCAATACCTGGTACGCTTACTCGGCGCGCCAGGGCAGCCAGACGTAGAAGCGGCTGCCGACTCCCGGCAGGCTGGAAACGCCCACGGTGCCGCCAAGAAGCTCGCTCAGGCGTCGAACCAGAGACAAGCCCAGCCCGGTTCCCGCGTGCCGCCGGTCGGTGGAGCCATCCACCTGAACGAAGAGCTCGAACAGCCTGGTCAGATGCTCCGCCGCGATGCCGATGCCGTTGTCTTCAACCATTACGGCGAGGAACTTCTCGCCGGGTTCCGGCGACAAGGGCAGCAGGTATCCGGGCATGTCTTTGTCCAGAGCCACCTCGGCACGCGTGCAGCATCGGGCATGCAGCGTCACCATGGCGCCTTCGGACGAGAACTTGACCGCATTCGCCAGCAGGTTATAGAGGATCTGCTTGAGCTTGCGCTCGTCGGTCAATGAGATGCCCAGCGCCGGATCCAGTTGCGTCTCCATCCGGATGTGGTGCGACAGCGCCTTTTCGCGGACCACCAGCGTACTCGCCTGGAGCAGGCCGGCCATGTCGACCGGCGCCCGCTCCAGTTGCTGTGTCCCCGCCTCGACCTTGGAAAGATCGAGGATGTCGTTGATCAGCGACAACAGATGGGAGCCGGCCTCGAAAATGTCCGTGACGAAGACGATCTGCTTGTCGTCCAGGTCGCCGATCAGGCCGTCTCTCAGCATCTCCGAGCAGCCGATGATCGCGTTGAGCGGGGTGCGCAACTCGTGCGACATGTTGGCGAGAAACTCCGACTTGGCGCGGCTCACTTCCTCGAGTTGTTGCGTGCGCTCGGCGACGCGCTGTTCCAGCGTCGTGTTGATCTGGCGTATTTCCTGCTCGATTCGTGCCAATTCCCCGTACTTGCTGCTTGCTTGCCAGGCGACCATGGCCGCGGCGCCCAGGGCGATGGTCAGCGCCACCACCACCATCACGATCAGTTGCGCGCGGGAGCGCCATTCGGTGAGCGCCTCCGCTTCGTCGATCTTCGTCACCATGAACCACGGCGAATCCGCGATCGGTTGCAGTACAGTCAATACGGGGACCTGGCGGTGGTCGAGTCCGCGAAACACGCCGACGCGTCCGAGCACCGCCTGCACCGACGGCACCTCCAGCATGCTCAAGGGAATGCGACGCTTCAGGGCGATATCTTCGCCGGGACGCAGGCGCAGCTGGTTGAGTATCAGCACGTCGTCGCCATCCCGGCGAACCAGTATGGATTCCGCGCTCGGGCTTGCCGTCGGCCAGGATTGGATCAACGGATAGAGAAAGTCCTGCGCGCCCATGGTCAATACGATTGCGCCGATCGGATCGAGAGTCTCCCGGCCCTCCCGGTAAAGCGGTATGACCAGATTGCTGTGCGGTGACGGCCTTTCGGCTGGTCCGAGGTGGAGGTCCGTCAGAATCGTGCGCCTTTCGCGGAGAGCGGCGACCAGCGCCGCGCGCTCCTCCGCATCCAGGGTGCCCTCGCGTTTGGGGGAACCCACCAGTATTCGCCCCTGTATATCGACCAACTGCGCAGCCTGGTAGTGGCGGGATAGTCGCTGCTTCTCGAGGCGAAACTGGATTTTCCCCTCGAGATCGGCGCTCGGCGCCGCCATCCAGCGCGCCACGTTCTCCGCGAGGAAGACGCTGCCCGTCAGAGGGGCGGCGTCGCCGAGTCGATCGGCGCGCCATTGGACGATCTGGGCCGCCTTCAGGTGCGAGATCGCCTCGAGCCCCGCCTCGACCGCGTTGCGCGCATTTTGCTCCTGTGCATCGTAGTAGTACCGGCCGCCTGCCGCGACAATCAGAAACAACAGGGCCAGCGCCGCAAATACCAATTTTTCGGCCGCATTGGTCCGGGTCCGGCCTGGGCGACGCGGACCCGACGTGCTCACCGGCTGGCTTCTCCGCCCAGCAGTGCGGCGACGCTCGCCAGGAAAAGTTTGTAGTGTATCGGCTTGGACATGTAAGTGTCGAAGCCCTCGGCGAGCAGTCGCTCGCGGTCGCCCTGCATGGCCAGCGCGGTCAGCGCCGCCACCTTGATCGCGGCGGTGCGCGGGTCGCCGCGCAGACGCTTGAGTGCTGCAATACCGTCTACGCGGGGCATCAGCACATCCATCAGGATCATGTCGGGAAGGTGCGCCGTCGCCATGTCGACGCCCTCGGCGCCACCCCCGGCGGCGAGCACTTCGTAACCGGCCTTTTCGAGCACCGCTACCGCAAGCCGTAGATTGCGCGGATCGTCGTCGACCACCAGAATTTTTGTCATGTCGTCAATTACATCCGTATAGGTCGGGGCAAATCCCCGCCGCGGCCTTGCCACTCTCGTCATCAACCGGTGCTGCGACAAATTCCTCATGATCAACGCAATGATAGAGGAATTCCACCGTGCCGGCGTCCGGCGCTTCCCACCTGGCGTGCGTTTCGCCATGGCCTTCTTTCATGGCAGCCGATCGGCGCTACCGTAACCCCAAATCCCGGAAATTGGAATCGCGCATTCAGCGTATTCGGAATACAGCAAACACAGTACGCGGCGGAGTCGTGTCAAAGCGCGCGACGTTCGGCGCCATATTGACGCGACCGGCATCTTCAAGGATAGTCTCCACCCAGACCACGCATCCGGACGAGTAGTTTACTGGCAATGAAGAGATCAATTATGTCGAGGGACGACTAGGCGAGATGGCGCAGACGCCCGAACAACGAGTCGGGGTGCGGACAAACTGGCCGACGGACAATGCGGGGCGCCTGACCGTGATTGAAGAACGTGAGCGCCGCATCCTCGCCGGGGAATTGCACGACCAGCTCAGCCAGATCCTGGCCATCATCAAGATCAAGCTGACCCCGCTTGCGGCAGGCGAATTCCAGGATCCCATCAATGAAATCATGGCTTTGATCGACAAGGCTGACCATTCCGCACGTATGGTCAGCCGGCAGTTGGGTCCGCCGATCCTGCACCAGCCGGGGATGATCGAGTCGTTGCAATCCCTGGCTGGCGAAATGCAGTCGACTTACGGACTGACCGTGCATATTGACGACGAGGCGGGACCGGTGATGCTGATCGCGTACGTGAAGGCGGTGCTTTACCGCTGTATGCGCGAACTGCTGACCAATGTCGCCAGGCACTCTGGAAGTATGGCGGCGAACATTTCCTTCCGCTGCGACGGAGATCAGCTGCTGCTTGCCGTCCATGACGAAGGATGCGGCTTCGATCCCGCCAGTGTCCACGACTTCCCCGCAGAGGATGAGCGCTTTGGCCTCCGCTCGGTGTACGAACGCATGCTCGGACTCGGTGGACGCTTGGACGCCGTCAGCGTCCCGGGCCACGGCACGGTCGTCACCCTCAGTCTCCCGGCGTCCGCCGCAATGCTGGCGCCGCTCTCGTCATGATCCGCATCCTCCTCGTCGATGACCACAAGATGCTATGCGAGGCATTGCGCCTGGTCCTTGAGCAGGACAGCGAAATGCGGGTCGTCGCCGAGGCCAGCGACGGCGAGACGGCGTTGCACCTGGCGGAGGCCCTGGCGCCGGACGTAGTCGTCATGGATGTCACGCTGCCGGGACAATCCGGGATCGAGACGACCCGGTCGTTGATCGCCAGGTACCCGAAGATCCAGGTGCTGGCGTTGTCATCCCACCTTGAGCGGGGAATCATCGAGCTGATGCTGGATGCGGGCGCGCGTGGCTATATCGCCAAAGCGGCGGCCGGTGCAGAACTGGTGCAGGGTGTGCGCAGCGTGTACGCGGGGAAATCCTTTCTTTCCCTCGACGTCGTCGCATTGATGACCGACAGCTTTCGAAGCCGCTCACCTGCGCCGCGCAAGGCCACCAATACCGTCCTGTCAAAGCGTGAACTCCAGGTGGCCACGCTGCTGGCAAAAGGCAGGACGACGCCCGAGATCGCGGCCGAATTGCATGTCTCGCCGGGAACGGTCAACACCCACCGCAGCAATCTCATGAAAAAACTTGAGGTGCACAAGGTTGCCGACATCACCCGATACGCGATACGCACCGGCCTGATATCGTCTTGATGCCTGCGTTGGAGCCAATTTCAGCAGGCTCCTAGCCGCCGAACCGGTTACCGCAAACGCCCGGTGATGCCCTGACCGGGAAGTCGTTCATCCGGTTTCTCCAGCCCGGATATGGCGTCCGATCAGGAACGGTCGCCAAGTCCGATTGCTCCGGGCCTCCTCTCCGCCTACAGCTTTTCGAGTAGGCAAAATCCGCTGAATGGATGATTCCCACTGTCGCGGGAGCGACGTATGCTCCGCTTATGTTTTTCGCACGCCCGGAATGCCGGGTGCTGCCCGTTGAAGACCGGAATCAGGATATTCGCGTGATGCTGCGCAAGCTGTCAGCAGAGAGATTTGCAGGGCTAAGAGGGTATGGCGGAATTGCCGGGGCGGCATGGTCCGGCAACAAAGCCATTTTTATCGAAACACGGAGCAATGGAGAAAGAGTGATGAGAACTACTTCCAAGGTTGGCACCGCCAGTCTGGTCAGCGCCATGTTGTTGGCCGCAGGGTGCGGCGGTGGCGGAGACAATGGCGCGGTGACGGTTGCAACGACCGCTACGGTAGCGGCAACCACTACCACGGCAGCGCCGACCACCACGACGGCTGCACCGACCACCACCACTACGACGGTGGCTACGACCACCACCACTACCTTTAGGACCACGGCGATCAGTCAAAGCGGCGCCGCATACCCGCAACCCGTTCCCGACGCCGCGCCGACCGGCTGGCAGACTGCCGAGGCGCTGAAGATCAAGGACAACGCGACCGGCCTCGCCACTCTGAAGCTGATCGAACAACGCGATTCCAGCGGCCCGGACGCCTGGACGCCGCCGGCCCATGGCATCGTCTACCTGGTCACCAACAACGCCGGCCTCGGCGGCTTCTACGCCCGTGACTGGGTGCCGTCCCGCGTCCCGCCGATGATACAGTCGGTCCCGGACTGCCTGAAAGTGGTCGGCGGCGTGGCTGACATCTCAACCTGCGCCAACCCGATAGCGCCGATCTGGACGGGCCTGGCGCTGTTCGACGGCAATTCCAAGGCGAATCTTGCCTCGGTGCAATTCCCCGACCTCGGTCCCAGCCCGCAGGCGCATGCGCTCGGCAACGAGGCCCACGGCATCGGCGCGTCGGGCGACGGCAAGTGGTTCTACCTGATCGGCACCGACTCGCGCAGCACGCTAGGCGGCAAGATCGTGATGAATATCGTCAACGCTCGGACCCTCAAGGTTGACAAGATTCTTCAGACCAGCCCGCACCACGTCACGAGCTTCAAGTACGGCTGGGACAAGACCGCGACCGGCGCGGCCGACCCGCTCTACGGCAAGGATCTGGTGATGATCAGCGGCAACGGCGCCCAGCAGTATGTGCTCGATCCGAGCACCAACGCCGCGGGCTACAGCAACACGGTGGTCAAGGCCCTGTCGCCGAGCGACCTGCTGACACCGTCGACCTATTCGCACGTCGACCAATCGGGCAAGTACATGTTCGTCAGCGTGCAGAACCAATTCGTGCTCCCGAGCGGTGCGGGATCAGGCGGCATCGCGGTGATCAGCCTGCAAACCATGAAAGTGGTGAACAAGGTCACCTTCCCCGGCGGCGAATCCCAGCCCTACATGGTGATATTCTCCGCCAACGGCAAGTATGCCTACGTCTCGGGCGGCATCAGCGGATACGTCGGTCAGATCGACATGACCGATCCGAGTCCGGCCAACTGGGTCATGGCCAAGCGCGCCTCCGCCCAAGTGACCAAGCCATACGGCCTGACCATGAGCTGGAACGACAATGTGCTGATGATCATGCCCAAAGGGACCGGCGGCAAGTCGCAGACCATCGGCATGACCCCGGCGGCTGGGTCATTCGGCGGCAACGGCATCGGCCAGGCCTACCTGAACGGCTGCAACTATCCGGACCACGCGGTCGTCCATCCCGATCCGACCCTGAATGAGATGTGGGTGTCGTGCAATAACAGCGGGGAAAACATCGTCATGAACATGGGGGATGGAAAGGCGACGGGCGATATGTACTCGTACTTGCCGAAGAAGTTCTTCGTGGATGCGGTGAAGAATCCCAATGGCAATGTCGAGAACCCCGGATACGGGAGCGCGCATAACGGCGCATTCATCAAATATACGGTCAGCGGCACAACGTGGACCGGCGAAGTGCAATCGGACACCGGTGGTCTGCATGGCGCGGCCCTCGTGACCTACAAGGCAAAAGCCGCCGCGGCTGGAAATTGATGGCGCGCCTGAATACCTTCCCGATGCAGCGCTGGAGCAAGCAGCGATCGTCGGGGCTTGGTGAGGCTCAGGCGCTTCGGACACTTATGTGAAATTCTTGGAGATGATGATGAAGCAGTTCAAATTTAGCAAGTTGAGTTTGCTGGTTTCGGCGGCCACCCTGGCGCTGGCAGGCTGCGGTGGCGGCAACGACGGCGCCATCGACTACAGCGCATCGATGAAGGCCGATGCGACGGGCACGCCCTATACCCTGGTGACCGGGCAGGTCGGAACGCTTACACCAGCCGGTGGCACTGACACCTGGTCGACTCCTGCTGCCAAGGCCCTGGGGATCACCCTGATCGCGCAACTCGATTCCAGCGGTCCCGATGCCTGGGATGCGTCGACACATCCGCTGGTCTATGTCAGTTCCCAGGGTCCGACCTACGGCAGCAAGAACCCGGCGCCGGGCGTGGTGCTCATCGATGCGAATACCCGTCAGCCGATCGCCTCGGGGTATTACAAGTTCGCCGGCGTGGTCGACGGCAGCTACGCCGAGAACCACGGTCTGGCGGTTTCCCCGGACGGCAAGTGGATTTACACGCAAAGCAATGCGCCCGCTTCGCTGGCACCGAACACCGGCGGCACGGTGGTGCTGGTCATCAACGCCCGCACGCTGAAGATCGACAAGATCCTGCAGACCCGAATGCACCACGGCAAGACGATCTATGACGCCAACACCAAGAAGGGACTGGTGCTCCTCGACGGCAGTACCTTGAATGTCTACACCCTGGATCCGAGCGACGACAACCGCGTGGCCGGCGGGCTCGATCCGGCCAACTTCGCCGCGGTCGCCTATGCGGCCTTCGGCGATCCATCCGGCAAGTACATGCTGGTCACCACCAGCCTCGGCTTCAACGGCGGTTTCGGCGGTGTCTCGGTGGTCAGTCTGGCGGACTACAAGGTCAAAGCCCGGATCGGCACCAACTCCCAGATCCCGACCCTCATGACATTCTCCGGCGACGGCAAGACTGCCTACGTGACCGGACGCGGCGGCGCGGATCCGCTGACCCGAATCGATATCAGCAGTGCCCTGGTCTCCGACTGGAAGGTCACCGGCTTTGCCAACGCAGCGGTCGGCTACGCCTACGGTGCGACCATGAGCTGGGACGACAAGCGGATATTCATCACCGAAAAGGGCAACCCGGGCGGCAACCTGATCGGCGACTCGGTCGGCATCGTCAATGCTGCCGGCTTCGTCGATCCGTTGAAATACGGCGGCTCTGGCGGTGCCCAGGGGGTCCTGTATCTCGGCGGCTGCCAACAACCCGACCACGCGATCGTGCATCCCGATCCGGCCAAAAACGAGATGTGGGTCAGTTGCAACAGCAGTTTCGACAATGCCGTGGTCGGCATGGGCGACTCCGCGAATGTCAACCAGAACACGCCGGATTTCGGCATGGGTGGCACTTCAGTCAAGGCACGCATCGCGCGTCCGGATGCGATCAACGCCGGCGGTTCGCACAATGGCGCCATCGTCAAGTACAGCGTCAGCGGCACCACGTGGACCGGTGAAGTGCAGTCGGACATCAACGGTTTCCATGGCGCCGCATTGCAGACCAAGGCCGACGTGCTGGCCGGCAAGATCGCGATCGGGAAGTGATCGCGTAATCGAACTGATGCTGAAGCGCCCGCGCGGCGCCTGAAGGGTTCCTACTGTCCCCAGGGCGCCGCGCCGCACCGAATGCCCTCCGGTACCGATCTGGCACACCCTAAGCCAGGCTGGTACCGGAGGCATGTTTCTGGCGAGTCAATCCGGGCGTGTCGTGCCATGCCCACTTTGTTGGCGGTTTCCGTGCCCTTCCATGCCCGATTTGCGATAGATCAAGAGTTGGCCCTGGAAACCTTGGATAATGTCGGGGCGGTCGTTCGCCGTGATCGCTCAAAGCGCGCAGTTCCTGATCCAGAAATTAGAAATTATGATGAAGAAAAAGCTTCCCAGACTCACTGCCGCGCTGCTGATGCTCGGGGCAACCGCGTCGCAAGGTGCCGACCTGACCTTGGCGACAGCAGACAGTCGAGGTGTTACCGCCAGCATCACTCCTGCTGCCGGCGAGAGCGGCATTGTCAACATCTACATGGCGGCAGTCTATAACGGGACCACTTTCTTTCGGGGTCCGACGACGACCGCCTGGAGCGCCTACACCTCGGGGGATTTTCCGATTGCCGCAAGCGTCTCCCTGACGGGGGCTCCACTGACATTGACCATCGCCGATTTCGACCTCTCGGCCTTGCCGGGACTGGATCTATACGTCGGCTATGGGGTAACGCCCGCCGACCTGAGCAAGAGCAACCATGTGGCGAAAGTATACACGGTACCAACGCCGTCCCCGACCACCACGACTGCGGCCGCCACTACCACCACGACTACCGAGGCTACTACCACGACAGTAGAAACCACGACGACGACCACCGCGGTAGACCAGGTTTTCGAGGGCGCCATTTATTTCGGCAACGAAAAGAACAATTCCTGGACCATCGTGTCCGCAATAATCGCCACCATCAATGGCCAGGGCGGTGTCGACACGGTGAAACTCGGCACGTCGCTGCGCAAGGAATACAAGATCTACAAGACCATCAATGGCGCGGTCAATATCGATATCATCTCCGGGGGAAGCAAACCGGGATCCTTCCATCTAACGCTGATAGATTGTGAAATTCTGACATTCGACAGCGGCCGGGACGTGCTCGATCTGAGAACTTTCTTTCAATAACGCCGTCACATCGGGGGCCGAATGCCAGCATGCCTAGCCACACCTGTCGCCAAACTTCTCATGTCGCTGCTGCTGGCGTCGGGGCTTTGCTTCACGCAGTCCGCGCTCGGTCTCGAACAGGGAAACAAGGCGCCCGGATTCGACCTTCCAGCCCGCAGCGTCAAGCTCGAAGACTACGCCGGCAAAGTCGTTTACCTTGATTTCTGGGCATCCTGGTGCGGCCCCTGCAAGGAGTCTTTTCCCTGGCTGAACGAATTGCAGATCAAATACGGCGCGCGAGGATTGCAAATCATCGGCATCGATCTTGACGTCAAGACGGAGGACGGACTGCGTTTTCTCGCCAAGACGCCAGCCGCGTTCACCGTGGCCTTCGACCCCAGCGGCAAGACCGCCAAGCAATATGGCATCAAGGGCATGCCCAGCAGCGTCCTGATCGATCGGGATGGCAAAGTCGCCTACATGCATGCCGGCTTCAACGGTGTTTCACGCGAAGAGCTGGAGAAAGCCATAACGGCGGTAATGGAGATTCGCCAATGAAGGCCCACCTGAACCGGCTGCGCGCCGTCGCGATGGCCGGCGGAATATTGATGGTGTCTGGATGCGCGCTGATCGAACCGGTCCAACCCTGGGAAAAAGGCGTACTCGCCAAACCGGAAATGACTTTCGAGGGCGATCGCATGGATCTGTACTTTACCGAACACATGCACGCCAGCCGGGAAGGCTCATCGGGCGGCACCGGCGCAGGGGGCGGCGGTTGTGGTTGCTACTAAGTCGAAGTCGTCACCCAGGGAATCCCACGGCATGCCTTCCTCATCCAAATTGAAAGCCAGAGCGCGGGCAGGGGCTGCGAAGCGGCCGATGAATATCGGCGCCAGCCTGCTCGCGGCGGCATTGACGCTGCCCGCCGTGCAGGCGGCGCACGCCGAAGCGCGGCCGGAATACAGTTCGATCGGCCTGAAAGTATTCAACTTTCTGGACCGCCAACCAGATGCAGAAAGGATCCGCGTCAAGGCACAGTCGCTCACCTTCATGACGCCGGTGGCCGGCAGCTGGTCCCTCAACGCGACGCGGTTTGTGGATACCGTATCCGGCGCTTCGCCCGCTTACCATACCGAGGCCTTGAGCAAGATGCACGAATTGCGTCGCGCCTGGGATGTTTCGGCAACGCGCTTTTCCGACCTTGGGACGATTTCCTTTGGCGGGAGCTACTCGAACGAGACAGATTATGTTTCCCGCGGCTTGTCGCTGACAGGGACCGTGGAAACCGCGGCCAAGAATACTACCTGGAATTTCGGATTGAACCTGTCCCATGACAATATCAACCCGAGCAACCGAATTGTCAGCAACGAAACCAAGAACATACGGGACCTGTCTTTCGGCGTGACACAGGTCATGACCCCGCAGGATATCGCCCAGTTCATCCTCGGCTACTCGCACGGACTGGGGTATTTTTCCGACCCCTACAAAGTCTTCGACAATCGCCCGCGTGAGCGCAACAACACGACCATGCTGGCGCGCTGGAACCATAATTTTCCGGCCACGGACGGGACCGCGCGATTGAGTTACCGTTACTACCGGGACAGTTACCAGATCAAGTCGCACACTATCGGCCTGGAGTATGTGCAGCCGTTGCCCGACGGGTGGTTGGTCACACCGCTGGTGCGCTTCTATTCCCAGAGTGCGGCAAGCTTCTATGTCGACCTGGATCCGGATTCCGCGCCATTCCCGACCAATCCTCCGGATGATGCGCTGTATTTCACCGAGGACCAGCGCCTTTCGGCATTTGGCGCGCACACCGTCGGCATCAAGTTCAGCAAGGAAATGAGCTCCGGTTGGCTCGCCGATTTGAAGATCGAGCGCTACGAGCAGCGCAGCAGCTGGAAGTTCTCCGGGGACGGCAGCCCCTGGCTGGCGCCGCTCATCGCGCGCAGCTATCAATTCGGCATATCGCGACGTTTCTGACGTTCCCCGCTTGAGCCTTGCCGACTTTTCGCCTACCCTTCTTTGCCATGGGCAGCCACTGCGAGGTGGTGCTGGACACCGTGGACGAGGCAGGCGCGCGCGCGCTGGCGCAATTTGCGATTGACGAAGTCCAGCGCATCGAGCACAAGTACTCCCGCTACCGGACGGATAGCGTCATCTCCCGGGTCAATGCCGCCGCGGGTCTGGAGTGGATCGAATGCGACGCGGAAACGGGTTCGCTGCTGGATTTCGCGGACAGCCTATTTCAAAAAAGTGGCGGACTGTTTGACATCACTTCCGGTGTACTCCGCCAGGCCTGGGATTTCAAGCAGGGACTACTGCCCACTGCGGAGACACTGGCCAGGATACTTCCGTTGGTGGGCTGGAGTCGGGTCGAGCGCAAGGAAGGAAAGCTGCGCCTGGCCGAAGCCGGCATGGAAATCGACTTTGGTGGATTCGGCAAGGAATATGCGGCAGATCGCGCCGCAACGGCCCTCGGCAAGGCAGGAGCATTGCACGGGTACGTGAACCTGGCGGGGGATCTGGGCATTTTCGGCCCCAAGCCGGATGGCCAACCCTGGGTAGTCGGGATACAGGATCCGCGCCAGAAGGACAGCATCTGCGCGACCATCCCCATTGCCAGCGGCGCACTGGCCACCAGCGGCGACTACGAGCGCTTTTTTGAACAGGATGGCAAACGCTATTGCCATGTCCTCGATCCGCGCAACGGATGGCCGGTGACCTATTGGCGTTCGGTGAGCGTGCTGGCGCCACTGGCGATCGTCGCCGGGAGTTGCAGCACGATTGCGATGTTGATGGAGGCCGAAGGCCTGGCCTTCCTTGAAGCGACCGGTTTGAGTTACCTTGCCATCGATCATCTAGGCGAGATTCATCAGGTGAATAGTTCCAAGATAGCCCACATTCAGCCAACCACGAGGTAAGCATGGCCACCATATTCGGAACCGCAAACAACGACTCATGGACTGTAGTCAAAGCCCTGACTTTCACGCTCGACGGTCTGGGCGGAACCGATACCGTCTACCTGGGCACGTCACTGCGCACCCAGTACACCATTGTCGGCAACGCCGATGGTTCGGTTACCGTCGACACGCTTTCAGGCGCAAGTGCCGCCCTCCATGCAGTCCTCTATAACATCGAATTCCTGAAGTTTGATAGTGGCAGGGACTTTATCGATCTGACGACCTTCACCAACGATACCACGCCGCCCACCGTAACCAGCTTCAGCCCGGCGAATGGGGCATTCGGGGCCGGTCTCGGCAACAATATCGTGCTGACTTTCAACGAGACGATACAGCGCGGCGTCGGCAGCATCGTTCTCAAGAACGCGGCCGGCGCTGTGATCGAGACCTTCGATGCTGCCACCAGCAGCAAACTCACCCTCTACTCCGGCAGCCTCAGCATTCATCCGAGCAACAGTTTCGCGTTCGGAACCAAGTATTCAGTCGAGTTCGCTCCGGGAACTATCAAGGACCTGGCCGGCAACACCTATGCCGGCACGAGCAACTACAGTTTTACCACCACCGGAACCAGCGTTGCTACGTCCGGCAACGACATGCTGGCGATTTTTCCCGGCAACAACACCGTGGATGGCGGCGCGGGCATCGACACCGCCATGCTTGCCGGCCTGGCCAGCGCGTATGCGTTCAGCAGTCAGAGCAGGGACGGCATAACGGTGTCCGGATCGGACGGGATTCACTCCCTCGTCAACGTCGAACGGCTCCAGTTTTCCGACCTCAAGTTTGCCTTCGATCTGTCAGGCAGCGCCGGCAATGCGGCCAAGCTGATCGGCGCGGCGTTCGGGATCGGCTACCTGTCGCCGGCCTATGACGCCTTGAAGGGCGTGGCGATCAATGCCTTCGATTCCGGACAATCGATGCAGCAACTCGCCGCTCTGGTAGTCGGTCTCGACATGTTTCAGCAGATGGTGGGCGGGACCCGCAGCAATGCGGATTTCGTCAATTTCGTCTACAAGAACGTCGTCGGTACGCTGCCCTCAGCTGGCGACCTGAACAGCCTCGTGGGCCTGTTAAACGGCAGCATGTCGCAAGCGGATCTGCTGGTGCTGGCTGCGAACGCCAGCATCAACGAACAGCATGTCAACCTCGTCGGATTGAGCGTCACCGGCCTGGAGTACGTCTAGCGGCGGCGACGTCTCAATAGGCAACGTAGGGTCCGACCCCGCCGGGCGTGTTCTTGCCTTCGATCGCGGTGTAAACTCTGCGCCCGAAATAGAACGGCAGACCCCAGTCGAAGGCGGTACCGGAGACGGGACCCGCAAGATTGCCGAAGACTCGGTGTCCGGGATTACTGGTGAATAGGGACTCCGCGTTCGCCACCGAAAAACCGACAGTGCCGATAACGGCGTTGCTTCCCTGGTTCATTGCGGAAAATGTCTGGGTGCCCAGTGGACAGAAGAACCCGGCGGAAAACGTCTGTTTGCAGAATGGCATGGCCGTCGTGCCGCCGGAAGACACCGGGACGGAATTCCCATCGTTGAAGAACAGCGCATTCGAGCCGCTGTCGATAAAACTGCCGGTATAGAAGCGGTTGGCATACAGCGTCGTGAATGTTCCTCGCGTGGGATCGACCGGGAGGACCAGGGCGTTGCCCAGCCCATTATTCGACTGGGTGCCGATGCCGAATATCAATGATCCGCTGACCGTTGCGGCGCCCTCTGCTGCCACGGCCGGCAAATCGATAATAACGCCGTTGTTGTTCTGCCCAAACAGCGCCACGGGGTTCTGAAGCTGTTTCCCCGTTGCCAGGGCTGCGGGCTTGCAGCCGGTGGCGGCGCAGGCGTAATAGGTCCCTGGTATCGCGTTGCGCTCGCATGCCGCGCCGCAGTCCTGTCGAAATACGCTCACGCCGAGCACGCCGCTGGCGCCGAAGGCCTGAATCGTGTTGCGCAACGCGCCGATGCCGGAGCAATTCGTCGGCACAGCCGCAAATGCGGGATCGGCGATCAGTTGGATCGGCACAGCCTTCGCGGTCTCGCCGGCAATTTTGACATCGGCCAGTTTCATCGACCCCCAGACTGTCCCATCGGCGAATTGCCCGCAGGCCGCCAGGGGGTTCCCGCCAGAGTCCGTCTGCGGTTGCAGCGGCACCGTCAGTTGCGAAGCGAAGATCCGCAAACCGGTGGATGCAGTATCGACCAGGACATTGTCGACCGCCTGGCAAGCCGTGCTGTCTCCCGGCGCGCAAATGATGACGGTAACGAAAAGCAGGTTGATCCGGTTCGCGGGTCCGCCGCCGACCGTAACTACCGCCACATTTTGGGCGGCGCCGTCGCTCGTTGGCGGCGAGGAGTTGCCGGAGGACGGAGCGCCGGACCCGCCTCCGCCGCCGCAACCGGCGATCACCAGCATCGCCCCGAACATGCAGGCAACCAGCAATATGTCGCATTGGCGCTTCATCGGATTTCTTCCGCACTTAAGTTCTTCGGCAGAAACTCCGGCAGGTAGGCCTTTCCCGAGAAGGCGCGCATATGCCCTTCGGAATGAACGACCAGTCCCGGCCGCTGGATCATCACCGGGCCCAGGCCGCCGCGCGCCGTTTCGAGCGCTTGCCGGTATTGCCCGAAGTAGCTGCCCAGCAGTTCTTGCAGATTCGGCATGAAAGGGCCGTTCCAGGCCACGGCGAAAACGCTGCCGGAAGACGACAGGTATTCCCGGACCTGTGTGCCTGATGCCAGTTGATATTCGTGCACCGTGTAGTTCTCTGCGGACAAGACGCGGCGCTGCGCGTTCGCCGGGCTCGGGGCGACCTGACTCGTGCCGATACCGCCTCCCAGCTCCGCTCTAGCCGCGGGGCACCAGGCCCAGTTCAACAACATGGCGCAAACCAGGAATTGTCTCGCTCTCATGGATGTCCTCGATTACACATTCGAAAGGAATTGGGCGGGTTCATCGTCAGATTCCGGTATTTGAACAATGAATGCGTCCCGGGATTCGGCGACGGGAAAGTATGGATGTATATATCACATCATTGCGCCGCATCATCGATTGATGCAGGTCAACATCGGATCGGGACGGAATCTACATAATTCGCCCACGAATCGCGCCCGGCAGGCTTGAGCATTCCCGGCGAAGACGGCGGTGCCACACAGGCGGTTGAATGGTTGAATTGACCCGGCCCGCGATAACACAGCAGCAGGCCGATTAATTGTGGACAGGAGGAAAGTAGTGGCCCACGAAAAGACCGACACAGCCAACGCATCCGCGCAGCCCCCCGCGGAATGCCAGGCTCGACCAACTCAGCAGCATAAAGCCGGGAAAGCGGAAAACGCCTCACGGCGCGGCTTTCTAAAGAAGTCGGGGGGCCTGAGCGCCGTCTCTCTCATGGGGACCGCGGCGCTGTTGACGAATTCCGATGATGCCCAAGCCAAGATGGATTGGGCCGAATGGTTTCAGGGTAACTATCGCCTGATGACTCAGGCGGAAAAAGAGAAGGCGCGCATCCGTCTGGAAAAACGCTACTCCGAGGAGTTCGGCAAGGCGGTTACGGTCGACATCAGTCCGCCCCAGGAGAACGTGCTGTTCGGCTATGCGCTGAATATCCAGAAATGCATCGGCTGCCGTCGCTGCGTCAAAGCCTGCGTGCAGGAAAACAACCAGTCGCGCAGCGAAGCCCAGGAGATGGAGTGGATCCGCGTCCTGAAGATGGAAAAAGGCAGCTTCACTCCCGAAAAGATGAACCAGGGCTATCCCGATCCGGCCGGCATCCAGGTCGGGGGCAACGCCTATGAACCCGCCGGAGTGACGCTGGAAGGGGAGAACTACTACCAGCCTGAGCTGGTCCCGGAGAAGGGCTCCTTCTACATGCCGATCGCCTGCATGCAGTGCGAGAAACCACCCTGCGTCAAAGTCTGTCCGGTGCGGACGACCTATCGGGAAGCGGATGGCCCGGTGGTCATCGACTACAACTGGTGCATCGGCTGCCGCATGTGCATCAACGCCTGTCCGTACTGGGCGCGCCGCTTCAACTGGGGCACGCCGAATCTGCCGAAAGAGGAAATGAATCCGGTGACGCATTACCTCGGCAACCGGCCGCGCACCAAGGGCGTAGTTGAAAAATGTACCTGGTGCATCCAGCGTACCCGCAAAGGGCGCTATCCGGCCTGCGTCGAGGTCTGTCCCACCGGCGCACGCAAGTTTGGCAACCTGCTCGATCCCAACAGCGAGGTCAGCCGGATACTTGAGAGGAAGCGGGTGTTCCGGCTGAAGGCCGAACTCAACACCTACCCGAAATTCTTCTACTTCGCGGGCTAGTCATGTACAAAATAACTCGATTCGCCGCCGACTATTTCTCATACATCATCAAGGGTAGCCCGAAATATTATGCCTGGCTGGCCTTCCTGTGCCTGTTCCTGCCGTTCTGGGCCTATGGCAACTACCAGCAGATCACCCTGGGACTGATCGTCACCGGCTTGAGCGACCAGGTCTCCTGGGGCTTGTACATCGCCAACTTCGTCTTCCTGGTCGGTGTCGCGGCGGGGGCGGTGACCGTCGTCTTCCCGGCGTATGTCTACCACCACAAGGGCCTGCACGATGTCGTCGTGCTGGGCGAGATGCTGGCCATGACGGCGGTGGTCATGTGCATCATGTTCATCCTGAACGACATGGGCGGACCGGAACGCCTCTGGCACATGGTTCCCGTCATCGGGATACTCAACTTCCCGGATGCCATGCTGGCGTGGGATACGATCGTCCTGTCGGTGTATTTCGTGCTCAATGCCGTCGGCGGGTTCTATTTCATGTACAAGAAATACACCAACCAGCCGATGAACAACCGCTTCTACATGCCGCTGGTATTCATCTCGATCGTCTGGGCGCTGAGCATCCACACCGTCACGGCTTTCCTCCTCAATACCATGCCGGCGCGTCCGATGTGGCACCACGGCATGATGCCGATTCGCTTCATCGCCACCGCCTTTGCGGCCGGTCCGGCCCTGATCATCCTGATCTTCCTGGTCATCCGGAAAAACACCCGCCTGTGGATCGAAGATGCCGCCATCGATACGCTCTCTACGATCGTCGCGTTCTGCCTCGGCATCGGGCTGTTCCTGACCCTGTCCGAAGTCGTGACCGAACTCTACGGCGTCTCCGAACATTCGGAGGGCTTGCAGTATCTGATGTTCGGCAAACATGGATTGACCAGCCTCGTTCCGTGGTTCTGGGGATCCCTGGCCGCGATGCTCGCCGCCTTCGGGATGCTGTTGACGCCAAGTTTGCGCAAGAATTACGACAGGCTTCCGCTGATATGTGTGTTGGCGTTCCTGGGCATCTGGGTGGAGAAGGGCATGGGCCTGGTCATCCCGGGATCGATTCCGTCGCCGATCGGCGAGTTCACCGAATATTTCCCGACGCTGATTGAAATATTCATCAGCCTGGGCAACTGGGCGATTGGCTTTCTCCTGCTCACCTTGTTGCTTAAGGGTGCAATCGGGGTACTCCTCGGAGAAGTGAAATATACCGAACAGGCTTCGGCGGAGACTCCGAGCATGGCGAATCGCGGCGATGCCGCAGCGCTGGGATACAAGTGAGAAGGCACCCATGAAAAAATATGCATGCAGTATGGCGGTGCTGGCTCTTTTCGGGCTGGCTAACTCGCCTGTCTACGCTGAAGACAAGCCCTGCTTTGAAAGCCGGCAGGGTTACTATTCCGAGGTGCTGCCGACCAAGAACAAGGACGGACTGCCAAACGTAAAGTGCTCGCCACGGACCGGCGGCGTGCTGTGGTGGAGCGATCCTTTCGACGGAACCATAGACATGGGTGCAATCCCCATTCCGGGGGATTATTCCGTCGGCAAGGCAGTCGTCAAGCCGCGCGAGGAAAAAATCCTTTTCATGCCCCTGTGTACAACGGCATGCCACAACGGGATCACCCCGCCGCCGCCGCTCAACAAGAGCAGGACCCCACGGGTGCTGACATTGCATCAGGAGATCGTTCCAGACGCGCTGAACCTGCAGCATGGCAAGGGCGCCATCTGGTGTCTCGACTGCCATAACGTGAATCAGCGCAACAAGCTGATCGACAATTTCGGCAATCCGATCAGCTTCAATGAGCCTCAGAAATTATGCGGCAAGTGCCACGGCCCGATTTATCGTGACTGGCGCGATGGCATACACGGCAAGCGAATCGGCGAATGGGCCAGCACCGGCCAGAAACGCTGGTTCGTGTGCACCGAATGCCATAACCCCCACGATGTCCAACAGGGTGTCAGGGGCAGCGGTTTCGTCCAACTGGCACCTGAACCTGCGCCGGTTCTTCCGAAAGGCGTGAAAAACGCCAATCACGAACGGCACAGTCTTTCGGCTGGCGGCGCACCCCTTGCCCCGGCCGCATCCGGCGCGGGACATTGAGGCCGCGCCAAACCGGCCTCCGCCAGCCAGGTACTGCCCTGCCGCACTGAGGCAGCGGGGCAGTTTCGCACCGCCCAACGGGTACAATTCGGCATGAATCCCAAGACGCGAATCTATTTCGGGCCACCGCTCGCCATCCTGACCGCCGCCCAGACCAATACCCTGGAGATCAGCGGGAAGATCAATCGAACCGCGGAACGCTACCTGGAAATCATCAGGCATCACGGTCTGGAACTTTCGGACACAGAACGGGCATGTATTGCGCACATCTGCGACATTGGGTTCATGGCCCCGCAGGAAATTCGTGAACTGCCGTTTGAGGTAAGGCAGAGTGAATTCGACAGCGAAGGCCTGGACCGGGAAGCCCTGGCGATGAAACTCGAGGCCGCCAGTTTTGCCGATCTGGTATCCGTCGTCGAGGAGTTGGGATTCTGAAGTCTCCATTCGCGCTTCCCGTCCTGTATCGCCACGGCCTGCTGGCATTGGCGCTGCTGTATAGCCTAAGCTGCAATGCCGGAAATATTTCGTTCGGCTTGTCGCTGACGGGCGGCACCATGTCCCTGACGTTGCAGGGAGACACCTCGGCATTTTACCCGGCCGCCTATCGCCTGTTGGACGACGGGCGCTGGGAGCGCCTTGCTCCGGTGCGCGATCAGGCGGTCACCGCGGAATTGGTTCCAGGCGCCCATTTCGACGTGATCTGGCCGGACACGCGCCCGCTCGAGAGCCTCACGCCGCTCGAGCGCATGCAAATAGGCATGGTGCGGTTCTTCGATCAGGCGGGTGTAGGTTTTGGGCAGATATTGATATTCCATCCACCGCCGCCCACCCAGAAACTGCTCAAGGCCGAATATGTCGATGGCCGGCTGACGATTTATCCCCCCGCTTACAGCGATGGCGCCAGCAAAAGTTGGCTGCTCTGGCCCCAGGAAGATGGCATCGCGCCGATCAACGCGGCGTTGAAATTCGAGCATGTCCAACCGCCGGCGCGGCGCATCGAATGGCATCCCGGTTCGGTCCCCCTGCGCGTCGACACCGGAGCCGGTCAGCCTGCCGCCATGTTGCTGCATGAAACCACCCAGGGTTACGTGTTGCTGAGGATACCGGGCGGTGGCGTGCAGGGGCGTCAACAGCGTGCTGCCTGGCTGGGGGCCAGCTACACAATGTATCGCCTCGCCTGGGGATTGGCGGCGGCGGGACTCCTTTTGCTCCTTTGGTACGGCGCCTCCGCCTGGCGGCGGCGACTGAATCCATGACAGTACTCTCGTCGGTCCGACGTCTTGCCAATACGCTTGCCCGCTGCCCGGCTTGGGTTGGCGACCTGGGCTTCGCGCTGGCGATGGCGACGCTGATCGCCGTCACGCTCGGGGTCGGTTTCCTCAATTCGCAGAATTCGCCCACCGGCGGCGACGCTGCGTCGCACTTGTTCTACGCATGGATTTACGGCGAGGATTTACTCTTCTCCGGGGAAGTAACGCCCTGGTTGCCGGAAGTATTCGGCGGTCTGCCGTTCCTGTCGTACTACTTCCCGATGCCGTTCATCGTCATCGCGGTGTTAACCAAGTTGCTGGGATTGGCGCCGGCATTCAAGTGGGGCGCATTCCTCGCAGCGATGCTGCTGCCCGGAGCGGTGTTCACTTTCGGGCGTCGCTGGCTGGGCTTCTCCTGGCCGGCCGCCCTGTTCAGCGGATTGGGTGCGTTGGCATTTCTGTTACACGAACAAAACTCCATATGGGGTGGAAATTTGTTATCCACCCTGGCCGGCGAGTTTGCGTACAGCTATGGCCTGTTTTTTGCGGTACTGGCCATGATGGCCTGGTTGCGCGCGATTTCATTGGGTCGCGGCTGGATCCTGGCGGCCCTGCTGGAAGCCGCCAGCGGTTTCTCGCATGGCTTCCCGTTGTTGATCGTCGGCTTCTCCAGCATCTTCCTGCTGCTCGACGGTGGATTCGGCGCCGGCCTGCTGCACTTGCGGACAAACTTCTGGTTGCTGTTGCGCGGCCATTTGCTGGCGTTTTGCCTGCTCGGCGGATGGCTCTGGCCGATGCTCGAAATGCATGGCCTGACCATCCCGAACGATGCCTCCTTTCCGCTCAAGGACTGGCGTGATCTGCTGCCCGCTACCCTGTGGCCGGTGGCCGGGGCGGGGCTCGTCGGTCTGGCGCTGCTGGCGGTTCCGGCGGTGCGGCGCTGCTGGGGCACCGAACAGGCCCGCGCGGCGCGTTATTTCGTCAGCGCTGCAGGACTCGCGGCCGTCGGATTCGTTGCCGGCGATCAAATCGGCGTTGCGGATATTCGTTTCTTTCCGATGGTCTGGTTATTCGGCGCCATCGTCTGCGGCTGGCTGGCAGGTCAGGCGCTGGTGGCGCTTGGCGCGTTGCCGGGCCGGGCTGATCGGCGGCTGATCGTGATTGCCCGCGCCTTGCTGGCGGGCGCCGCCGGCATCGGCCTGATCGGCTGGATCGGCCAACATGTGCTGGCCGCGCCTGACTGGGGTCTGTGGAATCATGCGGGGCTGCAATCAAAACCCCAGTGGAATAATCTCAGCAAACTCTTTCCGGCCATGCGCGGAGAGCTGTGGAGTCCGCGCCTTGTATTCGAGCACGACCCGGCCAACAACGATCTGGGATCGACCCGTACCCTCGAAGCACTGCCCATGTTCCTCGATCACCGGCCCGTGCTCGAAGGTCTCTACATGGAATCCGCGCTGCTGGGACCGGCCATCTACCAGCTCCAGTCGGAAGTCTCCGCGCGGCCTTCGTCGCCGCTGGTGCGCTTTCCCAGCGGCAGCCTGGACGCGGATTTTGCCGCCCGACACATGAATTTTCTGCACGCCGACACGCTGCTGCTGCGAAGTTCCAAGGCGCGCGAGGCCATCGAGGCAAGCGGTCACTTCGTCCGGATCGCTGAAGCGCCTCCCTTCTTCCTCTACCGACTGAAGGACTTCAACAGTCATCTTGCGGAGGTCATAACCAAACCAGTCAAACTTTGTTCGAATAAGGACTGGATGCAGGACGCCTTCATCTGGTTTCGCACCCGCAGCCTTTTCGACGCCTGTCAGCCGGTCTATCGCGACGATGCTTCAAGTGGCATGCCAGGGATCGATGAGATATGCAGCGTAGCCGTCACGGGTGCAGGTTTTGCGCCAGCCGGGTCTGCCGCCGCAGCGGCCGCATATCCCGTTGTCGAAAAACTCCTGTCGCGCAATGAGCTGATTTTCGAGACCAAGGCCGTCGGTAGTCCACATCTGATCAAGATAGCCTATCACCCGCGCTGGCAGCTTGCCTCCAGGGGCAGCCTCAACATCGCGGCGCCCGGCTTCATGACGGTGACTCCGGCGGAACAGGAAATCCGGCTGGTCTATGGACACACACTGGTCGGCAAGCTCGGCATGGCGGCCACGATTGTCGCCGCCCTCAGCGCGCTGTTCCTCGGCTGGAAGTCCAGATCGACGGTGATCGATCCGGGCGGTTCAAGCGTGGCCCAATCGCATCCGGGCTGGCGCGATCAAATTCCCTTGCTGATTGGCTTGGGTTTGCTCGCGGCGACCGGCACCTATTTCGCTTTGCTCTCACCCGAGCAGGTCTATACGAGAGCCTGGGAGGCCATGCGCGCCGACCGCCATATCGAAGCCAGCGGACAGTTCTGGCGTGCCTATGAGCTGCGCAGACCGCCGGCAAAAAAGGAGGAGGCGCTGTTCTGGTCGGCGAAGGCCAGCGAACTGGCCGGCCAGCGCGCACTCGCGCTAGCGCGTTACCGTGAATTAGGCGATCATTACCATGGCTACTGGGTGCCGGAGAGCCTCTTCAACGTGATCCTGCTCGAGCGCCTGGAGCATCGCCCCGAAAGATCCGATCTTTATGCGCGCAGGTTGCGTGAAGAATATCCGAACAATCCATGGACACTCAAACTTGAGCCCGCAAAGTGACATGACCCACGAATACGCCGGGGGGAACGACCCCGAACTCAGCGTCGTCGTCCCGGCTTACAACGAGGCCGAGGGCCTCGCTGACTTCCTCGAACAGCTGTTCCGCGTGTTGCCGGGCTGTTGCTCGAGCTTCGAAGTCTGGGTGGTCGATGACGGCAGCCGCGACGCGACCTGGAAATGCCTGGGTGCGGAAGTGGCGCACTATCCTGAACTGCACGGCCTGCGCTTTACGCGCAACTTCGGCAAGGAGGCGGCGATCCTCGCCGGTCTGAGATACGCGCGCGGTTCGGCGGTGATCGTCATGGATGCAGACGGCCAGCATCCCCCGACACTGCTGCCGGAGATGCTCGATCCCTGGCGCCACGGAAATGCGCAGATCGTCGCGGCGCAAAAAGGCCGGCGGGACACCGATAGCTGGCTGACGAAACTAAAGGCCCGGGCTTTCAACGGGCTGATGAAAACGCTTACGGGGCTCGACCTGACCGGTGCCTCGGATTTCCGCCTGCTCGACCGGCAAGTAGTGGATACCCTGCTCGCATTTCCGGAGAGGGTCCGTTTCTTCCGTGGCATGACCGTGTGGACGGGATTCACCACCGCGAACATCACCTTCCACGTGGCGCCACGGATCGCCGGCAACAGCCAGTGGAGCACCGCCCAGCTTTCGCGCCTGGCGATCACCGCCATTACCGCCTATAGCGCCAAACCCCTCGGCATGATATTTCAGCTAGGGCTGCTAGGCATGGTGGGCGCAGGACTATTGCTGCTGCAGGCCATGTACTCATGGCTCACTGATATCGCCGTGTCCGGGTGGACATCGCTGACCGTCGTGGTGCTGTTCTTCGGTTCCGCCAACCTGCTCGGCATCGGTGTGCTGGGTGCGTACCTGGCACAGATCTTTGACGAAATCAAAAGCAGGCCGGAATTTCTGGTGAGCGAAGCGCTCGGCGAAATGCCCGGGAATCCGGCATGTCGGACGACTGGGAGCGAGCGTGCTTCCGGAACCCTCCCGGCGTTTCACGGTCAACCTCCGCAATGAATTTATCCTTAACCTGGAGCAAGCAATGAAATTCCATCAGTTCCCGATTCTGGCGTTTAGCGCCGTCGCGCTGCTCGTCCTGAGCGCCTGCGGCAACAATGATGCGGCAAAGACTGTCGTGCCCGGCAATGAAGCGGTGGCCGCAAAGGTCAACGGCGTAGCGATCGGCGAAAGCAGCCTCAGATTGCTCGCCAAGGAGCGCGGTGAAAATCCCGACAACGCGTCAGTCCGAAAATCCATCATCGACCAGCTGGCGGTGCAGATTATCGCCTCGGAGGAAGCGCTGGCGAAAGGCCTGGAAAAAACGGTCGAGACGTCCGCCCGCCTGGAATTGAACCGCCGCTCGCTGCTCGCCACCGCCTTCGCGCAGGATTACCTGAAGAATCATCCGGTCAGCGAAGACGTCCTGAAGGCCGAGTACGACAAAATCAAGGCGCGGCCGCTGGGGTCTGAGAACAAGGTGCGGCATATCATGCTGGCCACTGAAGCGGAAGCAAACGAGGTGATTGCCAAGCTGAAGAAGAACCCCAAGTTGTTCGGTGCGCTGGCGCGGGAAAAAAGCAAGGACACTGCCTCCAGCGAAAGCGGTGGTGATCTCGGGTGGTCACAGCCGCCCACCCAAAATCCGGAGTTCGATGTGGCAGTCGCCAATTTGACCAAGGGCCAGTTCACCGAAAAACCGGTCAAGACCTATTTCGGCTGGCATGTCGTGTGGCTGGAGGACAAGCGCACCAAGCCGCCGCTAGCCTGGGAGCAGATCAAACCGGCCTTGCAACATCAGGCCGAGCAGGAGATCCTGCTGAAGATAATGGACGAGATGAAGGCCAAATCCAAGATCGACATCACCCAAATGCCTGTGCCAGCCGAAAAGAAATAGCATTCGATCGGCAGATTGCCAGAAATTACTTTCCCGGAGCTCGAACTCAATACCATGTCCAGACACTCGCTTAACCTCCTCGCCGCTATCACGTTGGCGCTGCTCAGCGCATGCGGCAATGACAACAATCAGGCCGCGGGCACTGCCAGGAGCGGCCCGGCGGCAGCGCCGGTGGAAGGGGTTGTCGCCACGATCAATGGCAGCCCGATCACCGTCCGGCAGATCGACATCATGGTCGAACAGGCAAAGATGCCGAAGAAACCGTACACTCCTTCGGAGCACAAGCCCATCGTCGAACACCTGGCCGTCCAGCAGGCCGTCGCCCAACAGGCGATAGCCAAGGGACTGGACAAGTCCGCCGAGATCACCGAGCGGCTTGAACTGAGCCGCCAAGCCATACTGGCCAAAGCCTATGTCGATGATTATTTCAAGAACCATCCGATTACCGATGAGCAGGTTGACGCCCTCTACCAGACGAAGATGAAGGACACCACCCGCGGCACCGAATACAAGGTGCGGCATATCCTGGTGGAGAAGGAAAGTGAAGCGCGTGACATCATCGCCAAGCTGAACAGCAACCCGAAATCGTTCAACGCCCTGGCCAGGGAAAGATCCAAGGACGCCACCACCCGGGAGAAGGGCGGCGACATGGGCTGGAATTGGTTCAACACGGAAAACCAGTTGGGCGATTTCGGCGCAGCTGTGGCCAAGCTGGCGAAAGGAAAGTTCACCGAAACGCCCGTGAAGTCACAGTTCGGTTACCACGTGATCCTGCTCGATGACACCCGCCCGCGCCAGCCGCCACCGATGGCCGACGTTCGGGAGTACCTGATCCGTGAAGCCCGGCAGGAAGCCCTGCAGAAGATGGCGGAAGACGTCAAGGCGAAGATCCAGTATGTCCCGACGCCAGGGACACCCGCCCCTAACAGTGTGGGCAAGAAGTAGCCTCCGCGCCGATTCCGGATGAACCCGGAGCAACAGCCACCGCCTGGATTGATCGTACAATTCATCCGCTATACCGGCGCCGGTTTCGTTTCCGCGATCGGACACTACGGCCTGCTGATCACCCTGGTGCAGGGCTTCTCGGTGGCGCCGGTAGCGGCCTCGGTCGCCGGCGCGCTGCTCGGGGCTGGGATCAACTACTGGGTGAACTACCACTACACATTTCGCAGTTCCAAGCAGCACCAGGACAGCGTCGTCAAGTTTGCCGTGGTCGCGACCCTGGGTCTGCTGCTGAATACGCTTTTCATGTGGATCGGGGTCGCTGTGCTTGAACTCCACTATCTGCTCAGCCAGGTGGTGACGACCGGCCTGGTGCTGATCTGGAGCTTTCTCGGCAACAAGTTCTGGACCTTTCACGTCCGGCCGAGCGTCGGTTAGTTCAGTCAGAATCCGGCGCCGCGGTAGTCGATGGTGAATCGGCCGGGCGTCGCCCCCGGCCTGCCGATGGTACGCAACAGATTGTTGAGCGACGCGGCGTCCGGACCCGTGGCACCGGCCTCACCATTGAAGCGCACGGCATTGGCGATGATTTCGCCATTGCCGGCAATTTGCAGGCGGCCGCTCAAGGTGGAAAGGTCGAGGCGCAGGGTCGGCCCCTCGCCGACCAGGCGAATCCGGTAGTCGCCGAGTTCGCCGCCGAGAATCTCGGCGACGCCGGCATTGCTCCAAATCAGTTCGATTTCTCCCTGGCAGGTGCGACTCTGCCAGGCGCAGCTGAAATCTTTGCCTCGCCCGTGCAGGCTTCCCGCCCAGCCGTAGCGGCCGAGAGCGCCGGGCAGCAGGACCCCGAGCAAGGCCGTCGTCAGCGTCGCATCGAGTTGCTCGATGTAAAACCCATCCAGTCCCACCATCACCAGCGCCCCGCCCTGATCGACGCCGGCCTCGACGCCGAAGCGTCCGCGCCACAGATCGCTCCAGCGCAAGCGCCAGCGAATGTTTTGCGCGCTGTGCCAGGTGGCGCTGTCGCCGGTGCGCGCCAATAGCACGCCCTTGCCATTCCACAACCGGCCTTCGGCTGAGGCTAGACGCCAGTGGCGGTTGCTGGCGTCGCCGATCCATGGAGCCAGCGCGGTTGCCGGCCACATCAGCACCAGGGCAAACAGCAGGAACAGGACAAACAGGCCGAAACCGAGCAGCCGCGGGCGCATGACTAGCCCTAGGACGGTTCAGGCAGGGCGAACAGGACATCGACCTTGACGATTCCCGGCCTATCCCCCACTTCAACCCGGCACCGCACCAGATGCAGGCGTGCGTCCCGCTGCAAGACGGCGACCCACTCGATCCAGGGGTCGAACGCCAGGCTGGCGCGCAGCCGGACCTGGCGCGATCCTTCAAGCTGCAGCTGGCCGGGCGCCAGTGCCAAACCTACGCCGCCCGCAGCCGAAGTCGCCGCCGCGATCAGCGCCGATCCCTCCTGCGCCGCCAGATTGATCGGTTGGGATTTCAATTGACGGACTTCCCCGGCCTGACGTTGCAGGATTTCGGCTTGCTGGCGCAACTGCGGAATCTGCCGCTGCAGTCGGGTGCGCGCCGCCTGGGCGGACCACAATCCCTGCGCCAGCAGCGCGCAGGCGATGAATCCCGCCAGCGCGGTGAGGAACCAGCGTTCGCGGGGCTGGCGGGCGTTCCATAGCGCGCGGAGTTTGTCGCGGTATTCGCCCAGAGGATTGGCGAACGAACTCACAGCGAACTCCGCAGGACAAACACGCTCTCGACGCCGCCGCTGGTCGCGCGCGATTCCCGCAGCAGCACGGCCAACCCGCGGCTCGCCAGGGTATCGCGCAAGCGCTCGGCGGCACCCGTGTCCGCCAGCAGCAAGCTGATCTCGAGGCGCCCTTCCTCGAATCCGAGGCTACGCAGCTTGCCCTGGCCAACCAGCGCCTCGGAGGCGGCCGCGAGCAACGGCAAAAAATCGGTGCTGCCGAGTTGTCCGCGTTCACGGCGCAGTTGGTCGTTGAGGCGCTGCATCTGCAGGGGCGGGTCGATGATGTTCTGTGCTTGCGGATACGCCGCGCGAAAACTGTCCGCCATCTGCTGGTGCAATTGGACGCTTTGACTGTCCAGCCAGAACCATTCACCGAAACTGAAACAGGCATAAATCGCCAGCGCCGCCAGACCCAGCAACAGCGCCGGTTTCAGGCTGCCCCAACCGGCGTTCGCGGCGCGTTTAGGGGCAAATTCGCCGGTGAGCAGGTTGCGTGCTTTCACGGTCGCCAGTTTGTGCCAGGCGAACTCCCCGGCAACCCGCACCGGCACATCCAGGTCCTTCTGCCAGGACACCGCAGCCGCGGCATCGAAGTCGCCACCCTTGCTGCGGGCGCTGCAAACTTCGATGAATTGCGGGGCGCTCTCGGCCTTGCGGGCTACTTGAAGGGCGAGTCGCAATTCGACCGGCGGGTGCGCGACCTCGGCAAGATCGAAGGCACAACCCTCCTCTGACCCGAGTCGCATGAAGCCTGTCGCATCATCGCTGTGCAGGCAAACGCTCCAGCCACCCTCGGCCAGCGGCAGCAACTGAATCTCGCTGACGATGCGCTGCGGCGTCCGGCCGATCGTTCCCATGGCAGCCAGGAGTGTCTTGAGGCGTGCACGCGAGACCACCCAGACCGGCGTCATCGCCGTGCTGTCGGTGCCGCTCCTGCGATCATCCTCACCGACGACAAAATGCTCGTCCTCGGCGTCACCGATCAACTGGTCCTCCAGCGCGTAGGCGATCACTTCCGTCGGGCGCGAGCGCGCGCCTTTCGGCAACTGCACCTTGAGCAGCAGGGATTCCTCGGCGCCAAGGATCACCTCGCATTGTTCTGCCTCGGGCCAGTGGCGTGGTTCGCTGCGGCCGCGCTGGAGCAGCGCGCCGCCCGCGTTGACGAGGGCCCATTCGCAGGCGGGGTCCAGCCCCGGCCATCCAGCGTGGATGAAAAGACGGAGGTTCATTCGAAATTCTGCCAGACCAGTGTCGGCCAGATATGATGCCTGTCGAGCAGGGCCGTGGATGAAATCTCGGCGTTGCCGTAGCGGGCGCGGATTACGACGCTGAAGTACAGGCTGCGTTTGTCGATCTCCTGGATGCCCGACATATTGGCCAGTTCCGGACGCGGCAGGCGGGCGACGAAATCGGCGGAATCGCGAATCGGTATACGGTCGCGCTCAGTGATGAGATGCTGGACTTCCGAGGAGGATAGAGCGGGAAACACGGCGGAGAGAACGATAGCGCTGGTGGTATTCACATTGACCGGATTATAGCCCGGAAGGACGCTGACATAGGGGCGCAAGCGTTCAATGACCTCGCGGTTGAAACCGCGCACGCGAAGCAGACTGTCGATGTCGCTGAGTTCGCGATTGGCGCTGCGGTAAGCTGGCGTCAGACCCAGATAATAGGCGTCCTCGGCACCGTCGGATTCGGCATTGCTGTCGCCGTCCAGCCAGTCGCTCAGGGTGGATGCCAACCCCTGCGGTAACTGCAGCGAGTTCAGGAGACGGCGAAAGATGGCGAGGTCGACCTGGCTGACGATGCCGGACCGAATCAGATTGTTCAGGTTCCATCTGGCCTGTTCGTCAATCAGTTCCCCGCTGACTTCGCCACTCTCGGCCGGCATGGCGGGCACCTTGGTGGCCCAGGGTTCGCCCGCATGGTCAATGGCACTGGTGCGCGCGTCCTCCGCCAGGACGGCGCGCGCCCAATCGATGCCCGCAGTAACCAACAGATGGGCCTGGGCCAGATCGCGGTGGGTTTCGACCTGGCGCAACCACTGATCCTGGCGCCAGATCAGGTTGCTGGCCAGCGAAGTTACCAGTGCCACGACCAGCAGGGCCATGATCAGCGCGGCTCCGCGTTGAGTCATGATGGCAGGGCGAAAACGCGGCGCAGCGCGATTCCGCCGTTCAAAGTCATCTCCACCGCAACCGCGCGCGGCTGGGGCTCCAGCCCGGTGCCCGGGACCGGCCAGACATCCTGCCATTTTCCGGCGGCGTCCAGATAATGAAAACGCAGGCTGTCGACGCCGTCGAGCAGGATATGTACCTCCGGCCTGGAGGTCGGCGCTCGGTCCAGCACCGGCCACACCAGCAATTCCACCCGATCTTCGCGCAGCCGATAGCCGAGGCGGATTTCGTCGCGCCCCGGCGGGGATTTGCGGGTGAACTCGAGTTGCGCGGCCAGGGGATCGCCATTCTCGGCCTGTCCCCACCATTCCGGCAACGCGGCGGTGGATGGCTCCCCTGCGCGGATCGGACGATGCGCCGGTCGATTCACGTCATTCGAGAATCGTTCGAAAAACATTCCCAGCGCCTGCCAGCGATCTCCTTCCGCCAGGGTGCGGTGGCTCGAACTGGTCATGCTTTCGAGGCCACGGTAGGCCATGACGGTGATGATCGCCAGCAAGGCCACGGCGACCAGCAACTCGATCAGCGTAAGGCCGGACTCGGAAGGAGTGAATCTCGACCGCATCACGCAGGCTTCACCAGAAAACCGGTGACCTTCGCCAGGGCATAATCCGGATCGGTGTTGTCATCGGAAAACACCCGGACTTCGATGCGACGGAATTGCGCGTTAGGGGTGCCGCTGATTCTCTCTTCCCAGCGGAAACGAAATCCACCTTGCCGGATTTCACCGCCGCTGCTGCCGACAGGGAGCCAATCACGGCGCGCACGGTGCTCCTGTAATCGGTCGAGCGCCACCCAGTCGGCCAGTTGCCGCTGGCGGATTTCTCCCGCATTGCCGACTGCCACGCCGCCGGCGCGCAAGCCGGCGGTGAGCGCCAGCGCCAGAATGGCCAGCGCCACCATGACTTCCAGCAGCGTAAAACCACCCGTGCGATGCCGCATGGTCATGGGTTCCCGACGGTCCGAATGTCGACCCGACCGGTGGGCGTACCGCGCAGTTCGATCAATTGGTCCGAATGAGTTTGACCGCCGGGACCGGCCAGCGCAATCCGGAACAACGGCGGATCGCCGCGCTGGAAAGCCAGCAGGGCGCCGGGCGGCAAGGACTGGCCATCCACCTCGACGCTGACGAGACGCAACCCGGCACCGAAGCGACGTCGACCGAAGCGCTCATCTTCGGTCAGCGGTTTCCACAATCGCTCGCGCAGGTCCGAACGCTCCGCCTCCCAGAAGCTGTAGGCTTCGGCGTCGGCGGACCAGGCCAGTTGCCGCCTTCCCGCTTGCGCTTCGAGCATGGCCGCTTCGAGCACCAGGGCCAGGCGTTGGGTCTCGAGCTTCACCTGGCGTTGTGGATCCGGGGCGACGCTTAGCGCCACAGTGGTCGACAAGACCCCGAGGATGACGAGCACCACCAGCAGCTCGATCAGCGTGAAACCGCGACCGAGCGCCGGTGGAGGCGTCGTCAACAATGCCGGCCGCGGCGACGGATCACAACTGCCAATTGCCGACGTCGGCATCGAAGCCCTCTCCACCGGGTGCGCCGTCAGCGCCATAGCTGAATACGTCAATCTCGCCATGCAGGCCGGGGTTGAGGTACTGATAGGGTTTACCCCAGGGATCGGGCGAGAGTTTCTCGACATAGCCACCGGTTTTCCAGTTATCCGGAACCGGTGGTTGATTCGGTCGCGTCACCAGGGCTTGCAAGCCTTGCTCCGTGCTCGGGTAACGTTTGTTGTCGAGCCGATACAACTTGAGCGCCTGCATCACCGAGGCGATATCCTGGCGGGCGGCCACAACGCGGGCTTCATCCGGACGGCTCATCACCTTGGGAACCACCAGCGCGGCCAGGATGCCCAGAATCACGATGACCACCATGATTTCAATCAGCGTAAACCCGCTGCTGCGAACTCCAAACGAACTGCGGCAAGACATGGGAGTGACTCCTCGGTTAGCGCAACAACAAGTTGATTTCAATGATCGGCATGAGTATCGCCAGCACGATGGTCAGCACCACGCCGCCCATGACCAGAATCAGCAGGGGTTCGAACAATCCCAGGGCGACGGCGGTGCGCCGGTCGAGTTCCGCCTGCTGTTGCACCGCGGCACGTTCCAGCATGCGACCGAGCGTGCCGCTGGCTTCACCGCTGGCGATCAGGTGCACCAGCAGCGGCGGAAACAGCTTGTCCGCAGCCAATGCCCGATGCAGCGGGCTGCCTTCGCGAACCTGGCGGATGGCCTGATCCACTGCCTGGCGCAGGACTCGATTGGCGACGACCGCTTTGCCGGTTTCCAGCGCGGTCAGCAGCGGCACTCCGCTGCCCACCATGATCGCCAGGGTGCTGGCGAGGCGGGCGCTGTCCAGGGTGCGCAGGTGACGGCCGAGCAACGGCAGGCGCAAGAGGTTGCGGTGCCAGCGGAGCTGGATGGCTTCATTCCGGTTCAGGGTGCGGCGTGCCAGGACGGGCACGAGGACGCCGGCCAGCAACAGCCAGGGCCAGCTGCCGCGCAGGAAGTCGCTGGTGAATATCAGGCCGCGCGTCAGCAGGGGCAAAGCCTGCTTGCTTTGCTTGAAGACCCCGACGATTTGCGGAACCACATAGGTGACCAGCCCGACCACCACCAGCAGAGCCACGCCGGACACCAGGGCCGGATAGAGCAAGGCCTGAAGTATCTTCTGGCGGGTGGTTTGCCAGGACTCCAGGTAATCGGCCAGACGGATCAGAAGTGTCGGCAGTTCGCCGGACTTCTCTCCGGCATCCACCACTGCCCGGTAGATCGGCGGAAAGACGCTGTCGTAGTGGCCGAGCGAGGAGTGCAACGAATGTCCCGCCAACACCTCGGCGCGCACCCCGGCGAGGACCTGGCGGGCGCCGACGTCCTCACTCTGTTCGATCAAGGCGGTCAGGGATTTCTCGATGGTCAGGCCTGCGTCCAGCAGCATCGACCACTGGCGCGTCATCAGACTGAGCACCGCCGACGACATGGAGGCCCGGCCCAGATGCAGGCGTCCGGCGGACAGCCGCCCGACCGCCGTCACTTCGAGCGGGAAAAGTTGTTGCTCGCGCAACTGGCTGCGCGCCATTCGGCTGGTGTCCGCCTCCAGCACGCCACCGACTTCGCTGCCGTTCGAGTCGAGCGCCCGGTAGTTGAACGCGGCCATTGGACGGATTAGTCCCGGGTTACTCTGAGTAACTCTTCGAGGGTAGTATCCCCGCTGGCGACCCAGCGCAATCCGTCTTCGCGCAGCGGCCGCATCTTGCGCATCGTCAGGGCGTAGTCGCGCAGCACCTGATCGGCGACGCGCTCGTGCACCATGCGGCGCAGACCGTCATCCACCTCCAGCAACTCGTAGATGCCCATGCGCCCCTGATAGCCGCTCTGGTTGCAGGCGGGACAGCCGACCGCGCGGTAAATATGGCTGGGCGCGGGATATGCGCCGAACTGAGCCCGCTCGGTGGCGTCGGCCGCCTCTGCCCGTTTGCACGCCGGGCACAAACGGCGAACCAGGCGCTGCGCCAGCACCCCGGTAAGGCTGGAGGCCAGCAGGAAAGGCTCGATGCCCATGTCCACGAGGCGGGTCACCGCGCTGGTCGTGTCGTTGGTATGCAGCGTGGCCAGCACCAGGTGTCCGGTCAGGCTGGCCTGGACGGCGATCTGTGCGGTTTCCAGGTCACGGATTTCGCCGATCATGATGACGTCGGGATCCTGGCGCAGGATCGAGCGCAGAGCCTTGGCGAAGTCCAGTCCGATGCGCGGATTCACCTGTGTCTGGCCGATCGCGGGAAGATCGTACTCGACCGGATCCTCGACGGTCATGATGTTCAGCTCGGTGGCATCGATCCTGGCCAGCGCGGCATACAAGGTGGTGGTCTTGCCCGAGCCGGTCGGCCCGGTCACCAGAAAAATGCCGTGCGGCTGGTGGATCAGGCGGTCGGTCTGTGCCAGCGTGTCGCCGGCCATGCCCAGCACGTCGAGGTCGAGGCGCGCCGGATCCTTGTCGAGCAGGCGCATCACGATGCGCTCGCCATGACTCGTGGAAATCGTCGAGACGCGCACGTCGATGGGCTTTCCGGCGATGCGTACGGTAATCCGGCCATCCTGCGGCATGCGTTTCTCGGCAATGTCGAGCTGCGCCATGATCTTGATGCGCGATGCCATCGCCGCGTGCAGGGCGCGGTGCGGGTGGATCACGTCGCGCAGCACGCCGTCGATGCGAAAGCGCACCGTCGAATGCTGCTCGAATGCCTCGACATGAATATCCGAGGCGCCTTCGCGCACTGCCTGGGTGAACAGGGCGTTGATCATGCGAATGATCGGCGCTTCGTCTTCGCTTTCGAGCAGGTCCTCGATCGGCGGCAGTTCCTGTACCAGGCGACTCAGGTCCATCTCCTGGCCGATGTCGTCGGCGACCTCGGCGGCGGTCTGGTCGGCGCGGCTATAGGCTACCGCCAGCTTGCGCTCGAATCGCGCCGCATCGCACGGCACCAGGCGCAACGGCCGGCCGAGAATTCGCCGGGTTTCGGCAATGCCGCCGACCGTGGCATTTTCGGCGACAAAAATTTCGTGCGACACTTCATCGCTGGCGCCCATGATGATGCCGTGCGCCTTGGCGAAGGCGTACGGCAGGCGGAACGCTGGGCTGGCCGGCAGGATCATGGCCTGGCGGTCGGCGCAGGCAGGGTGAGCGGCGCCTTGAGAGGTGGCAACTGCGGGACCAGCGCTTCGCCGCGCATCAGGCGGGCATCGCCGGCGCTCTGCTGTTGCTTGTCCATGATGTAATCGTAACGGTCTGCGGTGATGGATTGGTAGCCCGTCGCATCGCGGATGATTTGCGGTCGCAGGAACACCATCAGGTTGGTCTTGGTGCGCTTGCGCGTGTCGTAGCGGAACAGGGCGCCGAGCAGCGGGACATCCCCCAGCAACGGCACCTTGTCCTCGCCCATGCCATAGGAGTCCTCGATCAAGCCGCCGATCACGATGATGCCGCCATCATCGACGACCACTGCCGTCTCGATCGAGCGCTTGTTGGTGATCGGGCCGGAGGCGTTGGACAGGGTTCCCGGCTGAATGCTGGAAGCCTCCTGGAAAATCTGCAAGCGCACCACGCCGCCTTCCGAAATCTGCGGCCTGATCTTCAGGGTCAGCCCGACGTCCTTGCGGTCATAGGTCTGGAAAGGCGTGGCGGTCGCGTTGTTGCCGGTCTGCGCATATTGCCCGGTGATGAAGGGCACGTTGCTGCCGATGACGATGCGCGCTTCCTCGTTGTCCAGCGTCAGCAAATTCGGCGTCGACAGGATGTTGGCCTTGGCTTCCGTCTCCAGCAGGCGCGCCAGCACGCCGAGGCTGGGATAGCCGCCGCCGGTCTTGCCGGCGATGATGCCGACGTTGAAGCCAGGCGGAATGCCGAGCGTTCCGGTGGTACCGGCTTTCACCGCATTCTCCACCAGTCCGATGATGTTCTGTCCGCCGCTGCCGAAGTTGGTGCCACCGATTACCTGCGTTCCGCTTCTCGCCGCGCCGCTGAAGTCCTGCCACTGGATGCCGAATTCCGACGCCCGGTCGGAACTCAGTTCGACAATCAGCGCTTCGACGAAAACCTGTGCGCGGCGCTTGTCGAGCATCTCGATCACATGACGCAGATTCTGATATACCGCCTCGGGGGCGGTGATGATCAACGCATTGTTGGTCGGGTCGGCCTGGATGAATCCGGCGCCACCGCCACCGCCCGAGCCACCGCTCGCGGCGGGCGCGTGCGCGGCGGCGGCCCCGGCGACTGTCCCCGCCGGCGTGGCCTGGGCCGAGGCGGTCGACGACAGCGGCGTCATCGCCGGCGGGCTGGAGGTATCGCCGGTGACGATGGCACGCAAGGTTTGGGCAACCTTGGATGCCTCGGCATTCTTCAGGTAGATAACGTGGATATTGCCGGCATTCGCGGTGGGCTGGTCGAGCGTCTGGACCAGGGTGCGGATGCGCGCGAGTTTGCCCGGATTGTCGGTACTGACGATCAGATTGTTGGTGCGCGCGTCGGCGAGCACGGTGACACGCTGGCTGGCATCCGCGGCAGCCGTCGGAGTCGCCCCGCCGCCCAGCAGCCGGTTCAAAGTCGACGCCAGTTCGATGGCCGAGGCATGCCGGACCGGAATGACCAGAGGCTCCTCGCCGTAAGGGGTGTCCAGCGCCGCGATGATCTTTTCCAGACGCGCCAGGTTGTCGGCGTAATCGCTGATCACCAGGCTGTTCGAGCCGGGGTTGACCGTAACGGGATTGTTCGGCGCGATCAGCGGGCGCAGGACCAGCAGCATCTGCGCGGCGGATTCGTAGCGCAGCGGAAACACCTTGGTGACGATCTGGTCGCCGCTGGGGTCGCCGGGCTTTCCCTGACCACTGCTGGCCGGGCCGCCGTGGGTCTTGGCGTCGACTTCCGGAACGATGGTCACCACCCCCTTGTTCTCGATGGCCGCAAAACCCTGCATGCGCAGCGCCGACAGCAGGAAGGGATAGGCCAGCGATTGCGGCACCGGCTTGCTGGAAACCACATTGACTGTTCCCTTGACGCGCGGGTCGATGAGGAAGCTCTTGCCGGTAATTTCCGCGACCGCCTTGACTACGCTCTCGATATCCGCATTCACGAAATTCAGGGTGACCTTCTCCTCGGCCGCCGCGGCAGACTGCAACCAGCCGATCGACAAGAAGGCGAGGAGCATCAGGCATTGCATCGGCCGCCGCGCCGCGGAAGAAAACAGGCCTTGCTGCTCGGTTCGATTTGGCATCGTGTGGATTCCGTCAGGGTTTTCCGCGTTCGGGCAGACTCAGGATCTGGGTTTGGCCACCGCGCAGCAGTTCGACTTGTCGTGACATGACGCGTTGCAGCGTGATGCCGGGGAGGACGTCTTCGCCTTCACGGACGACCTGGGGCCGTTTGCCTTCCACCACCAGCACGGCGTATGCGCGCTGGCCAGGGTGTTGCGCGGCGATCGCGCCATTCAACCGGATGTCGGCGGGCGCACTGGAAACCGCCGGGCCGGCGGGGGCCACCCCGAACAGGTGGCGCGTCGAGATGGCTTGCAGGGCGCGCTGCGGGTCGGTTTCCACGCTGGTGACAGGCCGCGGCGATTCGGCCGCACTGAGTGTCCAGTAAATATCCGCGCCCAGCCACGCGAGCAGTGCCAGCATCGCGATGGATGCAGCCCGGCCCAGCCACGGCATGATGGCGGCAGAGGATGGCGAAAACGACAGGGGCCAGGCGGTCATCGTGCGCAGTCGGTAAAGTCGGTGTGTGGCGGCCGTTGATTATAAGGCATCTGGCCGGCATATCGGACCGCCGCGCGGCGCTGGGCGCAACGCATCAGTAGTGATCGGGATGCTGGGTATAGTCCGCAATGGCATCGAGTTCGAGGTCCGTCAAAACCTTGAGGAAGTCCTTGGACGGCACGCGGGGGATCGAAGCCACGATTTCCTCTTTGCTCCGGCCAGCGAGTTCGTCGATGGTGTGGCACTGATTGCAGTATTGCTTGAACAGGCCGGGCCCGTCCGTAGCGCCACCGGCATGAGTCGTGGTCGTGGTGCTCGCAGTGGAGGTCGTGGTTGCGCCGGTTTCGGTGGTAGTCGTCGTATCGCTCACCGTAGGCACGGTGTAGATCCAGGCCACATGGTCGGACTTGCTCAGCATGTCGGCCTGCGTAGCGCCATAGCCGACATAGAGTGACAGCCCCGGCAAGACTGCGAGATCGAAATCAACTACGCGGACCAGCGCCGGCGCACCGACCAGGTTCACGGTCTGCGCGACCGGAAAATCCCCCGACGCATAGGCAGTCCACGAAGTGGTGGTCAAGCCGCGAAAATAAATGGTCCCCTGGAATAGCGCGGCCATGTAGATGTTGAACGCGCCCCGTTCGCCGGCGTCCGGTCCGATGATGGCCAGCGCCCCCGCGTGGTCCGGGTCGTGCGGCAGTTTGATGGTGGCACTGTCGGCGGCCACCGTCCCCAGCATCAGGGCCGCCGCAAATATCGACATCAGTCTTCGTTTCATGACAATCGCTCCAGTGCGTGCCCAAAAAAATCAAGGGAAGGACCTGTCGGCGCCTTCCCTTCGCAGTCACCCGCAACAGTTACAGGACGACTCCCGGACCATGGACCATTCGCGGGACGACGCCGCAGCGCCGTCCCGTCGTCCTGCCTTGAGCTGCCTAGAAGTTTGCCGGATCCGCCAGGTAGGCGGCCACCGCCGCTATGTCACTCGCGTCCAGAGCGGCGAGGAAGCTCATGGCCGGCACGCTGCCGTTGATAGAGTCCTGGATCTGGGCCGCAGACCGTCCGGCACGCTCGATCGGACTGTGGCATTGAATGCAGAAGCGCGGATCGTTGAAGACCGCCTTGCCGCGCGCGATCTGGGCGGATCCGCCGCCACTGGTGGTGGTGGTGGTGGTCGCAGTGGTCGTCGTGGTCGGCGCCTGCGTCGTGGTCGTGGTCGTGGTGGTCGTCGTCACCGGCGTCGGCACGGTATATACCAAGCCCAGATGGCCCGGCAGCGACAACTCGGCTTCCGTCTTGCCATACGCAACAAAAACCGTCAGGCCCGGAAAGATCGAGATGTCGAGGTCGACTACCGTCACGGTCTTGGCGCCGCCACCCAGACTCACCGTGGTGGCGATCGGGTAAGTCCCGCCGGTCCATGGCGTCCAGCCGATGGTGGTCGCGCCGCGAAAGAAGAATGTATTGTTGAACAACGCCGCCATATAGACGTTGGCCGTCCCGCTTTCCGCGGTATCCGGCGTGATGGTGGCGGTGATGACGTTATTGCTGGAACTGCCCAGGGTTACGCTGGCGCCGTGGGCGGAAACCGCGACCACCATTAGCAGTGCGGCAAACAGGTTGAGAAGTTTATTCATGGTTGCTCCCGGAAAATTAAGCCTTGCTTCGCGCCAAACAAATCGTCAGAGTCGGCGCCGAATCGATGGTTCATTTTAACATGCTGGAGGCGCTCCGACCCACGGCCGACTTGAGCTAAGTCAACCCTGATGAAAGTTGCCGCCGATGCGTAGCACCCGACAAAACGATTCGGGTGGCTCACGCCACCCGAATCGCCGGTACAACTTCAGAGACTCAATATTGCTATTTGCCCACTTTCAAAGTGCCGGCCTGAACCGCCAGCTTGTTGGCCGCGCCGCCGGCACGCAGGCCGTTGGTATCGGAC
>Ga0163199_1000156_pt1 | contig 43083 bp, 40 predicted proteins | sample PL_2010_150m_FD_113537 | JGI IMG/M metagenome (GOLD analysis project Ga0163199, IMG submission 113537) | Freshwater microbial communities from Powell Lake, British Columbia, Canada to study Microbial Dark Matter (Phase II) - PL_2010_150m | ecosystem: Environmental > Aquatic > Freshwater > Lake ...
GATCAGCCGCACATCTGCGTGGAGGGTCTGGCTCCCTCCCACCCGTTCAAATGTCCGCTCTCCCAGAACCCGCAGGATTTTCACCTGTGTGGCCGCGTCGATTTCACCGATCTCGTCCAAAAACAATGTCCCGCCCTTCGCCTGCTCGAACCGTCCGATCCGCCGCTCGGACGCGCCGGTGAAGGAGCCCTTCTCGTGGCCGAAAAGTTCGCTCGCGAGCAGTTCGGGCGTCAGGGCCGCACAATGCACGGCAAGGAATTTTTCTTTGGCGCGCGGGCTCAGGTGATGGATTGCGTGCGCAGCGAGCTCCTTGCCCGTGCCGCTTTCGCCCTGGATGAGCACGGTCGCCTTGGAGGGGGCCACCTGCTTGATCAATTCAAAAACCTCCACCATCGCCGGGGAGCGGCCGATCATCCCGTCGATTGTGAACTGCCGGGTGACTTTCTCCTTGAGTTCCTTGTTTTCCTTCTGCGTCGCCCGGTCTTTCAGTGCCCGCTTGATCAGTATCTCCAGGCGGTCGATGTTCACCGGCTTCGTCACAAAATCGTAGACCCCCTTCTTCATCGCCTCAACCGCCGTGTCCACCGAACCGTAGGCGGTCATCATGATGCATACCGGCGGCTTGGGAAGCTGAAGTGCCCGGCCGACCAGCGACATCCCATCCTCCCCACCGAGCCGCAAATCTGTCAGCAAAACATCCGCAGGCAGGGTCTCCATCGTCTGCATGGCCCCTTCCGCATCCGCCGCCACATAGACGTCAAACTCCCCCTCGAGAGCATTGCGCAGGCCATCCCGCGTGTTCTTCTCGTCATCAACAATCAAAACCGTCGCGGACATTCCGACGCAGTTAAGGACAATCCCCGCCGTCTTTCAACAAGCAAGCCGGAAGCGATTGAGTATCGCGACCGTTATTCTTTAAAGCTTCCGCCCGCATTCGAGGATTTTTTTCTCATGTTCCTGCGGGAAATCGGCTAGGGGTTTTGTCATGGTTGAACTGGCTGGCGAATATGAGAAGTATGTGATCCCGACTTACGGGCGTTTTGATCTGGATATCGAGAGCGGGAGGGGTTGTCGGGTCTGGGATTTCGGAGGCCGGGAGTTTCTGGATTTCGGTGCCGGGATTGCGGTGTGTTCGCTGGGGCATGCGCATCCGGAGATCACCGCTGCGGTGACGGAGCAAGCCGGGCAACTGGTTCATTCCTCCAATCTTTACCGCACGGCTCCGCAGGCTGCGCTGGCGAAGAGGTTGGTCGGGATCGCGGGAGCGGGGAAGGTGTTTTTCTGCAACAGCGGCGCGGAGGCGAACGAGGGGTTGATCAAGCTGGCCCGCCGTTTCGGGAGTGCTTCCGGGCGCCATGAGATCCTGACATTTGAGGGCTCTTTTCACGGGCGCACGATGGCCGGCATTTCCGCCACGGCCCAGGAGAAGGTGAAAAAAGGGTTTGGTCCGCTGCTTGAGGGATTCCGGCACCTTCCGTTCGGGGATCTCGGCGCGGTCAAATCCGCCGTGGGCCCGACGACGGTGGCCGTGATGGTTGAGCCCGTTCAGGGGGAGGGCGGGATACATATTGCGCGCGCTGAATTTCTCAGGGGTCTCCGGGAGGTTTGCGACGAGCGCGGACTGCTCCTGCTCTTCGACGAGATTCAATGCGGACTCGGCCGGACGGGCGAGTGGTGCGGATGGGAAAGCATCGTGCCGGGGCTGAAGCCGGACGGTGTCTCCTGGGCGAAGGGCATCGCGAATGGGTTTCCCCTGGGCGCATTCTGGATCTCGTCTGTCGTACCCGACGAAAGGGGGCCGCTTTGTGATTTGCTGGGGCCGGGGAGCCATGGCACCACATACGGTGGAAATCCGGTCTGTTGTGCGGCGGGTTTGAAGGTGCTTGAGATTATCGAGAGGGACGACTTGCGCACGACGGCTTCGGAGCTTGGCCGCGAATTGGCCGATGACTTGCGAATGGTGCCCGGAGTCTCCGCCGTGAGGTCGCTCGGGCTCATGGTCGGAGTCCAGCTTGATCCCTCCACCGTCCCCGCAGGATCCCGTCCGCCGTCCCTGGAAGTGGTTGCCGCCGCCATGCGGGAGGGGCTCCTCGTGATCCCGGCCGGAGAAGCCGTCGTCCGGTTCCTTCCTCCCTTGAATGTGACCCGGGAGGAAATCCGTGAGGCGGTCACAAAGTTCGCGACCGCGATGGAAAAATTGTCTAGGAAACCGCAATAGGGAAACGCCAGATGAAAAACCTTCTTTCCATTGAATCTTTGGACAGCGGCCGGATCCGATCCATTCTCGACTCGGCCGCCGTCATGAAATCCACGCGCGGGCGGCACGATGCGCTGCCTCTTACCGGGCAGTGCTGGGCGCTCATGTTTTCGAAGTCCTCGACCCGGACGCGTGTTTCGTTCGAGACCGGCATTAGGGAGCTTGGCGGAAACGTGATGTTCCTTGCCGCGGACGACATCCAACTCGGCCGCGGGGAGCCGATTTGCGACACTGCGCGCGTGATGGGCCGCATGCTCCACGGGGCGGTCATCCGCACCTATGATCAGAAGGACGTTGAGGATTTCGCGGATTTCAGCGGGATCCCGACGATCAACGCCCTGACCGACGAGGAGCATCCCTGCCAGATCCTCTCGGACCTTTTCACCATCGTCGAGACGCGCGGATCATTGGACGGGCTTTGCGTCACCTTTGTGGGCGACGGCGATTGCAATGTCGCCCGCTCGTGGATCTGGGCGGCCGCGCGGATGGGATTCGAACTGAGGATCGCCGCGCCGGAGGGATTCCAGCCTCCCGGGGATCTCCTTGCGCGCGCGGGGGGGAATGTTTCTGTGACCGCTGATCTCCAGAAAGCCGCCGCTGGAGCGTCGGTTCTCTATACCGATGTCTGGGTGAGCATGGGCAAGGAAAAGGAATCCGAACACCGGATTGCCCAGCTTCAAGGATATCAGATCAGCCGTGAGCTTTGCTCCCTCGCTCCAGGAGCTCTCGTGATGCACTGCCTGCCGGCTTACCGGGGCAAGGAAATCACAGGGGAAACCTTCGAGGCCCATGCCGAGACCATCTTCCGGCAGGCGGAAAACCGGCTTCACACACAAAAGGCGATCCTGAAAATGCTCGTGTAGGTTTTTCTCATATGTTCCGAAGGTCCATGGATGGTTCTTTCCGTCGCGGGTTGAGTCTGCGCGTCAAGTCGTTCCTGGTCTTCGGCCTGCTGATGGTGGTGGTGCTCACCGCCTTTCTGTTCACGGTCTCGACATTTCTCCTCGGGACGTTTGGAAAGCTGCAGGACGAAATGGCGTTTCAGAGGGTTGACCGCACGGTTCGCGAGCTCGACCAGATGCTCCGGCAGCAGAGGAGCATCGTTTTTGACCATGCCGTTTGGGACGAGACATACGATTTCCTGAACGGGAGGAATCCGGAATTTCTCACCCGGAATTACGATCCGAAAAACGTGGCGGCCGGCCTCGGCACGTCCGGCCAGGACGCGGTGATTCTGGTGAACTCGCAAAAGCATCCCGTGGCTTGGATCTTTGTGGATGAGGCCTTCAAGGCGAGCTATGAGCCCCCCCTGTATTTCGACATGGAAGTTCTGCGGCAGGGCACGCTTTTGCAGGAGCGAGCGGTGGGTTCCGCCCTGATGGCCTCTCCGAACGGGATCACGCTGCTTTCGGCGTATCCGGTTGCGCATACCGACGGGGCCGGGCCTTCTCCCGGTTGGCTGGTGTTCGGCATCAACATCGACGACAGGTGGTTTGAAGAAATGAGGCAGGCCTCCGACGTGGTTGTTTCCTTGTCCTATCCTTCCAAGCTGGTTGCTGATGCGACGATGGAGCAGGGGGAGACGCTTGAGACCGGGACGCTCGGAAAATGTCGGGTTTACTACCCCCACGGTCACCGGCCCGGTGTGGATGGGATCACCGCCTATGTGGCGTTTGAAGATTCCCTCGGGAGGATACCCGCCGAACTCAAGCTGGTGATTCCGGCCACCGTTTTTTCCACCGCGGTTGCCTTGAGGGACCAGATTGTCTGGACCTCTTTGGTTGGAGGGTTGCTTGTCATTTTGTCGGGGTTGCTGGCGATCGAGGCGCTGTTCATCCGCAGGATCAAGTGGCTCGACAGCGAGTTTGCCCGGCTGGCAGGGGACGAAAGTTTTTCCGCGCACCTTTTGCCCGGGTCGGGTGATGAATTCGGGAATCTCGCGATTTCCGCCAATCTTCTTCTGGACTCGCTGCGCCGACGCCGTGCCGAATCGCGCGTCCAAGAGCAGCTGTTCTCGAGCGTGATCGAGACGGCGTCGGAGGGGGTCATGGCCTTCCGTGCGCTGCGCAATGAAAGCGGTGATGTGTGCGACTTCGCCGTCGTCCTTGCAAACAGGACCGCCTCGGAAATCGTCAATCACCCTCAGGGTGACATCGTTGGAAAATGTCTGCTGGGTCTTCTTCCCGGGAACGTGGCGGAACGGCTTTTTGATCGCTACGTGCGGGTCGTGGAAACAAAGATCCCCGAGCATTTCGAGATCTACTTCAGCAGTGAGCAACGGCGGAGCTGGTATTCGATTTCCGCGGAGCCATGGACCGACGGCCTGGTTGCCACTTTCGACGAGATTAGTGCCCGCAAGCGGGTGGAGCAGGAATTGAAGGCGAACATCGAGGAGATGGAACGCTTCAACAGCGCGATGCTCGGCCGTGAATACCGGATTCTGGAAATGAAAACCGAAGTCAACAGGCTGCGTGCGCGTCTCGGGATGCCCCCGACCTACCAGGTGGACATGGCAAAAGATGATTTCTGAAACCACATCGAACCGGTTTCTCAAGGCGGTTGCAGATGCACTCGGCATCCTGCTCGAGCCGGGTGCATTTCTGGAGAATACCACCGCGTTCCTGGGGAAGCTGGGGGTGGCCGCCGGGGTCGACCGCGCGTATTATTTTGAAAACAACAGCGGGGATGACCCGCTGACCTGCAGCCAGCGTTGCGAATGGGTCCACGAAGGCATCTCCCGTGAGCTTCACAATCCGCTCATGCAGAACCTGTGCTACGAGACGATGCTGCCGGGAATGCTCTCCTCGCTGGCTGCCGGATCCTCATTCACCACCCTGACCGCGAATGCGGATTCTCCACTTAAGGAAATCCTCGTTTCCCAGCGCATCCAGTCCATCGCCCTCATGCCGGTGCATTCCCAGAGTGAATTTATCGGTTTCATCGGATTTGACGACTGCGGGGAGGAGCGCATCTGGCAGACCGACGAGTTGGAAGCTTTGAGGGCTGCCGCCGCAGGCCTTGGCGGAGCCATCCAAAGGAGAAGGATGGAGGATTCCATGTCGGCGCGTGCCGAGGAACTCGGCAGGAGCCGTCGCGTCGCGCTCAGCCTGATGGAGGATGCCCAAAAAGCGGTGGCCGCAGCCGAAAAGGCGAACATCGCGAAATCCTCCTTCCTGGCCATGATGAGCCATGAGATCCGGACTCCTCTGAACGGGGTGATCGGATTCACCGATCTCCTGCTCGCCGAGGATCTGCCCCCCCGGCAAGCCGAGATTGTTTCGACGATCCGCAGCTGCGGAAATTCGCTTCTGGGGCTCATCAGCGACATCCTGGACCTCTCAAAAATCGAATCCGGAAAGTTAGAACTCGAAACCGCCCCGTGTTCTGTCCGCGAGTGTCTCCGTGATGTGATTGTGGCGTTTGATCCCGTGCTGACAGAAAAGCATCTGACCATCACCACCCACTGCGAGGATTCGGTTCCCGGGAGCGTGCAGACGGATGCCAAACGCTTCCGGCAGATTCTCTTCAACCTCGTCGGCAACGCTGTGAAATTCACCAACAGGGGATGGATTTCGGTGCGCATGTCCGCGGGGCCGCAATCGCGCGGTCGCCTGATGCTTGCCTGCGAGGTTTCGGACTCGGGCATTGGGATTCCCGAGGCGGAGCAGGAGACGATTTTCGAGGCTTTCGGCCAGGCGGACAGTTCGATCCACCGGAGGTTCGGGGGGACCGGTCTCGGACTCACGATCTGCCGGAATCTGATCTCCGCAATGGGCGGAAAAATATCCCTCAGAAGCGCGCGCGGGGATGGAGCCACGTTCACGTTCAGCATTCCAGTCACGAGGGTCGAATATCCGGAGGAACCACAGGTTGCAGCAGGTGCAGAGCCGGCGGACCCCGTGCCTCCATTGCGCATCCTTGCGGTGGATGATGTTCCGACGAACACCATCCTCATGACGGGGATTCTGCGGAAGCTGGGTGCTGAGCCGGCCACAGCTTCAAACGGGCAGAATGCCTTTGAGCAGGTGCAGCGCGAGCCGTTCGACATCGTTTTTATGGACGTCTTGATGCCGGTCTGCGACGGGGTCGAGGCCACGCGCCGAATCCGTGAGATGGAGAGGGCTGATCCCGGAAGGAAACCGGCCTACATCATCGCCCTGACCGCCGACGCTTTTTCGGAGAACCGGGAGCGTTGCTTCGCGGCGGGGATGGACGAATTTCTGACCAAGCCGCTCCGGATGGAAACGATCCGCGCCGCCATTGCGCGCGGATCGGCGAAGGTCTGTTCAGCCGGCTGACGCTGTCTCACCGCGGGAAGGGACGTAGCGTGCGACGAATTCCTTTCGGAATGGCTGGAAAGTTCCCTTGAGGATGTGCTCACGGGCCTGCCGTGCCAGGTTGATGTAGAAATGCAGATTGTGGATAGAGAGCAATCGCAGGCCCAGGATTTCCTCCGCCTTGACGAGGTGGCGCAGGTAGGCGCGGGAGAAGGTGGCGCAGGCGTGGCAGGTGCATCCCTCCTCGATCGGTCGCGGATCGTCGGCGAAAGGCGCGTTTTTCAGGTTGATTGTCCCGAGCGCCGTGAACGCCGTCCCGTTGCGCGCAAGCCGGGTGGGAAGCACGCAGTCGAACATGTCCACCCCTCGGGCGATCATCTCAATGAGCTGGGGGGGGGTCCCGAGGCCCATCGCGTAGCGCGCGTGGTCGGCCGGCAGAAAAGGGACGGCGCTCTCGACGGCGTGGAACATCTCCGCCTCCGGTTCGCCGACGCTCACTCCACCGATCGCATAGCCGTCGAAACCGATGTCCACGAGAGCCCTCGCGGAGCCCTCCCGGAGATCGGCGTAGCCCGAGCCCTGGGTGATCCCGAAAACCAGCGGACGTGATTCCTGCTTTGCCCACCATTCCTTGCAGCGCAGCGCCCAGCGCAGCGTGAGGTCCAGACTGGTTGACGCCTGCTCGTGCGTGCAGGGATGCGGTGGACACTCATCGAAGGCCATGACGATATCCGATCCGAGATCACGCTGGATCTCCATTGATGTCTCCGGGCCGATGAACGTCGGCGTGCCGTCGATGTGGTTTTGAAACCGGACGCCCTCTTCGCTGATCTTCCGGAGCCGCGCGAGTGAGAAGACCTGATATCCTCCGCTGTCGGTGAGGATCGGCCGGTCCCAGCCCATGAATTTGTGGAGACCTCCCATCCGGGCGATCAACTTCTCCCCCGGTCGGACATGAAGATGGTAGGTGTTGCCAAGGATGACCTGTGCCCCGATGGTGCGCAACTCTTCGGGCGACATCGCCTTCACCGTCGCCTGCGTGCCGACCGGCATGAATACCGGCGTCTGAATCTCCCCACGACGGGTTTGTAAAATCCCCGCGCGCGCGCCGGACTCATCCGCAACCAATGTGTATGCCTTCATGGGAATTTTATTGTTTTCGGGGATGCGCCGGCACAGGGCGGCTGGCGCCTACGATGCCTGGCTTCGCAAGGCGCTCTATTCATTTTGAACGGGCTGGTCGTGATGTTCAACCTTGATGGTCAGGTTTGGCTTGATGCCAGCCAGCGCGGGCAGGATGTGGTTCAGGACCTGCTCTGCAGTCATCCGAAACGTTCGGCCGCGCGCGCTGACCTTCAACCAGCCGGTTCTGTCCCTGCAATATCGCTCGGTGAAGTTTTTGGTACCAATCAAGATGAGGTAGCTGTCATTGGTTAACTTCATAAAGCGGGACGACAAATTTCCAAATATCACGCCACTCGGAGTCCGGGAGATTCGAAGCGGCGTCGTTGTGCCCGGCATTCTTCACGTCCCAGAGCTTTTTTGGCCCGGTCAGGGCGGCAAAGAGCCGGCGCGCGCCATCGGGAGGAGTTGTGTCGTCGTCATCGGCCACGATGATGGCGACCGGATGGGGAAATAACTTCAGCGCCGCCGCCGAATCGAAACGATCGAGGAGAAGCAGCCGGACCGGCAGCCAGGGATAGTGGTGGGCGGCGGCGGAGACCATGGACTCGAACGGGGCGATCAAAATAATCCCCTGAACCTTGTTGGGACGGCTGGTCGCGCCTTGGGCGGCGACCCCTGTTCCCAGGGATTCCCCAACCACAATTGCACGGCCGGGCATGGCATCCAGCGCGCGTTCCGCCGTCCCGGTGAGGCTTCGCTGCGTCGGACTGCCCGGGGCGGAACCGTAACCCGGGTAGTCCGCCACGTAAATCCGGCCGCGGCTGCCCGCGGCACGGAGGCTCCCGATCAACGACAGCCGGTCGAGTGCGTTCCCGGCGTTGCCCTGGAAAATCACGACCGGGTTTTCGTCCGTGCCGTCACGGGTCATCCAGCCCAAAGGTTTTCCGCCTTTATCGAGCCACCGCGACATCCCGGCTTCCTGAGCCATCCGCGTCATTTCCCTCTCGGAAACCGCCTGCGGATGGTAAAGCATCGCCCGCTGGCGGATGAACACATACAGGCAAATGAGCAGGTATCCCAAGGCGGCCAGGAGGAACGCCCGCGCCAGAAAAGCGATGAGCATATTCATGTTTGCTGGTCTACTGGTCAAACTTGGTAGTAACAGTTTCCATTTTCCTTGGAAAGCTACCGGCGCTCCGCGCTTCCCCGCGTGGCAGCGGGTTCGAGCGATTTGAATGCGTAATAGAGGATCCCGGCGAGAACGAGAAAAGTGCCTGTGAGGAGCATTCCGTCCTCAAGATTCCCTGTCCGTTTTACAAGCAGCCCGATGAGGGTTGGACTGCAAAAACCGCCCAGATTGCCCACCGAATTGATCAGCGCTATTCCTGAGGCTGCCGCCGCCCCGCTGAGCAGCGCGGCGGGAAACGACCAGCTGATCGCAATCAGTGAGAGCACCCCCCCGGCTCCGAATGAGATGGCGGCGAGGTCGGCAACCGGATTCTGGAATACCAGGCAAAGGAAAAATCCTGCCGCGCCCATGGCGGCAGCCACAATCGCCGGCACCCGCCGGGCGCCATAGCGATCGGAGATCGCGCTGAAGACGAGCATGAGTATGACGGCGACCAACCAGGGAATGGCGGTGATAAAACCGATTTGCATCGGGCTTTTCCACCCGAGTTCCTTGACGATCTCGGGCAGCCAGAACGTGAGGCCATAAAGCCCCATTGCCTGACAAAAGTAGATCGCGCAGAGCTTCCAGACAGCCGGCTGGCAGAGTCCGGACAGCGCGCTCTCCGGCGCCCCCATGCGGCGCCGCTCGTTTTCCTCCGCCCGCAGTCCGTCTTCCACAAACCGCTTGGATCCGGCATCGAGCCAGGGAGCGTCAGCAGGTTTGTCCGGCAGGGCGAAAAATATCCAGGCCGCCACCAAAAAGCAGGGGGTTCCTTCCAGGAGGAAAAGCCACCGCCAGTCGGCCATTCCCAGCCACCCGTGCGACGAACTCAAAATCATTCCCGAGACAGGACCGCCCAGAATGCCGGTCACAGCGATCGCGGACAGGAAGACCGCCAGAATCCGGGCGCGCATGGCCGACGGATACCACCACGTGAGGTAGAGCACGATGCCGGGGAAAAATCCGGCTTCCGCAGCGCCGAGCAGAAACCTCAGCGCAAATAACTGCCACGGATGCAGGATAAATGCCGTCAGGGTTGTCAGTATGCCCCAGGAAAAAACGATGCGCGCGATCCAGATCCGGGCCCCGAAGCGATAGAGCGCAAGGTTGCTCGGAACTTCAAAGAGGAAGTAGCCAATAAAAAACAGGCCCGCCGCGAAACCGTATGCGGCGGAATCCATGCCGAGAGAGGCGGACATGGAAAGGTTCGCGAAGCCAATGTTCACCCGGTCGAGAAAATTGATCAGGTAGCTTACGAAGAGGATCGGGAGCAGGCGCAGGCTGATGGTGCGATAGAGTTTTGCGGATGCGGGCGGGTTCATTTCAGAAGATCGCCGAAGTCAGTTTCGCCTCCCGGGGAGCTTTTCGAGGGAGGCATTTTTCGGGTCATCATTCGCCGATGATTTTCACGAGGAACCTGGGGTCAGCGTGCATTCTCTTTCAGGTTTGCGGAAAAGCCCGTGGGGTGCAGTGTCACTTGGCGGCCTGCCAGACGATTTTACCTGAGACGATCGTTGCGACCGCGCGGCCTTTCCATGTGTGATTGTCGAACGGCGTGTTGTGGGAGAGCGACACCGAACGCTCTTTATCGAACGTCCACGCGAGTTCCGGATCAATCAGCGTCACGTCCCCCGGCGCTCCTTCGGAGAGGGTGCCCCGGTCCAGGTGGAGAAGCTTTGCGGGCTCGGCCGTGAAGAGCTCGATCAGGCGACCGAGGGAAATCACTTTTCTCTTGTGCACAAGGATGTCGCAGAACACCGCAAATTCGGTTTCGAGCCCGGTGATGCCGAACGGTGCCTGGTCGAATTCCACTTCTTTCTCGTAGGAAGCGTGGGGCGCGTGGTCGCTGCAGAGGATGCTCAGTGTCCCGTCTGCGATCCCTTCGAGGATCGCCTCCACGTCCTCCTCCGCACGGAGGGGAGGATTCATTTTGAAGTTCGTGTCGAAGGTTTTCAGCGAGGCGTCGGTGAGGGCGATGTGGTGCGGGCAGACCTCGCCGGAGACCGGCACCCCCCGGCTCCGCGCCTCACGGAGAAGCCTGACGCTCCCGCCGGAGCTGATGTGCTGGCAGTGGATGGGCGACTGGCAGAGTTCGGCGAGCATGATGTTCCTGGCGACGATCATTTCCTCCCCCATGCGCGGCCAGCCGGGGAGCCCGAGCCGCAGGCTCCATTCTCCCTCATGCATCACGCCGCCACCGACCAGCGAGTAGTCCTGGCAGTGATCCATCACGGGCAGGCCGAACATCCGGGCGTATTCGACCGCGCGCCGCATGACCTCGTGGTTTTGAATGCAGCGTCCGTCATCGGTGAGGGCCACAACTCCTGCGGCGGCGAGCGATCCGAAAGGCGCGAGTTCCTCGCCCTGCAGTCCCTTGGTGATGGCTCCGGTACAAAAAACATTTATGCACGCCTGCTGCTTCGCGCGTTCGCGGATCCATGTGATCGTGGCGGCGCTGTCAGCCGCAGGGCTCGTGTTCGGCATCGCGACGATGCTCGTGAATCCTCCCGCTGCGGCGGCGCGGGTCCCCGTTGCAATGGTTTCCTTGTGCGACTGGCCCGGCTCGCGTAGGTGGACATGGATGTCGATGAGACCGGGAGCAACAATGAGCCCGGAGGCATCGATTGTCTCGAAAGCTCCTCCGTCGGGGCGCGGGGTGATCTTTCCCTTCGAGATGAAGACATCCCCCTTTTCGTCGCGCCCGTTCGCCGGGTCGATGATCCGGCCGTTTTTGATGAGAAGATTGTTCATGTCGGGAGTCCCGCGCCACCGGCGCAGAGGTAGAGGACCGCCATCCGGACGGCGATGCCGTTGCTCACCTGTTCGAGGATCACGCTGCGCGCCCCGTCGGCCACGTCGCTGTCGATTTCGACGCCGCGGTTGATCGGCCCCGGATGCATGATCAGGCAGTCCGGCTTCAGCCGCTCCGCGCGGGCCTTCGTCAGGCCGAAGAGGGAAACGTACTCGCCGAGGCCGGGAAAATATTCCTTGCGCTGGCGCTCGTGCTGGATCCGCAGGAGGTTGATTACATCGGCATCTCCGAGCACGTCATCGAGTCGGTGGACAACCCGCACGCCGAGTTTTTCAAATCCCTTAGGGACGAGGGTTGTCGGGCCGACGAGCGTGACGCGTGCGCCGAGCTTGACGAGCCCGTGGATGTTTGAACGGGCCACCCGGCTGAAGAGGATGTCGCCCACGATCACCACATGGAGACCGGCGATCCTCCCATGTTTCTGCCGCATCGTGAAAATGTCCAGCAGGCCCTGGGTCGGGTGCTCGTGCGATCCGTCTCCCGCGTTGATGATGCAGGAGTCGAGCCGGTCGGCCAGAAACTTCGGAGATCCGGCCGAACTGTGCCGGAGCACAATGATGTCTGCATGCAGGGCCTGAAGGTTCATCGCAGTGTCCTTGAGCGTCTCTCCCTTCTGGAGGCTGGAGGCCGTGGCGGTGATGTTCACGACATCGGCGCTGAGCCGCATGGCCGCGATCTCGAACGACGTCCGCGTGCGCGTGCTCGGCTCGACAAAGAAATTCACGAGCGTCTTTCCGCGGAGCGCCGGCACTTTTTTCAGGCTGCGCTCCCCGACGCCCTTGAAGGCGGTGGCTGTGTCGAGCAGAAACTGAATCTCCTCGGCGCTCAACTCGTCGAGTCCGATCAGGTCTTTGCGGGTCCACGTTTTCATGGCGTCACAACCCGCACCGAGTCGGGGATCCCGTCGAGGTTTTCAAAGCGCACGCGGATTTTTTCCCCACGCGCCGTCGGCAGGTTTTTTCCGACATAATCCGCCCGGATGGGAAGCTCGCGATGTCCGCGGTCCACCAGCACCGCAAGCTGGATGCACGAGGGCCTGCCGAATGAAGCCAGCGCATCAAGCGCGGCCCGGCAGCTTCGTCCGGTAAAAAACACATCGTCAACGATGACCACGGAACGGCCATCCAGATCCACGGGAAGTTTCGTGGGAACGGGAGTGGTGACGCGGCCGCGCGTTGCGAGATCATCGCGGTGCATCGAAATATCCAGAGTAGCCAGATACGGCCGTCTCCCTTCGACATGCTCGATGTGATCCGCCAGACGCCGGGCAACTTCCACCCCGCGTGTCGGAATTCCCGCCAGCACCAAAGCCTCCAGATCGGATTGCTGCTCAACGACCTCATGGGCCATCCTGCGGATTGCCTTCTGGATGGCATCCGCATCCATCTCGGTGCGTTCGGTTTCTTGTGTCATTTTTCCCTTCGCGCCCTCACTGGAGCACATTAAAGGTCATTGAAAATCAACCCGGCGAATCAGTCCTTGGCTGCCTAGTTCGGTCGGACCTCCAGGTGGAACGGTATTTGACAATCCAGTCCAGCAGGGCCCGTTCAAAGCCGATGTCCTGACCGGCCTTTTCACTTTCTATCCACTTGTGTCTCAGGATCTCTTCCCGTTCGGCGAGAAATTCCTTGTATAGGACAGAGTTCTTTACGAGATCGGTTGTCTCGCATTTCGGGGAGCTCATTTCCATTCCATATGGGGATTACGAAGGGAAATGTCAAATGGATTCCTGTTCATTGGCGTGGTGTCCGCGCTCAATTCAGATGGACCCAGCAGGCCCGGATGGAAAAAGAACCGCATGGTGGAAGCTTGCGGGGCCGGCTTATCCGCCCGTCAGTGCGTTCAGCACTGCGGTTGTATCGGAGAAATCGTCGAACAGGAAATCCGGAGAGTGAGCTTCGAGCTGCGCCCGGGTGAAGCCGCCTGTGGCGACGGCGACGGTTTTTGCACCGATGGCGCGCCCGCATTCGATGTCCTTCGGGGTGTCGCCGATGACAAAAATTCTTTCCGGCGGAAATGATTCTCCATGCTTTTCCTCGGCGCGCGCGCTGGCGAACCGGCCGAGTTCGTTCCGGTCATGGTGGTCATCCGCGAAGGCTCCGAATTCAAAATAATCCCAGACCCCGTAGTGGCGGAGCTTAATTTCCGCGCCGCGGACAAGGTTGCCCGTCAGCAGCGCGAGCACCGCATCCGGGCGGGCTTTGAGCGCTTCCAGAACGGGAACCATGCCGGGCAGAACGCGGCCATGGTGGTCCGGCATGCACTTGCCCAGAAAGTGAAGGTAGCTGTCGAGGAGGGCTGTGACATTTTCCGGGGACACGTCGAGGCCGTGCTTTTCCAGAAGCGCCCGCGCGATGAGGGCGTCTGTTGCACCGGCGAGGATGACTCCCTGCAAATCCTCGTCCACACCGAAGCGCGTTTTCATCGCGCTGGTCAATGCGGTTTCGCCGGCCCCGCCTGAGGTGATCAGCGTTCCGTCGATGTCGAAGAGAAAGAGCCTATTCCCCATCGCCCTCATCTTCGGGCTCGGGTTCGAGTTCTTCTCCGTGCTTCGAGAATTTCCTGTGGCGCTTGCCCGCCGGGAGCGGACTCAGCGTCATGCCGATCGCACGGCCGACGAGTTTCGGCTCCATGTCCACATGGGCCATGCCGGCCAGGTCCACCCGGACCCGCTGGACGACTTGCATGCCCAGCTCCTGGTGGGCCATTTCGCGGCCGCGGAACTGAAGGTGGACCTTGACCTTGTTGCCCTTGTCGAGGAAATCCTCCGCGTGCCGCACCTTCGTTATGTAGTCGTGCTCGTCAATGTTCACGCGGAACTTGACCTCCTTCACCTTCGTCGTCGTCTGCTTCTTGTCCTTCTCCTGCTTCGAGAGGTCGTAACGGAATTTCCCGAAGTCCACGATCCGGCAGACCGGCGGCTGGGCGTTCGGGGCGATCTCGACGAGATCCAGGCCCATGCTCCGCGCGCGGCGGATCGCATCGTCGAGGCGCATGACGCCGAGCTGCTGGTTGTTGGCTGCGACGATGACGCGCACTTCGCGGGCGCGGATCCGTTCATTGATGCGAATATCCTTTAAGTTAATGGGACCTCCATATTGGTTGGGCAGACGACTGGGCGGCGGACGGCGGAAATGCCGGCACGCATGGCACAAGGAAAGTCGGGTTCATGCGCAGCATGAATCAGCTTTTGCGGGAAAATCTCTGCATGTTCAATGTGCCAGTCAAATCAGTCGCGGGCAGGATGAGAGGAATTTCAGGCGACAGGCAAGAGGAAATTCTTAAAATCCGGGATTCGGTCCGGGCCCGGGGCCGGCTGTCCGGTCGGCTGGAGAGGTTGCGGAGGCGTTTGGCGCAGGCGGTGCGGTGTCGAGAAACGTGATCACTCCGACTCCGCCGCTGGCATCGGCGAGGGCGATGTAGTGGACGCGGCGGAAGACTTTCGGGAACATCCATTCGCCGTTGAACCTGGAATACCCCGCGTTGAGGCCCTTCATATCGTTGAGCTGGGGGACATCTGCCCCGGTGCGGGTCGGCGGGCCGAACCTCTTCACCAGATAATCGCGGAGTCCGTCCCACCCGCCGGCCGTCGCCAGCGTGTGTTCGGTGGGCCCGTTGAAATACCGCAGCTCCATTTTCCGGACCCTGCCGTCCTGGAAGGTGAGCACGAGCATGCTGATATACGGGTTCGGTTTGTAGATCTCATAGACTTCGCGCGAGGGAGTCGAGAGGGGGCTTTTTTTGGCCGTCGGGAATTTCCGGAGGGCAGCCTTGGTGTCTCCGAGGTGGGCTCCCGCCACTTCAAGCTTCCGGAACTGGGTGGCGCCAGCCGCGGGAGGTGCCGGCTTTTTATTAGCTGTCGCACAAGTGCAGAGGAGTGCGGGAAGGATCAAGAGCATGGAGATTTTTTTCATCGGAAAGACCGTTCTGTGAATCCGGATCGCATCACACACGGCGGAAAAGTTCCAGAAAGGAATTAGCCTGTTGTGCGGGGGGGACGGGAAGAAGAGCGGGCTGAGCCTCCGCCCCTGGCAGGATCGGTCGCAAAATCCGGTCGGAAAAACGATTGCAATTCTTCCGGCACGGGTCCACTCTCCCCCTCCAAGAAATTTTATGAGTCAGCATCCCAGTTTGAAAGGAAAAGGCGCGATCCAAGCAAAGCGCAGTGTGTTGAAGCGGTTTGAACGCGTCGAGCTTCTTAAGAAGCGCGGCCAGTTCAAGGAAGGACAGCGCGTCATCGGGCTTCCAAAAACCAAGCCCGAGGATTAATTCCTCCATGCGGCTGAACCGGTTTCTCGCTGCGGCCGGTCTCGGTTCCCGGCGCTCCTGCGACGAACTCATCTCCTCGGGGGTGGTTTTCCTGAACGGGCAGCGGGTCGAAAAGCTTGCTACTCAGGTCACGCCGGAAGATGACGTGCGCGTACACGGCCGTGTAATTCATGTCGCGCGGCCGGTTTATCTCCTGTTCAACAAGCCGCGTGGGTATGTCGTCACCCGTTCGGACGAGCGCGGCCGCCGCACGATCTACGACCTGATCGCGCCCGAGTTCTCGACCCTTTTTCATGTCGGGCGTCTGGACAAGGACAGCGAGGGCCTTCTACTGCTGACCAATGACGGTGATCTGGCCCAGCGCCTCACGCACCCTTCGCACGAAATCGAGAAGGAATACGAGGTCACGCTCGACAAGAGGTTTGATCCCGCCCATTCGGCGAAGCTGATCCGCGGGATTTTTATCGAGGGCGGGCGCGGACGTTTTGAGCGCATCCGCATCCTGTCTCCCGACTGCGTGAAGGTTGTCCTCCGGCAGGGGATCAAACGGCAGATCAGGCTGATGTTTTACGACCTCGGCTACGAGGTCGAGCGCTTGATCCGGGTCCGGATCGGCGGGATCACCGACATCAAAATCCCGACGGGCAGTTACCGCCACCTGACTCCGCGCGAGGTCGAATCCCTCCAGGGAACCAAGTCCGGCACCATCCTCAAACCAAGGCATCGGCAGCCCGCCACCCGGCCCCGCACAAACCCACCCCCAAGCCAATACGCCGCCGGAGCAACCCGTAGCACGGACAATACGCCGCAACCTCCTTGACCGGACGGTCCCTCAGACCCGGCCTCGGACTCGTGTATATGGCGACAATCATTTCTTGGCCTCTCGCGGTGCGACCAATGGCCCCCGGCCGCTTAGGAGAAAATAGATCGTTGGGGTCGCGATGAGGGAGAAAAGAATGGATATGCAAAGCGCTCCGATGATGCCGATGGCGAGCGGACGGAGCATGTCGGCACCATGACCGATTCCCCAGGCTAGGGGAAACATCGCCAGCATCGTTGCAAGCGATGTCATCAGGATGGGTCGCAGCCGGCGGTGCCCGGAACGCACCAGTGCATCCTCGATACTACAGCCATCATCAATATGATGTCCCACCAGATCGAGCATGAGGATGCCATTCTTGGCGACGATCCCCACGCCAATGATCGCTCCAAGGAAGCTGACGATATTCAGTGTGGTGCCTGTGAGGGCGAGTGCGGAAACCGTTCCAAAAAGGGAGAGAACCGATCCAACAACGATGGCCACTGGTTCACGGAACGAGCGGAATTCGATGATCTGCACAGTGAATACCAATGCGATGCCGATCAGCATAACCATGAGCAGATTGCGGAAGCTTTCCTGCTGCTGGTGAAACAGCCCGCCAAGCTCAATCGTTCCGGGTGGGATACTCTTGTCCTTGGAGAGGACTTCCTTGATCTCGGCGATGCCGCTGCCCAGGTCCCGGTCTTCCAACGCGGCGGTGACGGCAACGAGTTGGCGCAAATCCTCCCGGTGCAGTTCGAGTTGGCCGGGTTCATATGTGATGTCCACCACCTCCGAAAGCTTGACGAGGTGACCATCTGGAGAACGGAGGGGAAGATCGCGAAGCGTATCTATTCGGGAAATGCGCGAGGGGTCGGTGAGGACGCGGATTTCCACAACGCGATCACCTTCAAGGACCGAAGAAGCCGTCTGCCCGAGCATGGCGGTGTTGATTGCCGTGGCGATATCGTCGCTTGTGAATCCGAGCCGCATCGCATCGGTGGCCCGCACCCGGAAGCTGATCGTCGGGCCGGTCATGTTGAGTCCGTCATTGAGGTCAACCACCCCGCGAATATTGGAGATGGCATCCTTGATTTCCGGGGCTTTTTTCATCAACCACTGGGTATCGTTTGAAAAAAGTTTGATCTCGATGGGATTGGGAGATTCGGTGAGATCTCCGATCAAATCCCCGAGGATGCCTGGGAATTCCCATTCTGCGCCGGGCAGGGCGGCATTGAATTTCTCTCGCAACTCGCTCTTGACCTCCTCGGTTGTCCGCTTGCGGTCGGGACGGAGTTTGACAAGAAAATCACCGGTGTTGGGTTCCGCAATGGCCAGAGCTAGACGTGCGCCTGTGCGACGGGAGTAACCCTCGACTTCAGGCGTTTCTTGGAGGATTTTTTCGGCTTCCCTCATTATGTGATCGGTCTCATCGAGACTGGTGCCCCACGGGGTGATGTAGTCGATGACAAATCCCCCCTCATCCATGTCGGGCATGAATCCGCTCGGCAGGTGCCCGTAGATTTTCCATCCGGCCAAAGCAACGCAGATGCAAATCGCAAGGGTCAACCACCGGGCACGCAGCGCGAGGCTCATGACGCGGTCGAATACCCGCAGGAGGGGCCGAAACAAAAAGCCCCCTTCCTCGCCGTCGGGAGAGTGGCCATGCACAAGATGATTGCGGTCGCGGAGGAATAGCGAGGCGAGGGCGGGAGTCAGAGTAAGCGCGAGCACCAACGAAGTGAGCAACGCCACCGCCATTGTCAGGGCAAGCGACCGGAAAAACACTCCTGCCACACCATCAAGAAAAGCCAGGGGAATGAACACAACGACCGGCGTGAGAGTCGAGCCGACGAGCGGGCGCAGGATTTCGTTCATGGCCGTTGTGATGGCTTCGAGCCTCGGGACGCCCCTGGCAATCTTCGAGTAGATGGCTTCGACAACCACGATCGCATCGTCAATGATCAGCCCGATTGCGGCTGCGATCCCGCCGAGGGTCATCAAGTTGAACGTGAGGTGCGCAACCAGCATGACGACGATTGTTGCCAGCACGGAAACCGGAATCACCACGATGGCGGTCATCACGCTGCCCCAGTTCTTCAGGAAGAGGTAAAGGATGACGACAGCGAAGACGAGTCCGATAAGGATCGCCTCCCACGCGCTGCCGACCGACTCGCGCACAAGCAGCGATTGGTCGTAGTAGAACGAGAGTTCCATGTCGGAGGGAAGAGTGCGGCGCAGTTCTGCGATCTGCTCCTTGAGGGCCGACGCGATGTTCAAAATGCTGCTGCCTGTGGGTTGGGCGCGGATGTTCATCAGGACAGCCCGGTGTCCCTGGGCGTTGACCACGTTGAAGACCGGCTCGGGGCCGCGCTCGACACGCGCGAAGTCGCGAACGCGAACCGGACGGTTGTCCTTCATCTGCACCACAAAATCCTCGATGTCCGCAATGGTCTTCACCCGGCTGTCCACAAGGGCGAGGTAGATCGTGTAGTTCTCCATGTGGAAGCCTGCCGGGGCGACCAGGTTGTTTTTTTCGAGTGAGGTTGTGACGTCGGTGAGGGCAAGATTGGCGGCGGCCATTTTCACCGGATCAACAACGATGTGGTATTCCGGAGCGCGGCCCCCCACGATATCGACACGGGCGATGCCGGGGATGCGGAGGAAGCGGGGCTTGAGATCGTAACGGGCAATTTCCCAGAGATCGGTCAGGTCCCGCTTCGGACTGGTGAGACTCACACCAATGATCGGAAACGCATTGAATGTGAGACGCCAGACGGTGGTTTTTGCAGTCTGGGGCAGCGAGGCCTTGAGCTGGGAAACGCGGTTGAGCACATAAAGCTCGCTCTCAACCATGTTGACCTGCCAGTTGAAAAACACATTCACCTCCGCGCTTCCGCGCCCCGTGGCCGAGCGCACCTGCACAACCCCGGGGATGTCCTTCATCGCCTCCTCGATGGGCCGGGTGATGGTGGCCATCATCTCATCTGCGGGCATGACTCCGTTGTCGATCAGGATGACGCAGCGGGGGAATTCGGTCTCGGGAAAAACCGACGAAGGCATCCGCAACGCGCAATAGATTCCCGCCGCGCAGAGCGCCAGCGTGATGAAGATGATGCTCAGGCGGTGGCGGATCCCGAATGCTCCGAACCCGTGCGCCCCTGGAGGTGTATTGGACATGGGGGGTCAGGGCTGTTTGGTTTCGGGATTGACCACGCGCACCCCCGCGCCGTCGGGCAGCGCATAGGAGCCGACCGTGACAACCGTCTGACCTTCGGAGAGATCGTCGCCGCAAATCTCCACGAGATCCACGTCGTGCAATCCCGTTTTTACTTCTTTGCGGACGGCCTTGTCGTCTTTCACGAGGGACAGTGTCGTGATGCCATCGGGAGAGGTATAGACGCTGCTTTTGGGCACCGCGAGCACACCGGGTCTTGTTTCGCTGATCACACGCACCTGGATGAACTCTCCGGCCCTCAACCCGGAGTCGGGAGGCACGGAGAGGCGTGCCAGCAGGGAGTTCGTTGAAGGATCAATGTCCGGACTCACAAACTCGACAGCGCCCGGATGGGGAGATGACTTTCCATCGGCCACAAATTCCACAGGCATTCCCGCAACAACTCCCGAGGCTTCCCGTGCCGGAACTGCGGCAGTGACCACCAACCGGGACGGGTCGAGGATTTCTCCGAGCACCGTAGTCGTCTCCACCGCCTCACCGGGTTGGACGTTGATACGGGTGACGACCCCGTCAAAAGGAGCCTCGACGCGAAGCAACATCCCGCGGGCTTCGGCGGACCCGAGCTGGGCTTCGGCCTCTTGCACGGATTTTTCTGATGCGCCGCCGATGGGCAGAAGTTTTTTTTGTCGTTCGACATTCTTTCGTGCGAAATCCCGCTCCACATCAACAACCCGGCTGTCGAGCCGGAAGAGAATGTCTCCCTTCTTGACCTTTTGTCCCTCGTGGCACTCCACGGCGGCAAGCACACCGGGCGTTGTCGCGGAAAGCCGGGCTCCGGCACTTGTTCCACCATTTCGCGCCGGTGCTGGAACAACATTGCCATAAAGCGTGACAGTGCGATGCAGGTCGGCACGGACCACAGGCGCGGTTTGGACGGCGACCATGGTTTGCTTGGGCTCTTCTTCTTCAGCCCATGCGGAGGCGAGACACGACACGAGGGCGACGGACAATATAAGAGGTGTTTTCATCGGCGGGTTCATGGGGTCTTTGAAGATCTGGATAGACTTCGAATTGAGGCGTCCCATCGCATGGGAGATTGAGTTGCTGCTTCAAGTTGTCCGAGGGCCTGTTGCATTTGCTCGGCGGCTTCAAGGCGGGAAACCCGGCTGGAAGCAAGTTCGAGCTGGGTCGAGACAAACTCCTGACGCGACACCCCACCTGCTGCTAGCATTCCGCTCAGCCGCTTCTCCTGCGCTTCCAATTCGCTTAACAGCTTATTGGCAGTGACGGCTTTTGCGCGGGCGGATTGAAAGGCAGCCAGGCTGCGTTCCACTTCGGAAAGTGCCTTGGATTGTGCCGCGTTGACCTTGGCTTCCGCCTCCGAGCATCTGGCTTTGGCCTCAGCCACCGGCCCCTGATGTTGGTTGAGCACTGGAAGTTCGACCGAAAACCCCAGCTTCCATTTTTCCTGTCCCTGATCGTATTCGTAGCTCGGGATGAGATGGATGTCGGGGTATTGCTTGGCGGTTGCGAGTTTCACGGCAGAATCCGCAGCGGCATATTGCGCGACGGCAGACAAAACATCAGCCCGGTGGAACAACGCAAGGCGCCGCGCCTGTGCGAGGTCGGTCACCGGTGGAATGGCATCAAGTCCGTCGAATGAAATGCTCACGCCATCCAACGCAGCGGTGGTCAGCCCGATCGCTTCGGCAAGAGCGATGCGAGCCACTGCCACGCGGGCATCCGCATCGTGAACAGCCATCAGGGAATTGTTGAAAGAGATACGATCCCGGGCCACCACGGCAGCAGAGAGATCGCCATTTTGTTTTTGCGACTCAAGCAGGGAGAGGTTTTCCTGCTGTGTCTGCTGCTGAAGCTTGAGCAGGTCCGCCAGTTTTTGCGCGGCGGAATACTCGACAAGAGCCGCGCGAAGCCGCGAGCGCACCTGCCACGCCGTCGAGGCGATGGCCAGCTTGGCCGCATTGGAGACATGTCCTGCTTCAGCCATCCGGTAACCGCGTTTGCCGGCTGTCTCAAAAAGGATATTCAGGTTCAGCCCGTCGATCCAAGGCGGTGAGGTGGTGCTCGTCACCCGGCTGTAATAACCGGGAGAAAGTTCCAACTCGGGGTTCGGCAACTCCCCGGCTGTCCGCCCAGCGGCCTGTGTTCCTTCCCAACTGGCGAGGGCCGCATCAATGTCCGGGTGATAATAAAGTGCCGCCAGTGTGAGCGAGTCCAGGTCCCATGTCTTGCGGGGCCCTGCTCCGCCAAGATGATTCGCTTCCAGAAAAGCCTTTAAGCCGGGATCGCTCAAGGACCGCGACGAACTCATTGCAATCCGGCTTTCCGCCAGAATCCGCGGCTGGGTGATTGCGGAACCGCTCGGTTTTGGAACTTTCTCTCTTGGAGCAGAAGAGCTGCAGCCTGAGAACACAGCCAAGATTGCCAAACCCGACAACAACCGGCACCCCGGCATTCCTGCGGCGGGTGCTTGGAGAAGTTGCCCATGCAAACCTGGGCAGTGGCTGTCTGGGGTGTGATTTTGAGACATAATGATCCTACGATTTGTAGGAATCATCGGCACCAGGGGTGCGGTTCGTTCCCCGGGAGGGAACAGGCGGAAATCCATCGCCAGGTTGTCGGTATGACAACTCTAACACGGCGACAAGCCAAAAGTTCCAAATATTTAATCCGCCGCTCGGGAAATCTTCTGCTTGAGCCCATGGTGACATTTGGTTTGGATAACCTCCAATGAAATCACTTCTGCGCGATGTTCCCGATGGGCCCAAGGCGATCGGGCCGTATTCCCTCGGCGTGGTGGCCGAGGGGCGGTTTGTTTTTGTGTCGGGAATGACCCCCTTTGACCCGGCGACTGGAAAAATCGAACGCGGCACGGTTTCCGAGCAGACGGAACTCGTGTTAGAGAACGTCCGGAGGGTTCTCAACGCAGCCGGCGCCTCGATGGCCGACGTGGTGAGCTGCCGGGTTTACCTTTCCAATCTCACGACCGAAACGTTTCAGGAAATGAACGCCGTCTACGCGCGGTTTTTCGGGGACTCGCTGCCCGCCCGGGCGACCGTCGGCGCACAGTTGCTCGGGTTCGATGTCGAGATCGAGTGCGTCGCCTGCCTTTCAACCAACAAACCATGAAAATCGCCCAGGAATTCCGGGAGTTCATCTCCCGCGGAAATGTCGTGGATCTCGCCGTCGGCGTGATCATCGGAGCGGCATTCGGAAAAATCGTCAACAGCCTCGTCAACGATATCGTGATGCCGCCGATCGGGCTGCTGATGAAGGGGATCAACTTCAGCGACCTCTTCATCTGCCTCAACGGCGAGCGCTGCGCAACGCTTGCCGAGGCGAAGGCCAAAAGTGTGCCGGTCATCGCCTACGGAAATTTTCTGAACACGACCATCGAGTTTCTGATCATCGCCGCCTGTGTGTTCGCGATCGTCAAGGTTGTCAACAAGCTCAAGCGCGCGGAAGCCGCCGCACCCGCTGCCGAGCCGCCAAGATCGGAAGTCTTGTTGACAGAGATCCGGGACCTTTTGAAAAAGTAGCTCCTGGGTCCGCTATTGAAGACTTTTGGGGACAGGGAGAACGGCACCCAGGCTGCGGAAAACCCCCACGGGCCGCGGATGGGAGCGCTGGAGATCATCTGGCCCTACATCAGGCCCCAGCGGTGGGCGCTTCTGCTGGCCATCGGACTCAACGCGTTTCACGGGTTTGCCATCACGTTCCAGGTTTTCACCGTGGGATGGCTTGTGGACTGGGTTCTCGGGAAGGGAAATCTTCCACCCGACATGTGGCGCAGGATGCTCGCTTTGGGAATCGGCTACTTCCTGGTTTCCATATTCGGGCGGATGCTCTGCTGGCATCTGGGATACCGGATCTTCACGCGGGTCCGCGAGCAGATGCTTTCCGCGCTGCGCGCGCGGTTCTTCCGGCAGCTGAACGCCCTCTGCCTGCGCTTCCACGTGAAGACGAGCTCGGGGGAATTGTTCAGCTACCTGTTTGGTTCGCCGCTGAACAGCATCGTGCAGTTCTACCAGCATTGTTCCGTGGGACTTGCCGGCGCCCTCACTACCGTCTTTTCTGCGGTGGGGATGCTGCTTTGGACCGACTGGATCCTGACGGCGATTCTCAGCCTCACCGTGGGGCTGCAGGTCTTCATGATGGACCGGGCGAGGCGCACCAACAGGCGCATCCACCTCGATTTTCAAAAGCTCGAATCCTCCGTCACGGGAACGGTGGCAGACTTGCTCAGGGGAACGCGCGCGGTCAAACTCTATTCCATGGAGAAGGCGGTGGAGGGGGAGTTCGGCGAGCAGATCCGGATGATCTCCAGCAAAAGCTACGAGCGCGACGTGCGGGTCCACATGGAATGGATGAAGCAGGAGACGATCGGCTACGCGGGCTTTGCGCTGATGCTGGCCGCCTGCGCGTGGCAGTTCAGCCTCGCGAAGATCACGATTGGCGAGGTTTCGATGTTCCTGCTCGCCTTTCAGCAGCTTTCCGGACCACTGACGATCATATCCCAGGCATTCGCGCTCTGGGGTTCCGCCCAGGCTTCGATCGAGCGCATCGGCGAAGTGCTGCGTGCCACCTCGACAACTCCCGATCCCGCAGCCGACCAAATGCCGGTTCCGCCGGCGGGAGACATCGAGATGCGGGACGTGCATTTTTCCTACGATGAGAACCCGGTTCTCAACGGGGTGAGCCTTCTCATCCCCTACGGACAGAGCGTCGCGCTCGTCGGGCCGTCCGGCTCCGGGAAAAGCACGATCGCCCAGCTGTTGCTCCGGCTTTACGATCCCGACCGTGGTGCGGTTCTTTTCGGAGGACAGGACCTCAGGCAGTGTGCGGGTTCCGAGGTTCGCCGCCGGTTCGGGGTCGTTCCGCAGGATCCGTTTATTTTCCGCACCACGATCCGGCAGAACCTGCGGGCGGCGGACCCCGATGCCGACGATGCAGCCATCGAGCGGGCGTGCAGGCTGGCCAACGCGTGGGAATTCATCGAGAAGCTTCCAGAGAAGCTCGATGCAAGGGTCGGCGAGGGCGGATCCACTCTCAGCGGCGGCCAGCGCCAGCGCCTGGCGATTGCGCGTGCCCTGCTCGCAAACCCTCCCGTCCTGCTCTTCGATGAAGCCACGAGCGCCCTCGACACGCTGAGCGAGCGCCTGATTCACGAAACCATGCGAAGGGTTTGCGCCGGCCGCACCACCCTCATCATTGCCCACCGTCTCGCCACGGTCCGCGATTGTGACCGCATCCTTGTCATCAACAACGGCCGGGTGGAGCAGGACGGGACGTTCGATGCACTTTTTGGCGCTAATGGCCTCTTCAAGGATCTCGTTCAGGGACAGCAGCTCCAGGCCTGAAAATTTCTTTTCTGCGCCGGACGGGCGGGGCGGCGGAAATTATACCAAATGCACCGTCTGACGGGTAAAATGTTGCGGCGCGCCGGGACGTCGCGCCCTACCATTGGCACAGGTAGGGTCGGGCCTCCGGACCGACCGCAGGCGTTCGTTGATTCCGCCTGTTTCGGTGTCAAAATGGTATCAGATGCTTTTGAGTGCCTTAGCTGCGGCCGCGATATGAGCGGGAGTTGTTCCGCAGCACCCGCCGATGATGCGCGGGCCGAGCGAGGAGATCGTGACGGCAGCCGAAGCGAAGTCCTCCGTAGTTAGGGAGTAACTTGCCCTTCCGCCGACAAGTTCCGGAAGACAGGCATTCGGAAGAACCGCGAGCGGAGGCTCCGTCGGGATGCCGGATTTGAGAAGGGCGATGAGTTCGCTGGGGCCGTTGGAGCAGTTCATCCCGACGATTTCCGCGTCGTTGCGCCGGAGTTCGTCGAAAGCCTCTGCGATGGTTGTGCCATCCGGCAGTCGCCCGGAGCGGTCGAATGCCATTGAACAAACCGCCGGGCAGTGGTGGAGGGAATATTTCACCTCAAGCGCAAGGATGAGTTCCCCGAGATCCTGGAATGTTTCCAGGAAAATCATCTGCGCTCCGCCGTCCAGAAGGGCTCCGATCTGGGTGCGGAAGAGGGCGGATTTTTCGGCATCCGAAAGCTCCGGATCGCCGATCGGACCGACGCTTCCCGCGACCGTGACACCGAGGCCCTTGACGGCCTGCCGTGCAATCTGGGCGGCCTGCCAGTTGATTTCGTTGACGTGGTGGCCGAGACGGAATTTTCCGAGGTGGAGGGAATTCGCGCGGAAGGAATTTGTGCGGATGATTTTCGCGCCGGCTGTCGCGTAATCCGAATGGATCTGCGCCACGATTTCCGGAGATTCCAGGCAGAGTGCCTCGAGGCAGGATCCCGGATCCGCGCCGCGTTCGATGAGCAGCGTGCCCATCGCTCCATCGGCGAGAACGATTTCCCTGTCGATCCGCTCCAGAAGGCTCATGCCACTTTTCTTCTGCGCGCCACCAGCATCCAGGATGCGGCAAAAGCCACGATACAGAAGATAAGAGTGACGAAGAGGGAGAGCCCGATGGAGGGCATTCCATTGACCGGGCCGCAGAGGGATTGCCGGATGGCGGCGACCCCGTAGGTGACCGGGTTGAGGGCGCCGATCCATCCGATGACGGAGTTGCCGGCAGGCAGCGGGAAGAGCGCGCCGGAGACCATCCACAGCGGCATCAGCACGACGTTCATGATGGCATGAAATCCCTGAGTCGAATCCATCGGCCAGGCCACCAGAAAGCCGAGTCCGGTCATGCTGAACCCGACCAGGACAAATGCCGCGACCAGTGAGGGAAGTAAATGGAGAGGGAACGGGATGCCCGCGAACGGAGCCAGGACGCAGAAAAGTGCGGCCTGGCCGACCGCGAGCGTCGTGCCGCCGAGGAATTTTCCGAGAACAATCGCGCCCGGCGAAACCGGCGCCACTAGAACCCCCTGCAGGAACCCCTCACGCCGGTCCTCGATGACCGAGATCGTCGAGAAGATGGCGGTGAAAAGCATGATCAGGACAAGAGTCCCTGGGAAAAAATACGTGAGATAAGACACCGATTCGGCACCACCGGGACGGAAGGACGGGCTGAACCCGGCCCCGAGCAAAACCCAGAAGACCAGAGGGGTCACGAGTGCGCTGATGATCCGGTTCCTTTGGCGAAGAAACCGCACGACGTCGCGGTGCCACAAGGCCGCCGCCGGTCTCCAGAGATGCATTTCAGTCATTGAGGCGCTTTCCGGTTTTGAAGAGGAAGACATCTTCCAGGGAGGGTTTCGAAATGGTTGTGGAGTCGATGGCGTCTGGCAGGGAGGCGGAGAGACGGGCTGCAATGGCGTGGGCATCCGTGGCGGAGGCCCGCACCTCGCCCTCGAGCGCGTGGGGAGCAAGGCCGCACTCCGCGCGCAGGAAATCCGAGACGGCGGACGCGTTGCCTGTGGCCACGCGAAGGATTTCCGGGCCGGCCTCTGCAAGCAGTCTTGCGGGGGCATCCACGGCGACGAGCCGGCCTGCACTCATGATTCCCACACGGTCCGCGCGGGCGGATTCGTCCATAAGGTGGCTGGTGAAGACAACCGTCATCCCGTGGGCCGTTCGCAAGTTGCCGATGAGTGCCCAGAGATCCATGCGCGCCGACGGGTCGAGCCCGGTCGAGGGTTCGTCGAGGAGGAGGATTTCCGGGCGGGTGAGCAGGCACTTGGCGATTTCGACCCGGCGTTGCTGACCGCCCGAGAGCGTTTCCACAAGGCTGTCGAGTTTGTCTTCGAGACGGAGCGCTGCGGCGAGTTCGACAATCCGGGATTTGAGGGAAAGGCCGTGCATCCCGTAAAGTGCCCCTCCATACAGAAGGTTCTCCCGTGACGTGAGCTTTTTGTCCAGGCTTGGAGATTGGAAAACCACGCCGATTTTCGAGCGCACGGCCGCGGGGGAATGGACGGCGTCGAAGCCGCCGACGAATGCAGACCCGCTGTCGGGAGCGATCAGGGTTGTGAGAATCCGGAAAAGCGTCGTCTTTCCGCTGCCGTTCGGTCCGAGCAGCGCGAAGAGTTCACCCTTCGGGATTTCGAGATCGAGCCCCGGCAGGACGGTGTTGTCCCCGAACTTTTTGACGAGGCCTTTTGCGGAAATGGCATTCATTCGATTTTGAGCGAGCTGATGGCTTCCATCACCCGGTCGCTGAGATTCTGGTAGGTTTCGCGGGACGTCGAGGTAATTTCCTCCGGGGAAAAATGGATCGGCTCGCCCAGGACGACGGTGATCTGGGGGAAGTGGAGGCGCTTGCTGTTTTTTGGAAACGCGTCGAAAGAGCCGAAGATCCGCATCGGCAGAACGGGAGCGCCAGTCTTGGCGATGACCAGACCGATTCCGGCCCGGGCGGGTTGAAGGCATCCGTCCTTCGAGCGCGTGCCTTCTGGAAAAAGAACGACCCCGTTGCCCTGCTTGATTTTTTTGATAACCTCGCGGAGGGCGGACATGTCATTGCCGTCGCGCTCGACGGGGATGACATTCATCGCCGGGAAAAGAGGTCCGAAGAACGGCCACTTGAGAAGCGTCTTTCGGGCGAGATAATACACGCCCCGGCGGCTGCAAATGCCCGCGAGCGGGGGATCAAAAAAACTCGCATGGTTGGCCGCCAGGATGAGCGGACCACTCTCGATCATCCGCTCCGGATGGATGACGCGCATGCGGAAGCACAGCCGGGCGAGCAGCTTCGCGAGGTTGTAAAAAATGTTGTAGACGAGGCTCATTTCGGAGCGATTCCGCTCTGGCGGAGGAGGTCGAGGATCGCGTCCACCACGCCGTCAAGGGTCAGATGAGAAGTGTCCACGACCCGGGCATCGGGAGCGATTTTGAGGGGAGCGGCCTTGCGGGAGGAGTCCAACTTGTCGCGGTCGGCGATCTGGTCCGCCCCTCCCTCGGCCTCGCGGCGCTGCTGGCGGATTTCCGGCGAGGCATCGAGATAGAATTTGTAGGGAGTCTCCGGGAAAACGGCGGTGCCGATGTCGCGGCCCTCCATGACCAGCGGGCAGTCTTGTGCCAATGCCCGGAGGCGGCTTGAGATCAATGCGCGCACCGCGGGCACGGCCGAGACGAGCGAAACATGGCGGTTCACGCTGCGATCGCGGAGGGCTTCGTCCGGATTGGAATTGTTGATCCGGATGAAGGATTCCCGGTTTTTCCCGATTCCACAAACAACATCCGTGCTGGCGAGAGCGGCTTCGATGACAACCGCCGAGGCGGTGTCCGTGCCCCGCTGAAGAAGATCCCACGTCACCGCGCGATACATGGTGCCGGAGTTCACATAGGCAAATCCGAGCCGCTGTGCGAGACGGCGCGAGACGGTGCTTTTTCCGGAGGCGGCGGGGCCGTCGATGGCGATGACGGTCATGCTTTTTTCCGGCGCCGGGTTTTGCCGCCGCCGAGCGAAGAGATCACCGGAGTGCGGCGGCCGATGCCGGTGCCCTTCTGGATTTTTTTCAGCGTCTCGAAAAATGTGGGATACGATGTCAGCACGCAGTCGGTGTCCTCGATGACAGTTTCCCCCGATGCGAACAGGCCGGCAACGGCAAACGCCATGGCAATGCGGTGGTCGCCGAAGCTCTGCATGCGGGCCCCCTTGAGCGGTTTTCCGCCCGTGATGGCCATGCCGTCCGGGAACTCCTCCACCTCGACGCCCATGGCGCGGAGGTTTGTCGCGACAGCCGCGATCCGGTCGGTTTCCTTCACCCGCAATTCCTTGGCATCCCGGATGACCGTCGTGCCTTCCGCAAGGGCTGCCGCCACGGCAATCGCGGGAATCTCATCGATGACATTCGGAATTTCAGCGCCCCTCACCTCGGTGGCGTGAAGTTGGATCCCCTTGATATCAACGGTTCCGGCGGGCTCCCCGTGTGCGGAGGTTTCCACGACCTCGCGGATCCGCGCGCCCATGCGGATGAGGACGTCGATAATTCCGGTGCGTGTCGGATTGAGGCCGACATCTTTGACCAGCAGTCGCGACCCGGGCTGGGCGGCGGCTGCAACGAGCCAGAATGCGGCGCTCGAGATGTCGCCGGGCACGCGGAAATCCCTCGACTCCGGGATCTGTCCGCCGTCGAGCGAAATCCGAATCTCCTTGAGCTTTCGACCGACCGGGCAGGTTCCCTCCCAGATTTCCTCGCGCCGGAACTTGATCAGGAAATATTCAAACATCCGCTCGGTGTGGTCGCGCGACCTGACGGATTCGATGACGGTTGTCGTGCCTTTGGCGAAGAGCCCCGCCAGGAGGACCGCGCTTTTGACCTGCGCGCTGGCGACCGGAAGTCGGTAGGTGATGCCTTCGAGCGGGCCGCCAACGATGGTGAGGGGAGGGCACTGTTTTTCTCCTTCAGCCTGCAGTCGCGCCCCCATTTCCTGGAGCGGCTCGATGACGCGCCGCATCGGACGGTTTGAGAGCGAGGGGTCGCCGGTCATCTTGGAGCGGAATTTTTGCGGCGAGAGGAGTCCGGCCATGAGCCGCATCGTGGTCCCGGAATTCCCGCAGTCGATGTCGCCTTCGGGGGCGCGAAAAATCCCCCGGTTGCCTTCGACGATGACCGTGCCGGGTTCGGGCGTTTCGATTTCCACCCCGAGCTGGCGCATCGCTCGCGCGGTGCTCCTGCAATCCTCGCCTTCAAGAAAATTCGTGATGGTGCACCGCCCGTTGGAAATGGCGGACAGGAGCACCGCCCGGTGGGAGATGCTTTTGTCGCCGGGAACGATCAACTCCGTTTCAATGCGGGGGGCGCGGCGGACCTTGAGGATGTTTTTCGCGGCGGCCTTCACGCGGAATCCTCCGAGCGGAGAGCTCTGGCTGTCCGCAAAAACGCTTCGACGGCCCCGCGGTCGCCCCGCAGCACCGCAGTTTTCAGCGCTTCGAAATGTTCCTGCAAATCGGCGATACCGGCGGCAATTTCCTTCCGGTTGTCGAGAAAGATTTCCGTCCACAGGTTCTCGGGCCCGCAGGCGATGCGCGTGGAATCCCGGAATCCGCTGCCCGCCAGCGAGGCAAATGAACGGTCTTTGCCAAGGGCGGCGTGCACGAGCGCGGCGGCTGCCGCATGAGGCAGGTGGCTGACCCTCGCCACGGCCGAATCGTGTGCCGCAGGAGCCATCTCACGGAGGCGGCATCCGGCCGCCGACCACATTCCGCGGATCGCATCCAGCGCGGCAGCATCGGAATTTTCCGTCGGGGTCAGAATGCAAAGCGCCCCGTCGAAGAGATCCGGCCGCGCTGCTGCGATCCCGCTTTGCTCGGACCCCGCCATCGGATGAGCTCCAATGAAGCGCCCGCCGAGCACGGGTTCAAGCGATGTGACGATCCGGGATTTTACGCTGCCCGCGTCGGTGACCGGGGTTGATGGAGAAATGAGGCTGGTCAGCCGTTCCCCGGACTCTTCAATGGCGCGCGGCGAAATGCAAAGCACCACGACGTCAGCTCCTTGCACCGCTGCGGCAAGGTCGGTGGAGACCGGACAGCCCGGAAGCGCCGCTTCCACGGCGGGCACCGATTCGGCACGGCGGGTCCAAAGCGAGACAGCCCACGGAGCGTCACCGCGCCGCAATGCCATCGCCAGTGATCCGCCGATCAGGCCGGGGCCGAGAATCGCGGCTTTCCGGCTCAGGGAACGAGAAAGATCTTGCCCGAATACGGGCATTTCACCTCGGTGCCGGGAGGAAATCCGCGGACGTCCACGTAGCCGGCATAAGGGGAGTGCGGGCTGGTCACAAAACCGGGTTTGCCCGGAACAGGAGTTCCGTAGGCCATTTCACGTGAAGGGGCGGCTGTTGCCGAACTCGGAGCCGGCGTTGGTGTCGGGGCAGCGTTAACAGTTGCTTCGACCGGAGGAGTTGGCATCGCATTTGGATCCGGTGTCGGGTTCGGCGTCGCGAATTTCGTGCTGGCGGAATCGCCCTCCGTGCCGTGGTAGCCGAAACGGTTCCGTCCGCTGGACGAGTTGGATTTTTCGGTCTGCTCGCAGGCGGCGAGAGCCACAGCCAGCACACAGCCGGTCACGATCATCGAAGATGGTTTCATATGCGTTGTTAACGTCATAGAGAGGCATGGAAACCGCTGCGATTCAATGCAAATTTCGGGTTTCTCTCAGGATTGGTGTCCGCGAGAGGCGAGGCAGGCAAGGATTGCGTCCAGAACTGCGTCAAGGTGCCTGCCCGCATCGGTGGCGAGAAAGCGCAGGATCAGGTATCCGTTTTGCTGGAGGAGGACGTCTTTCCGGCGGTCCCGCCGCCAGGCATCCTCGTTAAAAAAATGCTGCGGCCCGTCGAGTTCGATGACGAGCTTCGCGGCCGGGTCGAGGAAGTCCACCTCCATCGAGCCCTGCTGGTCGAATGGGATCGGCAGAGGAGCGTTGAGCCGGAATTTTCCTTTTGTCGCCGGGAGGGATTCGAGGCGCTTGAAGAGGAATGCCTCCGAGGCGCTGCGGGCGCGGGAGATGCCTTCGGAGTCCGGGGAGGGAATGCGGGCGGCATGGACAAACAGGTCTGCCAGCTCGCTGTCCAGTCCGTCCCGGATGAGCCGCCGGACGCTTGCCGCGTAGTCGCGCTTCCACTCAGGATCAATCGGGAGAGGCACCTCAGGCGGCCAGCCGGGGACCGCGCTAGCAGGGAGCAAAATCGAATATCCTACCGATTCGTATCCCGCGCACCGCTTGTCGAACATGCGCGAGAGCATCGGGACGTTCAGGTCGGCGTAGTCATGGATGAGGGCCTCGGTCTTTCCCTCGTGCAGACGGTGGAGGCGGCCGGCATATTGCGCGATCGTCCCCCGCCACGAGACCGGCATTGTCAGGAGCAGCGTATCGAGCACGGGATCGTCGAAGCCCTCGCCAACAAATTTTCCCGTCGCCAGCAGAACGAGCCCGCTGCGTTCGGTGGTGAGGCCGTCCATTGCGTTTCGCAGGGATTTTTTTCCCATTCCGCCTCGAAGCCGGACGACGTGAGAGCCGTTCTTCTCGAGTGCGTCCGCGAGGAGGGCAAGGTGTTCGGTGCGCTCGGTGAGCACGATCGGATGGCGTCCTTCCTTGAGGCATGCGACGACGTCGGCGCAGATGAGTGCGTTGCGGGCTTCGTCGTGAATCAGCGCGTCGCAGAGTTGCTGGAATTCCACGCGCGGGTCAGCCACCGGCTCGCCGCCGCAGCGGAACGAGGTCGGCCGGACCATGACGCGGTGTTCAAATGGCCGTGCTACCGCCTGGGCTTTGGCGTCCACCCGATGGCGGACCGGTCCGCATTGCATGAAGATGATCGGGTGGCGCCCGTCCTTCCTTGCGACCGTGGCGGAGAGCCCGGTGACGAATTTTGCCTTCGCGCGGCGGGCGACAAGTTCGAAGCTTTGCGCGGAGAGGTGGTGGCATTCGTCCACGACGAGGTGGCCGTAGCCCGCCACGCAATCATCAACGACCTGCTTGCGGACGAGCGACTGGATCAGCGCAACGTCAAGGGTTCCATTGAGCTTGCGTCGTCCGCCGCCGAGGCGGCCCACGGATTTTGCCGGGATGCCGAGAAATTGTGAGAGCCGCTCGATCCATTGTTCGAGCAGTTGCCGGCGGTGGACGAGGACGAGCGTATTCACCCCTCGCCGGGCGATCAGCCAGGCGGCAAGGACGGTTTTTCCAAATGCGGTCGTGGCGGCAAGGACGCCAGTTTCGTGGGCGAGCATGGCCTCGGCGGCGTCCAGTTGGTCGGGGCGGAGATCGCCCTGGAATTTGGATGGGAAGGGTGTTCCAACCTGCCGGAGGTCCTGCAGATCCAGGCGGATTTTGTGCTTGGAGAATAGTTCGCTCAAGTCGTCGAGACAGCCACGCGGGATTGCGACATGCACCGGATGATCCTCCGCGCAGGCGATGATCCGGGGTTTGTCGAACGTCGGGAGTCGCATCGCCTGGGCGCGGTAGAACTCCGGGTTTTGAAATGCCGCCAGCCGGATGATCCGGTTCCGCAACGCGGGAGGGAGCTGGTCCTTGGAAATGTAGATTTGATCCGAGATTACCGCATCAACGGCTGCAGGCAGAGGGGCGGATATCGGCGGATCCTTTGCGCGTCGCGAGGGGGGTGTCTGCCACGGGGTGAGCGAGAATTCCTCATCTGGAGCCACGCGCACACCGACCACCCGGTTTCTTCGCTCGGCATCGGCAACGAGGTGCGCGACCTGGACGGAAGGGATTTTTTCGATGCGATCGAGGAATTCCCACTGGTCGGGATGCGGATCCAGCTCATCGTTGAGGAAGATCGTGTTTCCGCAGTCCCTCGCCGCCTTTTGCATTGGAAGCGCGATCAGGTTTCCGAATCCGCCGCGCGGCAGGGTGTCCTGATTCGGGAACAGGCGGTCGTAGCTCGCGAGTCCGATGTCCGGGCGCGCTTCCATCGCTTCGGTGAGCAGGTGGGAACCGAGCTTTCGGGCGAGGTTCGCCGGGATCGCTTCCTCAAAAAAGAACCAGGCATGCGCGCCATTCCCCGAGCGCGACCGCTCGACCGCCACTGCAAGGCCGCGCTCCCGGCACGCCCGAGCGAAGCCGTCGGCATCCTCCCGCCACCCCGGCCCGTCGAAATCCGCCGCGAGGAAAAAGCATGTCTCGTCGCGCAGCATTGGATACACCCCCATGACAAACGGTCGGTCGGCGGCATCGTGTCCGGCGAGATGCCAGTGGACGACCTCGTCGGTCACTGCGAGCCAGCAGGGATTCGGGCAGTCCGAGCATTTGATGCGGGGCTTTTCGCAGACCCCGCGGACCCATTCGTTCCCGCAGGCCGGCGAGTAGCCGGATTTCCCGCTGCGCGGGTTTTCGAAGCGCCGCGCATAAACATCATCGCGCCCGCGGAAGAGCGAGCGGAAACGCGCGATCTTTTCCGCCGCCGGGCTCGCCTGGCAAAGCCCGTGTGGCATCAGATCAGTTTCCGCAACCGGGCTGTCGTCTCGTCGCGGTCGAGGGTGCTCGCCGCCACAGCGAGGGCCAGTTCCTCCCACTCAGGACCGTCCGGTGCGGGCTCGATTCCGTTGAGCCTCAGAAAGACCAGGCAGGCACCGAGCGCCGCCCGCTTGTTGCCGTCCAAAAATGGGTGGTTGCGGCAGATGTAGAATAGATAGGCCGCCGCGATTTCGGGAACGTCCTTGTATGGAGAATTCCCTCCAAATGCCGCCTGCGGCGCGGCAACGGCGGACTCGAGCAATGCCAGATCGCGGACTCCCTCCGTGCCGCCGAATTGGGCGATGGCTTCGCGGTGAATCGCCTGAACGATCTCCACGGACAGGTGAAAGCAGCTTTGCGTGGTCCCACTCATGCGAGCTTTTTCATCGTCCGCGCGTAATTTTTCATCGTTTCACGGATCACTCCCGTGACCTCCTTCGCAGATGGCTGCGGGCGCAACGGGGTGATGGTGATCGTTCCTCCCCTGTGGACTTCGATGTTCACGTCGTCTCCAGGCGCAAGATGCGCTATGCTCATCAGTGCCGCATCAAAAATAATTCCCTGCGAATTTCCAATTTTTGTGATCGTTTTAACCATGGAGTAAAACTATGTTTTATACTGAGATTTGTCAAATCCCTCCAGGCTGGAGCGTTTGTCATAGCCGGACATCTTGAAGGCGGGTCCGGGGATGTCGCGAATGAGGCGCCGGGAGCTACTGTCTTCCGGGCAGAGTGATGCTGGAGGAATCGAGGACGATCTTTCTGTCGCGATAGAGGGATCCGAGAGCCTGCTTGAAGGCCTTTTTGCTGACGCCGAAGGCGGTCCGGATTTCCTCCGGCGTGCTTTTATCGTGGAAGGGAAGCGTGCCTCCGGCGGCAGTGAGGGCCTCGAGGATTTGAGCGGTGAGCGGCTTGATGCGGGCAAATCCAGAGCGGTCGAGCGAGAGGTCGATTTTGCCGTCCGGGCGAACCGTGCGGACGAAGCCGTTGAGTCGGTCTCCGATGCGGAGCGGGCCTGCGAGTTCCGAGTCGTAGAGAAGTCCCCAATGAGCGTTTTCGACGATCGCGCTGTAGCCGAGCGGGGTTTCGCGGGCGATGAGGAGGTTCACGGGTTGCTCTGCGGTGTAGCTTGCCGGCGTGAGGTCGAGCCAGCGGTCGATTCGTTCACTGGCGACGATGCGGTCGGATTTTTCGTCGATGAAAACGTGGACGACCACGAGGCCTCCCTCGCGGGGAAAACTGACCTGCTCGCGCCGTGGCAGAAGAAGATCCTTGCTCAACCCCCAGTCGAGAAAGGCGCCGATGCCGGGCTTCACGCCCTGGACCCGGAGCAGGGCGAATTCGCCGACCATGGCGAGCGGCACCTCGGTTGTCGCGACGAGCCGGTCCTCGGAATCGCGGTAAATAAAAACGTCCAGCACCGCGCCCGGAGCTGCGTTCTCCGGAATATACCGGCGCGGAAGCAGAATTTCTCCAAGGTCGCCGCCGTCCAGATAACATCCCGGCGTGGCCTCGCGCACGATCGCAAGCCGGTTGCGTTTGCCGAGATCCGCCATAAGCCCCTACTTCTTTTCCGACTTCCGGTTCTGGAAGCGCGAGAGCGTCGAGCGGACGGCCATCTCCTGGCGCCGCTGGTCTGCGAGCTGAGAGGTGCGGTCGGCGATGCCGGATGAAGCGGCGGATCTTTTGGATTTTCTTGGCGGGCGGTGTGGCATGGATCCAGTGTCGCCTCATCGGAACCAAAACAAAAGCGGGAATCCCAACATGACGAAGAGGCTCCATGCCGTGTAAGCGGGGAGGTAGGCGACGATCCAGTTTTCGATGGCGTCGAAGTCCCGGGTTTTCCGGATGAACCGGATGTAATGGAACAGAATGCCGGCGAGGTGGAGGAAGATGAGCAGGTTAGCGCCGAGGACGGCCATCCGGTTGGGAGTCAACCCTTCCGACGCTGTCCGGAATACTATCGCCGAGAGTGCCACAGCATCGATGAGCAGAGTGACAAAAACCAACGCGATATTCATCAAATCCGTCACGCCCGAGGAGTCCTTTCGGCCGCGTTCCGAAACGGAGAAGACGCAAAGGCCAAGAACGACGATGAGCAGCACGTTGAAGGCGATCAGAAAGTCCCTGTCCGTAAACGGACTCCTACGCTGAAGAATCATGGCGACCAGATAGGCCACAACCATGACAAGAAAAAGGGGCGTGAATACCTTGGCCAGAAGCGGAGTGATTTTGAACTGGTCTCCGACAACCCGGTCGATGAGCAGAGTGGCCACGACGGGTGCCGCCACCGCCCCATAAACGACCACATTCGACATATACCAATCCGAGATATCCAGACCGATCAGATGGAAGAGGGCTGCCGTCAGCCCGGTGAGAACCATTCCCCCAAGCAGAATCATGGTGGTGTAGATCAGGAGCTCGCCATTGTATCGCAGGTAGTCCATCCGTGCCGGGAGGGAGCGCCAATTTCCACCGGCAAAAGCGATCCCAAGCAGCGACCAGAAAACGAACGGGGCATAAATGCAGGCCAGAAGAATGCTTGCCGAATTCGAGCGGTCGGGGAGCAGGTTTAGAAACAGAAGCGAGGCGGCCAAAAGAGACAGGAGGATGGAGGCCGCGCGTCCCCGGCACGGTTTCTGGATGCAGAAGTAAGCCGTCAGCGCCCCGGCCATGATGCCGCAGAGGTTTCTGGGATAGAAAAGCTCCCCGGAAATCGGGAGGAGGATCGGCAGTTTCGCCAGCGTTCCCGCGATCAGCGACAAGGCCACGGTCAGCCAAATGTCACGCGCGTGCAACAGCTTCGCTACAGACGAGACAGCCGCCTTTTCGTCAAAAAACAACCGCTCGTGCCAGACTTGCAGAACACTCGAATCCGGCAGTTCGTCAAAAGCTTCTCGCAAGGCCGTTGCGAACTCATTCGGACTATTGCGGTAGAGAACTTCCAAGTCCTTGGGAGAGCCCACAGTTGCAAGGATCCGGTCTTTCATGTCGGAAGGCTGCCATCCCATGCGGGATTTGCAACGTTCGAAGGTAGTCATCCTCATTGACCGGATGTGGGAGGCCTGTCATGAAGGGCGCTCCAACAATTTACCACCATGAAACTCGAAGGAAAATCCGCGCTTATCACCGGCAGCGCACAGGGAATCGGGCAGGCGATCGCACTCCGCCTCGCACAGGAGGGGGCTGACATCCTCATCGACGACCGTCCGGGCAACAAGGGAGCCGACGAGACGAAAGCGCAGATCGAGGCGCTCGGACGCAAGGCGGTGGTGCTGGGTGGAGATCTCGCAAACACGGCTGACGACCGGCGCCTGATCCAGCAGGGGGTTGCCGCGCTCGGAAAAATCGATATCCTTGTCAACAATGCTGGCGTCGAGAAGCACGCCGACTTCTGGGATGTCACCGAGGAGGAATTTGATTTCGTCCTGAAAATCAACCTGCGCGGGACGTTTTTCCTCACGCAGGATTTTGTGAACCATCTCCGCGATACGAAGCGTCCGGGAAAAATTATCAACATCAGCTCGGTGCACGAGGAGCTGCCGTTTCCTCATTTCTCGACCTACTGCGCGAGCAAGGGAGCGCTGAAGATGCTCTGCCGCGACCTCGCCATCGAGCTGGCCCCGCTCGGGATCACGATCAACAACATCGCTCCCGGAGCGATCCAGACCCCGATCAATACGAAGCTCCTGAACTCGCCCGACCTGTTGAAGGCGTTGCTCGCGAACATCCCGATGAACCGCCTTGGCACCGGGGGGGACGTCGCAGGCGTGGCGGCGTTCCTCGCCTCGTCCGATGCCGATTACATCACCGGCACGACGGTCATTGTGGACGGCGGCCTGCTCTGGAACTACTCCGAGCAGTAGGCGGACACTTACGATTTCAGATTAAACGCGCAGACGGAGAGCGGGGGGAGGTCGATGAGGATCGAGTGGGGTTTTCCCTGCCACGACCAGTGCTCGTCCGACCAGCGCCCGCCGTAATTTCCGACATTGCTTCCGCCGTAGGTTTCGGCATCGGTGTTGAGGGCCTCCTGGTAGAACCCGTGGTGGTTCACGCCGACCCGGTAGGCACTGCGGACGATCGGAGTCGCGTTGACGATGAATATGATGTCGGCTCCGGTTTTGGATTTCCGCATGAACGACCAGACCGTGTTGTCGGCGTCGTGAAAATCGATCCACTCGTAGCCGTCGTAGCTGTCGTCGAGTTCGTGGAACGACGGCTCGTTTGTGTAGAGCCAGTTGAGGTGCTGGACGAGCCGGCGGAGCCCGTCGTGCAGCGGGAGCTGGTTGAGGTGCCAGTCGAGGCTCTGCCCGTGCTGCCACTCGTGCCACTGGCCGAATTCCATTCCTTGGAAAATCAGTTTTTTCCCCGGGTGCGCCCACATCCAGGCGAGGAACATCCGGCAGTTGGCGAACTTCTGCCACAGGTCACCCGGCATCTTGTCGATGAGCGACCCTTTGCCATGGACGACCTCGTCGTGGCTGAGCACGAGGACGAAATGCTCCTGAAAGGCGTAGAGCATCGAGAACGTGATGTCCCCCTGGTGATACCGCCGGTGGATCGGATCCTTGCTGATGTAGCGGAGGCTGTCGTTCATCCAGCCCATGTTCCACTTGAACCCGAACCCGAGCCCGCCGGTGTAGGTTGGTCGCGAGACGCCCGGCCACGCGGTGGATTCCTCGGCGATTATCGTAATTCCGGGGAACCGGTCGTAGCAGACCTCGTTGCAGCGCTTCAGGAAGCTGATGGCGTCGAGGTTTTCGCGGCCTCCGAAGCAGTTCGGGATCCACTCGCCCGGCTTGCGCGAGTAATCGAGGTAGAGCATCGAGGCGACCGCATCCACGCGAAGGCCGTCGATGTGATACTCGTCCATCCAGAACAGGGCGTTGCCGATCAGGAAGTTTTTCACCTCGTTCCGGCCGTAGTTGAAAATGAGCGTGCCCCAGTCCATGTGTTCGCCGAGCCGCGGGTCCTCGTGCTCGTAGAGGCAGGTGCCGTCGAACCGCGCGAGCCCGTGCGCATCCTTCGGGAAATGCCCGGGCACCCAGTCGAGAATCACCCCGATCCCCTCCTGGTGGCAGCGGTCCACGAAATGCCGGAACTCATCGGGATTCCCGTGCCGGCTGGTCGGTGCGTAGTAGTTCACGACTTGGTATCCCCATGACCCGTCGAACGGGTGCTCCATGACCGGCAAAAGCTCGATGTGAGTGAAACCGAGTTCCTTGACATACGGGATCAGACGGTCGGCAAGCTCCAGGTAGCTCAGGAACCGGTTTCCCTCCTCCGGAATCCTCTGCCATGATCCAAGGTGGACCTCATAGATGCTCATCGGCGAGGCGTAGGGATCGCGCTGGCGGCGCTTTTCCATCCACTCCGAATCCGACCAGCCGAACCGGTTGAGATCAAAAACCATGCAGCCGGTCTCCGTGGTGTGCTGGGCGAAAAACGCATACGGGTCGGTCTTCAGGAAGGTTTCCCCGTGCGGTCCGCGGATCTCAAATTTATAATGCGCACCCTCGTGCACGCCCGGCAGGAAGATTTCCCAGACTCCTGCGGGAACCATCTTGCGCATCGGGTGGATGCGTCCATCCCAGCCGTTGAAGTCGCCGGCGACGCTGACCCGCTGGGCGGATGGGGCCCAGACGGCGAAGTGGACGCCCTGCACCCCCCCGATCTCCATCACATGCGCTCCCAGCTTTTTGTAGACGTCGTAGTGGGTTCCCTCGTTGAAGAGGTAGATGTCCATCTCCCCGAGCACCGGTCCGAACGAATAGGGATCGCGGATCCTCCAGGTTTCCCCGTTGTGCCCGGTGAGTTCGACCGAGTATCCGAATTCCTTTGTCGCCTCCGGCAGCACCGCCTCAAAAATCCCCGCGTCATGCACGCGCGTGAGATCGAACCGCTTCCCGTCGTCCGCCACGATGACGGCTTTTGCGGCATCCGGGCGCAGCACCCGGGCGATCCACCTTCCCTGGAATTCCCGGACCCCCAGAATCCGGAACGGATCGCAGTGCCTGGCCTCGATCAGGGGGTAAAAATCGTCGTCCGGGAGAAGCGATGGGTTCATGCCTGCAAGCCTACGGTTTGGCTGCCGGTCTGAACAGATTTTCCTTCGGACACACGGACGGATGATTCAGAAGGCCCGCGAATCCGTATATGTTCTCCCGAGGGGCATGCGGCGAGTGGTTTCCCCGCGCAATTTCGCAACCGCGCAGGTTTTCCGGTGTTTCATTTCCCGTGTCTCTGAAGGAGGCCGGAAATATTCATGACAAAATCCTTGGCTGTCCATTATACAAAGCAGTTCTCTTTTGAATGAAGCCTCCCCAGATGTTATTTTTCTCTCTTCCGGCAACCGGTCTCCAAAGTCCGACGATTCGGGCCAAATGATCCGCCTTCTGCCAGCGATCCTTGTGTTCGCCCTCGTTGCGTCTTCCGCCTTGCTCGATGGGGCGGAGAAAAAGCTGCCTCATCTGCCGGTGGTTTTAGAGCGGCCCGCGGGCGGGGAGGACGGAAAAAAAGTCTCCGGTGTCGCGATGAATCTGGGTCAGGTGCTCTCCCGCGCCGCGCAGGTCAGCCCCTCCCTCAAGACGGCGAAGCTTGAGGTGGACCGCATGATGCGCCGCCTCTACGGGGTCCGTCTGAAATACTACCCCGAATTCCGCGTCGAGGTCGAGGCCCCGCGCGTTTACGACTACACTGTGGATCAAGTCGGGAATTCGCCGGGCAGAACCCAGACGACGACCACCACCAGGACCACCGGTTCCACCACCACGACAACGCAAACCACTTCGACGACTACAGGCGCAGGCCAGGACTTCTACTACCGGACTTACGAGCCCGGGGTGGGTCTCCAGTTCGCTGAGCATCTGCCGACCAATACCGACCTCGCCGCGAATTATCAACACGACGTTTCTAGCCGCGGGATTCTCAGCGACCGGCTTGCTCTCAAATTCTCACAGGAGCTTGTCCGGAAGGATCCAATCTGGCTCCAGAAGACCCTCGCAGAAAAGCAGGTCTGGCTCGAGAAGCAGGCGCAGGCATCCGTGGACCGGGAGTTTCGATACCGGGTCACCGCGGCCTATTACACGGCCGTTGAGACGAAACTCGTGCTCGACAATGCGATCGTGCGATTCGAGGGGGATAAGAAGTTCGCCGAGGAAAGCGAGACGAAATACCAGGCCGGCATCATTGCCGAATACGCGGTCCTCGACTACCGCAGGGATTTCGAGCAGTCGCGAAGCCGGATGGTTCTGCGCCAGAGCGCGTTCGAGCGTGCCCGCAACGAGCTGCTCTACCTTCTTCAATTTCCTTTGGATAGTCGCGTGACATTCGAGGACGTGCCCGAGCCGAAGGTGGATGGGGTGCTCTGCGATCCCCGGCGGATGGTCGATGCGGGGATCCGCAGTCAGCTGCAGATTGCCCAGCTGCGCTACAACCTGTTTTCCAACGCGGAGAACCTGTCTTACCTGAGGAACTCGTTTCTCCCTTCGGTGAAGCTGCAGGCAGGTGCGTCCTGGTGGCAGACCATCGGGGACGCGGAGCTCAATCCGGCGGCGGAACTGCAGGGGCAGGACCTGAGCGCCGGCGTGTTGATTTCGCTGCCCCTGTTCGGCGAGCAATTCCGGATCGGCAACAATATCATGCTGGAACGGCTGGACCGGACGATCAACGAGACCACCATCAATGACCAGTTCCTGATCACCGTGAAAAATGCTTTCAATACCCTCGCATCCATCCAGGAACTGAAGGAGCGCCACAAAATTTCCGGGACCATCCTGGATATCAGCACGAGGGATTTCGAGCTCGCGAAGCTGCGTTTCGAGGTCGGCAACGTCGGATCCTGGGACATGATCCGCAGCAAGAACGAGTATTATGGCGCGCTCGACGACCTGATCACCCTGCGCTACGCGTTGCTCCGGCAGCTGGCGCAGGTCGAGCGCGACTATCCGTTCCTTCCGGAGGCGACCCCCGATGAGCGCTGAGGCAGGTGAACTGGTGACCTTCACCGGCTTGAAGAAGGTTTACCACCTTCCGGGTCTGGAAGTGCCGGTGCTCCACGGCATCGACCTGACGATCCGTGCCGGGGAGTTCACCGCGATCATGGGGGCCTCGGGTTCGGGGAAATCCACTCTCATGAACATCATCGGGTTTCTCGACCGCCCGAGCGAGGGGGCCTACCACTTCAAGGGCGAGGATGTCACCGCGCTCGACGACGACGGCGAGTCGCGCATCCGCAACCGGGAAATCGGATTCATCTACCAGAATTTCAACCTGCTGCCCCGCTGCAC
>Ga0163199_1000159_pt1 | contig 42661 bp, 46 predicted proteins | sample PL_2010_150m_FD_113537 | JGI IMG/M metagenome (GOLD analysis project Ga0163199, IMG submission 113537) | Freshwater microbial communities from Powell Lake, British Columbia, Canada to study Microbial Dark Matter (Phase II) - PL_2010_150m | ecosystem: Environmental > Aquatic > Freshwater > Lake ...
GATCACCGCGTGGCTGGTGCTGGGCGAACCGATCCGCAATTTTCACTGGATGGGCGCGCTGCTGATTCTGCCGGGGATTTATCTGTCTACGCGGCCGGCGCGTTGACATGGAAACGATTGCAATATGAGTTGTCAAGATCTTGCACGGACGATGTAACCGTCCGTGCGGATCGTTGATGGCATGCGGATGATGAATCCATCCGCATGCCATCGACGATCTTGTTTAAAACCTAACATCTTTTCTTTTCTAACCAATAACCGTGATTTCAGTACGGATGTTTTTTATCCGTACTGAAATCACGATTGGCGCGCGCAGCGCGCAAGGTTTTGACAAGCCCTACACCAACGAATAACCCGTCTTCGCGTTTTTTGGAACGGATTCTCAGGGGGGCGCGGGGTGCGGGCCGACTCTCAGGCGAGGAGCGTCGGGCTGACCGATCTCACGAAGCGCTCGCCGCCGGTAAACAGCAGGTAATGCTTGCCGGTGGCGCGACCGATCATGGTGATGCCTATTCTTTTCGCGATCGAGTGTCCCATCTGCGTCAGGCCGGATCGCGACACCAGGAACGGGATGGACATCTGCGCCGCCTTGATCACCATCTCCGAAGTGAGCCGCCCGGTGGTGTAGAAAATCTTGTCCGAGCCGTCGATCTGCTCCAGCCACATTTGCCCGGCGATTGCGTCCACCGCGTTGTGCCGCCCGACGTCTTCGACGAAACTGAGGATGCGGCTCGCGCCGCCGTCATTGGTCGCCAGGGCGCAGCCATGCACCGCGCCGGCGGATTTGTAAATGGTTTCGTGGCGGCGCACCTGTTCCATCAGTGCGTACAGCGTTTCCTCGGACAGGCGCACATCGTCGCGCAGCCGCACCGCGTCGATTTCCTGCATCAGGTCGCCGAACACCGTCCCCTGGCCGCAGCCGGTGGTGACGGTGCGCTTTTTCATTCGGTCGGACATGCCCTTCGCGCGTGCGCGCCCCTCGGCGCCGCTGGCCTTGCGCGTGGTCACCACCACCGAGTCGGTGTCCCAGTCCACCTGCACCGCGGCAATTTCATCGATGGATTTCACCAGCCGCTGGTTGCGCAGGTAACCGATGGCCAGTGCTTCGGGCGCCTGGCCGAGGGTCATCAGGGTGACGATTTCGCGCTTGTCTACGTAAAGCGTAAGCGGATTTTCGCCGGCGATGGCGGTGGGCACCATTTCGCCGCGTTCGTTGATCGCCTCAACGTCGAAGGTCAGCGCTCGGCTGGCGCGGGTGATCTCAGGTCGGGCTTGCGGCTTCATGGCAAAGTCGTTTTGCGGTAGCACGCTGCGCGTGCCGCCAGCGTCAGCCGCCGATGTAGGACATTTCGATTTTGCGCTGCGGCGCCGTCTGCGCACTGCGAATCTCCGAATAGCGGTCATCGCGCGCGCCCCATACGGCGGCGACCGCCGCGCGGATCTCCGTATCCGATTTGTCCGAGCGCAACAACGCGCGGAAGTCGTATCCCGTGGTGGCGAACAGGCAGGTATAGAGCATGCCTTCGGTGGAAATGCGGGCGCGGGTGCAGCTGCGGCAGAACGCCTGGGTCACCGACGAAATGACGCCGATCTCGCCCGAACCGTCGCGGTAGCGCCAGCGCTCCGCCACTTCGCCCGGGTAATTCGGATCGATCGGGTCGAGCGGCATCTGCGCGCCGATCAGGCGGATAATTTCGCTCGAAGGAATCACATCGTCCATGCGCCAGCCGTTGGTCGCGCCGACGTCCATGAACTCGATGAAGCGCAGCACATGGCCCGAGCCTTTGAAGCGCTTCGCCATCGGCAGGATCGAATGCTCGTTCACGCCGCGTTTCACCACCATGTTGATTTTCACCGGCGCCAGTCCGACTGCGTCCGCCGCGTCGATACCGGCAAGCACTTTGGCCACCGGGAATTTGGCATCGTTCATGGCAGCGAACGTCGGATCGTCGAGTGCGTCCAGGCTCACGGTGACGCGCTTCAGTCCTGCATCTTTCAGCGCGCGCGCCTTTCTTTCCAGCAACGAGGCATTGGTGGTCAGGGTAAGCTCCATCGCTTTCCCGTCCGGCAGCGTGATCGCGGCGAGCATTTCGATCAGGCGTTCGATATTCCGGCGCAGCAGAGGTTCGCCGCCGGTAAGCCGTATTTTCTCGATGCCCTGGCTGGCAAAGATGTTCGCCAGGCGCGCGATTTCCTCGAAAGAGAGGAGTTGCTCGTGCGGCAGAAAGCGGTAGTCCGCACCGAACACTTCGCGCGGCATGCAGTAGGTGCAGCGGAAGTTGCAGCGGTCGGTGACCGAGATGCGCAGGTCGCGCATCGGCCGGCCGAGCCGGTCCCGCGTCAGTCCGGGGGCGACGTCGGCGACTGGCGGCAGAGGCTTGCGCCGTCCCGCGTCGACCAGTGCGATGACCCTGTCTGTCATATGGCTTTTTCGTGTTGAATCAGGCCAATATCATAGCAGAGCGGGCACCGGGCTAGTATAGTCGTGCTATATGCAACTTCCGGAATTTCCGATTGCAGTCATCATTGAACGGCGTCCGCTCGCAAACCGCTGGCAGACGCAAACCTGGGAGGCGATTGGCGTTATTCCCGATCCGGGCGATGCCGCGGCGCCGCGCGTCTTGCTGCAGGACGACACGCGCATGCAATGGTTGTATGGCGGCTTCGTCGTGGAATTGCATCGCGACGAAGCCGAGAACTACTACCTCAACCTGTCGGCGAAGCAGCCCTGCGTGTTTATTGTCTGGCGCATGGACGATGATTTGGCCGTGCCGAAATTTGTCACGGTGAGCTATGGCGAAGCGGCGCGCTTTATGGACGCGGATGAAAAGGTGGACACGGTGCCGATGGCGCGCGACATGTGCGACTGGCTGGGCGAGTTCGTGAACCGGCATTACAAACCCGAACCGAAAAAACGCAGCCGTCCGCCTTCGTTCAAAGGCGCCAAGAGGGGATAGGAGAAGCAGTTGGTGGAAGACGAAGAACACTTTCTGTCGCGCTGGTCGCGACGCAAGCTGGCGGCGAAAGAGATTCCGGCTGCGCAGGTGGCAGCCGACGCGCCGCCTGCGTCGGAGAGCACCGCGCCGACCATGCACGCCGGCGAACCGGCGCCACCGGCAGCAGCGCCGGCTGCGGCGAAGGAGCTCAGCCCCGAATACCGGGAATTTTTCGATCCGCGGGTAGAAGAACAATTGCGCCGTTCGTCGCTGAAAAAATTGTTCAGCGAACCGCAGTTCAACGTCATGGACGGCCTGGATACCTACATCGACGATTACTCCAAGCCCGATCCGATTCCACAGGCGATGCTGCGCCAGCTGAATCAGGCGAAGGAGCTGCTGCTGTTCGACGATGAAAAGCACGAGGCCGGCGGCGCGGACACCGAAGCCGCTGCCGCGGAAGCGGCGCCCGCTCTGCCCGAGTCGATTGCGGATACGAGCACGCTGCCGCTACTGGCGGCGGAACGCGCGCCCGATGACGGAGCCAGCACCGGCTTCGATGCCGCGACGACGCCGGCGAAGAAGGCCGGCATAAATGGCTAGCCATGCGAAGTGATTAACTTGTAGTATCGGATTGCGCGGGAGGAGCCCGGGTTCGACGGGTTGCGCCGATAAATTATTATAAGAACGATGTCGACAGATAAAACGATCAAGCTGTGCAATTGCAACCAGACCATGGCGCTGGACGCCAAGGCTTTGGCGATTGCACTGAAGCTCGGCACGCCCATCACCATACATACCGAGCTGTGCCGGCGCGAAGTCGGCGCGTTCAACCAGGCCGTGGATGGCGGTGATTGTCTGGTCGCCTGTACCCAGGAGGCGCCGCTGTTCGCCGAGCTTGCCGAGCAGGCCGGCGCCAAGCACGAACTCAGGTTCGCCAATATTCGCGAGACCGCCGGCTGGTCCGGAGAATCCCGGCAAGCCACGCCGAAAATGGCGGCGCTGCTCGCCATGGCGATGTTGCCCGGGCCGGAACCGGTGTCGAGTACCAGTTATCGCTCCGACGGGCAGGTGCTCATCGTCGGACCGGCAGAAGTTGCCTTGGAGTGGGCAGAGCGGCTCAAGGCGCAGCTCGAGGTGAGCGTGCTGGTTGCCAATGGTTCAGGTCCCGCGGGTTCAGGTCCCGCGGGTTCAGGTCCGGCCGCATCGGGTGGCGAGCTACCCGCGGTGCGCGGCTACCCGGTCTGGTCAGGCAAGGTGAAATCGATCAGCGGCTACCTGGGCGCGTTCGAGGTCGCCTGGGAGCAGGCGAACCCGATCGACCTGGAGGTGTGCACGCGCTGCAACGCCTGCATCAACGCCTGCCCGGAGCAGGCGATCGACTTCGGCTATCAGATCGACTTGTCCAAATGCAAGTCGCATCGCGACTGCGTCAAGGCCTGCGGCGACATCCGTGCGATTGATTTCGACCGCGCCGAGCGCGCGCGGAACGAGCGCTTCGATCTGGTGCTCGACCTCGGCGCCGATCCCTGCATCAAACTGGCGCAGCTGCCGCAGGGTTATCTCGCGCCGGGACGCGATCCACTGGCGCAGGCGCTCGCGGCAGCGCAGCTGGCGCAACTGGTGGGCGAGTTCGAAAAACCGAAGTTCTTCGCGTACAACGCCAGGATCTGCGCGCACAGCCGCTCGGCCAAGGCCGGCTGCAGCAACTGCATCGACGTTTGTTCCACCGGCGCGATTTCCGCCGCGGGCGATCAAGTCAATGTGGAGCCGCGACTGTGCATGGGCTGTGGCGGCTGCTCCACCGTATGTCCATCGGGCGCGATGACCCATGTCTATCCGCGCGTATCCGACCTGGGCCGGCAGCTCAAGACCCTGCTTGCCACCTATCGCGCCGCGGGCGGAAAAGACGCCTGCGTGCTGTTTCACAATGCCGGCGCGAGCCGCGACCTGATCGCGAAACTCGGGCGCCGTGCGCGGCCGGGAAAAAGCGGCGGCCTGCCGGCGCGGGTGATTCCGCTTGAAGTGCACAGCGTTGCCGCGCTCGGCATCGATACGCTGCTCGGCGCGCTCGCTTACGGCGCCAGCCAGGTGGTGCTGCTTGCAACGCGGCAGGAGGCCGATGAATACGGGTTGGCCGTGGAACGGCAGATGCGACACGCGCAGACCATCGTCACTGCGCTGGGCTATGCGGGAACGCACCTGAAACTGCTCGCCACCGAAGATGCAGCCGTACTCGAGCGCGAGGCTTGGCGGCTCGCGCCGGCGCGAACGGTCGCGGAAGCCGCAGGTTTCAATCTGAGTCAGGAAAAGCGCACCACACTGGAATTCGCACTCGAGCACCTGGCGCGTTTCGCGCCGGCGCCGAAGGAGGAGATCGCGCTGGAACCCGGCGCGCCCTGGGGCCGGGTGCTGGTGAATCGCGCCACCTGCACGCTGTGCATGGCGTGCGTCGGCGCCTGTCCGGCATCGGCGCTGGTCGACGGCCGCGAACAACCGTTGCTGAAATTCATCGAGCGCAATTGCGTGCAATGCGGGTTGTGCGTCAACACCTGCCCGGAGAAGGCGGTTACGCTGGCGCCGCGCCTGCTGCTTGGCCCCCAGGCCAAGGCGGAACAGCTGCTGCACGAGGCGGTGCCGTTCAATTGCGTGAGTTGCGGCAAGGCGTTCGGAAATAAACAGATGGTCGACAACATGGTGGGTAAACTGGGGTCGCATCCCATGTTCGCCGGCGAAGGCCTGAAGCGGCTGCAAATGTGCGGCGATTGCCGCGTGATCGATATGATGGAAAACAAGAACGAGCAGAGCATTTTCGGCATTCGATCTTGAGTACCCAATCCCACGAGCAGGAATCCGCGCCGCCGGTGTTCGAAGAGGACCAGGCGCGCGCCGGATTCTACGGGCTGATCGCGCGGCTGTTCTTCTCCGGACCGGACGCGCCATTGCTTGCCGCCATCGCCGCTGCCGACGACATTGCGGGCGAGGACCCTGACGCGCCGTTGCCAACCGCGTGGCGGGCGCTGGTCGCGGCCGCCGCGGCCATGGACGCGGAAGCCGCACGGGAGGAGTACGACAGCGTCTTCGTCGGCACCGGAATGGCCGAGATCACCCCCTATGCTTCGCATTATCTTGCTGAATCCATGCAGGAACGCGTCCTGGTGCGCTTGCGCGAACGGTTGACCCAAATGGGATTGGCGAAAAGTCAGTCCGCTGCAGAGTACGAAGATCATTTCTCCGGACTGTGCGAAGTTATGCGCCACTTGATCGCCACGGGATCGAGCGATGGTGCAGTGCAAGAACAAAAAGCCTTCTTTATGGAGTACATTGATCCTGGTTATGACAAGTTTCTTGCCGCGATAACAGCTTCACCAAATACAAATTTTTTTAAGCACGTGGCAACGTTCACCAAAGTGTTTCTCGACGTGGAAAAAGATTCTTTCGAGTTGTTTTTATCGTAGTTGACCGCTGGCAGCGGTCAATTTGTGAGGAGACGAAAATGAGCCAAGGCCAGACCAAACTGAGCCGCAGGAATTTTTTGTTTGCGGTCGGCGCGGGCGGCGCTGCAGGTGCAGCCGCCATTGTCGCGAAGACCGTACCCCAGGCGCAGCCGCAGCCGGTGCTCACCGGCGAAGGCAAGAAGAAGACCAGGGGCTATCACGCCTCCGAGCACGTCCGCAATTACTACAGAACCGCGAAAGTCTGAGGAGGCGCCATGCTGCTTACCCGTAAATCCACCAGCGCGCCCTCGGCGCAAAGCCGCCTGTCGCGCGGTCTGTCCGGCATGCTGGCGAAGACCATCGATCGCCGCACCTTCCTCAAGCGCTCCGGCGTGGCGGCAGGGGCGGGCGCCTCGCTCGCCGCCCTGGCCGGCCAGTTGCCCTACAACATGATCGGCCGCGCCGAAGCGGCCGACGACAAGTCCGCCGGCGGCAAGGTCGAAGTGAAGCGCACCGTGTGCACGCATTGCTCCGTCGGCTGCGCCATCGACGCCGTGGTGCAGAACGGCGTGTGGGTGCGGCACGAGCCGGTATTCGATTCGCCGCTCAACCTGGGCGCGCATTGCGCCAAAGGCGCTGCGGTGCGCGAACACGGCGTGACCGAGCATTCGCACCGCCTGAAATATCCGATGAAGCTGGAGAACGGCAAGTACAAACGCATCAGCTGGGATCAGGCGATCAACGAGGTCGGCGACAAACTGCTGGCGATCAGGAAGGAAAGCGGCCCGGACGCGGCCTACTGGGTCGGATCGAGCAAGCACAATAACGAACAGACCTATCTGATGTGCAAGTTCGTGCGCCTGTTGGGCACCAATAACACCGACCACCAGGCGCGCATCTGTCATTCGACCACGGTCGCCGGCGTCGCCAACACCTGGGGCTACGGCGCGATGACCAACTCCTACAATGACATGCAGAACGCGAAAGCGATCTGGTTCATGGGATCGAACGCGGCCGAGGCGCATCCGGTGTCGATGCTGCATGTGTTGCATGCGAAGGAGGCCGGCGCCAAGATCATCGTCGCCGACCCGCGCTTTACCCGCACCGCGGCCAAGGCGGATCATTTCGTGCGCATCCGTTCCGGCACCGACATTCCGGTGATATTCGGCGTGCTCTATCACGTGTTCAAGAACGGCTGGGAGGACAAGCAGTACATCCACGACCGCGTCTACGGCATGGAGAAGGTGAAAGACGAGGTGATGAAGTGGACGCCGGAGCGGGTGACGGAAGTATGCGGCGTGTCCGAGGAGGACTGCTACAAGATCGCCGAAACCATGGCGAAGAACAAGCCTTCGAGCATCGTCTGGTGCATGGGGCAGACGCAGCACACCATCGGTAACGCCATGGTGCGCGCGTTCTGCATCTTCCAGCTCGCGCTGGGAAACATCGGCAAGATGGGCGGCGGCGCGAATATTTTCCGCGGCCACGACAACGTGCAGGGCGCGACCGACATCGGCCCGAATCCGGATTCGCTGCCGGGCTACTACGGCATCGCGCCCGGATCCTATGCGCACTGGGCGCGCGTGTGGAATATCGATCTCGAATGGCTGAAGAAACAGTTCGCGCCCGGCATGATGAACAAGCCCGGCATCACGGTGTCGCGCTGGATCGACGGCGTGACCGAGAAGAACGAGCTGATCGACCAGGATTCGAACCTGCGCGCGATGGTGTTCTGGGGCCATGCGCCCAACAGCCAGTCGCGCGGCATGGAAATGGTCGAGGCGATGAAAAAGCTCGATCTGCTGGTGGTGATCGATCCCTATCCTTCCGCCACGGCGGCGATGGCGGCGATGGTCAGGAAAGACGGCGTCTACCTGCTGCCTGCGGCAACGCAGTTCGAGACCTCGGGCAGCGTCACCGCTTCCAACCGCTCGCTCCAGTGGCGCGAGAAAGTGATCGAGCCGCTGTTCGAAGCCAAACCCGACCAGACCATCATGTATCTGCTGGCGAAGAAACTGGGCGTCGCCGACCAGTTGGTGGGCAAGAAAGACGGCAAGCAGAACATCCAGGTGGTCAACGACGAACCGGTGATCGAGGACATCACGCGCGAATACAACCGCGGCACCTGGACCATAGGCTACACCGGCCAGAGCCCGGAGCGGCTGAAACTGCACATGAAGCACATGCACACCTTCGATGTGAAGACCCTGCGCGCCAAGGGCGGACCCTGCGACGGCGATTATTTCGGCCTGCCATGGCCCTGCTTCGGCACGCCCGAAATGAAACATCCGGGCTCACCCAACCTGTACATGACCGAGCGCCATGTGATGGACGGCGGCGGGAATTTCCGCGCCAACTTCGGCGTGGAAAAGGACGGCGTCAACCTGCTGGCCGAGGACGGCTCGCACTCCCTGGGCGCCGATCTGACTACAGGCTATCCGGAATTCGATCATGTGCTGCTGAAGAAGCTGGGCTGGTGGGACGATCTGACCGAGGATGAGAAGAAAGAGGCGGAGGGCAAGAACTGGAAGACCGATCTCTCCGGCGGCATCCAGCGCGTGGTGATGAAGGTCCATGGCTGCCACCCGTTTGGCAACGCCAAGGCGCGCGCGGTGGTGTGGAATTTTCCCGACGGCATTCCGCTGCATCGCGAACCGCTGTACTCGCCGCGGCCGGACATGGTGGAGAAATACCCCACCCACGACGACAAGAAAGCGTTCTGGCGCCTGCCGACGCTGTACAAGTCGGTGCAGGAAAAGAACAAGAACATTTCCAAGGATTTTCCGCTGATCATGACCAGCGGCCGCCTGACCGAGTTCGAGGGCGGCGGCGAGGAAACCCGCTCCAATCCGTGGCTGGCGGAATTGCAGCAAAACATGTTCGTGGAGATCAACCCGAAGTCGGCCAACGACCGCGGCATCCGCAACAATGATTTTGTCTGGGTGAAAACGCCAACGGGCGCCAAACTCAAGGTGATGGCGCAGGTCACCGAACGGGTCGGTCCGGACACGGTATTTTTGCCGTTTCACTTTTCCGGCTGGTGGATGGGCAAGGACATGCTCGACTACTATCCTGACGGCGCAGCGCCGATCGTGCGCGGCGAGGCGGTCAATACCGCCACCACCTACGGCTACGACTCGGTGACCATGATGCAGGAAACCAAGACGACCCTGTGTCAAATCGAAAAATTTCAGGCATAGGGGGGCGACATCATGGCCAGAATGAAATTCCTGTGTGATGCCGAACGCTGCATCGAGTGCAACGGTTGCGTGACTGCCTGCAAGCAAGAAAACGAGGTGCCCTGGGGCGTGAACCGGCGCCGCGTGGTGACGCTCAACGACGGCGTGCCCGGAGAGAAATCGATCTCGGTCGCCTGCATGCACTGTTCGGACGCGCCGTGCATGGCGGTGTGCCCGGTGGATTGCTTCTATCGCACCGATGAAGGCGTTGTGCTGCACGACAAGGACCTGTGCATCGGCTGCGGCTACTGCTTCTACGCCTGTCCGTTCGGCGCGCCGCAGTTTCCGCAGGCGGGTGCTTTCGGCATGCGCGGAAAAATGGACAAATGCACGTTCTGCGCCGGCGGGCCGGAGAAGGACAATTCCAAGGAAGAGTTCGCCAAGTACGGCTCCAACCGCCTGTCGCAGGGCAAACTCCCCGCCTGCGCCGAAATGTGTTCGACCAAGGCGTTGCTCGGAGGCGACGGCGATGTCGTCGCAGATATCTTCCGCGACCGTGCGTTGAAGCGTGGCAGGGGCGCGGAAGTGTGGGGCTGGAGCACGGCCTACGGCAAGCCGGACAAGCAGCCGGCAGCGAAAGGGGCGAAATCATGATCAGCCTAAGCAAGTTCCTTATCGTGGGTGCGGCCCTTGGCCTTGTGGCAGGTATCAGTGGCTGCGGAGAAAAAGAGCAGGTTATTGTGTACAAGCAGGGCAAGTACCAGGGCAAGCCCGATACCAGGCCTTGGGACAACGAGCCCGGAGCCAACACCACCTCCAAGTGGACCAAAGGCGACAAGAGCAGTTGGGAAAGCGCCCTCAAGTCGCGCAGCCAGAGCCAGAACGAATACGTGCGTATCGGCGACTAAGGAGGAATCATGCGAGCCAATTTTTCAGGCGTGCGGCAATTCTTCCTGGGGTTAGCGCTGTTGCTGCCGTTGTTCGGCGGGACGGCATGGGCCCAGGCGCAGGCACAGGCGCAGGAAACCCAGGCGCAGCGCCAGCAGGTGCAGCCGGGCAACAACGCGCCGACCTGGCGCGAGGTGCGCTCGGGCAAGGAGGGTTACACCTCGGTCAAGGGGCGCGAGACCGGCGTTCTGATCCAGACCGAAGGCGAAACCTGGCGCCGGTTGCGCAACGGCCCGATCACCCAATACGGCGGCTGGCTGGTGGTGCTGGTGCTGATCGCCATGGCGGTGTTCTACAAGGTGCGCGGACCGATGGGCTTGCACGGTCCGCTGACCGGAAAATTGATCGAGCGCTTTTCCGGTTTCGAACGCATTGCGCACTGGAGCATGGCGATCAGCTTTTGCGTGCTTGCTGTAAGCGGCCTGACCATGCTGTTCGGCAAGCACGTGCTGCTGCCGGTGATCGGGCACACGCTGTTCAGTTGGCTGGCCGAGTTGGGGAAGACCCTGCACAATTTCGTCGGTCCGATATTCATATTCAGCATTGTGGTGTTCGTGATGAAGTTCATCGGCGACAATTGGCCGCGCGCCTACGACCTCACCTGGCTGGCGAAGGGCGGGGGCGTGATCGGCGATGAGGTTGTGCCGGCGGGCCGCTTCAATGCCGGGGAGAAGATCTGGTTCTGGGGCGGGGTGATCGGCCTGGGCACCGCGTCCAGCGTCAGCGGCCTGGTGCTCGATTTTCCCAACTTCGATCAGTCGCGCTCGCTGATGATGATCGCCAACATCGTTCATGTCATCTCCGCGGTATGGTTCATCGCCTGGTCGATTACGCATATCTATCTGGGCACCGTGGGAACGACCGGCGCCTACGAGGGCATGCGCAACGGTTACGTGGACGAGACCTGGGCGCGCGAGCACGCGCAATACTGGTACGAAGACGTCAAGGCCGGCAGGCGGGAGTTACCGTCGGGCGCGCCCGGAGGGGCTGCTGCCGCGAGCGCACCGCCACAGGTACAACATTGAGGAGGCTGAGATGAAAATCGGAAAATTGCTTGTCGCCGGCGCGCTGGCGTTTGCATTGAGCGCAGGGTTGGCAGAGGCCAAGATACCGGTCGCGCCGATGGACGACGCAGCCAAGGCGAAGGCAGAGGAAACAAAGGCCAAGGCTGCCGATGCCGCAAAGAAAGATGCGGAGTTGCTGGCCAAAGCCCAGGACCGCGTCGCCGAGCGCTATAAGAAAAGCCACGGCAAGGCTGCAGCGGCCAAAACGGCCAAGAAGTAGTCCGCCATGACACTGAGGAATCCGATCGTCGCGTTACCGGCTATTCTGTTCGCCGGAATAGTCGGTGGCTGCGCCACCATGGGCGATGGCGGTCCGCGCGCGACAGCACATCTGCAGCCGACGCGCGGCAACGGCGTCACCGGCGATGTGACCTTTACCCAGAAGGGCGACAAGGTCATCGTTTCGGCAAAGGTGTCGGGATTGAAACCGAATCAGGAACACGGTTTCCACGTGCACGACAAGGGCGACTGCAGTTCCGGCGACGGCATGAGCGCAGCCGGGCACTTCAACCCGAAGGGCAGCCCGCACGGCCATCAATCCACCCAGGCGCGCCACGCCGGCGACATGCCCAATCTGAAGGCCGACGCATATGGCAATGCCAGCATGAGCGCCGAACTGGATATCATCACGGTCAGTCCAGGGCCGACCAGCGTCATCGGCCGCGGCTTGATCGTGCACGCGCAGCCCGATGACTACAAGAGCCAGCCGGTGGGCAATGCCGGGGCGCGCATGGCGTGCGCCGTCATTCAGAATAGTTGAGCTGAGTCGGGATTTGGAAAGGGCGCTGCGGCGCCCTTTTTGCTTGTGGGATACTTGTGTAGGAGGGCGAAAACATGTCCAAGCAAAAATTCAGCGTCAGCCACTTGAAGGACAGTGAATTCAAGGCAGACGGCCTGCGCGCGTTTTTCGAGTACCGCGACCTCGGCGTCAAGGCGGCGACCCGCGGCAAAGCCGTGGCGCATGTCATCCGTGCGCGGCCCGGCGGAGAATTCGTCGGCAAGACCCATTGGCATGAAACCGAACTCCAGTTGGTCTATGTGCTCAAGGGCTGGATCAAGTTCGACTACGAAGGCGTGGGGGAGGTGCTGCTCGAGGCCGGCTCCTGCGCTTACCAGCCTCCCGGAATTCGACATCGGGAGCTGGGGCATTCGGACGATGTTGAGCTACTCGAAGTAGTGCTGCCCGGCGAATTCAAGACAGTCGAATTGCCGGATCACTGAGTCGTCAGACTCCCTGCACCAGCAGCATTTTCATATTCGCCGCGCCCTTGCGCGTCTTGATCGCGGCTTGGTATTCGGGCGAATTGTAAAAGGCTTTCCCTTTCTCCATCGACTCGAATTCCACCACCGTTATGCGCTGCGGCTTCCAGTCGCCTTCCAGCGTTTCGTACGCACCGCCGCGAATCAGGTAGCGCCCGCCGAATTTGGCAATCGCCGCCGGCGCCAGTTTCTTGTATTCCTCGAACTGCGCCGGATTGGTTACATCGATGTCGACTACAAGATAGGCTGCCATCGTTTCTCCTTAAGTTTCGGTTAAATAAGCAAGGTGTAAGCCAATCCCGCCGCGCCGCAAGCCATGATCACCGGGATGATGCCGGCTTTGTATCTGAACAAGGCGATGAACGCGACCAGGCCGGCGAGGGCGGCGAACCACTCGAAGCGGCCGCTGAAGCCGGCCGGCCAGAGCACATGCCAGGCAAAAAATACGGCGAGGTTTAGGATCACGCCGACCACGGCCGCGGTGATGCCGGTGAGCGGTGCGGTGAATTTGAGATCGCCGTGCGTGGCCTCGACCAGCGGCCCGCCGATGAGAATGAACAAATAGGACGGCAGGAAGGTGAAGAACGTGGCCACCGCGCCGCCTGCGATGCCGGCCCAGAGCGGGGACAGCGCGTCCGGACCAAAAATCTGCTTGGTCCAGGCGCCGACGAATCCTACATAGGTCACGATCATGATCAGCGGTCCCGGTGTGGTTTCGCCCAGCGCCAGGCCGTCGATCATTTGCGTCGGCGTGAGCCAGCCATAGGTTTCAACGCCGCCCTGGTAGACGTAAGGCAGGACCGCATAGGCGCCGCCAAAAGTGAGCAGCGCCGCCTTGGTGAAAAACCATCCGATCCGGGTCAGCGTTCCGTCCCAGCCGTTTACCGCGTAGAGCCAGGCGATCGCCACGGCCCAGAGCGCGAGCCCGGCGACGCTGACGCCGACGAAGCGCCGCCAGGCGAAGCGCGCATGCGCGGGCGTGGGCGTGTCGTCATCGATGATTGCCGCGCCGTAGCTTTTGCCGGCCGCACCATGACCGCCGCCGGTGACGAATTTAGACGGCGCCAGTCGACCGCCGGCGAAGCCGATGATGCCCGCCGCCAGCACGATGTAGGGAAACGGCACTTTGAACGCGAAGATGGCGATGAAGGCGGCGGCGCTGATCGCCCACAGCACGCCGTTCTTGAGCGCGCGCGAGCCGATGCGGTAGGCGGCGAATACGACGATGGCGGTGACCGCTGGCTTGATGCCATAGAGTATCCCGGCCACCAGCGGCACGTTGCCATAGACGAGGTACACCCAGGTCAGCCCCATCAGTATGAACATGGATGGCAGCACGAACAGCACGCCGGCGACAAGGCCGCCCAAAGTGCGGTGCATCATCCAGCCGATGTAGGTGGCGAGCTGCGTCGCCTCCGGGCCGGGGAGCAGCATGCAATAGTTGAGCGCGTGCAGGAAACGCTTCTCCGATATCCAGCGCCGTCGCTCCACCAGGTCCTGATGCATCATCGCGATCTGCCCGGTGGGGCCGCCGAAACTGACGAAGCCGAGCTTGAGCCAGTACCAGAAGGCCTCGCCCAGGCTCACTGGCGCCGGAGCTTCGTACTTGTCTTCGGTCACGATTTCCTCTTGAACAGATCGGCGTTGTGGGCCTCCGCCCGCGCCGCGCGGATCCAGGCGTAGTAGGCATCATAGATCATCATGCCCTGTTCGAGCATCGCATGGTCGTCAGAAAAGTTTACCGAAAGCCCGAGCGAAACTGCGAGCAGTCCCGGTGATTGCGGCGAGAGTTCGAGTTTGCCGGTGTCGGCGCCGCGCACGATCAACGCCAGATCGGCGAGCGCGGGATCGTCGAGTTTGAAGTCCGCGAGAAAGGCGTCGAAGCTGCATAGCGCGCCGCGGTGGGAAAACTGCACATCCGCTACGTCATAAGGAACCGCCTGCTCGGACTTCGCTACCGCAAGGACCTCGGTCGAAGGCACGTACAGGAATTCCGCGCACGGGTCGATAAACCGCCGGATCAGCCACGGACAGGCGATGCGATCGATCTTGGGACGCGCGCGCGTTATCCATTTCGACGGCTGATTTACCGCGGATGGAATCGGCAAAGACGGGTCCTTCGCCAAGGTCGGTCCGTTCGCGGCCATCCACGCCTCGATTCCGCCTTCGACGAAATAGGCGTTCACGCCGGCGGCGCGCAGTGCCGCGCAGGTGTTCTTGCTGATCTCGTGGCCGTGCACGCAGTACACCGCGACTTCGCGGTGCCGCGGCATGAATTTTATCCAGTCGTTCACTGTCGCGGGATCGCGCCAGGTGGCGCCGGCGATCATGCGTTTTTCCGCTGAAAAAGTCGGCAGGCGGCGTACGTCGAGCAGGAAAGGCGCGCTGGCGGAGCCGTGATGCTGGAGAAGTCGGGAAACGGAAATGCCGGGAGAAACGGTGTCCATGAATAGCCTCGCGAAATGAAGAATCGCAGAACTTGGACGGGACACCGTCTGACCGGGAGTCTGCAGTTCCCGATGCGGCGAATATACCGCTTCCGGCCGGGTCAGGCAAATTCGCTGAACGGGGTCAGGTCTTGCATTGACGCATTTGCGCTAATGCAAGACCTGACCCCTTGCCTTGCTGTTCGCGGAAAAGGCACGGGTAAAGCCAAGCACGCTGCCGCTGTCCGCCGCAACGTATCCGGGCAGCTTGCGTACCGCCTGCAGCATTGCGGGGCTGGCGATCGCCTCGCGCAGGCGCCGGATGGCGGGTTCCTGCGCAGCCTCGCTGCGGCAGGCGAGCAGATAGCGCTCGTGCTCCAGCGATTTGAACGCGAGTCCGTATTGCAGGGCGGCGGCTTTGACGCCGAAGCCGGCATCGGCCTTGCCAGCGGCGATGGTCGCGGCGACCGCAAGATGGGTAAATTCCTCGTTGGAATAGCCGCGCAGTGCCGGTCCATCGATGCCGGATTCCTGCAGCAACTGATCGAACAGGAGTCGCGTGCCGGAACCGCGCTGGCGATTGACCACGCGCAGTTTCCTTGTGGCCAAGTCGCGCAAATCGCGCACGCGCTTAGGGTTGCCCGGAGGCAGCATCAGGCCCTGCTCGCGCTCGATGAATCCGATCAGACGATGCTGCCGGGCCTTGAGCCAGCGCAGATAGGGCGCCAGCGCGCCTGGGTGTGTTCCGAGCGGAATGTGAAAGCCGGCCAGGTCGGCGTGACCGGCCGCGAACGAGGCGAGTGCTTCGAGGCTGCCCTTGAATTCAAGGTCCAGTTCCAGCCCGAACGCGGGAGCGATGCGTTCGCGCAGTTCGATCAGCGCCAGGTCGTGGCTGGCATGCAGGCACAGCCGCAACCGCTGGTCTGCCGCGGGCAGCGGTGGCGAAATTTCGATGGCACCGGCTTTACGCAGCAGCCGCACTTCGGCGCCGGCGGTCAGTCGCAGCAGTTGCTGTCCCGCAGGTGTCAGGCTGACGCCTTTGCCCCGCTGCATCGCTACCAGCGGCACGCCCAGCAGTGCCGATTGCGCATGCAAAAGACCCCAGCCGTGGCGATAGGACAGGCCGACCTGCGCCACGGCCGCGGCCAGGTTCGCGCCGCCGTCGATGGCGTTGAGCAGCGGCAGCAGGCGCGCGTCGAGCACGGCAGCGCCGGCGCCCGGCAGCTGCCATCGGATTGCTGGGACAAGTTTGACCATGTATGCAAAAAATAGCCTATTCTCGACGATATGGCAATAGGCGATAATCAAATCCGTGCATATATGTAATAAACAGCATAAAGGACGATTGTGAGTTCAATCAGGACATCAGGGGAACGGATGAAGTCGCTGTTGATCGGGACGCTATGCTTACTCGCGCTCGGCATGGCAGGCAGCCTGCGGGCGGAATCAGGCGACATCCGCATGTCGACGACAACCAGCACTGACAATTCCGGCCTGCTGCGCGCGATTCTGCCGGTGTTCGAAAGGAAATACGGTGTCAAGGTGCAGGTGATTCCCGTGGGCACGGGCAAGGCACTGAAACTGGCCGAGAACGGCGACGTGGATCTTACGCTGGTGCACGCGCGGGCGGCCGAGGACGCTTTCGTGGCTGCGGGCCATGGCGTTAACCGGCACGACGTCATGTACAACGATTTCGTGATCGTCGGTCCACCGGAGGACCCCGCGGGCATCCGCGGCACCAAAGACGTGGTCGACGCGATGCGCAGGCTCAAGCAGTCGGGCGCGCGCTTCGTATCGCGCGGCGATGATTCTGGCACACACAAGATGGAGCGCTCTTACTGGAAGCTGCTGGGCGCCGATCCCACGGGTCCCGCCTACCTGTCGGCGGGCCAGGGCATGGGCGAAGTGCTGACCATGAGCGCGAGCCTGCGCGCCTACACGCTTACCGACCGCGCCACCTACGCCGCCTATCGCAGCCGCACCGGACTGGACATTCTGGTCGAGGGTGACCCGCGCATGTTCAATCCATACGGCATTATTGCCGTCAACCCGAAGAAGTATCCGGGGGTCAACTACCGTGGCGCGATGACGTTGATCGATTGGATTACGTCGGCCGAAGGACAGAAGCTCATCGCCGATTTCAAGGTGGAAGGCGCACAGATGTTCTTCCCCAGCGCGGGCAAGTAGGGCGGGCGTGCCTTCCGCATTGCGTATGCTGTTTCGGTTCGCCGCCGCGCTGTGTCTGACGCTTGCGGCGCTGCCGCTGAATGCCGCCGAACTCAGACTGGCGGCGACGCATACGCTGCAGGATTCGGGCCTGCTGAATACGCTGATTCCCGCGTTCGAGGCCGCGTCTGGCATCAAGGTGCAGCTGGCCATTGGCGGCAGCGGACAGGTGATCAAGCTGGCGGCGAACGGCGACGTCGATGCAATCCTGTCGCATGTCAAAACGCAGGAAGAAAAGCTGGTCGCCTCGGGCGCAGGACTGAAGCGCCATGCCGTGGCCTTCAACGATTTTGTCATCGCCGGCCCGCCGCAGGATCCGGCGCGCATCCGCGGCACGCAGGACGCCGTGGCAGCCATGCAGAAACTTCAATCTGCCAAGGCACGCTTCATTTCCCGCGGCGACGAGTCGGGGACACATGTGAAAGAACGTGAGTTGTGGCGTGCCGCCGGCGTGGAACCGAAATGGGCGGGCTACTTGTCGGCCGGCGTGGGCATGGGCCAGGTATTGATGATGGCGGGCGAGATGCAGGCTTATACGCTCTGCGACCGCGCGACGTTTGCTGCATTTCGCAGCAGGACCGGAATGGAAATCCTGTCTGAAGGCGACGCGCGGCTGTACAACGAATACGGCGTCGTGGCGGTGAACCCGGCGCGCTTTCCCGGCGTTCAGGCTGCTGCCGCATCCAAGTTCGTCGCCTGGCTGACCTCGGCTGAGGCGCAACGGCTGATGACTGGTTTTCGCATCGGCGGGCAGCAGGTCTTTTTCGTGCCGGCGACGGCGCGCTAGATTTCCGATGGATATCCTCGCGTCGACGCGACAGGCATTCGCGCTGCTGCTCTCGGGCGATGCAGAAATCTGGACCATAGTCTGGATCTCCCTGCGCGTATCGCTTATCGCGCTCGCGGTCGCGACGCCACCGGCGGTTGTCCTCGGTTACGCGCTGGCGCAGCAGCGCTTTCCCGGCCGGCGCATCCTCGTCGTGTTGATTCAGGGATTGCTGTCGTTCCCGACGGTGGTGGTCGGCCTGATCCTGTACATCCTGCTCACGCGCCAGGGACCGCTCGGTTCGTGGCAGCTGCTGTTTACCCAGGAAGCGATGATCATGGGCCAGGCCGTGATCGCATTTCCGGTGCTGACTGCATTTGCCCTGGCGGCGGTGCAGGGCGCGGATCCGCGTGCGCACGAAACTGCGGTGAGTCTGGGCGCGTCGTCCTTGCGCGCCGCGCTGACCACGCTGCTGGAGGTTCGCTTTGCCGTGGTGGCGGGCGTATTCAACGGCTTCGGCCGGGTGATTTCCGAAGTCGGCTGCGCCATGATGATCGGCGGCAATATCGCCGGGGTCACGCGCAATATCCCGACCGCCATAGCGCTGGAGACGAGCAAGGGTGATTTCGCACAGGGCATCGCGCTCGGGGTGGTGCTGATGTTGTTCGCACTGAGCATCAGCGTCGCGCTGGGCATGCTGCAAGGCAGGGGCGGGCTCAAGTGAACGCACTGCTTGCGTTCCGGCAACTGCGCAAGACCTTCGGCGCGCGCACCCTGTTCGATCTCGGGCCGTTCACCATCGGCGAAGGGGAGGCCTACGTCATTACCGGCGACAACGGCTCGGGCAAGACCACGCTGCTGCGCATTTTGGCGGGACTCGAGCCGGGCGAGATTGCGGGCTTCGAGTTTTGCGGCGCGGCGCTGAACCACGACCGGCTGGCGGCGGAGGTGCGCCGCGATATCGTGCACGTCCACCAGCATCCCTATCTGTTTCACAGCACGGTGGCGCACAACGTCGGCTACGGGCTGGCGGCGCGACGCATTGGCGGGGCCGAGCGCCGGCGCCTGGTCGAGGCGGCCATCGCCTGGGCCGGCGTGGAACACCTGCGCCACGTGCCGCCGGCGAAACTCTCCGGCGGCGAGAAGCAGCGCGTGGCGCTGGCGCGAGCAAAAGTACTCAAGCCAAAATTGTTCCTGCTCGACGAGCCGACCGCCAATCTGGACGGCGAGGCGCGCACCCAGACCATCGCCCTGATCCGGCAGCTGGTGCAGGACGGGCGCAGTCTGCTCATCGCCTGCCACGATCGCCAGCTGATCGAACTTCCGGGCACGCGGCGCTTCCACCTGGATGAGGGCAAGCTGGCCGCAGTCTGATAACTGACCGAACAGCCCGGGTCGGGCGGCATAAGCTGTTAAAATATTCAGTCATATCCACAGCGCTGACCACGGTCGCGGGGCAGCCGGAGCGTATCGTCCGTAATGAAAATTTTCGGCTTTGCCGGCTGGTCCGGTGGCGGCAAAACCACGCTGATCGAGCAGGTGATCCCGCGCTTTGCGCGCACCGGCCTGAAGGTATCGCTGATCAAGCACGCACACGATCGCTTCGACGTCGACCAGCCGGGCAAGGATTCATTCCGCCATCGCGCCGCCGGCTGCAGCGAGGTCCTGGTCACTTCGGGCGAGCGCTGGGCATTGATGCACGAAATGCGCGGCGAAGACGAGGCGACGCTGGAGCAGCAAATCGCGCGCATGTCGCCCTGCGATCTGCTGCTGATCGAAGGCTACAAGCGCTATCCATTGCCCAAGCTGGAGATCTACCGCAAAGCCAACGGGAAACCGCTGCTGCATCCGCAGGACGAGCATATCGTGGCGCTCGCCACCGACACGCCTGTTCAATGCCCCTTGCCGCAGTTCGGCCTCGAGGACTACGATGGCATCGCCGCTTTCGTGCTGGATACGCTGGAGCTGAATCGCTAATGAAGCCGGACATGCTTTCCGTTGACGAGGCCCTGGCCCTGTTGCTTGCCGGCGCGACGCCGGTCGTGGAAACAGAGCAGCTGCCTACGCTCGCCGCCACCGGCCGCGTGCTGGCCGCGGCGCAACACTCGGGCTTCAGCGTGCCCTCGCTGGACAATACGTCGATGGATGGCTACGCGGTCTATGCCGCCGATTGCGCCTCCGGCGAGGCGCGCCTGCCTGTTTCGCAGCGCATCGCCGCCGGCAGCATGCCGCAGCCGCTTGCACGCGGGACGGCGGCGCGCATTTTCACCGGCGCGCCGATTCCGCCAGGCGCCGACGCGGTGGTGATGCAGGAGCAATGCGCGCAGGACGGCGATGCAGTCATCGTGAAGCACCGGCCCAGGTCCGGCGAATGGGTGCGGCGCGTGGGCGAGGACATCCACGGCGGCAGCGAAATCCTCGCGGCCGGGATGAAACTGCGGCCGCAGGATACCGGCCTCGCCGCTTCGGTCGGGATCGCGGCGCTGCCGCTGTATCGCCGGCTCAAGGTGGCGGTGTTCTTTACCGGCGATGAACTGGTGATGCCGGGCGAGCCGCTGCCGCCGGGCCGCATCTACAACTCCAATCGTTTCACCCTGAACGGCCTGCTGCAACTGTTCGGCTGCGACGTCACCGACTTTGGCATTGTCCCCGACCGGCTGGATGCGACGCGCGCGGTGCTGTGCGAGGCCGCCGCCGGCAACGATCTCATCGTCACTTCGGGCGGCGTGTCGGTGGGCGAGGAAGACCACATCAAGCCGGCGGTCGAGGCCGAGGGCAGGCTCGCCATGTGGAAAATCGCGGTCAAGCCGGGCAAGCCGCTGGCATTCGGCGAAGTCAATGCGGGCGCCGGCCGCAAGGCGCATTTCATCGGACTGCCAGGCAATCCGGTATCCAGTTTCGTCACCTTTCTGATTTTCGTGCGGCCTTTCATCCTGCGCTGCCAGGGCGCGAACCGGACGGAGCCGCTGGGCTATCCGCTGCGCGCCGATTTCGACTGGCCGAAGCCCGATTCCCGGCGTGAATTCTTGCGCGTAAAATTAAATCCAGCCGGCGGACTCGATCTATTCATGAATCAGAGCTCCGCCGTGCTGACTTCGGCGGTGTGGGCGGACGGCTTCATCGACAATCCGGCGAAACACCCGATCCGCCGCGGCGAGATGGTGAAATTTCTTCCTTTTTCGGAGCTGTTCCAATGAGCATCAGGATTCTCTACTTCGGCAGTCTGCGCGAGGAAATGGGCATACCCGGGGAGATGTTCGAACTGCCAGCGGAAGTCAAAGATGTAGCCAACCTGCGCGCGCGACTGATCGCGCGTGGCGGAGCATCCGCGGCGGCGTTCGACCGGAGCAAGGCGGTTCGCGTCGCGGTCAACCAGGATCTGGCGCGCAACAACACGCCGATCAAAGCGGATGACGAGATCGCCTTTTTTCCGCCGGTGACCGGGGGATAAAGTGCCGGTCCGGGTGCAGCAGGCGGACTTCGATATCGGCGCCGAAATTGCCGCGTTCCGCAGCGCCGACCCAGGCATCGGCGCTATCGCCAGTTTCATCGGACTGGTGCGCGACGTAAACGACGGTGAAACGGTTGCCGGCATGATGCTGGAGCACTATCCGGGCATGACCGAAAAAGCGCTCGCTGGCATAGTCGCCGAGGCGAAAAGTCGCTGGGACATCTTCGACGCGCTGGTGATCCATCGCGTCGGCGAATTGAAACCGCTGGATCAGATCGTACTGGTCGTGGTGAAAGGCGCGCACCGCGGCACCGCCTTCGCTGCGTGCGAGTTCATCATGGATTACCTGAAGACGCAGGCGCCGTTCTGGAAGAAGGAGCAGACGGCGCTGGGCGCGCGCTGGGTCGAGGCGCGTGCCTCGGACGACCAGGCAGCGGAGCGCTGGAGCCAGGGTTGATTGCCGCTGTGACCGACGCCGTGAATTCTGCCAGCCTAGTCGTGTACCGCCGGTCGCGCGTGCGCAGCGCAGGGAGCATTTTGCTATGACCGCCGCGGCTTTCGCCGCAGTGGGTATTGGCGCCGCGCTGGGCGCGTGGCTGCGCTGGGGACTGGGCAGCGTGCTCAACCCTGCGTTTCCAACGTTGCCCATCGGGACCCTGACAGCCAACCTGATCGGCGGCTATCTGATCGGCCTGGCCATCGCGTATTTTGCCGACAACGCGGCGGTTCCGGTCGAATGGCGGCTGTTCGTAGTTACCGGTTTCCTCGGCGCGCTGACGACCTTTTCCACGTTTTCCGCCGAGGCGGTGACGCTGTTGGTGCGCGCCCAGTATGCGTGGGCGGCCGGGCTGATCCTGTCGCACCTGGCGGGGTCCATCGTCATGACCCTGCTCGGATTTGCAACATTCAAATGGCTGCACGGATAGGAGGGAAGGCGATGCGCGGCGTATCTTTGCAATTCTTCGTTCCCGAGGGCGAAAAGCACCAGGGTGAGTTGATGTACGAGTGGCTGCTGGAGCAGGCAAAGACGCTCGGCATCCCCGGCGGCTCGGCGTTTCGTGCCGTGGCCGGCTACGGCCGCCACGGCGTGCTGCACGAGCAGACGTTTTTCGAACTCGCGGGCGAGCTTCCGGTCGAGGTCATTTTCATCACCTCCACCGAACTCGCGGATAAATTCCTGGCGCAATTGAAGCGCGACGGGCTCAATCTGTTCTACGCCAGGACCGAGGCCGAGTTCGGGATACTGGGCGGGGCCTGATTCCCGGCGCAGGGGGAAATCCACGTCGACTGTGGGACGAACCTGGCCGCGCGCGGCACGCTCATCATTGTGCGCGACCGGCAAGCGTTCCAAGCTTGCGCGGCTGTAATACTGCTGTCACAAAGCGGTCGTAGACTCACCTCCAATAACTTTTTTCAATCGTGGAGGTGAATCGATGAACATGTTCAAATCAGCAGGACGATCGGCCGGCGTACTCGCGTTGGCTGCGCTTGTTTTCGGCGGCCAGGCACTGGCGGCCGGCGAACTTACAGGGGCAGGCGCGACGTTTCCCGCGCCGGTCTACGCAAAATGGGCAGAGGCTTACCAGAAAGCCACGGGCGTGAAGATGAACTACCAGTCGATCGGCTCTGGCGGCGGGATCAAACAGATCACCGCAAGGACGGTCGATTTCGGCGCCTCCGACATGCCACTCAAACCGGCCGATCTGGAGAAGGACGGACTGTTTCAGTTCCCGACCGTGATCGGTGGTGTCGTGCCGGTGGTCAACGTACCTGGTATTAAACCAGGTGACCTGCATCTGACGGGCGCGCTGCTTGCCGATATCTATCTCGGCAAGGTGGCGAAATGGAACGACAAGGCGATTGCGGAACTGAATCCCAAGCTTGCGCTGCCCAATCAGGATATCGCCGTGGTGCGCCGTGCCGACGGCTCCGGCACGACATTCATATTCACCAATTATTTATCGAAAGTCAGCGCCGAGTGGAAGCAGAGAGTCGGCGAGGGTACGGCGGTGCAATGGCCCGTGGGCCTCGGTGGCAAGGGCAACGAGGGTGTAGCCGCGTTCGTGCAGCGGATCCCGGCCGCAATTGGTTACGTTGAGTATGCCTACGCCAAGCAGAACAAGCTCGCGTACGTACTGCTGCAAAATGCCGATGGCCAGTTCGTAGCTCCCGACGAAAAGGCGTTCAAGTCCGCCGCGGCCGGCGCAGATTGGACCAAGTCGGCGTTTGCGGAAATCCTGACCAACGAGCCCGGCAAGGAAAGTTGGCCGATCACCGGCGCGACGTTCATCCTCATGCACAAGCTTCAGGCCAAGCCGCAGCAGGGCACAGAGGTGATGAAATTCTTTGACTGGGCTTACGCCAATGGGGATAAAATGGCCTCGGAACTCGAATACGTACCTCTTCCGGACAGCCTTGTAAAGCTTATCAAAGCTTCCTGGGCGAGCAATGCCAAGGATTCCGCCGGCAAGGTCCTGTGGACGGGTAAGTAGCCCCCGGACCGACCCGCGCCGGCTGTCGCAGCCGGCGTGCTCGGTACGAGGCATCGATGAACGGCGCAAACGACGTAGCCACAATTCGAGCGGAAGAAGGCCGGTCATTGTCGATAGATTTATCACCGCGAAAGCGATCGTCTCGTCTTGGCGATTGGGTGTTCGGGAACATCGCGCGTACGCTTGCGTTCGCGGTACTTTTGGTCATGGCGGCTATCATCGCGTCCCTGGTCTGGGGCGCCTGGCCTGCGATCCAGAGGTTCGGTATCGGGTTTCTGTGGAGCAACGACTGGAATCCCCCCGCGCAGAAATTCGGGGCCCTGGTGCCAATCTACGGAACGCTGGTGACCTCCGCTGTCGCCCTGGTGATCGCGGTGCCCGTGAGCTTCGGCATTGCGATATTCCTCACCGAGTTGTCGCCCGTCTGGTTGCGCCGGTCGCTCGGCACAGCGATCGAACTGCTCGCAGGCATTCCGAGCATCGTATACGGTATGTGGGGACTGCTCGTCTTCGCGCCGATTCTCTCGGGATACGTGCAGCCGTTCCTCACGTCGACTCTTGGCGGCATTCCGGTCCTAGGACGGCTGTTTCACGGGCCACCCCTCGGCATAGGGCTGCTTTCCGCCGGTATCATACTTGCGATCATGATCATTCCGTTCATCGCTTCGGTGATGCGCGACGTGTTTGAGATCACGCCGCCGCTGCTCAAGGAGTCGGCTTATGCGCTCGGCGCCACCACCTGGGAAGTGGTCTGGCATGTGGTGCTGCCTTACACCAAGATAGGGGCCATCGGGGGAATCGTCCTCGGCCTCGGTCGCGCCCTGGGAGAGACGATGGCGGTGACCTTCGTCATAGGCAACAACAATTTTGTCGATACCGTGTCGCTTTACGCCCCCAGCAACAGCATCACTTCTGCACTGGCAAACGAATTCGCCGAAGCTGAGAGCCAGCTGTACACATCGTCGCTGATTGAGCTTGGTTTGATTCTTTTCTTCGTCAGCCTGCTGGTGCTGTCCGCGTCCAAACTGCTGCTTCTGCGGCTCAAGCGGTCCGAAGGCCAGGGTACCTAAAGGACGCCATGGACCTGCGCAGACAACGCAAGATCGTCAACGGGGCCGCCTTGGGACTTTCCCTCGTCGCAATGGTATTCGGACTGTTCTGGCTCTGCTGGATCCTGCTCACAGTGTTGCAGTTGGGCGTTTCCGGGCTATCGCTGGGTCTTTTTACGATGATGACGCCGGCGCCGCAGAGTGCCGGCGGCCTTGCCAATGCCATCGTCGGCAGTCTGATTACCGTCGGGCTGGCGACGCTGATCGGCACGCCAGTGGGCATTATGGCCGGGGTCTATCTAGGCGAATACGGCCACAACACCTGGCTCGGGAACGTCACGCGCTTCATCAACGATATCCTTCTTTCGGCGCCATCGATCATCATCGGCCTCTTCGTATACGCAGTGTACGTAGCGCCCAAGGGCTCTTTTTCGGGACTGGCCGGCGTATTTGCGCTGGCAATTCTCGTCATCCCGGTAGTCATACGCACTACCGAGAATATGCTTCTGCTGGTGCCGAGCACTCTTCGAGAAGCAGCATTCGCCCTCGGTGCACCGAGGTGGAAGGTGATCACCAGGGTGACTTTGCGCGCCAGCGGTGCCGGGATCCTCACCGGCGTGCTGCTCGCGATTGCCCGGATTTCCGGAGAGACGGCGCCGCTGCTGTTCACGGCGTTGTCCAATCAGTTCTGGAGCCTCGATCTCTCCGGGCCCATGGCTACACTCCCGGTCACGATCTTCAAGTTCGCGATGAGCCCCTACAAGGATTGGCAGGAGCTTGCGTGGGCGGGCGTATTGCTAATCACGCTCGGTGTGCTCGCGCTCGACATTCTGGCGCGCCTGTTGGTCAAGAACGAGGTCAAGTGATGATTCCATTCACCAACGCTTTGCGCCAGGAGCAGCAGACTGGCCCTGACGCCCCGCCGGCAAGACAACCAATAACGCACCTTACGATGAAACGCTTCAATTTTTACTATGGCGGGTTTCAAGCCTTAAAGAACATCAATCTCGACGTCTACAAATCCTGTGTCACCGCGTTCATCGGACCGTCTGGTTGCGGCAAGTCCACGCTGTTGCGAGCAATCAATCGAATGTACGACCTCTACCCCAATCAACGCGCCGAGGGTGAGGTGCTCTTGGACGGCATGAACGTCCTCGATCCGCACGCCGATATCATTGACCTGCGCGCGCGCGTCGGCATGGTGTTCCAGAAGCCGACGCCGTTTCCGATGTCAATCTACGAGAACATCGCGTTCGGCGTGCGCCTGCACGAACGACTGACGCGCGCGCAGATGGACGATCGCGTCGAATGGGCGTTGCACAAGGCGGCGTTGTGGGACGAGGCCAAGGATAAGCTGACGCAAAGCGGCATGAGCCTCTCCGGCGGCCAGCAGCAGCGCCTGTGCATCGCGCGCGGCATCGCCGTGCGTCCCGAGATTCTGCTTCTTGACGAACCCACGTCAGCACTGGATCCGATCTCAACCGCAAAAATAGAAGAATTGATCCACGATCTGAAGCAGGAATTCACCATTGTCATCGTCACCCACAACATGCAGCAGGCGGCGCGGGTGTCCGATTACACGGCTTACATGTATCTCGGCGAGCTGATTGAATTCGGCGATACTGACAATCTCTTTATCAAGCCGCAGAACAAGCAAACCGAAGACTACATCACCGGGCGTTTCGGTTAGACCGCCCAAGGAGTGCGAATATGCAGACCAGCGAACACCTTTCGAAACAGTACGACAGCGACCTCGATACGCTGCGTGCGCACGTCCTGCAGATGGGCGGTCTCGTCGAAGCGCAAATTCTTGCGGCCATCGACGGCTTTTCCACCGGGAACATGGAGCTGTTCGAGCGCGTGATCGAGACCGAGTTGCGCGTAAACGGCTACGAGGTGAGTATCGATACCGACTGCAGCCATATCATCGTCCGGCGGCAGCCGGCGGCAACTGATCTGCGCCTGATCATGGCCGTCAGCAAGACGGTGACGGATCTCGAGCGCATCGGTGACGAGGCGGAGAAAATCGCGCGCAGGTCCAAGCAGATACACGAACGCGACCGGCTCAAGGTGCAGCGCTTCGGGCAAATCCGGCACGTGGGGAACATCGCGGTGCAGATGCTGCGCCAGGCCCTGGACGCGTTTGCGCGCCTGGATGCGGAGCAGGCGGCGCAGGTAGTGCGCGAGGACATGACCATCGACGACGAATTCCGCTCGATCGTGCGCCAGTTGATCACATTCATGATGGAGGATCCGCGCACGATTTCCAGCGCCCTGGACGTTCTCTGGATCGCCAAGGCGATCGAGCGCATCGGCGACCATGCCAAGAACGTGGCCGAAAACGTGATCTACATCGTCAAGGGTACCGACGTGCGCCACACCCGCTTCGAGGATCTCGAGCGCGAGGCAAGAAGCTGAATGGCGTCCGGGCACGTGAGCGTCGGGTTGCAGGAGTGGGTATGGCAAGCTCGGTCCTGATCGTCGAGGATGAAGAGCCGATCCTGGAGCTGATCGCGGTCAACCTAGAGCATGCGGGGCAGAAGCCCTGGCGCGCCCGGTCGGTTGCCGAGGCCGAGAAGCTGATTAGGGCGGCGCTGCCGGATGTGGTGCTGCTCGACTGGATGCTTCCCGACCAATCGGGCCTGGCGTTCGCGCGCGACCTGCGCGCGGACCGGCGCACAAAGTCCATTCCGATCATCATGTTGACGGCGCGCGCCGATGAGCGGGACAAGGTTGCGGGGCTCGAAGCGGGCGCGGACGATTACATCACCAAGCCCTTTTCACCGAGAGAACTGGTCGCGCGCATCAAGGCGGTGCTGCGTCGCCGGGCGCCGGAATTGACCGATGACACTGTGGAGATATCGGGACTGCGCCTGGATCCGGTCGCCCACCGGATTTCGGGCGGCGGCCGCAAAATCGACCTGGGTCCGACCGAATTCCGGTTTCTGCATTTCTTCATGACGCATCCGGACCGGATCTATTCGCGCGCACAACTGCTGGACGAGGTCTGGGGCGACCATGTGTTCGTGGAGGAGCGCACCGTGGACGTACACATACGGCGGCTGCGCCAGGCGCTTTCGCCGTCAGGGCACGACCGGCTGATCCAAACCGTACGCGGCAGCGGTTACGGGTTCGGTCCCGGCGACTGAATCCCCGGCTCCCGTATGCGCCGGGCGAACGCACGCAAAAACAACCGTGCGATAATGTAAACGTCGTGTTCCCGGGGCGTATTCATTGAACAGCGTACTGGTTCGGATCCTCGCCGCCGCAGCCTGGCTGGCTATTCCGGCATTGATCGGGCGCATGGCAATCGGTGCGGACGCCGGATGGGCATTGTTCGCCGGGGGGCTGCTGATCCTGCTCGGATACCACGCGACGAACCTGCGTCGTCTGCTCGACTGGCTCGCGCGCAAGGATCCTGGCGATGTGCCGGAAGCGAGCGGGGTCTGGGATGACGCTTTCGCCCTGCTACATCGCCGCGAGCGGCGCCTTGCGCAGGAACGTCAACGCCTGGCACGCCTTGTCGTCCGCTATAGCCAGGCGGGGCGCGCCCTGCCGGACGGTGTGGTGATCCTGGATGGCGACGACCGGATCGTCTGGTGCAACAGCAAGGCCGAGGCGCGTTTCGGCATCGACGGCAACACCGACGTCGGCCAGCCGATCACGAACCTGGTCAGGCAGCCGGAGTTCGTCAAATACCTGGCAGCACGCGATTACACCGGTCCGGCGCAACTGAAGACCGGCAGAGGCGCGGCGCTGACGCTTTCGGTTCAGATCATTCCCTACGACGATGCGCAGAAGTTGCTGCTGGCGCGCGACATAACCCAGGCGGAGCGGCTGGAAACCATGCGGCGCGACTTCGTTGCCAACGTGTCGCACGAGCTGCGCACTCCGCTCACCGTGCTGATGGGCTTTCTCGAGACTGTGCGGGAGCTGAAGCTGGACCCGGACCGGGCGCGCAACTACATGGGCATGATGGCCGACCAGGCGAGCCGGATGCAGCACATTATCGACGACCTCCTCACGCTCTCGGCACTGGAAGTCGCGCCTCAGCCCCCTTGGGACCGGCAGGTTCCAATGAGGACAGTCCTCGCCAGCCTGTGTGCGGACGCGGAAGCACTATCCGGCGGGCGCCACCACATCAGCCTGGACGCACATGGCGATTGGGACCTCTTGGGCGCCGAAAGCGAGATCGCGAGCGCGCTAAGGAACCTGGTCACCAACGCCGTCCGCTACACGCCCGAAGGCGGCGAAATCCGGCTGATCTGGCGATCTTCAGATACCGGCGCGTCGTTTGCGGTCGAAGACAGCGGTGTCGGGATCGCGACTGAGCACATCCCGCGACTCACCGAGCGCTTCTACCGCGTGGACAGCGGCCGATCGCGGGAAACAGGAGGAACGGGCCTCGGGCTCGCCATCGTCAAGCACGCCCTCCTGCGCCATCAGGCCAGCTTGCAGATCGAGAGCGAACCGGGCAAGGGCAGCCGCTTTACGGCGAGTTTTCCGGCGCGGCGTATTGCTGCCGCTCATCCATCCACGGGCGTGGTCACCTGAGGGGCTTCCCTGACGCCCCAAGTGTCGCCATATCAGCACCTGTCCCAGGCTATTTTTCTGAATCAAGCCAACGCATTACACCGGCTGCCACGAGCGCGCCCGCTAATTGGGCCAGCACGAAAGCCGGCGCATCGGCTGGCCTGATTCCGGCGAATGTGTCGCTTGCGGTGCGCGCCAGAGTCACCGCTGGATTCGCAAATGACGTTGAAGCAGTAAACCAGTATGCGGCCGTGATATAGGCGCCGACCGCGGCCGCGATGGCAGGCAGGTTTTGGCGCGCGCTGCCAAGAATGACCAGCAGCAGGCCGAACGTTGCGACACCTTCTGCCCACCACAAGGCAGCGCCACTACGCTGATGCCGCGATGCGACGAACAGAAATTCGCCAAACATCGCGTGAGCTGCAACGACGCCCGCGAACGCCCCTGCAAGTTGAGCGCATGTATAGGCGATCGCTTCGCGCCAGCGCATCTGCTTATTCAACGCGACGACCAGAGTGACGACGGGATTAAAATGTGCGCCCGACACCGGACCAAATGCCACGATTAGCGCATAAAGCGAAGCGCCTGTAGCGATCGAATTGGCAAGCAGCGCGATCGCGACATTCCCCGCGGCGAGCCGTTCGCCCATGATGCCGGAGCCGATCACGGTCGCCAACAGTAGCGCCGTTCCCAGCGCCTCGGCAGCAATCCGCCGGCCCAATGTCACTGCGGCTTGCCGATTTCATCAAGTTTCTTCTGCAAACTCAATTTATCGAGTTTGCCCATCGGCAGGCTTGCAAGAATATTAATGCGCATGGATAAGTGGCGGAACGTGGCGGAGAACGCCTGACGCTTCTCCACGTCGGTGCCTTCTACCGCAGCGGGGTCCGTCAATCCCCAATGTGCTGACATCGGCTGCCCAGGCCACACTGGGCAAATTTCATTTGCCGCGTTGTCGCAGACGGTAAATACGAAATCCATTTTTGGGGCGTCGGGTGTGGCGAACTCGTCCCAACCCTTGCTGCGCAAACCTTCGATCGACAGACCCGAGCGCCGGATGCATTCCAAGGCGAACGGGTTCGGCTTGCCGGATGGATGGCTGCCGGCGCTGTAGCCCTTGAATTTGCCTCGGTTCACTGCAAGGTTATTGAGTATCGCCTCGGCCATAATGCTGCGTGCCGAGTTATGTGTGCACAAGAACAAGATATTCAACGCCCTATCCACTGCATCCATGACTTTGTCTCCGGATATTTTTCGATCATTCTGTACGCCTTGCGTTGCCCTACCAAAGCGCCGCCTTTCCTCTGACTCCCCGAACCCATCCGATTTCACAATGGTCGCTGAATACCAATCATGCTTTGAAAGCATCTATGAATTTTCTATCCGGAACTTGCGCAGAATTAGCTGTGCAGGGATTGCCGCCGCAGCGGAACCACCCGCGCCAGCACCGGAGATTCCGCCAACGGCGTCTCGTGCCACAGGTCTTCGCCCAGCACTTCGCTTTCCCGCCAGCCACCTCCCGGTTTCGCGCAAAGTCGACTAGCTCTCGATTTGGTCTATCGCCTTTCGACAAAGCGCGACGATGCGTCGGTACACAGTCTCGCGCTTCTTGCGTGAGATATATTGTGGGATCTCCTCCACCTTCTTGATGGTCTTTTTGCACGCAAGCAGTAAGTGCTTGGAGCCGGCGACGAGTTTTGGATTTCTTTGTATTGCGGAAATATCTTTGCGCGAAAGTATCTGCAACACCTTGTGCTGCGCGCCGGTGACCTTCACAGTTTTCATGTTTCCTTCCTCTGTCTTCGAACCGGCTACGGCCGCGATCCCGGATCGAAAGCGAAAATGCACGCAGCGCCTGACATTGCGAGCCCCAAGCACCCATTGTCGAAGTGACATAACCGGAAAAGCGATTGCACGGTGCGTACCGGAACTTATTCACAGATTCTGTGGATAAGCCTGTGCGCAACTACGTCGTGAACGCGTAAGGCGTCGATCGGCAAAGGCTTTTTTCATTGTGCTCAATGGATAATCAGACACGACTGATGTTACAAGACGATGACAATGATCACCGCTCGGGAGAGAGACTTGCATCGCCTGTAAACAGATCAGCCAGTCTTGATAAGAAAACGCCTCGCAACGTGCATCGATTCCGGCTCGGGCGCCTTCCCTGAGCTACGACAGGCCATAACCGCGGCGGTAAAGCAACCATCGGCCGTTGCCAGCGCGACGGTAGCGGCGATCATCGAGTAGTCCCACCACGTGAATGCACCACTCCTGTTCCGGATCGGCAAGCGCAAGTTCCTCCGCGTCGAACGCAGTCATGCCACGTTCTCCGTTCGTGTCGTGCAACTCGGCTACTGTCTCACCGTTTCTTGTAACCACTGCAAAGCCAACGCCCGGCGGTAGCCGCGTGGCGAGCGCGAGTGGCCGCCCAAGTTCGCCGGAATTGGTGCGCGCGCGGGGGACGATTGCGCCATGGTCGGAGTGCATTGCGCCGCGCGCGCCGCTGTCTGCCGTCGCGGTGGCGTCGTCGCGATCGTTTGTGTTCAACCGTACTGGGTTCATACCTTTCCTCATGTCATCGAACTTCGAAGGCTTTTTCACGCTCTGAATCCAACCGCGCCGACCGGCCCGCCCCGTCAGGCACCCCAACTATTTCCACCGCGGGCAAGTCTTAACAATGGGCGAGCGGGTCGAGTGCGTTCGACGGTGGCCTCATCGGACGACGCAGACGCGGGCCGTTGCGACGCCCACTCGTGGCGGGTTTTTGCAATGACCGCAGCTATGGTTTGTGCAACGTCAGGCGACCGTTCCATCCGATAGAAAAACGGCCACTGGATCTCTTGATCAATCATGATTAACTCCTCCAAAAAAACCGGTTATCGTGCCCGAGCAGTCCGGCGCGGGTCTGCCGCACAGGAGCCAAGATAGCCGCCGAACATGACAGGACGTTGACGGAGACGTGAATTGCCGGCGGGTACGCACCGATCACCGGCTTTTGTGCGACGTGGACGCGGTCGAATCGAACGAGGCGTTCGCGGCGCAGGCTTGCGTTGTCGCCAAGGACCTGAATTGCGAACCGGTGAAGAACATCCCCAACGGCGGGGCGGTCTCGCCGGGCCGTTCCATCGGCGCTACCGCGCTTGCCCGGGGCCCCGTGGGCATAAGAGCGCGGGAAGCGCGCCGCCTGGCCAACCGAAATGGCGATGCTCCTGAATTCCAATTGCAACAAAAACGTAGTCGCCCTGTAATCTTGGTTCCATATCATTTCGCGGACTGGGTCTGTACAGACCAAGTGCGAAAGTCCCAACTTGATATGGAGTCATGCAAATGCAGATGAAAGCGATTGTTTTGGCGGTGGCGAGCATCCTGGTACTCGCTGCTTGTGGTAACAGCAGCAACGACGTCGTTGCAGCGACCTCTGCTATACCACAGTTGACCGGCACCCTTTCCGACTCGGCGGTCAAAGGTGTCACCTACGCGGGCGCCAGCGGACCCAGCGGATCGACGGGGGCCAATGGAGAGTTCCAGTACGTTCCCGGCGATAAGGTCGGCTTCAAGATCGGCAACGTCTCCCTCGGTACGGTTGACATGGGCAATTCCGCCCTGGGAATGCAGAGCGGCAACCGTGTCGTTCGCCCCAAGGATCTGGCTGGAGTCACTGACGAGACCGACGTAAAGGCGCTCGCCGTCGCACAGGTGATTCAAACGGCTGCCGGAGCCGCGCCTGCCGACACCAAAATAGACGTCAGCGTCAATGCTTCCAAATTTGCATCGGTCGCTGCTGCAACAATCGACTCGCTGGACAAGGCGAAGACCGTACTGGCCGGCGCGGGACTTACCCCCACCGCGCTTGGCAACGTCGCTTCGCACCTGCTGTCGGCGCCAGCCCAGGTGAAATCCGTCGAGTTCACGCCGACCGCTGTCACCGGTCTGACCGCTGCCCAGCGTGGCGTCGCCTATACCACCTCCACGGTCAAGGTCAGTTATAGCGATAACACCACCAAGGAATTCCCCCTCTCCTATGTGAATCTGTTCAGCAACACCGACACCAACAAGACGGCGGATGGCGCGGCGGCCGCGTCGATCCGTGACAAGAACGGCACCATCCTGAAAGACGTCAATGGCAAGCCGTTTGTGCCACAAACGCCCGACGCCAACTCGCTCATGAATATCGGCGGCACACCCTATCTGGTGACCCACTTCGAATACGAGAACAAAGACAGCGCGGGCAACGACTGGTATGGCAAACTTCCCATGACCATGACGGTGTCCAAGCTCAGTCAAGGCGCCACAGACGGCAAGTTCACCGTGGCCTCCGTCAAGCAGGTCGACTTCTCTGCGGTGAACGGCCTGTGGATTCCCTGCGCCGGTGCCCGTTCGCCCTGGAACACGCACCTCGGCTCCGAGGAGTACGAACCGGATGCCCGCTGTGAAATCGACGGCACACTGGCAGCCTGCACGGGCATGGAATACACCAAACGCATGGCCGCTTTCCGCACCCTGTATGGCATTCCTAACGCCTCGCCCTATCAGTATGGCCTGGTGCCCGAGGTCACCGTTGCAGCCGACGGCAGCAGTACGGTCAAGAAGTGGCACACGCTGGGCCGGATATCCCGGGAGAAAGCACAGTTCTTCGGTGATTCCCGCACCGCTATCCAGGGCGACGACGGTACCTACACCTCGCTGACTATGTTCGTTGCCGACAAGGCAACGGACCTCTCTGCCGGCAGTATCTACGCCGCCAAGTGGAATCAGGTATCCCCCGCCGGCAGCGACGGCGGCAAAGCCACGCTGACCTGGATAAAGCTTGGTCAGTCCAAGCACGACGACATCAAGAAGGCCGTGGATGCCGGCGTCAAGTTTACCGACCTGTTCGATGTGGACACCTCCGGCACCACGCCGGCGGGCTACAAGCGCATCAAGGCCGGCCATGAGGTGGCGACGGTCGAGGATCTAAAGCTGAAGACAGGTGCCTTCGCCACTACCGGCGTGGACATCGCGACGCTGGCCGCCTTTCTCGAAACCCGCCGCTACGCCGCCTACATGGGCGCCACCACCGAATTCGAGAAATTCGAGGGTGTCGCCTACAACGCCAGGGACGGAAAGGCCTACGCGGCGATGACCCGGATGACCAACGGCATGGAGGACAAGTCCGCCGACGCCGTCAACGACATCCGCCTGAAAAAGAACTCTTCCGGAGCGGTCTACGAAATGACGCTGAAGCCGAATCAGATCGACAGCGCCGGCAATGCCATCGACAGCGATTTCGTACCGGTCACAATGGAGGCGCTGGTGGTTGGTGAAGACATAACCGCCGATGCCGAAGGCAATAAATCCAATCTGGAAAAGATCGCTAGCCCGGACAACTTGTTCTTTTCCGAGCGGATGCGCGTGCTGTTCATCGGCGAGGACACCAGCAATCACGTCAACAACTACCTCTGGGCCTATCACATCGACAGCAAGAAACTGGTGCGCATCCTGTCGCTCCCCATGGGCGCGGAATCCACCGGCCTGCAGGTAGTCGACAACATGAATGGCTTTGCCTACATCATGAGCAACTATCAGCATGCAGGTGATAGGAACAGCACGGCACAGGCGACCTTTGACAGCATCATCGGCGGCATCAACACGGACAAGGCGGAGGTGGGATATATCGCGGGCGTCCCGGCGATGCGCTAAGCCAGGCCGCGTCGATCGGTCCCACGCCGATTGACGCCGTCGAAGCCGCGGGCCTTCAACCCGCGGCTTTTATCGATCGGGTGGGTGTAACTGCGTCGCCTAGGCTATCGTGGGAGAAGGATTCAATTGCGTCCAGGCGCAGCCTGTGCGGCGGCGTCCGACGAACAATCGGTCAAGGGCAACTATGCCTGAAATGGCTGAAGCGCGTCCACTTCCGTACTGGGATGCACCCGGCCCGCTTAGGCGGTCGGACTCGTCGAGAAATTCGCCTTGAGCAGAGCCGGCAAGGTACGCGAAGCCAAGTCCAGGGTACCCAGATTGATCTCGATCAGTCGGTGCAGGGCGCTCTTGGCGTGGTAGTGGATGGAGTTGATCTCAACTCCAATGCCCTGCTCTGATCGATGCGCGACAAGGGCTTCCACTTCGAATGCCTGGTTGCCCTTCTCCGTCAACACACGCAGCCGGGTATGATCGCCAACCCTGATCTCGGCATTTCCGTTCAGTCCGACCAACGCCCCATGCACGGAGATGTCGATCAGCGTCACTTCATACACGCGTGGCAGGTGAATCAAAACCGCGTTTGCTCGATATGGAAACCTGGAACATAGCCGAACATCAGTTTGCATTTGGTCATCCCTCCAGAACCAGCGGGTGGCAACATGCTGCGCCCGGATGTTTACCGTTTCATGACGGAAGCGCGAATTCGGTGGTCTCGTCGAGCAGCGTTGATGGCAGGGGAAAACGATTTTAGTCCTTGCGCATGACGTCTTGATGAAACGCGGGCGCGCCATATTGCAGGCCACGGCGCGACGCTGGTCAGTCCCGAGGTCCGGAATGCGCGCTTGACGGACCGCTCACGCTGCGCGGCGTAGATGCGGCCGGGTCGAGCACATGCCGTCGTGCGCGAATGACGCGTGACTACAGCGCAGGTACAGCCAGAGCAACCAGCGCCCCGATAGCTGCGCCTGCAAGGACATCGCTAGGATAGTGCAAGCCGAGAACGACGCGGGAAAGGGCGACAAGCAGCGTGAACGGCACGAGTACCCAGGCAAGCGCAGGGAAACGGGAGACGGCGACGAGCGTGAATGCCACCGCGTGTAGCGTGTGTCCGGAGGGAAAGCTGAAGGCATCGAGCGGGTCGATCCCGGCCCGGATGTCGCCCAGAACCTGATAGGGACGCGGTCTGGTAGTTCTTGACTTGAGCAGTTTGTAAACCACGAGGCCGATCATGCCCGCGGCGAGCATTCGGAGGGCTATTTCCAACCCTGGTCGACCTTGCGTGACGCTCAGGACGAGCATCACCGCATACCAGAACACCCCGTCGCCGAGCCTGCTCACCAGCCGCAGCATAACGCGCACGGGAGCAACGCCGATGCCGGCGTTCAAACGGCGCGTCCAGCGCCGGTCCCATGCGAGCAGCGATTCGAGGGCGACGGCGCTAACGTGCATGGTGGTCCAGGCTAGTCCGTTGCGGCTACCACCTGCGCGCCATTCGCCAACCCTGCGAATTTGACTAGCGATCGCTCGATGTCGTCGAACGCCTTGCTCCAGCTCAGGTACTCGGCGGTTTGTCTCGCACGTTGGCGCAGTTTCTGTACTTGTTGCGGGGAACTGGCGAGACTCAGCGTGTGTCTGCGGAAGGCGATCTCGTCGTCGCACCGCGCCACCAGACCGTTGTGCCGGTGCACAATGTGCTCGCGTGCCGCGGCGTAATCGAACGCGACGACCGCCAGGCCGCTTGCCAGCGCCTCCAGCGTGACGTTGCCGAAGGTTTCGCTCAGACTCGGAAACACGAACATGTCGGCGGAGGCGTAGTGCGCCGCCAGGTCCTCGCCGGTGCGCATTCCGGCGAAATAAAAGTCCGAGTTTTCCGAGCGCAGGCTCATGCCCATGGGACCGTCCCCCACGATCACCACGCGCAGGTCCGGTCGATGCCGCAGAGCCGCGCGGATTGTTTCCACGAAAAGGCGTAGATTCTTCTCGGCGGCAAGACGGCCTACATATAGCGCAACCGGGGTGTCTTTTTCGCATTGCCACGAGCGACGCAACTCGGCGCTGCGCCTTTCCGGATTGAAGAGCTGCGTATCGATACCGCGGCCGACGACCGTCAGCCGCTTGAATCCAATGGCATGGAGACGGTCACGCATCTCGTGGGTTGGAACGAAGGTGCGATCGGTGTGGTTGTGCAGCGCTCGCAGGTAGCCGGCGACGAGACCGGAGATCCAACCGAAGCCGTAGTGGCGGCTGTAATCGTGAAAATTGGTGTGGAAGTCCGAGACAACCGGAATGCCTAGCTTGCGCGCGGCCAGAAGCGCGGACCAGCCGAGTGGACCTTCCGTGACCAAATGCACGACATCAGGGCGTCGCTTGCACCAAGCCTTGGTCAGCCGTCCCATCCTGGTAATGCCGAGTTGCAGTTCCGGGTATTTCGGGATCGGAAACCCGATGGTGAGCCGCTCTTCGAATCCGTTCAGTTTCGTTGCCGGCGACCCGCCGGCGTCAGAGACCTGCCGTGGCCGGATCAACTCGATCTGATGGCCGCGCGCGAGAAGTTCATCGACCATATGGCCGACGGTGCGCGCGACGCCGTTGATTTCAGGGCGGTAGGTTTCCGTTACGACCGCAATGCGGAGCGCTAGCCGGGCGTGGCACGGGAGCACAGTAGAGGGCACAGGACATCACTATGAACAAATCGGATGACAATTCGACTACATCTGTTTGAACTTTCAATGACAGCGATTCAGCCGGCCAGGACAATGATCCATACAACGGTCATACAAACCAGACTCAACATCACGGCTGCGCTGCCGATGTCCTTTGCAAGCTTGGCAAGTTCGTGGTTGTCGAGCGAGATGCGGTCAACCGCAGCCTCGATGGCGGAATTGAGCAGTTCGACGATCAACACCAGGAAGACGCTGGCCAGAAGGAGAGCGCGCCCGGTTGCAGCCGCAGGCAGCAGCACGGCCAGGGGAATCAGCACCGCGGCAAGCGCGACTTCCTGGCGAAATGCGTCTTCGCGGCGATACGCCGCACGCAGGCCGTTGATCGAATAGCCGAAGGCGTAGGTCAGGCGGCGAAGCCCGGTCTTTCCCTTGTGCGGACTCAGCATAATTTGGGAGCCCCTTCCTCCTGGCAACCGGCGGAACCAGCAGCGTGGCGATCCGGACACCGACCGATTATGTCTAACAAATGTTTCACTCCGGTGTCAGACACAGGCCTCACATCGAGGACACCCAGAATTGCGGCGAGGTTTCCCAATGACGCCTCAGGCGGGGTCCGGGGTGAGCTGCCGCTGGCGCAAGGGATTTCGGCGTGCGCATCTTTCGGTATCGCCAGAAACGCCAGGCGTGATCGTCGTTTATTCGAGCGAAGCGCCCGCTGTTTGGCGCAAGTCCCTATCGGCCGATATTAGAGCCTCGGTTTCAGCATCTACCAGCACCGTTCTACCTGCGTCCATGGACGTCGTCATTTCACGCAGCAGATAGCTTGCCACGTCTGCGCGAGATATTTTTCGTGCCGTTACGCCGGTTAGATCAGCGCTGATCCGGTAGCGTCCGGTACCCGGCCAGTTGGTCAGAAAACCAGGGCGGACTATCGTCCAATTGACAACTGAAGCGCGAACTAGCGTTTCCTGTCGGTCTTTGTCCGCATAGATTGACTTGAGCAACAAGGGCTGGATGATCCGATCATATAGCCAGCCTCCGTGACCGCGACTGTCCCCCGCGCCGATGCCGGTAACGCAGACGAGCCGGCGCACTCCCGCATGGCGCATCTCCGCGAGTGTTACTTCTGTTCCCCTGGAGAAAACATCGACTGGTGCGCGCGTCGGGCGAATTCCGATCGTGATGCAGATCGCATCCTGCCCCTTTACCGCTTCAGCTACCGCGGCACAATTTACAATGTCGCCGCCAACCAGGCGCAAATTTCGTCGGGAGAAACCGGCACCCAATGGATCCAGTACCAGTCCGGTAACATGATGTCCGTGTGCCAGGGCCTGCTCCGCCAAGTGCCGCCCGACACCTCGAGCCGCGCCGATGATTAGGATATTCATGAGGAAGGATCGTAATCGGACAAAATGACATCATCGTGACACTTATGTGACGGCGCGCGCTCTACCCGCGGAGGCAGGGTACGGTCCCACGCGAAGCTTGAAAACCGGCGATTCGGCCGCATTTGGTAGGCAATGAGACCAGGGAGCTTCCGATGCGCTTAGACAAACTCACCACCAAGTTCCAGCAGGCGCTCGCCGACGCGCAAAGCCTGGCTGTGGGCAACGACAATTCCTATATCGAGCCGGTGCATGTGCTGTCGGCGTTGATGGCGCAGGAGGACGGCGGTACCGCCTCGCTGTTCGCCCGCGCCGGAGTCAACCTCGCGCGCCTGCGCGACGCTCTCAAGGGCGCGATCGCCCGTCTGCCGAAAGTAGAGGGTCAGGGCGGCGAAGTATCGATTTCGCGCGAACTCAACAACCTGTTCAACCTGACGGACAAGGAAGCGCAGAAGCGCGGCGACCAGTTCATCGCGTCGGAAATGTTCGTGCTCGCGCTGGCCGAGGACAAAGGCGAGGCCGGCCGCCTGCTGAAGGAAGCCGGAGGCAGCAAGAAAGCGCTGGAGCAGGCGGTGACGGCACTGCGCGGCAGCGAAAACGTATCCAGCCCCGAGGCCGAGGGCAGCCGCGAGGCGCTCAAAAAATTCACCATGGACCTGACCGAGCGCGCCCGCCTGGGCAAACTCGACCCGGTGATCGGGCGCGACGACGAGATCCGCCGCGTGATCCAGATCCTGCAGCGGCGAACCAAGAACAATCCGGTGCTGATCGGCGAACCCGGCGTGGGCAAGACCGCCATCGTCGAAGGCCTGGCGCAGCGCATCGTCAACGGCGAGGTGCCGGAAACGCTGAAGAACAAGCGCGTGCTGTCGCTCGACATGGCGGCGCTGCTGGCCGGCACCAAGTACCGCGGCGAGTTCGAGGAGCGCCTTAAAGCGGTGCTGAAAGAGCTGTCGCAGGACGAAGGCCAGACCATCGTGTTCATCGACGAGCTGCACACCATGGTCGGCGCGGGCAAGACCGAAGGCTCGATGGATGCGGGCAACATGCTCAAACCCGCGCTCGCGCGCGGCGAGCTGCACTGCGTCGGCGCCACCACCCTGGACGAATACCGCAAGTATGTGGAGAAGGACGCGGCACTGGAGCGGCGTTTCCAGAAGGTGCTGGTGGGCGAACCCACGGTGGAGGACACCATCGCCATTCTGCGCGGGCTGCAGGAGAAATACGAAGTGCACCATGGCGTGGACATCACCGACCCGGCCATCGTCGCCGCGGCCGAGCTGTCGCATCGCTATATCACCGACCGGTTCCTGCCGGACAAGGCGATCGATCTGATCGACGAAGCGGCCTCGCGCATCAAAATGGAAATCGACTCCAAGCCCGAGGTCATGGACAAGCTCGACCGGCGCCTGATCCAGCTGAAAATCGAGCGCGAAGCGGTGAAGCGGGAGAAAGACGAAGCGTCGAAGAAGCGCCTGGGGCTGATCGAGGGCGAGATCGACAAGCTCGGGCGCGAATATGCCGACCTGGAAGAGATATGGAAGGCGGAAAAGGCCGAAGTGCAGGGCGCGCAGCACATCAAGGAAGAGCTGGAAAAACTCAAGCTCGAAATGGAAGCGGCGAAACGCAAGGGCGACTGGCAACGCATGTCGGAATTGCAGTACGGCAGCATTCCGCAGCTTGAGGCACAGCTGAAGAAGGAAGAGAAAGCCGGCGCCAAACCGCGCAAGGCGCGGCTGCTGCGCACCGAGGTCGGCGCCGAGGAAATCGCCGAGGTGGTGTCGCGCGCGACCGGCATACCGGTGTCGAAGATGATGCAGGGCGAGCGCGAGAAGCTGCTGCACATGGAGGAAAAACTGCACGAGCGCGTGGTCGGGCAGGACGAAGCCGTACGCCTGGTGTCCGACGCGATCAGAAGGTCGAGGGCCGGCCTCGCCGATCCGAACAAACCCTACGGTTCATTCCTGTTCCTCGGACCCACCGGCGTGGGCAAGACCGAACTGTGCAAGGCGCTGGCCGGATTCCTGTTCGATTCCGAGGATCACCTGATTCGCATCGACATGAGCGAATTTATGGAAAAGCACTCGGTCGCGCGGCTGATCGGTGCACCGCCGGGCTACGTCGGCTACGAAGAGGGCGGCCACCTCACCGAAGCGGTGCGGCGCAAGCCCTATTGCGTGATCCTGCTCGACGAGGTGGAGAAGGCGCATCCGGACGTGTTCAACGTGCTGCTGCAGGTCCTGGACGACGGGCGCATGACCGACGGCCACGGCCGCACCGTGGATTTCAAGAACACCGTGGTGGTGATGACCTCGAACCTCGGTTCGCAGATGATCCAGCAGATGACCGGCGACGACTACCAGGTGATCAAGCTCGCGGTGATGGGTGAAGTGCGCACGCAGTTCCGTCCCGAGTTCGTCAATCGCATCGACGAGATCGTGGTGTTCCACGCCCTGGACGAAAAGAACATCAAGAGCATCGCCAAGATCCAACTCGGGATCCTGTCCAAGCGCCTCGCGGGAATGGAGATCAAACTCGAAGTCGCCGACAGCGCCTTGGTGGAGATCGCCAAGGCCGGTTTCGACCCGGTGTACGGCGCGCGGCCGCTCAAGCGCGCGATTCAGTCGAGCATCGAGAATCCGTTGTCGAAGCGCATCCTCGAAGGCGAATTCGGCGCCAGGGACACGGTGAAAATCGCGGCCAAGGGCGGCGCGATCCAGTTCAGCAAGGGCTGAGGGCGGATTTCGCCGGCCTTGCCGAAACTGAAGGGACGCTCAAAACGTCTCTCCCTAAATTGCCTACGCGAGATTTCAGGTCCTGTTAGGTCCGACATTTAACCGTCGAAAGACCAACTAGCATCGTGGTGACCTGCCCGTCACCAAGACGTGAGACCGCCGATGAACAGTCCGTGGGGTATACTGTTCCAGAAACCTTCGCCGGAGTTCTGCCGTGAAGACACAGCTGATCACCATCGATCCCGAGATCCACAGCGGAACGCCCGTTTTCGCCGGCACGCGCGTCCCGGTCAAGTCGCTCTTCGCTCACCTTGAAGCCGGAGACTCGTTGGAGGTCTTCCTGGATGACTTTCCGTCCGTCAGTCGCGAACTGGCGGTAGCAGTGCTTGAGGAGGCGCGCGCCGCACTCATCCCTGATGCGTATCCTGC
>Ga0163199_1000160_pt1 | contig 42622 bp, 49 predicted proteins | sample PL_2010_150m_FD_113537 | JGI IMG/M metagenome (GOLD analysis project Ga0163199, IMG submission 113537) | Freshwater microbial communities from Powell Lake, British Columbia, Canada to study Microbial Dark Matter (Phase II) - PL_2010_150m | ecosystem: Environmental > Aquatic > Freshwater > Lake ...
GGAAGCCATTTTCCTTCCTCCAAAAAGCAGAGTTTTGAAGGGTTTCCCTTGTGCTCGTAAATCAACAGGCAACGGTAGTGGCCTTTGGCTTGCGCCCGCTCGATTATTTCCTGCACGCTGCGCTTGCCGCGGTTTTCCTTCATTCCTCCAAGCGCGATGGCAAGAAAGCGGGTGAGCCTTCGCGTGATTTGCGACGGCTTTCGGCTCGTAGTGATGTAAACCATAGTATTACTTAGGCCGTGCGAGGCATAAAAAGGGCAGCCATTATGCAGTTGGGAGGCGTGCTTCAAACTCTACAACAGGCCTGCCAAGCTGGCTTTCGCATAGTTTGAGAAACGCGGTTCTGTTGATGTACCTGCGGTTGGCGAGGCGTTTTTCGGGAATCTTGTGTTTGTCAACCCAATCGTCGACGGTCTTTCGGTCGACACTAGCTAGTCGTCTTGCGCGTTTTGGCGTCAAACTGTTTGCCACTAGCTCTCTTGCTTCGTCGATAATGCTTTGGTGTACTATTCCTCTTGACTCGTTTCTTTTCAGGCGGCTTGGCACGTAAAATTCTGCGTTCCACTCGCCGCGCTTAAGTTGGCCTAAGAGTCTTCCCGGGAGGCCCATTGTCTTTAGCTTTCTTTCGGCGCTGCCAATTGTTTCGTATTCTACAACAAGCGCAAGAAGGCGGGCAAGGTGTTCTCTTGGAAGGTATTTCCACCTTCCGGCTCCGACGAGTTCTGTTCTTCCCATGATTCTTTTCAGTATGGGGTGTTCGTCGGGTAGCTCGCCGATAGCCTTGGTTGCCCGATAGTACCATTCGTTGGCGGTTGTTAGCGGGCAGCGCTTGCCCGTCTTTTGTTCGATTGTTTTTTGGACTTCTTTCATTGCTTGGGCTTGCGAAACGTGCTCGGCGTGAAATTTGGTGATTGTTTGGGCGGATTGCTGCGAAACGGTTCCAGTCTTGTCTTCATCTTGTTTTACTGCTTCGCCGTACAGCCCTTTTCGTACTTGGCCAGTCAGAATGCTGTGGTGCACGCGCACGTCTTTCGAAATGGCTAGGAGTTCTTGTCTTTCGGACGGTTGGCGTGCGTTCATTTAGGTTGACTCGCGTGGTTTTCGTGTAGCTTCCCTTATTAGGTAGGCAATGCGGTTGCGGGGGTCGGTGGTTTTAACTGCGGTTTCAAAGATTTTCTTCACTCGTTCCGCGCCTTGCCTTCTTTGTTCCTTCTGTTGGTCTGAAATGAATCCCGATATTGGCGGGACGTGCAAGTAAACAACATCGTTGGCTGCTGCGTTCAAGTCGCGCACTGCGGTTGGAACATGCGCGATTCCTTCCAGTTGTTCCTGCCCTTCGATTCCTTCAAAAAGTTGTTTTCGCAAGTCCATCACTTTGGCCGCAAGCGGCTTGCCTGCCGCCCTTCCCAGCGTCCTGCGGACTCGCTTGAGCTTCTCCAACTCGTGGTTTTTCTTCATCTTCCAGTATTCGTCCATTACTTTGTGCCCATTGGTTGTCTTTCTGAACGCCTTTCGCAGCAGCTGCACGTCGGGCTTGGGGTAGAGATAGTGCCTTGACTTGCTATATGCTCCGACGCCTATTGACTTGCAGGGAAAGGCTGCTTCCCTAGCCCATTTTCTTAGGGTCATAACGTGGCAAACCTTGTCCGTGCCATTAGTAATCTCCGGTTCAGCCACGTGGCTGGCGTTAATCCACTTTATCTCGTCAATAATGCTGGGGTGGGCGAAAAAGAAGCCTCCCTCGTTGTTCCGCCTTTTTGGCAGAGCTATGAAGGGGGCGTACCAGCGCCCTGCCTTGAGCTGGCGGGCAAGCGTTCCATCCCATCCCTCGAAATTCGTTTCGCGTTTTGCCTTCTTTTGCAATTTTTCTACTGGCTGGAATTCGGCCATGCGAGCTATTCTTTGCAGGTCTATTCCGCGGCGGTAGAACAAGTAGCCGCCCTTTTCAACAGGCTTTACTTGCTGCCCTTGGCGTACAAACGGATGACTGGAAGGCAGCCTGGAGAACAGCGTTTGCGCCTTGTCAAACTCGGCCTTAGGTAGATTAGCTTCAGCCGGGGCTTTGTCCTCGTGAACATGGCTTTTGAAAAACGCTTCAACTTGCCTTACTTTTGTTTCAGGGCCGTGCACGACTAATTGAGAGGTAGTCCCCCCGTTTGCAGCGCGCCTTACTGAAACCTCTTTGCCGAACTCGCCCGCCCTCACCATTTCCGCAACAAGGCCCGAACGAATGTTGAACTTTGTGAAGTCAGCGAGCTTTATCGCTATCGTGCGTTCTTGCGTTGCGCGGTGCATGTTTGGTGTTGTTTTTCGTGGCATGCGATTCACTTTGTTTAGTGTGTTTCGTTTGCTAGCTGTTTTTATCCTTTCGTTAGCCGTGTCTTTCCAGCTTCGCTCCACTTTGACGATTGTCGAAGTGCTTTACGATGGTTATTTAAGGTTTTGATGAGAAATTGTTTTCACAAAGTAGTATTACAGGTGGTAGTGTTGGAACAGCTTAAAGTTAAGATTGCTGGAGAGATTTCGCTTTCGGCCGACCCTGGCGCTGCGATGAAAAAGTGGCGGGAAGTGTTTGGCATCAGCCAGACTGAGCTGAGCAAGTACCTCAAGATTACGCCTAGCACGATTAGTGATTACGAGGGCAACCGCCGCAAGTCGCCGGGCATAGGTGTGGTCCACCGGTTTGTTGACGCAATAGTTCAAATCGACGTTGAAAAAGGAGGAGAATTAGTAAAGCGCTTTAACGAGGCAGAAATGCCGGCAGAGTTTTTCGACGCAGTCAACTTTCCGCGTGGAATTTCTGGGGAAGAGTTTTGCAAGGCAATCAAGGGAAAAGCGGTTGCAATGGAAGACAAGCTTTCGCAAGTCCAGCTTTACGGCTGTACGATGATTGACTCGATAAAAGTAATCCTCGAACTGCCTTACGAGAGCTTCATGAAAATATATTCGACAACCACCCAGCGCGCCCTCCTGTTCACAAACGTCTCAACAGGCCGAAGCCCGATGGTCGCAATCCGGGTTTCGCCAATAAAACCTGCGTTGGTAGTACTGCACGGGCTGAAGCCCGACAAGGTTGACAAGCTGGCAGTAAAAATCGCGGAAAGCGAAGGAATACCCTTGCTGCTAACTTCGATGGAAATGCCGGAACTCAAGACGATTCTAAAAACAGTGGCGTAAGGCGCGTGTCGGGCGGGGCTTGAAGGCGCTGTTTATCGAGCGCACGGCTTTTTTCGGTGCGCGCAAGCACGCTGGCCTAAATCCTCAGGCAGACGCTTGCTCGGTACTGGCGTTTGCCTTCCTTCATTCCTATTAGCTTGTGCGCTACTGTAAAGGGCTTGCGAAGCTGTCTTATTACTTCCATTGCGTAGTTCTTGCTGCCGACTTGCAGGTCGATTCCTTCCTTTCTTTCCTCAATTCCAGTAACGAAGGACTCTTCGTTTATTAGCTTGGTGAGGCGCACGGCGAGTCTTCGTATGTGGTCCATGTTTTCGCCGCGCAGTTGGATTATCGCCTCGTGGTATCCGCCGCTGCGTTTTCTGCACTGGTCGCAGCACGTCTGGTGCACCCTGAGCAAAAATTGCGCCTTTCGCTCGACTTTCCTCGAGGCAACAGTAAATGCAAGCGTTGCCTTGACCATCAGCCCGTTGTTCACCCGGTGCCAGCTTGCAGTCATGCTTTGCAGGGGGCGTTTAGTGTCAATCTTTTCCTTCATCCATTTTGATAGGCTTTCTTCGGTAAGTTCCTTCCACTTGCCGTTGAAGAACGCGCGCTTGCACGTCTGGCATACGCGCAGCTCGGGCGTCTTTATCTTGCCAAACAAGGTCGTGTCTTGCGCGAAACAGTCTGCGCAGAAAGAGCCTTCAAATTCTTTTTGCGTGTCGAGCGCGCCGCACTTGGGGCACATTTTAGCCATTTTTTTTTGTTCTCAACACAATTTCGGGGCGGCGGGTTTATATCTTTTTCTTTCGTTGTCCAGTTGGAGGAACGCAACAAATGCCCGTTTCAGTCGAAGAAATGGAGGAGGCCGCTGCCGTAAATTCCGAAATCCGCTTCATCACTATGGAATTGATGAAGATTGCGGCCAAGTCCGGCAGGCCTTTTGACAAAGTCCTTGAAGAGTTCAGGGTCAACGCGTTCAAAGTAAAAAGCTTTCTCTCCACTCCGTGCGGCCGCTGTGGCAGGCGCCGGCGCTAATTGCAGGTTGCAAGGTTGGCGCGTGACGTCTTTCGCTATCCGCGCTCTTTTTATCCGCCGTTGGAGTAAGGGGTTTGTTGAAGCTTATGAAACTGGGTTATTTTACCGACAGTTACCTGCCTAACGTTGACGGGGTAGTTCGCAGCATTATTGACATTCGCGGCGAGCTGGAACGCAGGGGCCACGAAGTTACCGTCTTTGCGCCAGGCTCGAAGTCCGAGATTTCCGGAGAGATGGATTCTGGTGTCTTGCGCTACCGTTCAGTCAAGTTTCCGCCTTACCCTCAATACAAGCTTGCAGTGTTTCCCTACTATTCTACGCGCAAGACGGTGCGCGAGTTGGGAATCGAGGCAGTCCACTGCCATACTATGGCAATGATGGGAATTGCAGGAAGGGATGCAGCAAAGCGCGCGAGGATTCCTTCAGTTGCGACTTTCAATACTCTGGTGCCAAAAGGGATAAGCACGATTGCGCGCAGGAAGTGGGCCCGAAGCTTGGGCGAGGCGGTGTTGTGGAAGGCCATGGACTGGTTCTACTCGCCTTTCGACCTCATTACCGTGCCCAGCCGTTCGATTGCAGCGGTGCTTGCCGGAAGGGGCTTTGAATCAACCGTCATCCCCAACCCTGTTGACATTCGTAGACTTCGCCCGCTAAACAAGGCGGCTGCGCGTCGTTCGATTGCAGCGAAAGTAGGCTTGCTTCCGGGCGAGAAGATCTTGCTTTGGGCCGGCAGGCAGAGCAAGGAGAAAAACATTGACGTATTGTTGAGGGCGTTTCCTGCAGTTGCGCGCGAGGCCGACGTGCGCTTCGTTCTTACTGGTGACGGGCCGGCGCGCCGCGAGCTTGAGGCAATTGCGCGCCGCTCGGCGTTCTCGCGCAAGATAGTTTTTACTGGCTTTGTTTCCGAACAAGATTTGTTACAGCTGTACAATGCTGCCGACGTGTTCGGAATAGCTTCAACTTTCGAGACGCAAGGGCTTGCTTTGCTTGAGGCAATGGCGTGCGGAGTGCCAGTTGTTGGCGCGGATTCGCTGGCAATTCCCGAAGTAGTGCACGACAACCGCAACGGGTTTCTTTTCGAGCCTTTCGACGAGCAGGCTTGCGCTGAAAAGATACTTAAAGTTCTTGGCGCGGGAGCTGCACGAAAGAAGTTGTTGTCACAAAAGGCGCGTTGCACTGCCGAAAAGTTTGCGGTCGAGCCTATTGCCGGCAAATGGGAACGGGCTTATTCCAAGCTGCTCTAGCGGCTTGGCCATTTAAGAAAACTAGGCAGTTAGGCGCAGCCGAGCGCCTTTGCGAGTTCTTCGCGCGTATTGGGCTCGAAAATGGTTTGCACGTTGTTTATAACTATTGCCGGGCTGTGCGTTACGCCAAACTTTTTCTTTGCCAAGTCTATCGGGGAAATTCTCAAGTCGCTTGCAAGAGTAATCAAGGCCAGGTTAGGGCAGGTTGAGCGTATTTGGTTTAGGAGTTCTCCTTGCGCTATGCAGTCGTTGCACGTTGTGAGCGTGTCGACGAAGAATAGCGCGAGAGTCGAGTTTGTTTGCATCTGGCAGTCGTTGCGTGCAGCGCTTTGCTGGAGCCACAACTCGAAGTTGTTCAAGTAGTATTGCCTGCGCACTTGCGCGTAGTCTGCCAGCAAGTTGGCTTTTTCGAGTTCGCGCAGCTTGCTTACCAGGGTGTACCCTCGGTTTGCCTGCCTTGCGCGGTTTGCTTCCAGTGCCTCACAGTACGCTTGCTTGTCGTCCTTGCCGAACGCCTCGCCGTAAGCCATTAGCAGGCGCGTCTCGTCCGATTCCATTGTAAAGTCGCGAACCGAGCGCTCTATTGATGCGTATTTGTAATCGTCGTAAAGCCGTGCAGCGCCTAACAGTACTGCCATTGCTGCAACTGCAAGCAATAGCGCGCCTATGTAGAACTTTTTGGTAACCATTGTGTTTTCATCTTTGCTTCTTTTTGGCTTATTATTTTTCGTGGATTCTTGCTCAGTGTTTTTTCTTACCAGCTGAACTCGCTTTTCGTGGCTTCCTTGTAGAGGCTTGCGAAATAGAAGAACGAATTTAGTGTAGGGTAGAACATGATTATTAACAATGCGGGCAACACGTGGCGCGGCCCCAATTTGACTTTAGCAATGCTAATGCTGCGCAGAAGGAATACCAGCCAAACTGCGATGGACGCGCCCACCAGGAGCGCGGTTGTGTTGACAAGTGCTAGTGGCTCGAGGTGTAAAGTTGGTGTTAGGCCCACCTTGAGGAAGGCTTGCACGAAAGCAGCCGCATCAGCCAACGTGGCTAGTACGTTGAACCATATTACCGTCCACACTAGCATGGTTGTCGCAACGTAAATTGCAGTCATGGGATAAGAGAACAGGCCAATGTCGTGGTAGTTGCTGTTGAGGAACATGTGGAAGTACTCGCGAATGTTGTCAATAGTCCCGCGGTACCAGCGCACCCGCTGCCGGTAGAGCTTGGAAAGCGTGTCAGGCACTACTGTTGGAACCAGGGTTTCAGTGCAGCACTCTATCTTCCATCCGTATTCGTGCAGTCTTAAACCTATTTCCATGTCTTCAGTCATGTTTTTCTCGTCAAAGCCGCCCACTTGCTCGAGCGCCGACTTGCGGTATGCCGACATGGGCCCCGGAGTTACTATCAAGCCGTTTACTTTGCCCATTGTCTTTGCAGTAAACCCAAACGCAATGTAATACTCGAGTTGTTGAATTCTTTCAAGCATGTTTTTCGCGTTTGCAACCGTAATGAACAGTGTTACTGCGCCAATCTTTGCATCCAGTCCAAAGTAGGGAATTGCCTTTTCAAGCGCGTCAGTTGGCGCAAAAGTGTCGGAATCAAGCGCAACTATAATCTCGCCTTTCGCCTGCTGAATTCCATGGTTGAGCGCCTTGGCCTTGCCGCGGTCTCCCTTCCTTCGAAGCACGCGCGCGCCCATTTGTTCGGCAATCTTGTCAGAACCATCCGTGCTAGAATCGTCTATTACTATTAGCTCTTTCTCGCCTTGATACGTCATTGCTTGTGCTGCCGCAACCGCCTGGCGTATTGTAGCCGCGCTGTTATAACTCGGCATTAGTATTGTTACTGTCGGCCACTTTGCCGGCGCAACGGGCTTTCTGTCGGGCGAGAATGCGGCTACAATTGCGTAGAATGAGAACGAAAAGAAGAAAATCGCGCTTAGCCCGACCAATATCCAGAGCGAGTAGCGCGGGTTGTTCCAAAGCAGCCACAGCAGCAAGAGAAAGCCGACGATTACAGCCACGCCGCCAGCAACCCTGCGCAATGGGCTTAACTGCTTTTTTTTTCTAGTTCGCGTGTCAACCGGCATCGTTTTCACTCGGGGTCTTCTTGCCGCAATCCGTCTTGCTTTAGGGCGTGCAAATCCTTCCAACTGGCGGGCTTTTGGGCGTTCATAACAGCAGTTATGCGCTTGAAGGTTCTTAATAATTAGGGGTTGGCGTTTTTAGGGCGGTTGCGGGGTTAATCCCGGTACGCGCCGTAAGACGTAGTCTTTCTTCCTTGCAGGAACATTATCGTGGTCTTGGTCCAGTCTTTAATTAGGCCCCACAAGCCGAGCTTGTGCACGCGCCGGTCGCTGGTTGGCACGATGATGTGGTAAAGAAACTTTACGCTGCCGAGCTTCGAGATTCTTTGCGTTAAGTCCATGTCTTCCGCGCTGTGCGTCTGTGTGTCAAAGCCGTTTATTGCCTTGAATTGTTTCTTGCGGTATGCCACGCAGCTTCCCGCAATGTTGGGCCTGCCCATGCGTACTGTGAAGAATACGATAAAGTTGAGGAAGTAGAAGAATATTCCGCGCAAGGCCGCGACGTTTTCCGGCATAATGTGGCAGCCTACGCCCACTATCTTGGGGTCTTCCTCGAATTCTGCCTTCATTTTTTCGTAGAAGTCTTTGTTGGGGAAAGTGTCGGCATCAACGAACCACACTATGTCGCCCTTGGCCGCGTGCGCGCCTTCGTTGCGCGCCCCTCCAACAGTGTGCTCTTTTTCCAGCACTACTTTGGCGCCGAGCCTGCGGGCAATCATTGCGGTAAGGTCTTTGCTGTAACCTTCAGCAACTATTATTTCCACGTCTTTTGGCAGGAAGCTCTTGAGGTTGCGTATGGTCCTGCCAATTATTGCTTCCTCATTGTAAGTGGGGATTACTACGCTTACCTTGAGTCCTCCTGGTGGGACGCGGTCTTTCAAAGTTTTGCTGGCAGCCATTGAAACCTATTATATTACTAGGTTGCGTTTAAAAACTATGGGCTGGACGTGAAAATGCAGTCCTGCCCGTTTTGGGTGTAGTTTTGAAAGTCTTGATGGTCAACGCCTTGTTCCACCCGTTCAAGGGCGGAGTGGAAAAGCACTTGCTCGAGCTGAGCAAGGCGCTCGTTTGCCAAGGCGTGCAAGTGCACGTTCTAACCGCGCAACTAGAGGGGACTAAGGCGTTTGAAGACTTTAGCGGCGTGAAAGTGCACAGGGTGCCTTGCACGGAACTGCGCCTTCCAACTCTCTACCCTCCGCCTGCAATCATTGCCCCCGGGGTTTACGCGAAGATTTCCGAGCTTGACAAGAAGTACGACTTTGACGTAATACACTTGCAAGACCGGTGGTTTCCCGACTTTTCAATTGCGCTTGCATACGCAAAGTCGGTTGGCAAGCCATTTGTAGTCACGCTGCACAACGCGCGGCCGCTTGGAATCGCGCCTCACTACACTGTTTTTGGAAGCATTTACGACGCTTTGATTGGAAAGCCGGTATTGGAAAAGGCAGACTTGGTGATTTGCGTCAGCAAGTGGGCGGTTGGCGACATTGCAAACTATGGAATTCCGGTTTCGCGCATGACTGCAATCCACAATGGAATCAGCGTGAAAGATTACGGCTATTCTGCCGCAAAGGCCACCGCTTTCCGCAAGCAGTACGGTTTTACTAAAGACCAGCCGCTCATGCTTTTTGTTGGCAGGGTAATACGCCAAAAAGGAATAGACTTGCTTCTCAAGGCGTCGGCAAAAATATTTTCTCAAACTCCCGACGCCCGACTGGTGATAGTTGGCCGTGGCGGCTGGCTCGAAAAAATGAAGGCGCTTGCGCAAAAGCTCGGAATTGCCGACAAAGTGCTGTTCTTAGGCTTTCTCAGCGAAGACGAATTGAAGTCGGCGCTTTGCGGTGCAGATGTCTTCGTGCTTCCTTCATTGTGGGAAGTACTGCCGGTAAGCATTCTTGAAGCAATGGCGTCCAGCAGGCCGGTAGTGTGCAGCGACGTTGGCGGCAACAGCGAGTTGGTGCGAGACGGTTTCAACGGGTTTCTAGTTCGCAAGGGCGACGTGGCAGGACTAGTGTCAAGCGTGCAGCGGGTGCTTGCAGACAAGAAGCTTGCAGCAAGGCTTGGCGCAAACGGTCGCAGGCGTGCCGAGAAAGAGTTCGGTTGGCCGCTAATAGCCTCGCAAACAATTGACGCGTATACCGCGTTAATCGCTAGCCACAAGCGTACTGGCCCTTCTCCGGTGCCAATCGGCTTGGAGCTAGTGGCTTTGAGCGAGAAAATGAAGGCGGCTGCTATGGACCGCTATGGAAACAAGCTTGAGACGTCGTTCAAGAAGTATGCTAAGTCTTTCTCTACGGGCTTGGACAAGCTTTTGGGAAGCGAGTGATTAAGCGAATATTTTGAACGCGTGCAAAAAGTGAGGGTGTTGAAATGACTGACGTTCTTGTAACTGGCGGCGCGGGCTTCATCGGTTCGCACTTGGTAGACTCACTGCTAGAGGGCGGGTTTGAAGTCTGCGTTGTCGACAATGTTTCGAGCGGCAGCGCGCATTTCTTGTCGAGCCAGCGCGGACGCAAGGGCTTTGGTTTCATCAAGGCCGACCTCAAAAACGCAGTTGCTACTCGAAAGGCCTTCCAGAAGGCCTCGCCGGAAGTTGTTTTCCATTTTGCCGCCAACCCTTCAGCCGGGCTTGGTGCGGACGCTGCGGCAACTCACTTGAACAATAATGTTGTTGCAACTTACAACGTTCTTGATTCTCTGCGGCAGTCAGGGTCGAAAAGCTTTGTGCTCGCCTCGACTTCAACGGTTTACGGCAGGGCGCCAAAAATTCCCACTCCTGAAACTACGCCATTAGAACCCGTCTCGATTTACGGGGCAAGCAAGCTTGCCTGCGAAGGGTTTGCCAGCGCTTTTGCCGACAATTACGGGGTTTCTTCAACCGCGTTGCGCTTTGCCAACGTGGTGGGCCCGCGCTCCAACCACGGGATTCTCTTTGATTTTGTCAAGCGCCTGAAGGCGAATCCACGCGCGCTCGAAGTGCTTGGGGACGGCAGGCAGCGCAAGAGCTACGTTCACGTTGCTGATGCAGTTGGCGCAACTCTTTGTGCGTGGCGCTCCAACAAAAAGCATTTCGATGCCTTCAACGTCGGTTCGCGCGACGCTTCAAGCGTTGCCGAAATAGCGCAAATGGCGGTTGGCCGCGTAGCTCCAAAAGCAAAAATAGTTTTCAAGGGAGGCGCTGCGTGGAAGGGCGACGTGACTCAAATGCGCTTGGACTGCTCGAAACTCTTAAAGCTCGGCTGGAAGCCTCGCTACTCGTCAGGGCAAGCGCTCGAAAAGACGCTAGAAGCGCTGGTAAAATGAAGAAGGCGGTAGTTCAGACGATTTCTAGGTCTTTGAACTGTCGGAATTCCTTGTCGCTTGTTATCAGCCGCGTGGTGCCATCTCGTTTTAGCGTCAGGTAGATGAGGCAGTCGGTGTATTTCACGCCGGTTCTTTTTGAGATTATTAAGGCTGGTTCTACGTCAAGCGGGCTGGTTGGAAGGATGCGGTTCTTTTTCTCGTCCAGCAATTTGTCAAGCGTTTGAGTGCATTTTTCGCGGCCGAACCTGTAGTCGATTAGGTTTGCGAGTTCGGTTACTACCACTGCCGGTATAAGAATTTCGGTTTCCTTGTCGTAGGCCGCGTCAATTTTTGCCGAGGCTTCAGACGCAATTGCGGCTTCCTTGCCTTGGCCTGTTTGCGCGCCGGCAAAATAGTAGTACAACGCGCTGGTGTCTATTCCAGTAGCCATTGGGCAGCACCCTCGCTCTTGAGGCGGGCGATTTCCTTCTCTCCACCTACCTTGACCTTCAGAAATCCCTTGAGTTCTTTCATTGCACCTTCCCTCTTGGGTCTTATGACTATCTCATCGCCAAGGTTGTATAGGGCTACGCTTGATGGAAGCGAGCGCCGCCAAGCTACGGGTAGCACTATCCTTCCAAAAGCGTCAATGTCCCTCAACACAAAATCAGCATTTGCCATTTTTATCACGTCTTGCCATAATTCTAATTCTTTGCCAGATATATTTGGTTTTGTCAGTATTTATGTCTTTGGGCGCGTCATTGCCGGTGGGCTATGTTCAAGGTATAGCGCTACAGCTGGGTTTTCTTAGCATTCAGTTTATTGCTCTGCGGCCTAAATCTTTCCAACTAGTTGTGTTCCGGGTTCGAGCGTGTTCTCGCCGGGTTGCCACGCGGCCGGGCAGACTTTGCCCTTGTTTTCGCGGACGAAGCTGGCCGCCTGCAGTTTGCGCAGGGTTTCTTTCGCGTTCCTGCCGAAATTGTTGTCGTTTATCTCGATTGACTTGAGAACGCCGTCGGGGTCGATTATAAACGTCCCGCGCAGGGAAAGGCCTTCGTCTTCAATGTACGTTCCGAATTCCTTGCACAGCTTGCCGGTCGGGTCTGCGGCCATGGGGTATTGGACTTGGCTTATTGCGGGGGAAGATTCGTGCCAAGCCATGTGTGCGAAGGCCGTGTCCGTGCTGACGCTGAGCAGTTCTGCGCCAAGCTTTTGGAACGCGGCATAGTGGTGCGCCGCGTCTTCCAGTTCGGTTGGGCACACGAACGTGAAGTCTGCCGGGTAGAACAGCATTACTAGCCACTTGCCGCGAAAGTCGGACAGGCTCGTTTTAGTTATATCGCCCTTGTGGAAAACGTCGAACTCTTGGTCGGGAACTTCTTCGTTGATCTTTGCCATGCCATCCGCCTCTTGCTATTTGTTTTTGTTGCCTTAGCCTTCCTTTCTACTGTTTTTTCTTTCTCTTGAATACCATGACTACCGCGATTATTATGATTATCGCGCCGAAGTACCACATTTCGGTGAGCGTTTGCAACAGTGTCTTGGGCGTGGTTTTCAATGGAAAGTCTATTGTTTGGGTGAATTGCTTTCCAGCCTGGTCTTCCCAGTTTAACGTCAGGCTGAGCACTTGCGTTCCTTCGTTGGCCTGCTTGTCGGAAGAAAGCGTATAGTCTAGCGTCTTAGTTTCTCCTGGCGCGATTGACTCGACGTACCTTATCGTACCGTCGGTAGTGAAGGGATACACCGGTTTTATGACCGCCTTGAGCTTGACTGCCGCCTGCGAGCCAGTGTTGGTCAGGTTCAGTTGCTTTAGGCGGCTTTCCCCGATAGTGATTGGCGTGCCGTCCGCGTCGGCTGCTGAGAATTCCGCTTTTGGCTTGACGGGCATGTTGAAACTGAATTGCTTGGTGGCAATGGTTCCGTCGAGCTGCACGAAGTCTACTTTTAGCTTGAGGGGGTAAGTTCCTGCAGGAAGGTTTTTGGGTGCTTCAACTGTAAACTGTGCCTGCGCCGAGCTGCGCGCGTTGATTTGGCCGAGTTGCTGGGTTGCGCCCGCCCACTTTACTTCCAGCGAGGGAGATGAAAGCGTTGCGGTTGCGCTCGTCACTGGCGCGGTTCCAGTGTTGTCGATTCGAATCGTAATTGTCGCGTCGTCGCCGGGGTAAGCGTCTTGCGGGGTTGAGGCAACGACGAATGCATCAAGCTGTGGCGTGCCTTGGACTCTTACGGTTATGGGGTTGCTTTCAGCGTATGTAAGGAACGACTTCTGGTAGGTAGTTGCAAGGGCAAGCTGGTAGCTGCCTTCCACTGCCAGCGGGTCGACGTACACTTTGAATGAAGCGCTGCCGTCGGTAAAGTTGCCTTTCTGGCAGAGCGTCTCGATATACTGCGAGTCGGGGCCTTGAACTGAAAGCGGAAACGCGGCGGTAACCTGCGCCGAGACTTTCTCTGCGCATACGTCCGCAATGTCTTTTAGGGAAATGGCAAGGGTGATGGTTTGGCCCGGAGCTGCGAGGGCGGGGCTGAGCGTAAAGCTGTCGAGCCTTAGCTTGGGATTGACGTCTGCGGCAACCGGGGTTGCAAGTACGGCCAGCGCCAAAACGAATATTGACAACCACAATGTAATTTTCTTATCCATATTACCACCTTTTTTTAGCGTTCGTTCTCTTCAACACGGTTTTCTTTTTTTTTGCATTTTCTTTAAACTTGCTCCCGTTGGAATAACATTATGCTTGCTGCAACCGTAACTATCCCAAAGGCTGCGAGGTATGCAACTTCGGGCAGTACGGTGCCAAGCCCCAGCCCTTTGACTATTACCGCATTCATCGCAGTTGCCATTGGCGCCATTGGCAGCACGCCCGCAATCCACTGCAGCGCTGATGGCAGCGATTGAATTGGGAAGAACACTCCGGACAGGAATATTGTTGGAAGGATTATTACCATTGACATTGACATGTATTGTTCTTGCGTACGTGCAAGGACTGAAAGCGCCATTCCCACTCCAGTTGCGCCAATTGCGTACAGGGCAATTAGGAGCATTACGTCTACGATGCTTCCGCTTATCACTACGCCAAAGAACGCTATTGCAATTCCGACGATTATTGCTGACCGGACTGCCTCGACAACCAGGTAGAACAATTGCGTTCCAACTATGATTGTAGTGCTCGAAGTGGGAGTAAGGAATACTCTGGTCATGGATCCGTTCTGGCGTTCTCCGGCAATTGCGCGGCCAAGCCCTGCAGCCGCGCCCTGGAATATGACTAGCGCGAGAATGTTTGCCAACAAAAAGTCAAGGCCGCCTCTTCCAGAGCCGTATGCCTCTACGTAGTTTACTGAAACAAAAGTGTTGGAATTGCTTATTTGCTTGCGGGCCTGCTCTAGTTGCAGTTCTGCCTGTGAAACGAGTTTTTGTGCAGCAGTTGCGCTTGCGGCTTGGGCTTGAGAAGCACTTCTTGCAGCGCCAAGCGCCGAGTAAATCTTTGTTGCCGCAGCGGCCTGTTGGCCGAATTGGCCGGAAAGCGAATTGTAGAACGCAATAGCGTTCAGAGTCTGCTGTTGAGTATCGACCAGCCTGAAAAGCCCTGAAAGCGATGAAGAAGTTCCAAATTCAAAAGCGCCAATGAGCAAGTTGGGGTCTACAACGTAGCCAAGCGTGTTGCGGCTTGCCATGGCCTTGGCTAAAAGCGTTGCAGAGGCAGTTGCGCTTGTTTTTTGAGTGGCGGAATAGCTGGTGTCTGCGAGAGCTTGCAGCAAGTCGCGGCTTACCTTTGCGTTAGAGCCTGCGTTTGAAACCGCCTGCGCCTGTTGGAGTGTCGCTTGCGTTTGTTGGAGCCTTGCAGTTGCCTGGATAATGCGTTGGGCTTGAATCATTGCCCCCACTCGTTGCGCCAGCGCCCGCGCCTGGCCTTGCGCTACTGCTGCAGCCGTCCCGTCTGCCTTGTCAACAAAAACTGATATTTGCGGGTTTGCGCCTTGCTCTATTTGGCTGCCAAAATCGGGTGGAATTACGAAGAACACTTCTGCCTTGTTCTCATCAAGCATGCGCCGGGCCTGGTCTTGGCTTGCAACTTGGGCGGTTATAGTGAAAGTCTGGTCTGCGTAAAGCGTGCTTACCACCTGCTGTGAGTACGCCCCACCGTCATAGTTTACTACTGCTGCGGAAATGAATTTAGTGGTGGTTCCTGCAGTTGAGCCGTAAATTAGGATCATGATTAGGGGAAACATCATCATTGGAATTAGGCGGGCCTTGTCGCGCTCGAGGACAAGCCAGTTCTTTTTTACAATCGGCCAAATCTTGCCTAGGTCGATGAATTTCTCTACGGCTTCTTCCCGGTTTTTATGCAAGTTAATTTTGACTGCCATTTACTAGTCCCTCAAGTCCTTCTTTGTGAGGTTGATGAACACTTCCTCCAGTGAAGGTTCGGTGACTTTAAGCTCGTCGACTATTGCGCCTTTCTTGGAGAGGAATTCCGAGACCTTGTGGATTAGTCCGCCGCCGACGCTCTTGGTGCGCAGTATTACGGCGTTGCCTTCGCTTGAAACTTCTGCCAGCGGGGCAATCTTCTGCAAGCCCGTTACGAGTTTCGCCGCATCGCTTTCAAGCTCGATTCTTATCACGTGGCCGTTCCCGTGCTTGTCCTTGAGCTGTTCGGACGTGCCTTCTGCGATTACCTTGCCCTTATCCATGATTGCAATACGGTCGCAAAGCTTGTCGGCCTCCTCCATGTCGTGAGTGGTGTAAACTATGGTAATTCCAGATTCGTTGAGCCGTTTGGTCAAGTCGCGCAGCGCAATCCTGCTTTGAGGGTCAAGTCCGGTTGTTGGCTCGTCCATGAATAGAATTTCGGGAGTGTGCAGCAGGCTGGTTGCAACAGAAAGCCTCTGTTTCATTCCGCCCGAGAACCCCTCGCAAATCAAGTCTTTCTTTGTCCACAAATCAACAGTCTTGAGCAGTTCTTCGGTTTTTTCCTTTATTTCCCGGTCATCCATCCCGTACAACTCGCCAATGAACTTCAAGTTTTCAACGGGAGTGAGTTCTTCGAAAAGCGCAAAGCTCTGTGGTACTACCCCGATTCTTGCGCGCACCTTATCGCCGTCTTTTTCAACGTCAAAGCCCGCGGCCTTTGCAGTTCCAGAAGTGGGCCGCGTAAGCGTGGTCATCATGCGGATTGTGGTAGTCTTTCCGGCACCGTTGGGCCCCAGAAAGCCGAAAAGCTCGCCCTTCTGTATCTTGAGGCTCAACCCGTTGACTGCCGCAAACTCGCCGAACTTTTTTACTAGCTGGTTGAGTTCTATCGCATATTCGGTCAAATTTCCCACCGGAAAAGATGTTGTCACGCGTTGCCTTCCATCGGCAACTGCGCGCCTCTAAATAGAAACTAGATTTTTTCAAGCATTTTCTTTGCAAACTCGCGCATTTCCTCGGCCTTTACCAGCACGAGCTTGCAGCCGTGCACGCCAAAAAATATTATCTTGTCGCCCGGCTTGATGTCATACTCGTCGCGCGCTTCCTTGGGAATTACAATCTGCCCGCGCTCTCCCACTGCCGCCGAGCCGTAAAAGTGGCGCATCAAGTCGTTCCTGCCCTGGCGCGGCCCCGAGCTCTTAGCCGCGCTCCCGTGCTTGCCAGCGGTCACACGCCTTGCAGTAGGCTCGTGTTTGTTCATACGTACTTTTCACACAATTCACATTTATTAAACTTGTGGCCAGCCGTACAATGAGAAGAAAATGCCAGCGTCAATGTTTTCGAGCGCTGCCCTGACGTACGGCACGATATTTTTGGGCAGGCCATCCCGGTCAAACCACTTTAGTTCGTCGCACTTGTCTGGCTCTGCGTTGGAAGGCTCGCCCTGCCACTTGATTGTATTTATGAAGAAGTTGACCCACTCTTCCCTTGATTTGCGGTGCATGACGTGGACTACTTGCATGTCTTGCGGGCTTATCGTGATTTCCGCCTCTTCCTTGGCTTCCCTTGCAGCGGCTTGCAGAACGTTCTCGCCGCCCTCAAGATGTCCGGCTATCACGCTGTAATTGCCGTCCTCGTAACCTGTGTTGAAGCGCCTTAAGAGAAGCAGTTTGCCGTCTTTCTCCAGCAGCAAGTGCACTGCAACAAGAAACTTCGTTTTGTTTTCAGGCATGTTCTATCCTTTTACTCGTATTCTATCGTCGCCGGCGGTTTTTGCGTCACGTCGTAAAGCACGCGGTTTGCGCCGCGCACTTCGTTGACAATCCGGCTTGAAACTTTTTCGAGAAGCTCTGCGGGAAGCTTGCTCCAGTCTGCAGTCATAAAGTCTGAAGTGTCAACGCTTCGAAGCGCAATTAGGTACTCGTAAGTCCTCGCGTCGCCCATGACTCCAACGCTCTTGACGGGCAAAAGGGCTGCGAATGCCTGTCCTACCTTGCCGTACCAGCCGCTTTTGCGAAGCTCGTCAGTAAAGATTGCGTCAGCCTCGCGCAGGATGTGCAGTCGCTCGTCGGTAACTTCTCCGAGAATTCTTATTGCCAGGCCGGGACCCGGGAACGGGTGTCTTTCTATCGCCGCTTTTGGCAGTCCAAGCGCGCCGCCGAGCGCCCTCACTTCGTCCTTGTAGTACTCTTTGAGCGGTTCTATTATTTGGAAATTCATTTTCTCCGGCAGCGTGAGGTTGTGGTGGCTCTTTATTTTTGCTGCCTGCTTGGCGGGCTGCGCGCTTTCAATCCGGTCCGGGTAAATCGTGCCTTGCGCAAAAAAGCGTATTTTTTCCTTTTGTTCAAGCCGAATCGCAATTTTCTCGAAAACTCTTATGAAAGTGTGGCCGATTATCTTGCGCTTTTCTTCCGGGTCAATTACCCCTTTAAGCCCTTGCAAAAAGTCTTCGCTTGCATCTTCCACGTGCAAGTTTTCGAAACCTTGCTGCCGGAGTGCTTGGCTTACTTGTGCTACTTCGTCTTTCCTAAGCATTCCAGTGTCAATAAAAACGCAGTGGAGCTGCTTGCCGATTGCCTTGTGCAGAAGCGCAGCGGCAACCATGGAGTCCACCCCGCCGCTAACCCCCACAATAACTTTTTCTCCGCCAACTTGATTCTTGAGCTCTTCGACTTTGCTTTCAATGTTCTTGTCAACTCTCCAAGTTGGTTCCACTCCACAAATTTTGAAGAGAAAGTTTGAGAGGAGCTTGTTACCGCATTGCGTGTGCTGTACTTCTGGGTGGAATTGTATTCCGTACAGCGTGCGTTTTTCGTCTGCCATTGCCGCGTTGGCGCACGTCAGCGTGCTGGCCGCGTTGTGGAAGCCTTCCGGCAAGCCAATCACTTCGTCGCCGTGCGAGAACCACACGCTTTGCTCAGTTTCTATTTCGGAAAAAAGCGTTTCTTTAGCTCCGCTTACCGTCAATTCCGCCCTTCCGAATTCTTTCTTGTGTCCTCCTTCAACTTTCCCACCTAGAGTGCTGGCCATTAACTGGTGGCCGTAGCAAATCCCAAGAACGGGCAAGCCAAGCGTAAAAAGCTTTTCGTCGCATTTTGGCGCGCCAGACTCGTAAACGCTTGAAGGCCCGCCTGAAAGAATTATTCCGCGCGGCTTTTTCGCGAGGATTTCCGCGGCGCTAGCGTCGTGCGGTAAAATCTCGCTGTAAACGCCTAGTTCTCTCACGCGGCGCGCTATGAGGTGCGCGTACTGCGAGCCGAAGTTTAGCACTACTACGGTCATGCAAACATTATGGGGCAAACAAATTTATGCCCGCGAGTTGGGCGGGGTATTATTGCTTTGCGGCTCGAGGGCGGTCTGCAAATGACGTCACCACGTGAAGCGCGAGTCTTTTCTTCTGCAAATCCAACTGGGATTCACGGTTTAATTTGGGCCAAAAGGTTCCGTTTTCGGGTGCAGCTTGCGGATGGTACGACACGCTATTGGCGCGCGAGTCGCTAAATATCAGGGTGCTTTTGGGTAGCGCGGTCCAAGGTTTAGTTTGTTTCAATCCTGCTGCTGAAACAACTATCACGTCGGGAGTTTCGCCGGTTGTTTGCAGTATTCCGGCATCCTTGCACGTTCGCAACTGCACTATTAGGCCGCTTTTTAGGGTAACTGTTTCGAAAGGGCGTTTTCTGAGCCTTGCGGCGCGCTCGTTCCATGCTTCCATAAATAACCCTTTTCTTTCACTTCTTTCTTCCGCGGTGCCCGAGCCGCTGAACAGCTTTTCTATTTCGGCTTCATCAGAACCGGCAAGAATCCTTTTGTCGTAGTATCTTACTTCGCCGCTTTCTCCCGTAATTGCCATGCGATTCGCAAAGTTTCTCGGGCTTTTTTTGGAGCCATTCCTGACGAATGCAGAGACTGCGAGATGCCAGCCGGGCGCTTGCTTGCTGATTATTTTTGAAGCCCTTCTTGCGAGGTTCGCAAGCTGGTTTGTAGTGAAGTGTTCTTGAAAAGGAGTTTCGGTAAAAACAATGATGCCCGAGTTTTCCGGGCCCCTCAAATGCCTAGTTTCGTCCAGAAGCGAGTGCAAGTAGGGAAGAAACTCTGAAGCTGTTTTGAAAGCAAACTGCGGCAAGACTATGTGGTCTGTTGAAGTCAAGAAAACGTTGCTTGAAGGGCATGATTGTATTCGGTGGTCGAAGATTATCCGGTCGCCAACCGGCTTTGCGGCGTGTTCGTGCATCATTTAATCAACGGTTGGCCGTTAGATTTCTGCTTCTTCGCCCGGCTTTGGCGCGTGGGCGTCGAAGCCTTTCTCGCGCAGTTCGCTTGCGAACAGCTCGCAGTTCTTTTCGTCCCCGTGGATGCACCAAACTTTTTGTGGCGACATTTTTTCGACGTACTGGTGGAGCTGTTTTCTGCCACTGTGGGCCGAAAAGTCGAACACTTTGACTGGAAGGTTGACTTTTATTCGTTTTCCCCGGTCTACCACTTCGCTTTTTTCCAAGAGCAGCCTTCCGTTCGTGTCTGCAGCCTGGTAGCCGGTGAGAAGCACTGCGCCGTTGCCTTGCTTGTTGAGCCGTTCAAGGTAAGTTAGTGCAGGGCCGCCGTCAAGCATTCCTGCAGTTGCAATGATTATCTTGCCGCTTCCAGAAGCGATTTTGTTTCTTTCCCCGCTGTCTTGCACGAAGCGTGCCTTGGCAAGCGACCTGCCGAGTGCCTGGGGGTCTCGGCAGTATGACGGAAAGTCGGGGAGCAGTTCGCTCGTCTTTATTCCCATGCCGTCCACGTACGTTTTTGCCTTGATTCCGGCGGCTTCTATTACCATTAGCATTTCCTGCGTTCTGCCTACTGCAAAGCAGGGTATCAGCACGTTGCCTTCTTCCAGCGTCTCGTTTACGGCTTCAATAAAACTTTCTTCGACTTGCTTTCTTGGCGGGTGGTCGCGGTCTGCGTAAGTGCTCTCTATTACCAGCAAGTCCGGGTTGTTCTCGGGCACGCTGGCTGCCGGGTGAAGCCGGGTTGGCGAGCTGTTTAAGTCGCCGGTATAAATCAAGGTCTTTCCGGCGTTGCGCAGCACTATTTGCGCGCTGCCCGTAATGTGGCCGGCATCGTGCAGCGTAAAGCTCGTCCCGTCGAACAGTTCTTCCTCTTCTTCGTATGGAATTGAGGCAAAGTGTTTTTCTGCAGAAATAATCTCTTTCTCCGAGATTGCCGGCGTTTCGCCGCGCATCTCGGCAACTTTAATCGCATCCGCCCATAACAGCGAGCACAAAGGCTGGGTTGGGCCGGTGGTATAGAGCGGCACGGGGTGGTGCTTGAAGTGGATTGGTGCAAGCCCGCTGTGGTCCAAGTGCGCGTGCGAGAGTATTATTGCCGAGATTTTTCCCAGTGGCTCGAGTGGAGCGCGTTCTCCCTTGAACGTAGTTGTCCCACAGTCGAGAAGCAAGCGTGCTTGTCCGGTTGAGACTTCAAGCTGGCTCCTGCCAACCTGCAACGCCGCGCCGTCAATTCTCGCTTTCAAACCATTGCCTCTTTTTTCGTAAGCTTGCGTGCTCGCCTTTGTTTTCTTGTCCGCACGCTTGTATTGGCTTTCTTTTTGATTATAGCCCTTTGTCTTATTCGCGCAACGTTTTTAACCGCTCGCGTATTGTTGTTGTTGATGCCCCTCCTTTCGTTTGCCGAGTCAAAGGCGCTTTTGGACAAGTATTGCCTGCCTTTAGTGCAAACAGTGGCAACGCGCAGCGAGAAAGAGCTTTTCGTCAAGTTTGCCGAAATGCCCAAGCCGGTTGTCCTAAAGGCAAGCGGTCCGGGCGTAATGCACAAGACCGAGAAAGGATTGGTTTTCCTTAACATTAGCTTTCGCGACCAGCTGGAAGATGCGATTGCGCACATCCGTTCTGCAGCCGGCTCGCCAGACTTCCAGTTTCTCATGCAGCAGCAGGCGAAAGGCGCCGAGCTGATTATTGGCGCGAAAGTCGACGCATCGTTCGGCCCGGTAGTCCTGTTTGGGACTGGCGGGATTTACGCCGAGCTTCTCGACGACGTGAGCGTGCGCGCCGCGCCCATCACCGACAAGGATGCCTCGGAAATGTTGTTGGAAACCAAGGCGTCAAAGTTTCTTTCCGGCTTCCGTTCGATGTCAATGAGCAAGGAAAAGATGGCGTTCCTCCTTGTGCAGGCAAGCCGGTTGATTGCCGAAAACCCGCGCGTGCGCGAAGTGGACTTCAACCCCGTTATTGCGAGCGCGGACAATGCGGTTATAGTTGACGCGAGAATTATTGTCGAGTGATTGTTTTGTTAAGAAAATTTTTTGGCAGATTGATTGGCAGCATGGTGGCGATGCCTGACGTGCGCGCGCGAAGAAGAGAAGCCCAAGAAAAGCACGGCTTGGTTTCGGCGCACGCTTCAGAGGCGGAAGGTTGGAAGGTGCAAAGGGCGCAGGTTCTCGCCGGGCTTAAGACTGCAGCTGGCCGCCTGAAAGAGCTAGGGGTACGGCCCGAGCATATTCCAGTGTTGGACTCGTTCGTCCAGCAGTTTGCGCTCCCTTCCGGAGTCCACGCAGTTGATTTGGGAAAGCTTAAGGCAGGGCTGGAAGTTCTTTCGGCCGAACGGCTAAACACAAACGCTCCCGAAATCCTGGCGGCAAGCCACAATTATTCAGTGTTTCTTCAAAAGGCAAAGGATTACACGCGGTATTGGCGAGCGGCAAGAGAACGGCACGAGAAGGCTTTGGCCGCGTTGAAAGTTCCGTCAAGCGTGCGCAGAAAGAGGGAAGTGGAGCAAGATGGCTAAACAAAGAAAACAGTTGGACGCGGTAAAGGCGCTAAACGCGGTGTTCAACCCGCGCAGCGTTGCGGTGATTGGTGCGAGTGCCGACCCGAAAAGCGTGGGGTTCGGCGTGCTCAAGAGCCTTGCCGAAGGATGCGTGTTTGACAGTCCTTACTGCAAGCCTTTTTTGGGCAAGGTTTACGCGGTTAACCCCAACCACGCCGAGATTTTGGGGATAAAGTGCGTTGCAAGCGTCAAGCAGGTCGAAAGCCCCATAGACGTCGCAGTGTTGTGCATTCCGGCGAGAATTGTCTTGCAAGTTGCGCGCGAGTGCGGCGAGAAGGGAGTAAAAGCGCTCATAGTAATTACCGCTGGCTTTTCGGAAATAGGAGGGGAGGGCGCAAAACTGCAGCAGGCGCTTCTCGACTTGTGCGGCGAGTTTGGCATGCGTATGATTGGCCCTAACTGTCTTGGCGTAGTGCGCACGAGCCACAATTTGAATGCTTCGTTCGCGCTTAGCGTTCCTCCGGCCGGAGGCGTCGCGTTCATTTCGCAGAGCGGCGCGCTTGCCGACAGCGCAATAGACTGGGGAATTCAAGAGCGGTACGCATTTAGTTTTCTTGCTAGCATTGGAAACAGCGCCGACTTGGACGCAGCCGACTTTGTCGAGTGGGCAGGCAACGACGATGAGACGAAAGTCATTACGCTTTACTTAGAGGGGCTAGCGCGCGGCCGCAAGTTCATGGAAGTCGCACGCCGGGTTTCCAAGAAAAAACCGATTTTAGTGATAAAGGCCGGCAAGTCGAATGCAGGCACTGCGGCGGCCGGCAGCCACACTGGCTCTCTTGCCGGAGACTTCAAGGTCTTTCGCGGCGCGATGAAGCAGTGTGGCGTGTTTCTCGTCGAGAGCATCGAGGAGTTGTTCGACTTGGCAAAGACTCTTGCCGAACAGCCGCGCGCCAAGGCGAATTCGATTGGTATTGTAACCAATTCGGGCGGTCCTGCAGTACTGGCTGCCGACTATTGCGACGAGTTTGGAGTTAATCTGGCAAAACTCGACGAAAAGACGATTGCCTTGCTTGATGCTTCAGGCGTGATGCACCCTGCTTACTCCCGCAAGAATCCTTTGGACTTGGTGGGCGACGCGCTGCCCCCCAGATACCGCGCGGGCATTTTTACTCTTTTGGAGCAGGAATACATTTCAGGCCTCATAGTGATTCAAGTTGTAACAACTATGACTGACTCGAAGGCCAACGCGCAGATAATCTTGGAGGCGCGCAAGAAGTTTCCCGACAAGCCAATCCTTGCGGTTTTCATGGGCGGCAAGTTTAGTGCTGAAGGAGTAAAGCTCTTGCTCAAGCACGGCGTGCCAGAGTTCAACGACCCGCGAAAGGCAGTGCAATCAATGGCAGCTTTGTGCGGCGTTCTTTAGTTTGTATGTTCGCTCCCGGCTTTGTTGCTGCCGCGCTTTGCGGTTTCTTGCAGGCGGCTGCGGGCTCCGGCGGCTAGTCTCTTTCCAGGTTTTCTAAGAAGGATTTGAATGACTCTGCGAGCTTGAGGGTCTTGCAGTTCTCGTGGTTCCAAAAGAATATGCTTCCTTTTTCTTTCCCTTCGATTCTTATACCGAGAATGTTGCCGCCAGGGTCGTCGCCTATTGCCAGTAGGTCTGCGGGCAAGACTTGCTTGAGTTGTTCGTAAGTGTTGTCGAGGCGGTTGTATTGAGGGCCTTCGTGAATGCCAAAAAGCTGGTTGACCACTGTGAATGGCTCTTTTTCGCCTTCCAGTACTATTGCTATTCTCGTGGGGCTTCCCCCGTTGTGTTCGAGCAAGTATTCTCGGTATTCTTCGGGGAGTGGGGTGCCCAGTTTTTTCTCGAATTTCTCTAGTTTTTCTTGTCGTAGCCTTCCGAATTCATTCGAGCTTTGTATTCTGTTTTTCACGGTATCCCTCGTTTTTTCTTACTTCATCCACGGCCGCTTGTAAGCCGCAACAAGCACGGCTTTTTCAAGCACATGCCCTTCCATTGCTTTGAGCAGCTCTTTTTTAGTGGGTGTTTGCGCAAACTCGAGCTTTTTGTCAAGAGCGTAGAGCGTGAAGAAGTAGCGGTGCTCGCGGTCCGGCGGGCAAGGCCCGTGCCAGTTTGTTTGTTTTGCGGAGTTCACTCCGTGCGGCCACTGTGGCTCTACGCCTTCATCTATCCCTTTTGTCTTGGGCGGAATGTTGTAAAGCAGCCAGTGGTCCCAAGTGCCTGCAGGCGCGTCGGGGTCGTCGACAATCAAAACAAGCGAAATTGTTTGTTGCGGGGCAGAATCGAATTGGAGTGGTGGAATTTCATTTCTTCCATCGCAAGTGTATTCCCGAGGTACGGTTCCGTTCTCAAGTTGCGTTGATAAAATTCTCATTTTTTCTTCAACAGTCTTTGGAGGGCGGTCGGTTTTTACTCTTTTCGGCTTTTTAGGCGTTTTGGTTGCGGCAGGGTGGGTGTCACAACGCGTTTTTTCCGGCTAACCATTATATACTTTCAAGTTTTACGCGTGTTGAGCAAAATGATTTACTCTACTGAAGTGTGGGAAGACTTTGAAAAGAAGATTCAGGAAATTGGCGTGCACGAGGATTTGCGCTCGCTCACTTCGCTTGACTTCAACTTTTTTGAGCGGTACATGAACTATACTGTAGTTAATGTGCGCGAGTTTTCTTCCAACCCGAACAACCTTATGGTGCTTACGGAGAAGGACAGCTATCTTTTCTCCAACCAGAAGATTAGCGAGGACAGCTTCAAGCTTTTCAAGTACACTTTAAAGAAGGATTTTGGCGAGAGCACGGTTCTTGCCCTTATAGTTTTGAAGAAAGTTCTTGCCAGCCATAGCGCCGAGTTCGAGAAGTTAAATACTGAGATTGACCGCCAGGAAGAAGTCTTAGACCCGGTTGCAGTTGAGCGCCTTGGAAGACACTTGCGAAAGATTCACGACGCTGCCGACGACTTTCTTGACGTACTGATAAAGCTGGAAGACCGCGAGGTGCGCGAAGTCAACACGTCTTACGTTTCTTACGACTACGACGTGCTTTTAGGAAAGACGCGCCACTTGATTGACCGCATAAAGAGCCACCTTGACCAGATAACGTGGCTGCGCAACGAGATAGAGCTCAAGTACTCGCGCGAACTCAACAAGAGAATCGAGAACCTCAACGTAATACTCAAGAAGCTCACCGCGCTCACGATAATCCTCATGCTGCCTCAAGTCTTGGCGGGGCACTTTGGCATGAACTTCAAGTACATGCCGTTTCTGGACTGGCAGTACGGCGAGCTCGCAACCGCAATAGTTTCCTTCGGGGCAATGGGCCTAGCTGCAATCTACTTCTACCGGAAAGGATGGCTGTAAGAAAAAGTTTTCAGTTCTTGCGTTTGCATTTCAGTTTGCCATTTTATTTTTCCGGGTTAGGCCGTCTTCTGCCCTGCCAAGAGCCTTTCGATTGCCAGGTCTACTTCTTCTTGCGAGAGCAGTTCGAATAGCTCTTCAGTGGTGATTCCAAGCGTCTTGTCGGCGCCGTTTTCCGCAACCAGCTTCTTGAGGATTGCCAAACCCATTTCCTTTGCCCCGGTTTTTTCTTCGCGAATCTTGCGCAGCAACTCTATTTTCTCCTTTATTTCGAGGGTGCCAAGCTGTTTCTCCACGCTCAGCAAGAGCCTTCCGGCGTATTCCTTCTCCAGCTTAGTCGCATCAACGCTTGACGCCGGCAGGCCTTTGGCGAGGGTTCCTTTCAGCTTTAGTTTCACCAATGGGGCTTCATCCGGATTTTCTGCCGCAGTTGTGTCTAGAAATTCTCTCGAGGCCGCCTCGACTTCCGACGGCTTCGCGCCGGAAAACTCTAGTTCCTTGAAAGAAAAAGGCCGCGTCTGTATTTCCATGAACTCGGCCGCGCGCTTGTCAGTGTCGTAAACGTAGTACCCTTTAGGGTTGGCTTCGTTTTTCTTCATCTGCGTGACTACCGTGCTTCCCGGTATTATGAGCGTTTTGCCTGCTTCCTTGAGTTCCTGCCTCCAGTGGATGTGGCCGTTGACGTACAAGTCGAAGCCTTTCGGCAGGTCTGCCATGCACAATGCGTTTTCGTCCTGTGGGATAAGCTCGCGCACGCTTTGGTGGAAAACAAAAATGTTGAAGAATCCTTCGACGGGATGGGGGGAAAGCAGGCCTATTGCCTGGGCGGCCATCTCTTCCGGCACGCCGCCCATCCCCTGCACGCAAACTCTTTCGCGCTTGCCGCTCGAAATTTTTTCAACTAGAATCTTGCGGGCGTGCACATTCACCATCAGCCCGGCGTCGTTGAGTATCTGGATTATGTTAGACAGCCCTTTTGCCCTGCGTTCGTGAGTCCCGTAAATGCCTAAAAGGGGCGAGGCTTGCAGTTCTTTTTCCGAGTTGCCGACTGCCTCCTTGAGAATTATCTTGGAGGACTTAAGCTTCTCCGAAAACTCTTTGTAGAGCTTGACCGAGTCGTGAATAGTCTCTTGTTTTGGCACGCGCGAGTCGAACAAGTCGCCAGCGAGCAGCACGAAGTCGGTCGATTCGCACGCCGAGCGCAGGCAGCGGCGTGCCTGCTCGAACGCGTCTTCATTGAAACCCAAATGAAAGTCTGAAGCAATCGCAATTTTCATTTTAAGCCCTCTTCTTTACGTTTCTCGGTTTCTTCGCTTATTATTGATTCCATTTCTTCCGGCCGCCGGCCAATCTTTGAGAAAATCTTTTTTTCAAGACCTTCCAACCGTGGCCTAGTCGAGTTGATTCGTTCAACGGCTCCTTCGAGGTGTGCGTACCTTCTTCCAAGCGCCTTGAAGCGCTCCCGCAAACTCACGATTTTGTTCCACTCTACTCTCTTGTCAGCGTAAAGCACGAGTTTTTCCTCCCAAGTCTTGGGCTTTGCCTCTTCCGGCTCTGCAACGTGCGTCTCGGCAATTCTTGCCTCGCGCGGCAGCCCTTCCTTCCTTAAGATTTCCGCGCCAGCCTTGGCGTGGCCGAGCATGGGCTTCCATTCTCCTTTCTTGCCTTTCTCTAGTTTTGCAATGTCGTGCAAAAGCCCGCCCGACCTTGCCAGCCTCGCGTCAACTTTCACGCCTTTTTTCTCAAGCTTTCTTGCAAGTGCAAAAGCAATTGCGGCAACAACTTTAGAGTGCGCAACCACCGGCGGCTGTGCGTCGTATTTCTCAAGCAGTGCAAGGCACTGGCTTTCGCTGGGAGGCGTTTCTTCCTTGAGCTTTTCCGGTTTTCTCTTGCCGCTTGGCTTTGGCATGCTTTTCTTTGGGCATAATGTAATAAACTGTTTTTGGCGTGCATGCCTAGCGCACAATAAACAGGCTTACGCCCGCCTTTTCAAGCGAAGTCTTCAAGTCTTCGCAGTAGGTTGGTTGCGTTCTTTCCAATTCGAATACTGGGAAAAACTTTGCGTCGTGGTAAATTCGCACGCCGTTTTTCCCATCGTTCATTATTACTGTTTGGTTGCGCGTGTTTCTTTTTGCGAACCCTGCCTCTTGTTCGTGCGTCGAGATGAACTCGTTTGCTGGTACCACCGTAATTCGGTTCGGGTCTAGCTTGTGCCGGCTAAGGTCCCCGCACGCACGTGCCTGTATAATCATGCCTCCAAGATTTCTTTCTGGAAAGTATCTGCCCCCTTCTCGCTGGAGTTCGTCTCGTTTGTAGAGCTGTTCGGCGCGCATTCTTTTGTTTGTCGCTTGCTCGTCGCGGCGTTCCCATAATTTGTAAGCCCGCGCGTCGTAAAGTCCAACTAAGCCGGGCTTTTCAAAAAGCCTTGGATTGTTTAAGGGCACTAATGTGTCCTGATCTGCCAAAGTAAATGCCGTTCTGGCCGCGCTTGTAACTCTGTCGCTCGTTGCTACAACGAGGTGATAAAAAGGCGTTTTAACGGATGATTTACGTTGGTGTTGTTGTATGCTTGCAACAACTGCCGTATTTGGATGTTGTGCTAGTTGTTCACGCATTAGCTGGTTGTGTGCTTCAACCGCCCTTGGTTCTTGCGTTTGAGTAATCGGGTTTTCAGGAAACAAAATTACGGTGGGCCCTTCCCTAGTTGGAAGGTTTCTTAAGATTTTAGGCCTGCTTCCAATCGGGATTGCGGTTGCCGACAGTATTTCGTCGATTTTCCCGCGCATTTCCTTAAGGGAATGGTGCTCCCCGCAAACGCAAATCACGTTTATGGCCGCGCTGGCGTGGCGCATTTGCCTTAAGAGTTCTAGCGGCATGTTGGCTACCTGTTTTGAAGTAGTTTACCGGGTGGTGTTTTAAACGGTTTTGTATAACACTATTTGGGCAGGGTGTTGTCCTTCTCCCCGGAGTTTGTTTCATGGCTGGTTCTGAATGGTTGTTGTACGCCGTTGCGGCAATGGTGTTATTTTCCCTTGGCAACATTGTGCTTAAAGTTGCGGTTGACAACGTCGACTTTTCGAAAGTGCGCTTTGACCTCACAGCGCCCCTCATTCTCGTGCTAGTTGCGGCGGCGGTAGTTCTTTACGCGGCTTTCGGCCAGATTGGCCTAAGCGGAGAGCTGCTAAAATACGCCGCAGTTTTCGCGGTGGTTGCACTGCTTGGCTTTCTCGCATTGGTCCAGTCGTTAAAGTCCGGCCGCGTGTCAGTAGTCAACGCGGTTCTCGCGCTCAGCGTAGTGTGCGTAACCGGCCTGTCGGCAGTCTTTCTCGGCGAGAAAGTGTCCCTAAAAGAAATCGCGGCAATGGTCTTGGCAGTTGCAAGCATCTTGCTGATGGCTGCTTGAATTGTTTTATTTCTTTTCAGCCAAGATCGCTTCAATAACTTGCTTGAGCTTTCCAGCATCGGTTTCGAGGTGTCTTGGGGTGGTGCGTGCAGTTCGCACGTAAATCGGCCCCACTTGGTGCGGTATTCCTACTACTTTGTTGTGGGGGGCAATGGCCCTAAAAGGGTGAGGATAACAACGCAGGCCGAGTTCTGCCTGTTTGTTTTCAGATTTCTTAGTAGGGTAGTTAAATTCCAGCAGAATCCGTGACTCGTATTTTGGGTTTTCTTCCAGTATCATGCCTTTTCCTTCCAGTGGAATGAGGGGAGGCAGGTGTCGTCCGGCGGCGTCTATCTTTGGCGGGTTGCGGTGAGCTCGAGGATTACTGTGAACGCTGACTATTGTAGCGCCAGGCCATTTGTTGTTTATTACCCCGGCAAGGTCGGCATCTTCAGGAGGTGAATAGTGGCTTGCGATTAGCTCTAGGTACGCTTGGTCGAGGTGCGGATAACTGCGCCTTAGTGTGGGGTGCAACTTCTCCCCGTTTTTATCTCTTGCCAAGAATTCGCTTATCACTTTTGCAAGTTCGCGCAAATGGCTTTTCTTGATGCCTATTGCATCGGAAAAGGTCCGCCTTTTGTGCGTGTTTCTCATTTCTTGTGAGAACCGGGTTAGCCTTTTGCCAACTCTTTCAAAGAATGCTTCGGCCGTCTCTTCACGGTGCAAAGCTATGAAAACTACGTTATTCCCCGGGAAGTGCGTATGTAGCGGCATTCCGTCAACTTGTTGGAACAAGAGCCTTCGCGTTGGTTCTGACGGCTCGTGCCTGCCTCCTATTACCACAACTTTTGGCCTTAGCCGAGATGTTTCTACGATTTGTTTGATTGCGCCAAACCGCTTGTTTTGAATAAGCATATAACTCGCTTTTTCTTCAGAACTCGCGCCTTGGCTTGCGCCCTTCCTTTTGGCGCCTTTTGGCCTGTTGTAGCTTGTTGAGCGCCAGCGCATCTACCAAGGTTTTCGCTTGCCCGTCAAGCACGAAGCCGGCAATTGTTCCGACAACTCTCTCTGCGGGACGTCGTGATTCTTGCCTCATTAACGCTCTTGCCTGTTCGTAAAGCTCGCGGTATTGCGCAGGAGTGCGCGCGTAACCTGTCGTCTTGAGAATCTGGGGAGCCACGCCCGTTTCTACATTCTGGCGATACTCGTCGGCAATCCTGTCGAGCACTGCGTGCGCGTACGCAGGTTGAGTTATGAGCTCTGCCCGCAGGCCGTTTTGGTGCATTTGCCTAATCATTCCGTTGTAAAACCCTGCGAATACTTTGTCAGTGTAGAGTTTCTGGTTGTGAGGGTGTCCGGTGGCATTGTTTATAACTGCAGAATTTAGTTGTTTGAAGGTATTGCTCGACCTGCCCCTGCGCGCCCCCCGGTTTTCAAGCAGCCGGTCTACTTCGTGGCTAAAGTCGGCTTTGTGCGCTTGAAACACTGCGCGCTCTTCACTCCAAGTAATCGGCTTGTCTTGTTCGCCGTGCTGTTTTATGTGTGCGTCCAAGTCTTGTTCGAGCGCTTGCCGCACTTGCGGCCGCCTTTGCAGTATTTCTGCGATTGTCGCTTGTTGCAGCGTTTGTTCTAGCCGCGCGTCGCGTGCCTTCTGGCGTTGTTTCTCCAATTCGATTAGTTTCATTTCGAGAGGTTTTGCTTTTTGCTTGAATATAACTATTCGCGTGGCTGACGCTCGAACGGTGATTAAGGGCTTTGCAGCCCGCTTAAGAAAAAAAGAGTTTTGCTTAGTGTTTTCTTTGCTTGACTATCTTGACTTTGCCGGGAGTGAGGAGAATCTTGTCCTCGTCTATCCTTGCAAGGTCGCCGCCGAGCTTGGTGACGATTCCCTTGAGGATGACTACTGCCGACTTGAGTTTTTGCGGGTTTTTCGCGTACGCCGCAATGTTGAGCAAAACAATGTTTTTCGCGGCGAGCTCTTCCTCGACTAGCTTGATGTCGCTGTCGGCGTGAAGTGCAATTGGCTTGACGTAGAAGTCTGCCTCGACGTGCATCACGTCGACTTGTTCGGCTTCAGCAGCGCTCATGAACTCGTCAATGTCCATGGCCTTGCTTGTGCCAAGCGACTTGGAAAGACTCTGGAAAATTCCCATCTAAACCACCCATCCCTAAACAGAGAAACAAGAACTGTATTTCCAACTTATTTCCTAGCTTTCAACTTAAAAAGGCTTTGTTTGCCCACAGCTTTGCAATCATCTTGAGGTATCTTGGCGCTTTTGCCGTTCTGCCATCTTGAGGTAGTTGTCTCCCGCTTTTCTAAAGTTTTCGCCCAAGAGCGTGGGAAGAGCGGTTGGCGGGTTTGCAAACGCGTCGGCCAAAGGGTCTCGCTCGAGGGAGTCGCTTCCCTGCGGATCTCCAGTGAGTATAGCGCGATAACTATGAACGGTTGCAATAGCTTGGCTTAACTTTGCCAGGCTGTCTTTAAGTTTCTGGTGGATTGGGTCTGCTTGCGGCAAGTCTGCAAGCTTGAAGGCAGCGCTAGCGCGTTTGAGATATTCCTTGTTTGACGGTTTGTAGCCTTTCCTGCCGATAACCACTCCGACGAGAGCTGCGTGCGGTGGTTTGAGCGTTATTTCTCTAGTTATTTCGTCCAATAGGTGCTCGCGGATAAAGTGTTGAGCAACGTCGTAGTGGAATCCATTGTTTTTCATTGGTTGGTATTCGGGCGGCTGCCGAATATTGTCTATGATTCTTGCCATTGTTGGCGCATCAAGAGCGTGGCCTTGCAGATTCAGTTTTTTGCGCAGCCTGGCGTGCTCTGCTTTAGCTAGTTGTTCGTGGTTTGCAAGGGCGTTCATTTTGTTCTCACGTTTGTTTGCAGCCTATTGCGAGCGTCGTGCTTTACGCTTTTGTGCTTTACTTTCATGCCGCTTCGTGCCAGTATTCGGCAATTTTGGCAAAACTCTTTTTGCGGTTGAACGGCGTAAGCGTGCAAACGCTGTTTGAAATCATGTCCGAGTTTTGAGTGCCCTCTAGGTTTGCTTTGCGTTCGGTTTTTTGCAGCGTTTGTATTTCCCTTGCTAGTGCGGCGTAAATCTGTTCGTGTTGTGGCTGTTGGGCGAGTTCTTCCGCCGCTCTTGCCTTTTGTGCGCATTGTTCAGGATATGAATCGGTTATGCCGTATGTTTCGCCGAGCAGCCTTCGCAGCCTGTCTTGATTTTCTTGCGATAGGTTCGCACGTCGCGCGAGCTTTGCGACAAGGTGTTCTCTGACGAAAAGATGGCCGATTTCGTAGTAATGATAGAACCCGTTTCCTTCAGTTGAAACTTGCGCCGGCTGGTGGTATGCTTTAACTATCCGTTCAATTTTCCTAGCGTTAAGCACGGGGCGCATAAAGCCGGGCTGTTTTGTCATCTCGGCGTGCTGTTTTTTGGCGTGCTCGGCCACTTGTCGCACGGTTAGGGTTTCGGTCATGCTTTTCCTTTATAGGCTGGAAAATAAAAGATAGTTGGCAAGGTTGCAATGCTTTCGGTCTTTGGAACGCCTTGCAGAATATATAAATTGGTTGTGCGCTTAATGGTTTTCGGTGTTTGGTGGGGGGTTTGACGGGTGCCGAGTTTTGACGAGATTTTAGCAGGCAGGGGCATTTTTGCGGACAAGGGCGTTCTCAGCCCGCACTACGTGCCGGAGTCATTGCCTTTCCGTGACGAGGAAATCCGCAAGATTATGTTCGGCATCGCGCCGGTCTTGCAGAATTCAAAGGCAAAAAACATTTTGCTTTACGGAGTTACGGGGTGTGGCAAGACGTGCAGCGTGCGCCAAGTGCTCCAAAAACTCGCGGAGAAGGCTTCCCCGCAAGTCAAGTCGACTTACCTTAACTGCAGGGTTTACAACACGCGGTACAAAGTGCTGCAAAAAGTTGTGACTGAATTCAAGCCCCACTTTTCCAAGACCGGCCATTCGTTCACCGTGCTTTTCGAAGAGTTAGTGCGCTGGCTGGAGGAAGACAAGAAAGAGCCTGGTTTCAAGGGCAGGCATTTGATAGTCGTGCTTGACGAGATTGACGCGGTGGAAGACTTGGACAACTTGGTCTACACGCTGGTGCGCACGAACGACGAGATTTCTCTTGGAAGCGTTTCAATAATCGGGATTAGCAATAAGGTTGACTTCAAGCGCAAGGTAGACCCCCGCATCAAGACGAGCTTGTGCGAAGAGGAAATAGTCTTCCAGCCTTACAACGCCACGCAGCTTGCCGGAATACTGCGCCAGCGCGTTGCTCACGCTTTCGAGCACGGAGTAATTGAAGATTCCGCAATAAACCTTGCAGCTGCAATTGCCGCTGCCGAGAACGGCGATGCGCGCTACGCTCTTTTGTTGTTGCTGCGCGCGGGCGAGCTTGCCGAAGCCAGTTCGCTCAAGAAGGTTTCTGACGCGCAAGTCGAGCAGGCGCGCAAGCTTGCCGACGAGGACAAGGCGTTTGAATTGATTTCTTCTCTCCCCGAACACCAGCAGCTTCTTCTTTACGCTCTCGCGGGGCTCGTGCAGGACGTTACTTACAAGAGGCTTGTCGAGGACGGCGGGGAAAAGCTTTACTTTAGCGGCGAAGTTTACGAGCGGTACGCGCGTTTAACAAAGCGCACTGGGCGCGAGCCGCGCTCGGCCCGCTGGTACCGTGAGTACATCAACGAGCTTGAAATGCTCGGCCTGATTACTACTTTGCAGAGCGGCAAGGGCGTGCGCGGCCACACTACGCTAATAAAGCTGGCTTTCGAGCCTGACAAAGTGAAAAAAGCAATAGAAAAGACGCTTTTGAAGGAGGACTTATCTTGAAAATATTGGAGACTGCAACGCAAAAGTTCCTAGCTTTATTTTCGGCCATTTTCATCACTGTTGCCGGCGGTGCAGCCGTGTTTCACACGCTTGAAGGCTGGAGCTGGCTTGACTGCTTCTACTTTGCAGTCACCACCATAACCACGGTGGGGTATGGAGACTTGCATCCCACAAAGCCGCTAACCAAGATTTTCATAATGTTCTACATTTTCATAGGCGTTGCGATTGCCTACTACACGCTCAACGCGCTTGGCCAGTACTGGATGGAGCGCAGGCAGGGCTTGTTCGCTCGTGGTTACAACAATGTGCGTGATGCAGTGAACACTGGCCGCGAGCACGGAAGGCGCTTAAGGCACCACGTAAGGAAAGCAACCGGGCGGTAACTTGTCAATAGTGTTTAAGGCGCGCGTACAATCCGGGCTTGGGCGTGCTGCGCGCTTTGTGTCAATGCCTGCATACTTGGCGCATTACTCTGCGCTTTTGGGCGCAACTCCTTTTGCAGGAACGCTCAACGCAAAAGTGCGCGGTGCTGCGGACGAAATGTTGCTTGAGATAATCCGAGAGGCCGCGCCAGTATTCACGCCGTCCAAGGCGATTGTAGGCGAGCGCGGAAAGAAACTCCTCAAAGTTGGCAGCGCAAATGCAAAAGTGTCCTCGCGTTCAGGCTCGTGCAAATGCTTGCTCGTCTTTCCGCATGGTACTGAGCACCCTGCGCAAGTAGTCGAGATTATCGCTGCGCACAACTTGCGCGAAAAGTTTTCACTCAAGGACGGCGACGAGATAACTTTGGAAGTGGTGGTCTAAGTGGCAATTCGAAAGAAGAAGAGTTTTGGCAAAACTATTGGCGTTGCGGACACCATGTTCGCGCGCGGCGACATGGGCGGGCTTGCGGTAAAGACTTTGCAGGACGCTGCCCGCAAGCGCGGTCTGCCAGTTAAAGTCGTGCGCTATACGGTGCCTGGCTTCAAGGACTTGCCCGTTGCCTGCGTAAAACTCTTCAAAGAGTCAAAGTGCGATTTGGTAGTGGCGCTTGGAATGGCGGGAGGCGCGCCCATTGACGAGCAGTGCGCTTTCGTTGCGGACTTGGGGTTGCAAGACGTGCAGCTAAAGTTTGAAAAGCACGTGATTGGCGTAATGGTTTACGCAAAAGAAGCCAAGAACGATTCCCAACTTGCACAAATAATGCGTGACCGTACGGTCAAGCACTGTCAAAATGCCTTGGACTTGCTTTCTGACCCATTTTCGCTTACTGCTAGGGCGGGAACCGGCCAGCGGCAAGGCGGCCCTCACGCAGGCGGGTTTAAGATTTAGGCCGCGCTTGTTTCTCCGTATTCTCCGGCTTATTGTATTCCCAACCTTTTTATAATCCGTTTTCGTAACGGTTTTGGTGGAAAGCTTTTGAAGCGTATTGGCATTGTTTGCTCGAGGTTTAACGACGACATTACTGAACGCATGCTTGAAGTTGCCTTGCGGCACGCTGTAGACCGCCAGGCGCTCGTTCTCAAAGTGCTGCACGTTCCCGGTGCTTTCGAAGTTCCGTTTGCAGTGCAAAAGCTGTTAGAGGAGCCCAACATTGACGGCGTTGCGACTCTAGGAACTATTGTTCAAGGCGAGACTGGCCATGATATGGTAATAGCCCAGTCTGTAGCCGTAACCCTGCTTAGGCTTTCCTTGCGCTACCGCAAGCCCGTTTCTCTCGGAATTTCAGGGCCCCGCATGACTTACGCGCAGGCCAAGGCGCGCGTAGTTCCAGTCGCGATTCGCAGCGTTGACTCGGTCTTGCAGATGATTGACGTCAACTTGTGGCACTCGCAGCCTGAAGGCAAGCCGGCCAAGGCAAAAAGCAATGCAGTCAAGGCGCCCAAGAAGCCAGCTGCCAAGAGCAAGCCTTTAGTCAAGCCCGCGAAAAAGCGCATGCCGATAAGGTATTAGCCGCCAACGCTCGCGCTGTGTGTTTTAAAAAAAGGCTAGCGGACGCCCGGCTGCACTAACCTGGTGCCTGCATTGTTGCGGTTTTTTTATGTTTTCGGTTGTAAGGCAGGTTATGCAACGCCTTCTTGATGAGCGCACGGCAGTGTTGGCTTGGCACGATGCGATGCGCGGCCTTTGTCACTTTGGCGACATTGGCGAATACGCGATGTTGCGTGGCGCTAGAACCGTCAAGAGTGGAGGGCGCAAACCTCGCGGGCTTTCGGCTTTCAGTAAAGGTTTCGATGGCCTGTTTGATAAAATGACCGAACTTGACGCTCGGAGGCGGGGCGTAGGCCTTTTGGCTAAAGAACACGCCCGCGCTGCCCGTGGTTACAAAACCGTTCTAGCGCGCGCGGTGGCTCTCGTAGAAAAGCACGCGGTTTTGTTCAAGGACGAAGAGCGGGCCGGGTTTAGGCTTGCGGCTAATGGCTCTTTGCACGCCTTAAACCAATTGGCTGGAGAAATGAAAGAGCAGTATTTGCAGGTAGTGCGGCTAGACCCGTTGGCTTTTGTCGAGGACGCGGTTGGGTCAAAGAGAACGTACAAGGATGCTGGCGGCCGCAGAGTTAGCGTTCTGGTTTGCCGTGGAGCCAAGCGCCTTGCTTTCGGCGACGGTGAGACTTTGAGGGGCGTTGTTGACAACCTGCTTTCAGACGCTTCCGTGCATCCGCAGGCAATAGGCCGGTTTAATCTTCATGTTTCTGCACGAAAGGCTGGCGACAACGTGGTAGTGCGGTTCGTTAGTCTAGGCGCCAAGCCATTAAATAGCGGGATTATCGCCAAGCTTGGCGTCGAGTCTTTCTCCACGCGCCGGGGTGTAGCGTTGGAGGGCCACGGTTTGGGCAAGATTAGGGCGAGGCAAGAGTTAGAGCGGATGGGCGGCGGCCTTTCTTTCTACAATTATCGCGGGCGCTTGGGAAGTGGGCCTGCAATGGCAATAAGGTTGCCAGCAGCAGTCTGAGCGTTTAAGAAGAACGCCTAGTTTTCGGTTGTTACTGTTTTTGCCGCGCGTGCTTACTGTATAATGTCGCTCGGGATTGGCGGGATGTCGTTGAGTAAATCGCCGGTCTGGTCCAAGTCTTGTTGGGCTTGGTCCGCGCTTACCTGTTCTGGCGGGAGCGGGGGCAAGTCGGCGTTTACTGTTGCGCTTGCAACTGGCGTTGCGGTTGGCGCGATTGTCGCGCTAGCTGCGGGCGTTGCAGTGGCTTCCGGCTTGGCACTGCCTCCAAGGCATCCGAATAGGAGAGTTGCACCTAGTAGAATTCCGATTATTGCTTTTATGTTCATTCAAATCACCTGTTTGGCTTTGAGTGGAACTTTAAACCCATAAACCTTACCCTCTTTTTATTACGGTGGGTTTACTCGTACCTGAGTACTTGGGCGGGCTTCATTTTGGCGGCTTGAATTGCGGGGAGGGTTCCTGATAATGCGCCTACTACCATTGAGAATACCATTGCGCCGACGGTGAGGTAGGGTGGGAAGGATGCCGAGAACGTGTCAGTGTTTAGCGCTTGGCGCGCGGCGATTTCAACTATTTTTCCTAGCGAGAAGCCAATGGCTACTCCCAGCGCGCCGCCTACAAACCCGAGTATTGCAGATTCTGTGAGAAAGATTGACAGAATGTCGGCGTTGCGTGCGCCTATTGCCTTCATTATTCCGATTTCCTTGTTTCTTTCAAGCACTGCGGTGTACATCGTGTTCATTATTCCTATTCCGCCCACTAAAAGTGATATTGCGGCCAGCCCGACGACTATTGCTTGAATTACGCTGAAAATCGTGTTGAACGTCGCAAGCAATTGTTCGGCGGTTGAGACCAGGAAGGTTTCCGCGCCTTTCTCTTCGCCCCTCTTCTTGCGAAGCTTTTCAGTTATGTCTTTAGCAACAGTTGCGGGAACCAGGCCGGGCTTGGTTTGCGCTAATATCATTGAGACTGATTCGGGGTCGTTAAAGTCCTTGCGCAGGGTTTCGAGCGGCATGTATATTGACGAGTCGTCGCCGCGGTCTCCAGTTGGCTCGAAAATTCCGATCACTTCGTACTTCTTCGTGTTTATTTCGAGCGACTCGCCGACTCTTACTTTGTGCTTGAAAAGCCCGTCTGCAACGTAGCTGCCAATTACTATTTTCTTGCCGTCGTTGGGGCGCAGCTTTCGTCCGGCTGCCATTGCGTACCCGCCCATGTCTTCAAATAGTTTGCGCGTATCGTCAAGAGGGTATCCTAGAATGGTCGAGCGTTTGTTCTCTTCGCCCGCCTTTACTCCGGTCGATGTCATGATTATGCCCGCGGCTATCATTACTCCGCGCGTTTTAGAGATGGTTTGCAAGTCGGTTTTGGTGAGCCCTTTTGTATTAATTCCTGGCGGTCCGAAAGTTCCTGCCGGCATTATCGTTATCTTGTCCTTGCCCAAGCGTTCGAACTGCTGGGCAACCGTGCCTTGCAGCCCTCCCGCAGTTGCGACCAGCGCGACGATTGCCGCTATTCCGATGAATATCCCTATTACTGTGAGCAGGCTGCGCGTCCTGCGGTGGGAAATGTTTGCAAATGCCAATGCGGCGTAGTCGGCAATCATTTTGGTGGTTTATCCTTTTCCTGCTTTTCAGGCCTTTTTCTTGCGCAGCACTCTAGTGTAGAGCAAGTACGCCGCAACCAGGAGCACTATGGCGATTATTATCAGGTTCATCCCGCCAGTTGCCTGTTCGAGTTGGAGCGAAGCGATCTCTTCCATCGAGTAAACTCTCACCTTGAGGTTTTCGGTGCCTGAATTGCGGCGGTTGAGCGCATCTAGGAATTCGTACGAGACTGGTATAGTCAGTTCCTTGCCGGTAGTGTTGATGAACATCTGCACTTCGAAAGACTCGAAATCGTTGCTGTCAATGTCCCCAATGTAACCTGCGTCTCTAGATAGCAGCTCGAATTGCGGGCTTGTTCCAACCAGGGTTGTTAGGCGTTTTACGTTCGAAATGCCTTTGTTGGTGACTGAAACAACGACTGTTGCTTTTGTCCCGCTTCGCAGCACGTCGGTGCGGTCAACTGAAATGAGTATTTCAGGCTTGGAGTAGATTACCAGTGACACTGTGGTATTGTGGGAGTAGTGGTTGCCCAGCTGGTCTTCGTAGTTGAGCATTATGGGCAGCGAGTATATGCCGGTCTGCGCAGTTGGCCCAACGAATAATTCCATTTCGACTTTTCCAGCCGCCTTTGCCGCGATTTTCTCAACGTATGCATCGCTGCTTGTCCCGGAAGGCGAAACCGGTATGCTTAAGTCGGACAGGCCGAGCGCGATTCTCACGTTGCGCAGCGTCGAGGATGCAGTGTTGCGCAGGGTAAGCTGGAGTGTTCCGACTCCTCCTGGCGTGATTTCGGCCGGGTTTGTTGTCGCTTGCGAAACTAGGAGCGCGGCATTGTCGGACTGTACCTTGAGCTTGAGTTCGACTTGCGTCCACTCCCCGCCGTCGCTCCGGCAGGAAAGGAACAGGCGGTTGTCGCCGTCAACTGCATTGTCATCAGCACGCAGGCGGAAGTCGAGCTGCACTTGCTGGTTGCGGGCAAGCGTACCAATATCTTTTACAAGCGCGTCTGAAGGGTCGGCGGAACTGAACGGGAATTTTGCGTCAATCCTGCACTGGACGTTGCGCAGCATGCCTGCTTCCGAGCTTGCCTTGTTTTCTACTCTCACCCAGAACTCGAAGTTGCTTCCGGGCGCGATTGGTGATGGTTCGTAGTACGTTTCAGAACTAACGTAAAGCGCGTTTCCCATTATTATTGGAAGGCCGGTTGGCGATGTTGAGGCCGCAGCCGAGGCTCCTGCGAAAAGCGTTATTGCTATTATTGCCATGCTGATTGCTTGAACTGCGTTTTTGAACTCCATTTGTCTCATCCTCCCTTTTCAATCCTGCCGTCCCTAATCCTCACAATGCGGTTTGCCCGCTTTGCAAGGCCCGGGTCGTGCGTAATCATAACTATAGTTTTTCCTTCCGCGTGCAGCTTTTCGAGCATCTCGATTATTTCCGCGCCAGTCTTTGAGTCCAGATTTCCAGTAGGCTCGTCCGCCAGAATAAGTTCGGGTTCGCCTGCAAGCGCCCGCGCTATTGCAACTCTTTGCTGCTCGCCGCCGCTGAGCTCTGAAGGCTTGTGGTCGAGCCTGTGCGACAAACCAACTTTTTCAAGAAACTTTTTGGCAAGCTCGGCGCGCTTGCCCGCCGTAATTCCCCTAAACATGAGCGGCAGCGAAACGTTTTCCATTGCGGAAAGGTATTTCACCAAGTTGAAGCTCTGAAAGATGAATCCAATCTTTTTTCCGCGCACTTGCGCCAAGTCGCTCTCCGTCAATTGCGTTATGTCTGTGCCATCAAGTTTTATCGTCCCGCTAGTTGGGTAGTCAAGGCAGCCCACGAGATACATTAGCGTGCTTTTGCCGCTACCACTTGGTCCGGTAATTGCGACAAACTCTCCTTTGTACACTTCAAAAGAAACTCCGTGAAGAACTGGCACTTCGACGTCGCCCAACGAGTAGCTCATCTTAACGTCCTGAATCGAAATCACTGGCTTTTGTTTTGGTGCTGGCATTATTACCACGAGTATTGCTAGAAAACGGCGGACTGCTTTTCTTGCTTCTTTTTCGTCCCCTACCTGATTAATCATAAGGGATTAATAGGCGTTTTGGGCGGGCCGTCGGTAGCGCCTTTATTTCTAGGCCTATTTCAGTATTACTTTGTTTGTCATTCCGAAAGGCTTGGTTTCGAGCACGCCTTTTGCCTGCAGTCTTGCCACCACGCGGTGGGTTTTTACTGCAGAAAAGCCCAGCTTGATGGAAAGCTCTTTCTGGGTAAGCTCGCCGTCAGAGTCGCGCAGCTTTTCAAAGGCAAGCTTTTCTTCGTCAGTAAGCACGGCGTTGAGCACTTCGTGGCGTGCTGCCTTCTTGGTGCGGTCGGTAGTATGTGTCCACAGCATATACCCATTGATTATGAATGCCAAGCCTGATACCGCGTAGAATGCGTTTTGCGGGGAAAGTAAAAAGCCCAAAGGCTCGCCGGGAAGTTGTGGCGTCGAGCCGGGCCTTCGCTGGAAGTCGAGCGGCAAAAACTCGTGCCTCCAAAGCATGAAATAGGCTTGGGCTAAGAATAACAACAATAGGAACCCGCCGTAAGCGAAAGAGAAGAACATTAGCGCCTTGAGTTTGCGGTCAGCCATGTTTATCTCCTCCAATATTTGTTCTTTACTCTCGAAGGCAGTACTTGTTTCAGGTTATTTCAGACAAGCCATATAGGTTATTTCAGGTTATATCTGTTGGTATGGAAAAGAAACGCGCGGTAATCGCGCTTGAAAACGTAAGCAAAACGTACTTTTTGGACGGGGTCGAGGTCAACGCACTCAAGGGCGTAAGCATGACCATCCGCCAAGGCGAGTTCGTTGCAGTAACCGGCTCTTCCGGCAGCGGGAAGTCTACCATGCTTAACATGATTGGCGGGCTTGACGTGCCTACTAAAGGCACGGTCGAGATTGGCGGAATAGACATTTCAAGCATTTCGGACGACGAGCTCGCCCGCCTTAGGGGCCGGACGATTGGCTTCGTATTTCAGGCTTTCAACTTGCAGCCCAACATGACTGCGTGGGAGAACGTCGCCCTGCCGATGCGCATCCACGAGTTCCCGGACGATGAAGTAACTGAAACAGTTGACCGCCTGTTGGGAGTTGTCGGGCTTTCCGAAAGGGCGGGCCACTTGCCCAACCAGCTTTCGGGCGGCCAGCAGCAGCGAATTGCTATTGCGCGCGCGTTGTCCACGCGTCCTTCCATGATTTTGGCTGACGAGCCGACAGGCAACTTGGACTCGGCGTCTGGCACTGCAATAATGGCCGTGCTTAAAGACATCAACGAGAACCAGTCCGTCACGGTAGTCGTGGTTTCGCACGAGCCTAATACGATAAAGTTTGCGCGGCGGGTTGTGCGCCTTGCGGACGGCAAGATTGTTGGAGATTCCTAAATTGTTTGTTTTTGTAGTCTTTCAAGAAAGCGTGAAATTTGGAGAAGGTGGTTGAAGTGAAAACGGCGTATACCCTCATTTTTGCGGCATTGTTTTTGTTCTCATTGCAGGCTATGGCCGTGCACGCGCTATCTTATTCGGATGTTGAAGTGGTAAGCGCGCGTTACGACCCTTACCCGGCCCAGCCGGGAGGGTACGTTACGGTGTACGTTGACTTGTACAACCTCGGGACTTCGGATGCCAACAACGTAGTTTTCACGCTCTTGCCTCAATACCCTTTCTCGCTCGACCCTGGTGCGAACACCACCTTTACTTTCGATGCGCTGCGCGCAGGCGGTAGTGCGCTCATACAGTACAACGTGCGCGTTGCGCCAGACGCGGTAGATGGAACTACGAAACTTAATTACATTCTCGCTTACGATTCTTTCCGCAACACCGGCAAGTTCGTCAGCATTCAAATTGCCCAAAAGAACAACTTGGCAATTACGTCGGTAACGCCAACTCTCCTAAAGCCCGGCGAGCCCGCAACAATGGTGTTTACCGTGCAAAACTTGGGTAATTCGACGACTCAAGGAATAAACATAGGGTGGGACGAGGCCAACCGGCTCATCGTGCCCATTGGCGCCGGCAACCGGCAGTATATTGACTCTTTGACCTCGCAGGAAGCCCAAAACGTCTCGTTCGACGTGATTGCAGATCCTACGACCGCTCCGGGCGCCTATACTTTGAACGTTACCCTTTCGTACAACACGCAGAATTCGACTGCGAGCTTGGCTACCAAGGTTGGTATTATAGTTGGCGGGCAAGCCGACCTTGACACTGCAATTCAAGGGTATTCAAGCGGAGTTCTTTCGCTCGCAATTGCCAACATTGGCTCGAACCCTGCCTCGGCAGTGAGCGTTACTATACCTCAACAGCCCGGCTTTAGGCTTACTGGCCCCGGAACACAGTTTTTGGGCAACCTGCAAAAAGGCGATTATACGCTCGCCTCGTTCCAAGTGGCGTCTGCAATGCAGGCCGCAGCTGCGGCTGCTTCGGGCGGCCCTGTTGATTCAGGTTTTCCGCAAGGCCAAGCTCCCGGCCAAGCCGCGCAGGGACAGGCCGTAACCGGAC
>Ga0163199_1000162_pt1 | contig 42391 bp, 40 predicted proteins | sample PL_2010_150m_FD_113537 | JGI IMG/M metagenome (GOLD analysis project Ga0163199, IMG submission 113537) | Freshwater microbial communities from Powell Lake, British Columbia, Canada to study Microbial Dark Matter (Phase II) - PL_2010_150m | ecosystem: Environmental > Aquatic > Freshwater > Lake ...
ATAACATCTGCCTGGACTGGCATCGCGTAACCAATCGTCGACAGGCCGAAACCAGGAGCAATACATGTCTTTTTCCGCACTCGTCCTGCGCGCCGAGCTTATGCTTGCCATCGGCGAGCAAGGCTATACCGAACCTACCCCGATTCAGGCACAGGCAATTCCCGCTGTGCTAGCCGGCCGTGACCTCATGGGCGGCGCCCAGACCGGCACCGGCAAGACCGCAGGCTTCACCCTGCCCATACTGCAAAGGCTCGCCGAACAGGCGGGCGGGACGCACGGCCGCACGCCGGTGCGCGCGCTGATTCTGGTGCCCACGCGCGAGCTCGCAGCCCAGGTGCAGGCGAGCGTGTTTACCTACGGCAAGCATCTGCCCAAGATCCGCTCGCTGTCCGTGTACGGCGGCGTCGGCTTTCACCCCCAGGTGCAGGCGCTCAAGCGCGGCATCGACATCCTGGTGGCGACACCGGGGCGATTGCTCGACCACCTGTCGCAGCGCACCGTCGATTTGTCCAAGGTGCAGGTGCTGGTGCTCGACGAAGCCGACCGCATGCTCGACATGGGCTTCATACCCGACATCCGCAAGATACTCGCCTACCTGCCAAAACAGCGGCAAAACCTGCTGTTTTCGGCCACGTTCTCCGATGAGATCAAGAAGCTCGCCGACGGTTTCATGCACGACCCGCTGCTGGTAGAAGTCGCGCGGCGCAATGCCACCGCCGAGCTGATTTCGCAGCGCGTGTGCCCGGTGGACCGCGAAAAGAAAAAGGATCTGCTCGCGCACCTGATCACTACGGGCGACTGGAAGCAGGTGCTGGTATTCACGCGCACCAAGCACGGCGCCAACAACCTGGCGGAGAAACTGGTCAAGTCCGGCATCCGCGCCGACGCGATCCACGGCAACAAGAGCCAGCCAGCGCGCACGCGCGCGCTGGCCGAATTCAAGGCCGGCAAGATCAGGGTGCTGGTCGCGACCGACATCGCCGCGCGCGGCCTCGATATCGACGAGCTGCCGCATGTGGTCAATTTCGAACTGCCCCACGTCGCCAACGACTATGTGCACCGCATCGGCCGCACCGGCCGCGCCGGCTCCAGCGGAGAAGCGGTGTCGCTGGTGTGCGTGGACGAACTCGGCCTGCTGCGCGACATCGAGCGCCTGACCAAGCGCGAGATCAAGAAAGAAATCGTGCCCGGATTCGAAGTCGATCCGCGCATCCGCGCCGAGCCCATCGTTCAGGGCAAGCGCGGCGCGTCATCACAGCGCCGGCCTTCCAACGCGCCGCGCAAAGGCAACCGCGGCCAGAACGCGCCGCGTCAGCCTGCATCGCGGGCCGGCGGAAGAAACAGCCGCGACTCAGGCCGGCGCAGTTCGGCCTACTAACCCGCGAGGGTCAGTCGGCCGACACCGCCCGCTGCAGCGCCCACTCGCGCAGGGCCTGCACTTTCTCCGCCATGATCACCGAGAGCGGTCGTGTTCGACCGATCTCGGCCAAAACGTGTCCGGTAGCCAGCGGCTGCTTCGCCGCCAGCGCTTCGTATAGCGCCGACACGATGGCCTGTTCGATTTCGGCGCCGGAAAACCCATTGCTCGCCGCCGACAGGCGTTCCAGGTCGAAGCCGGCCGGATCGAGTTTTCGCCGCTGCAGGTGAATTTTGAGTATCTGCCGGCGCGCCTCGTCTTGCGGTAGATCGACAAAAAATATCTCGTCGAAGCGTCCTTTACGCAGCAGTTCGGGCGGCAGTCGCTGGATATCGTTGGCGGTCGCGACCAGGAACACGCGTCCGGTGCGCTCGGCCATCCAGGTCAGCAGGGTTCCGAGCACCCGCTGCGATACGCCGCCGTCCGAGCCGCCGCCCGCATCACCCGAAATTCCCTTCTCGATCTCGTCCATCCACAGCACACAGGGCGACATTGCGCCGGCGATCGACAGCGCTTCGCGCAGATTGCGCTCGGTCTCGCCGTGGAATTTGTTGTACAGGGTGCCAAAGTCGAGCCGAAACAACGGCAGATACCAGGCGCCGGCGACGGCCTTCGCAGCCAGACTCTTTCCGGCACCCTGCACACCGAGCAGCAGCACCCCTTTGGGCGCAGGCAACGGACCCGTAGAATCGCCTGCAATAAAAATCTCACGCCGCACTGCGAGCCAGCGCTTGAGGTTCTTTAGCCCGCCCAACTCGTCGATATTGGTGATGCCGGGCTCAAGGCTGAGAATCTCGCTCGCCTTGAGGAACTCGTGCTTGGCCTTGAGTATTCTTCCGATATCGGACAGTGTGATCTTGCCGTCATTGCGTATCGCCATGCGGATCAGGCGGCGCGCGTCCTCTTCGGGCAGGCCGCCGACGTGCTGGATCAGCATTTCCACTGCTTCACGCTGCCCGGAGACCCTGGTGCCGCTGCTGCCGACGTACTTGCTGATCTCGTCCTGCACCAGGGCCTTGATCGCATTGCGGTCGGGCAGCGCCGGCTTGAAACTCACCGCCATGCGCGACAGTTCGTCCGGCAGGCTGATCTTGGGGGAAAGAAACACCTGCATGCGCGCCACCAACTCGTATTTCTGCGCGATGTTCTTGATCGTCCGGATGACCATCGGGTCTTCCAGGAAGGCGTGCGCGTCGAGAAACAGGAACACGCCGTTCTGTGGTGATTTCTCTATGTGGCGCAGCGCTTCGACCAGGTCCCGCGTGTTGTAGGGCTGTTCGTCGCCTTTCCATCGGCGCAAACCATGGGTCAGATTCCAGACATAAAAGCCATGGCCGTTGAGCGACGCAACGCGCTCCAGCAGATCGATGACTTTCTTTTCCTCGTACGACTCGACCACCACCAGCGGAATCTGAGTCGAGAGCAGGCTCTCCAGCTGCTTGATGTCGCTCATGACGCGGTCCCTTGTTGGATTGGCCTGCTCGGTCTTGCGCGGCAGGTAGTATCATACCTGCGAACGTTTTTCCCGCAAGTATGAGGACAACCCAGATGAAGGCAGTGCTTTGCAAGCAACATGGATTACCCGACACCCTGGTCGTCGAAGAGGTACCCGCGCTCACGCCCGCGGCAGGCCAGGTAGTGGTAAGCATGAAGGCGGCAGGCGTCAATTTCCCGGACGCGCTGATCATTCAGGGAAAGTATCAGGCGAAGCCGCCGTTTCCGTTTTCGCCCGGCACCGAACTCGCGGGCGTGGTGAAGTCCGTGGGCGAAGGGGTGAAGCGGCCCAAGCCCGGCGACGCTGTCATCGCGTTTGCAAGCTGGGGCGGATACGCCGAGGAAATTGCGGTGGATGCGCGCGCCTGCATTGCGCTGCCCGCGGGCGTGGACTTCAAGGTGGGCGCCTCCTTCATGATGACCTACGGCACCTCCTACCACGCGCTCAAGGATAGAGCTCTTCTCAAGGCAGGTGAGACGCTGCTGGTGCTCGGCGCCGCCGGCGGCGTCGGCAGCGCCGCGGTAGAACTCGGGAAGCTCATGGGCGCACGCGTGATCGCTGCGGCGTCGAGCGACGACAAGCTCGATGCGTGCAAACTGCTCGGCGCCGATGCGACCATCAATTACTCGAAAGAGGATTTGCGCGAGGGGATCAAGCGCATCACCGAAGGCAAGGGCGTGGACGTGGTCTACGATCCGGTGGGCGACAAATTCGCCGAGCCGGCAATGCGCGACATGGCCTGGGGCGGGCGCTACCTGGTGATCGGTTTTGCCGGCGGCGAGATCCCGAAAATTGCGCTGAACCTGCCCCTGCTGAAAGGCTTTTCCATCGTCGGCGTTTTCTGGGGCAGTTTCACGCGCAAGGAGCCGCAGAAAAACGAAGCTAACGTGGGCGAACTGCTGGGCTGGATCGCTAGCGGCAAACTGAAGCCGCTGGTGAGTGCATCCTACCCGCTGGAGCAGGCGGCACGCGCGTTAAACGACGTAATGCAGCGCAAGGTCACGGGCAAGGTAGTGCTGATCCCCGGCTAGCGCGTCATCCCTGAGGCCGCGGCTCGCGCACAAAGCCCAGGCGCTGCGGCGCTAGTTCCGCCCGGAGCAATGCAAGCGGCAGGCTGGCCGCGCCGGTGTTGAAATACACACCGGCCGCGTCGTCGCCATCCTCGAGCAGCGCGAGCAGCCGTTCGTCGTCCAGCGCATGACCGTCCGCGTAGGACAGCGCTTCCAGGCCGCGCGGCAGGTCGCGATCAAGAAGCAATCCGGGCCCGTGTTCGGTGAGCAGCAGCAGATTCCCCGCCTCGTCCATCCACACCGAGCGCAGGTCCGCGCAGGCCGCACCTGTATGCGTTTCGAACGACAGCGGGCGCGGGCGCACAATGCGATAGACAAGCGGCGTGTAGGCGAGATCGACGAACACGCGTTGCGGGCCGTTCTGGAAAAACCAGCGCCCGGCGTCGTCATGCATGTAGTTGCGGCCGATGAATTCGAGGAGCTTGGCGTTGTTGACAGGCTCGAAGCCGATGCCGGTTTCTGTGGCGCTGTTGCGCGCCGCGCGTTTGATCGACCAGATCCCGCGGCGGTCAAGGGCAAGCCAGCCGTAGACCACCGGCACGTTCGGCCATTTCGCCATGGCGCGGATGACTATATCGTCCATGACCTCGATGCTCGGATTTCTCTACGCATTTACTTGCCCGCGAACGGAGCGCATGGCAGTATAAGCGCAATTCTTCTGTCGTCGCAGCGCGCGCCTGCGCAGCGGCACCGCCCAACCGAGGGGAGCATGGACGCAAAGTCTGCCTACCTGTCCCGGCCCTGGCTGAAATTCTACGAGCCCGGGGTGCCGGCCAATCCGGAAGTGCCGCTGAAATCGGTGACCCAGGCCTTCGATGACGCAACCTCGAAATACGGGGCGAAGGCAGCGCTGGTGTTCTACGGGCGCGACATCAGTTTCCGCGAACTGCGCGAACACACCGACCGCCTTGCGGGCGCGCTCGCCCGACTCGGGCTGAAAAAAGGCGACCGCGTCGGCCTTTATCTGTTGAACAGCCCGCAGTTCGTCATCGCCTATTTTGCCGCACTGAAACTCGGCTGCACCGTCACGCCGATCAGCCCGGTCTACACCAGCCACGAAGTCAAATTCCAGCTGGAGAACAGCGGTGCGCGCGTGATCGTCTGCCAGGACATTCTGTTCGACAAGGTGGAGAAATCCGGCGCGACGCTGGACCAGATCATCGTCACCAGCGTGAGCGAATACCTGCCGGGACTGAAGAAATTCCTGGGCAAGACCTTTCTCGGAAAGATATTCGGCGACGTCAAGATCGGCACGCCGAACATCCCCAAGCGGGACAACGTGCATCAGTTTCAGGACCTGCTCGCCGGATCGGACGGAATCGTTCCCGCGGTCACCATCGACCCCAAGACCGACATCGCTGCGCTGCCTTATACCGGCGGCACCACCGGCAATCCGAAGGGCGTGGTGCTGACGCACTACAACATGATTGCCGCGCAGGTCTCCGGCCAGGCCGCGTTTCCGGGTTTCGACGAAGGCAGGGAAGTGATCATTGCCTTCCTGCCGTTTTTCCATATTTACGGTCAGGTGGTGCTGATGCTGAACGGCCTGATCCAGGGCCAGACGCTGGTTTTGTTCACCACGCCGGACACCGAGGGCATCCTCGAAGCGATGGAGAAGTACAAGGCCACGGTGTTCTACGGCGTGCCTACGCTGTACGAATACCTCAAAGACCACAAGGACACCGGCAAGGTCAACTGGAAACGGCTGAAGATGCTGATTTCCGGCGCCGACACGTTGCACGAATCGACGATGAAAGACTGGGCCAAGCGCACCGGCTCGTCCATCACGGAGGGCTACGGCCTGTCCGAAACCTGCGCGGCGAGCCACGTCAATCCGCGCCATCGCCCCAAGCCCGGTTCTTTTGGCCTGCCGATTCCGAACGTAATGGCGGCGGTGATCGAGCCGGAGGGCACGGCGTTTGTTCCACCCGGGGAAACGGGCGAACTGATACTCAAGGGACCCAACATCATGCTCGGCTACTGGAACAAACCGGAGGAGTCGGCCAAGGTGTTCCTCGACATCGACGGCGAGCGCTGGATGCGAACCGGCGACATCGTACGCATGGACGAAGAGGGTTATTTCCATTTTTTCGATCGCAGCAAGGACTTGATCAAGTACAAGGGCTACTCGGTGTTCGCCAAGGACATCGAGGACGTGCTCTACGAACACCCCAACATCAAGGCTGCAGGCGTGATCGGCGTGCCCGACCCGGCGGTAGGCCAGAAGATCAAGGCCATCGTGGTGCTGCAGCCGGAAGCACGCGGCAAACTGTCGGAAGAGGACGTGCTTGCCTATTGCAGGGAAAGCCTGGCCGGATACAAGGTGCCGCACATCGTGGAATTCCGCGGTGAACTGCCCAAGACCGACGTGGGCAAAGTGTCGCGGCGCGAATTACGCGACGAGCACGCAAGCTAGGCAGGGCGGACTGCATGGGCACTCCGTTTTTTCGCGTCGAAAACCTGACCAAACGCTTCGGCGGGCTGATCGCGGTCAATAACGTATCGTTCGAGCTGCGCCGGGACGAGATCGTCGGCATCATCGGTCCCAACGGCGCTGGCAAGACAACCATCCTGCGCCTGATCACCAAAATACTCAGACCGGATTCAGGCAGCGTAGTGTTCAACGGCGAGGAAATCAACGGGCTCAAGCCCTGGGACGTGGTCAATCGCGGCATCGCCGGCACGTTCCAGAATACGCGACCGTTCCGCCATCTGCCGATCATTGCCAACGTGATGGTGCCCTGCCTCAACCCGCGTTCGCAACACCGCGGCGAATGGGTAAAGCGCATCGAGGCGAAAGCCATGGACGCACTCGAATTCGTCGGCATCTCCGACCTTGCGCTGGAACCGGCCTCCGCTCTGTCCCAGGGCGACCTGAAGCGCCTGGAAGTGGCGCGCGCCATTGCGTCGGAGCCGGAGCTGCTTTTGCTCGATGAGCCGCTGGGCGGCCTGAGTCCGACCGAGGCCGGACTGCTGGTGAAGTCGATCCGGCGCCTGCACAAGGGCGGACGCTTCGGCCGGCTGCACTCCGAAGGCCCGGCGGTGCTGATGATAGAGCACAAACTGAAGGAACTGATGTCCATCGCCGATCGCGTGATCGTGATCAATTACGGCGAGAAAATCGCGGACGGCCCGCCGGCCGAAGTGGTGAAGGATGCGCGCGTGATCGAGGCCTACCTGGGGACGGAGCATGCCGCTGCTTGAGGTGTCCGGTCTTTCGGTTCGCTACGACAAAGCGCAGCTGCTGAGTTCGGTGTCGCTCAGCGTCGGCGAAGGCGAACTGGTGGGCGTGGTCGGCCCCAACGGCGCCGGCAAGTCCACCATGCTGCGCGCCATATCCGGCCTGGTGCTGTGGGAAGCGCAGACCAAGCGCGGCACCACCGGCAACATCGTGGTCGAGGGCTCGATCAAATTCAACGGCCAATCGATCGAGACGTTGCCGGCCCACGAGATTCGCCGCCTCGGCCTGGTGCTGTGTCCGGAGCGGCGCCGTCCGTTTCGGGAACTCACGGTGCTGGAAAACCTGAAGGCCGGTGGCTATCTCGCGCGCAGCAAGGCGGATCTGGAACGCAATCTGCAACGCTGCTACCAGCTGTTTCCGCGCCTGAAGGAGCGCGCCGACCAGGTTTCAGGCACGCTTTCCGGCGGCGAACAGCAGATGCTGTCCACGGCGCGCGCCCTCATGTTCGAGGCGAAACTGCTGTGCATAGACGAACCATCACTCGGCCTGGCGCCGAAAATACGCCAGGAGCTGTTTGCCGCCATTTCCCAGATTCACCAGAGCGGCATCCCGGTATTGCTGGTGGAGCAGGAAGTAGGCACGGTGTTTCATATGGCCAACCGAAATTACGTCTTGTCGCAGGGCAAGATCATCGCCGAGGGCTCGGGCAAGCAGCTGATGGCGGACGAGACGCTGCGCGCAGGTTATCTAGGCTTGTAGTCTGCGCGCGGCGCGCAGGGCTACTTCGAACTGTATTGCCTGCGCTTGCGCGGACGGCGGCCCGTCCGCGCGGATCGCCGATTGCGCGCGGATGAAAAGCGCATCCGCACGCAATCGGCGATCTTGGAGAAAACCCCGGACTTTCCTCGTTTTTATCCGGAACCGTGATTTCTGTACGGATGCAATCTTCATCCGTACAGAAATCACGGTTGGCGCGCGGAGCGCGCAATGTTCACAATCAGATAAAGTCCGACACTGGAAAACGTTTCGAACTGTGGCGTTTGATCCTGGATAAAACCCGAAGGATGTGTCTAGCGTAGCGCTAGCGCAGCTCCGCCCCGCACAATCGGCATTGATGCCGCGTGAATACGTTACGATTCTTGCAGCGCGGGCATACCACCTCAATCTTGTCGCGTATCCAGGGCGTGAGGCCCTGCGGCATGAATAACAGGACCAGCAGTACGATCACGGCGAATATCAGCAGCCGGATTTCCTTGAACAGGTCGATATTGGCCAGTATTTCGGTGAGCGGATACAGCAGGAACACCGCCAGCACCGGGCCGTAAATGGTGGCTATGCCACCGAAAATGCCCCAGATCACGACCTGAAACGACAGCGCCACCTCCAGCGAAGAAGGGCCGGCCACGCGCATGAAGTGCGCGAACAGTGCGCCGGACAGGCCGGCGAACAATCCGGACAGGGCGAACGCCAGGAGCTTGTAGCGCGTGGTATTGATGCCCGAGGCGCGGCAAGCCACCTCGTCCTCGCGTATGGCGTGAAAAATCAGGCCGGTGTTCGAATCGCCGATTCCCCACATGCCAAAGCACGACACCAGCATCAGCAGCACGGCCACGTAGTAATTGCCTACGGTCCCGACCAAAATCCGTTTGAGCCCGGAGACGCCCAGCTCGCCGCCGGAGAAATCCGGAAACGCGAACAGCAGGCCGGTCAGGATCAGCGGAAACGCGAGCGTCGCCAGCGACAGATAGGAGCCGCGCAAGCGCAGGCAGGGAATGCCCACCAGGAATCCCGCCATCATTGCCAAGGCGGCGCCGAGCGGCACGGTGAGCCAGGGCAGCCAGCCCAGGTGATGCGACAGCAGCGCCGACGTGTAGGCGCCGATGCCGAAAAACAGGGCGTGGCCGAAATTCACCTGACCGGTAAAGCCGGCAAGCAGGTCCCAGCTCGCCGCGAAAATCGCGAATATCGCCGTCATGGTGATAATCCGCAGCACGTAGGGATCGTCGTAGGCGAGCGGCAGCACCAGCAGCAGCAGCACCGCAAAGAACACAAAACTGCGGCTGGGCAGCACCAGCACCTCGTGGCGCAATTGCGCCCACAACCATCGCGGCCAGGCCAGCAGCCCCTTCACCGTTCTTCCTCGAACACCACGCCGTACAGACCCTCCGGCCGGATCAGCAACACTACGATCATGATGGTCAAGGCCACCGCGCCCTTGAGGTAGGAACCCGAGGGCACGGCGAAAACGGTAATCGCCTCCACATAGCCGATGATGAAGGCGCCGATCACGCTGCCCTTCAGACTGCCCAGGCCGCCGAGCACGACAATGGCGAGCATGGTCACCAGGGGAGAAAGCCACATCAGCGGATCGACCACAAATACCGGCGCCACCACCACGCCGGCAATGGCGGCGAGCGCGACGGAAATGCCCACGGTGTACATGGCTACGCGGCTGACGTCGATGCCCATGAGATTGGCGATTTCCTGGTCGTTGGCCGCGGTGCGTATCGCCAGGCCAAGGCGCGTGCGGTTCAGCAGGTACCAGGTCGCCACCAAGGTGATCGCGACCACCACCAGGACGATTAGGCGCTGATACGACACGCGCACGCCGATGATGGAAACCACGCCCTCGACCGCGTTGGGTATGCCGCGAAAGCTCCCGCCGAAGGCGACCAGCAGGCTTTCCTGGAAGATCAGTGCGAGCGCGATGGTGGCGATCAGAACTGCCGATTCATGCTGGCGCACCGGTTCGATCACCAGCTTGTAGCAGACCAGCGACAATGCCACTACCGCGGCCACAGCCAGCGGAATGGCAAGCAGGAACGGCACCTTGGCAATGACCAGCAAGCCGTAAAGCGCGTAGGCGGCGAGCATGTAGAAGGCGGTGTGCGCAATATTGACGATGCGCGCTACGCCGAAGATCAGCGAAAAGCCCAGGGCCAGCAGCGCATATACGCCGCTGTTGACCAGCCCGCTGACTAAGATGTCCTGGAACATGTTTGCGCGGCCCTCTCTCCCCAGGGGAGAGAGGGAACGGCCCGGCTAAATTGAGGGATCTAGTGTTTCGGCAGCTTGAACGGCTTCATGCCCTTTGTCCCCGGCGGCCAGAACGGGACTTTCTGGCCGTCCTGCCATTCCACCGCGATGCCCGAGGTTTTTCCGACTGCCCATACCAGATCATGGCGGTTGTCGTAGGTCGCGATTGCGCCGGTGCCAACGTATTCCGATTTTTCGATCGCCGGAATCAATTTTTCGGCTTCGATGGTGCCGGTCTGCTCAATCACCTGCTTTAGCGCCATGATGGCGTCGTAGGTCGCAGCGGTGTAGATGGGCGACTTGTTGAAACGGGCCTTGAATGCCCGGACGAAGGGGATGGTCTTCGGCGTGGTTTCGACTTCGGCGTAGGTATCCAGGGTGGAGACGTAATTGCCCTTGCCCGCCGTTGCCTGCCAGAACCCGTCCTTCTGCGCCTCCACGTTGATGCCCCAGGCGACCGCGGACAACTCCAATTCACCCATCTGCCGGCCGAGCACGATGCCAAGCGGGCCGGAAATAATGGTGAACACGATATCCGCATTCGCGCGCTTGATCGCCGATAGTTCGGCGGTCACGTCGGTCGCGATGGCTGAAGGTTGCCACAGTCCAACCACCTCCATGTTCATCTTCGGCAGATTGGCCTGCGCCGCCTTGATCAGGCCTTCGGTCCAGGCAGTCTTCTCGGCGACGATCGCGACTTTCGGCACCGGCCTATTCAGGTCCTTGCGTATCTGCTCCGCCACCGACCCCAGCACCGCAAACAGAGTTTTCGCCAGATCGATGTCCTTCGTCGGCGAGGCGCGAAACCAGTACTTGTAGCGCTCGTAATTCTGTTCCACGTTCTGGCCGAGCTTGAATGCCGCCGCGCCCACGCCCATGAACAATTTCTTGTTGTCCATCGCCACTTCCTGCATTGCTATCACCGCCTCGGAGCGGAAGCCGCCGATCAGGAAATCGGCTTTGTCGCGGCTGATGGCGCGCTCGATGGCGTTGGTGGCGTCTGGTACGCTCTGAATTTCGTTGGTGTCAATCTTGATAATCTCGACCATGCGCTTCGCGCCACCGACGGCAATACCCCCGGCCTTGTTGATTTCGTCACGCGCCATTTCGGCGCCGGCCCAGTGATTCTCTCCCTGAACGAAAGCCATGGGTCCGAGGATGGCAAATTTTATGTTTTGCGACCAGACGCCCTGACTGAAGACCAGTCCGAGCGCGGCAACAGCGGGAAGCAGAAGCTTGCGAATCATGGTGACCTCCTAGAAGAAAACGATGATGGCCGGCGCCACTCCCGGAGCGCAGGATCCGACAATTTTTTTGTAAATGCATGCTGCCAGTTTTGGCGCTGACTGTCCACGTCCATCTGCGTCCATCTGCGCTGCACGCCGGGCACCACCTTGCTCCCGATTGCCGTAGCGCATATAGTACGGCGCTCCGAGAATCATTCCGGGAATGTCGACAATGGCACGCGAACAATTCACCTTCTGCCACCGGCTGCGGGTGCGCTGGGCGGAAGTAGACCGGCAGGGCATCGTGTTCAACGGCAATTATTTCCTTTATTTCGACGTCACCATCACCGAGTACTGGCGCGCCATCGGCATCGACTATCCTGACGGTTTCGTCAAGGTGTTCGGCACCGACATGTTTGCGGTCAAGGCGACGGCGGAGTACCACGGGTCGGCCGGGTTCGACGACTTCCTCGATATTCACGGCCGCACCGCACGCCTGGGGCGCTCGAGCATGCAGTTCCTGCTCGAGATCTGGCGCGGCGACACGCACCTCGTCAGCGGCGAACTGATCTATGTCAACGCCGATCCGGCGACGAAAAAGTCCGCCCCGCTGCCCGACCCCCTGCGGCAGAAGATCATCGCCTACGAGCGCGCCGTTCCGGACCTTGCTGGAGCCAAAACCTGATGGCTATAAAGTACTACTGGGAAGACTTCACACAGGGGCGGGTGTTCGAGACCGCCACGCGCTCTCTGTCGGAGGAGGATATTGTGCGCTTCGCGCGCGAGTACGACCCGCAGACCTATCATACCGACGCCGAGGCGGCGCGCAGTTCACCTTTCGGCGGACTGATCGCAAGCGGCTGGCAGACCTGCGGCGTTACCATGCGCCTGATGTGCGACGGTTACCTGCTCGAGACCTCGTGCGTCGGCTCGCCGGGCCTGGAGGAGTTGCGCTGGCTCAAGCCGGTGCGCCCTGGCGACGCGCTGCGCCTTAAGACCACCGTGATCGAATCCACGCCTTCGGCGAAGCAGGCAAATCGGGGAACGGTGCTGTTCCTCTGGGAAACCCTGAATCAGAACGGCGACGTCGTGGTATCAATGCGCGGTCGCCAGATGTTTCTGCGCCGCGCTCCGGCGTAACGGGATGCACGCATGAGCAACAAATATTACTGGGAAGATTTTTACCCGGGCCAGGTGCGCGAAATCGGCGGCTACAGCCTGTCCGAAGCGGAGATCGTGGAGTTCGCCCTGAAGTACGATCCGCAGCCGTTTCATACCGATGGCGAAAAGGCAAAGCAGACGTTTTTCGGCGGTTTGATCGCCAGCGGCTGGCAAACCGCCAGCATGTGCATGCGCATGATCTGCGACTTGTACCTGCTCGAGGCTGCGAGCATGGGTTCGCCCGGCGTCGACGAACTGCGCTGGGTGAAACCGGTGCGCCCCGGCGACACCCTGCGGCTTAAAGCCACCGTACTCGAGGTACGCGCTTCTTCCAGCCGTCCCGACATGGGTACTGTGCGCTCGCGTTCGGAAATCTACAACCAGCATGACGAGCTGGTGATGCACATGTCCGGCGTCGGCATGTTCCGCCGCCGCGGTACGGGCGACTAAACATTTCCGCGAGCGGCGCGAGCGGCTGGCGGCTTATCCTGCAGCACCAGCGCCGGAAACCGGCTTGCGCCACACGCTTGCCAGCCACGGCTGCTGCTCGCGCGGAAGACCTGGCGGTCTGTAGTAGTGGGACAGCTCGACGAATCCAGCGTCCGCGACGAGGCTGCGCCAGGTGTCGGGATCGTGGTAAGCCCCGTAGCGGCCGCGGTTCCAGCCTTCGTCGTTGCGACCGTGCGGATTCGAGGCGAACAACACGCCGCCCGGCTTCAGCGTGGCGACTAGATCGCGCAGCACCCGCGGCAGCTCCTGGCTGGCGACGTGAAACAGCGAGGCGTTGGCGAATACCCCGTCAAACCGGTTCTGCGGCAGATCGAGGCGATTGAAATCCTGCTGCCACACCTCACAGCCGCTGTACGAACGCGCCATTTCCACAAATTGCAGCGCGCCGTCCAGCCCGACGGCAGTGTGCCCGAGACCGGAAAATGTCTTGAGATCACGGCCCGGACCGCAGCCGAAGTCGAGTATGGCGAAGGGCGGTGTGCCATCGATCGCGTCGAGCAGCGCGGCGATGTTCTGGCTGACATCGTGACCGCGCGTGCCCTCAAAGAAATCCCCGGCGCGCTGGTTGTAGTGCTCAAGCGTAAGAGCACTGATGCGCTCCAGATCCTGCGGATTCAGTTTCATGCAGGCGCCACAGGGTTAATGCTTTCCGCCATAGCCCGCCACGCCCATCAGCAGCCGGGTGCAGCCGTAAGCGCCCCAGATGAGCGCGCGCCGCCACAGCGGCTGACGGCGCCAGGTGCGCCTCGCCACCACCTTGGCGCCGCTGCGCATGTGATCGAGCAGGCTGCGGCGCAGGTCATGCGTAAAATGCCGGTCGTCGACGACGATGTTGGCCTCGCGCGCCAGCATCAGACTGAACGGGTCGATATTGGACGAGCCTACGGTGGCCCAGTGCCGGTCGATTACCGCGACCTTCGCATGCAGAAAACTCTTGTGATATTCGTAGATCTCCACCCCGGCGTCGAGCAGCGAACCGTACAGCGCGCGCGAGGCGTAATGCAGCAGCGCGTATTCGATGCGCCCCTGTAACAGCAGCACCACGCGCACGCCCCTGCGCGCCGCGGCGCGCAGCGCCTGGCGAAATCGCGTGCCGGGGAAAAAATAGGCGTTGGCGATAATGACCTCCCTGCGCGCAGCCAGGATCGCCTCGAGATAGGCATCCTCGATGTCGGACCGATGGCGGAAATTGTCGCGCACCACCAGTACCGCACGCTGTGTTCCCTTCAGCACTGCATCCACCAGTGCGTGGTGCTGCGTGGGGCGTTTCAAGCTCGCCCAGGCGACCCGCCGCCAAAGGCGTACCGATTCCTCCAGAATGCTCGCGACCAGCGGCCCCTCGACGCGCACGGCGTAGTCGTAGCGCGGCGGCGTCTGGCGCGGTGTGTGCATGTCGTCGATGATGTTGATGCCGCCGATGAAAGCCACGCGGGCATCCACCACCACCAATTTGCGGTGCAGCCGCCGCAGTCGATTGCGCCGCAGGGTCAGGGGCGAGGTCTTGGGACCGAAGATCAGCACCTCGATGTTGCCCGCGGCGAGCAGCTGCCGCGTCTGTTCGAATATGCCCTTGGAACCGAAGCCGTCGACGAGCACATGCACGCGCACGCCGCGCGCGGCTGCGCGCACCAGCGCCGCGGCGATGCGCCTGCCGCTGTCGTCGTCGGCAAAGATATAGGTTTCGACAAAGATCTCCCTTTGCGCGTCGTCCACCGCCTGCTGCAGCACCGGAAAATAGCCTCTGCCGTTGGTGAGCAGCTGCAGCTTGTTTCCGTCGAGAAACTCGAGCGTCATCGAAGCTCCAGCTCCACGCTCAGCGCGGCGTGATCGGAAATGCGCGACCAGGGCAGGCCGTGGTGTACTTCGGCGCGGCGCACGTCGAAGCCGCGCGCGTAAATGCGGTCCAGGCGCAGCAGCGGGAAGGTACTGGGATAGGTGCGCGCCGGCCGCCCGCGCTGGTCGCGGAACACTTCCTTCAAATCGAGATCGGCGACCAGCTTGCGCCCGGCGGTATTGCGCCAGTCGTTGAAATCGCCGGCGACCACCAGCGGCGCACCCGCCGGTACCAGGCGCAGCACGCGTTCTGTCAGGGCCGACAACTGGCGCCCGCGCCCGCGCTCGTGCAATCCAAAATGCACGCACAGGCAGTGCAGGTGCATTTCGCCGAAGGCAATTTCGCAATGCAGCAGCCCGCGCCGCTCAAAGCGGTGGCTGGATACATCCTGGTTTTCCGCGCTGACGATGGGAAAGCGGCTGAGGATTGCGTTGCCGTGGTGGCCGTGATCGTAGATCGCGTTGCGGCCGTAGGCGTAGTCCTGCCACACCTCGTCGGCAAGGAATTCATACTGCGGCTCCGCCGGCCAATTACGCACCCTCAGCGCGTGATGATCGTGTTCGCCCTGCACTTCCTGCAGGAACACCAGGTCCACATCGAGCAGGCGCAGGTGGTGGCGCAACTCGTGCACCATCATGCGCCGGTTGAAATGGGAGAACCCCTTGTGGATATTGTAGGTGGCCAGACGCAGCTTCATCCCTGCCCCGCGCCTGTCACGCTCATATTAGGAATGTCTGCAGACCCCTGGGCTCGGCGATGGCCGAACTTAGCGCTTCAAGCCCTGAAACAGCTTTTCGCGCCCGACTTTGATCAGGAATTTTCCGTCATACATGAACGCGTCGGCGGTGGCGAAGGTATCGCCGAATGCCTCCGGTATGAACGAACCGGTCCCGATCACGTCCACCGGTGCGCGCGCATGGCCGAACATCTTGCACTTGAACGGCGTGAATCCGCTGGAGCCGACGATGCGCGCGGCATTGAATCCGGCGGCATCCAGCGTCTCGCGCATCTTGATCACGCTCGCTACCGACACCCCGGTGCCGAACAGCACCTTGCGCACCCGGTCCTTGACGATGTTGAGCGTGTCCGAGTCGTATGCCTCCTCGCCCATCACCGCGCGCACCGCCTCGAATTCGTTCAGCACATGCAGCCAGTCCGCCACCACTTCCACCGATTGCTCATAATCCAGGCCCTCGGCGTAGCGTTCGCCATGCGTGTCGATGCGAAGCGCGAGGGTGCGCTCGCTCGCGGGATCGGCTGGCAGGACGTCGTTGTACCACCAGCGGCACACGTCGAGCGCATCGCTGAATTCGCGTGCGTAATAATCGACCAGCACGGTGAGGTTATCCAGCGGATGGCTCTCGGCAAACATCTGCGCCGCCCGCAGGGTGGAACCGGCGTAGCCGACGATGGCGTGAGGCATGGTCCCTATCCCGTGTTCTTGCCCGTAGAAGTGCGCAGTCAGGTCCTGCGAAGAGCCGAGAAAACCGACCGCGCCCGAGAGTTTGGCGATGCGGCTGCCGACCGCGGCACCATAGGCAACCAGGACGGACATGTCGTCGCCACTGGAATGGCGCGCGTGCATGTCGATGAACGCCACTTTGGGCAGATCGGCGGCCATTTTGTAGGCGTTGTAGGCCGACACGCAGGCGGTGCCGACGCGGCGCAGAATCAGCGTCTCCAGTTCGACCAACGCGGCAAACGAGCCGGTATAGGTAAAAATCGGCTTCTGATCGGGAACGAACGCGCCTTCCTCGTACAGGCGCGTGATTTTGAGCGGGACTGCGTCCTGCGGATAATATTCGCGCAGCATTTCCAGCGCGGGGTTGACGGCGCAAATGGTACCGCGGCGCAGGAATACGCCGTAGGTGACGGTCTTGTCGCCGAATTTCTCCACGATCTGGCGCGACTTGGTGAAGTACTTGTCGGTACGCGAAAGCACGTAGTCCGAGCGCACGCGGCGTTCGGTTTCGGCTTTGAGATCAATAGGCTTATTCATCGCGGCTTTCCGGGTAGGTGTGCATTATGAACGGCGGGGCGCCCCCGCCGCAATAGTCCCTCTCCTGGATGGATTCGCCGCGCAAGGATTTGCTTGACCCAGGTCAAACGCGGCCAACACCGTTTCGCCTAGCATCGATCGATGCAAAGCAACAGCAGGAGGTCGCGTGATTACTGACAGAATCGACTCGGTGACCAGGATACCGCCAGAATACCTTAAGGCGGCGCCGCCGGCCCCGAAGAGCGTAAAAATAGAAATTTCTCCGCGCTGCAATTACCGTTGCGGCTTCTGCGCCCTGCGCAGCCGCGAGGTCCAGCCCAAATGGGACATGGAGTTCGAACTGTTCAAACGCATCACGCGCGAAATGAGCGCGGCCGGCGTGCAGGAAATCGGCGTGTTCTACCTGGGCGAATCCTTCATGGGGCCAAGATTGCTGGTCGATTGCATCGACTATCTCAAGTCCGAACTGGCAATGCCCTATGTGTTCCTGACTTCCAACGCTTCGATGGCCTTCCCGGAAGCCGTCGACGCCTGCATGAAGGCCGGACTGGATTCACTCAAATGGTCGGTGAATGCGGCCGATGAAGCGCAGTTCGAGAAGATCATGGGCGTGTCGGGCAGATTGTTTGAGCGCGCTCTGGACAACATCCGCGCCGGCTGGGAACTGCGTGAGAAACATGGCTACAGCACCGGCCTGTATGCCTCGTCCATCCGCTACGACGGCGCGCAGCAGGGGAAAATGGAGGCGCTCCTGGCCAAACGGGTGATCCCTTACGTCGATCAGCACTACTGGCTGCCGCTTTATTCGATGGGTGCTTTTGCCACCGAACGCGAAGCGCAACTCGGCTTTCGACCCTCCGCCGGAAATCAGGGACGAATCGACGCCCTGCGCGAACCCCTGCCCTGCTGGTCGGCGTTCACTGAAGGCCACGTCACCGCGGAAGGGAAACTCTCGGCCTGTTGCTTCGACGCCACCGCCAACTGGACCATGGGCGACCTGACCAAGCAGTCCTTTATGGACGCCTGGAACGCGCCTGCATTCGTGCAACTGCGCGCCGCCCATTTGGAAAAAGACGTCCGCGGCTCCGTCTGCGAGAATTGCGTCGCCTACGCCCAGGCGGCTCCGGTAAGCACTGCCTAATGGATTGAATTGAGGCGGTTTAAGGGGAGTAGAATAGCGCAGAGTATCATTGCAATATATTGAAATAACATTGCATAATTATTATTGCAATATAACATGCGTATTTTCATAGCATTAATAATTGCATAATAGTCAGACGCCAATAAAATCAAACTCCATCAGGCCGCGCCAGCTCCCAGACGCGTCGCCAGCAACAGGATAGCGTCGCGATTTGTCCAGGAGGGCGTACGCGCGGAAGCCTCCTTCCAAGGCAGCCATTCGTAGCGCAGGTGTTCGGTCGGCTCCAGCCGTACCGGCACCATCCCGGGCAATTCCAGCCCGAATATATGCTCCCGGTTGTGGGTCACGCCTTCGGCATAACGGCTGCGGTGCTTCATGAAGATTTCGAAGCTGTTCTCGATGCCCCAGTCTTCCAGCCGGTAGTTCCGGACATCGATTCCGGTCTCTTCAAGCACTTCGCGCGCGGCGGTGTCGGCCAGTGGTTCGTTGTCGTAGTCGATGCTGCCCGTGACCGACTGCCAGAAACCGGGCCATCCGGCGCGCTCGAGCATCAGCACCAGCAGATCGGCAGTGTAGATCACCACCAGGACGGAGCGCGGGATTTTGAAAGGCGGGCTCACGCTGGAATGTCCCGCCGCGGACCCCGGCCCCAGGAATAACCGGTCGGGCTCACGCCAGTGGAAATGCCGGCAACCCAGCGCTCCAGCCTTCCGGCCCGCTGACGATCGCCCAGAAGGGCTTGCCCTGCGCCTGCCAGTATTCCGCGACGCCATCGAGCACTTCCACAGCGGTGACAAACTCCTGTTTGTGGCCGGCGCCGAAATGCTTGCCATGCTCAAGCAACAACACATAGCCGGAGGCGGGATGCCAGGATAGATCGCCAAGGCAGTCCTCGAATGCATCCCAGTTGCCGCCGAACCAGTCCGGAAAACCGAGCGCCTTGGCCACCAGACCGGTAAAGCCCTGCTGGTCATGTACATGGCCGATGTCGACGCGCCACAGCGCCAGTCCCGCCGCCATCGCCGCGTCGGCGATGAGCCTGGTGTCAGGACCGGCCAGGTAGACGCCTGCCTTGTCCTTGTCCTTAAGCAGCTGTTCGAGGTGATTATTCACGGATGCGCCTGAAGCTATTGTAGTGGTCGTCGCTGTAATAGTACTCGCCCGAACTGCGTACGTCGCCGCCCTTGCCCGCGCCGGCAACGATACGGCGCGCGCCGCGGTCGCGCGCGCCCGGCGTCTTGACCGTGTATTCCCGGTAGTAGCCGCGGCTGCGCGGCGGCAACATTTTCTCGCGATTGCCGAAGGTGCTGCCATCCTTGGCGTAGGCAAATGGCCCGTCCGTCTTGATGAGTACCAGCACCGCGCGCGCTTCACCGGGCAAAGCTGAGACTGGAATCTCGCCGACAGTCGAGTTGCGATCCGCCAGCGCCTGCGCGCCCGGCGCAATCAGGCAAAGTGCGAAAACCGCCGAGAAGAGCCGTTTCACCTGCGCGATGCTCCGCTGAGTTACGCCTAGGCTTTTTCCTGCTGCCGCAGCCGGATGTGGAGTTCACGCAACTGTTTCTCGTCCACCGGGCTGGGTGCCTGGGTCAATAGGCATTGCGCGCGCTGCGTTTTCGGGAAAGCGATGACGTCGCGTATCGATTCAGCGCCCGCCATCATGGCGACAATGCGGTCCAGTCCGAAGGCGATGCCGCCGTGGGGTGGCGCCCCGTATTGCAGCGCATCGAGCAGGTAGCCGAATTTCAGCTTCGCCTCCGCCGCGTCGATGGCGAGCGCACGAAACACCTTGGACTGCACTTCCTCGCGATGGATACGCACCGAACCGCCGCCGATTTCCGATCCGTTCAGCACCATGTCGTAGGCTTTGGCGATGGCTTTGGACGGATCGGTCGCGAGGAAGTCCTCGTGCCCGTCCTTGGGCGCGGTGAAGGGATGGTGCATGGCGCTCCAGCGCTTGGCTTCCTCGTCGTATTCAAACATGGGGAAGTCCACCACCCACAGCGGCTTCCAGCCGGCGACGGCGTAGCCTTTTTCATGGCCGATCTTGACGCGCAATGCGCCAAGCGCGTCATTCACGATCCTGGCCTTGTCCGCGGCGAAGAACACCAGGTCGCCGTCTTTCGCGCCTGAGCGCTCGACGATGGCGCTGAGCGCCGCATCGGAAAGATTCTTCACAATCGGCGACTGCAGGCCGTCGCGACCCTTGGCGACTTCATTCACCTTGATATAGGCGAGGCCGCGGGCGCCGTAGATGCCGACGAACTGTGAGTAGGCGTCGATCTCGCCGCGGGTGAGTGCACCGCCGCCCGGAATACGCAGCCCGGCAACGCGCCCGCCGGCAGCGTTGGCCGGGCCGGAAAACACCTTGAACTCCACGCTTTTCATGATGTCGGTGAGTTCGGTAAATTCCAGCGCCACGCGCAGATCCGGTTTGTCCGAGCCGTAGCGCGCCATCGCCTCGGCATAGGTCATGACCGGGAGCGGGTCGGGCAGATCCACGCCCAGCGCCTGCTTGAACACGTTGCGTATCAGCGCTTCCATGATGGCGCGGATTTCCTCTTCCCCGAGGAACGAGGTCTCGATATCGATCTGGGTAAACTCGGGCTGGCGGTCGGCGCGCAGATCCTCGTCGCGAAAGCACTTGGTAATCTGATAATAGCGGTCGAACCCGGCGACCATCAGCATCTGCTTGAACAGCTGCGGCGACTGCGGCAGGGCGAAGAACATGCCGTCGTGGACGCGCGAGGGCACCAGGTAATCGCGCGCCCCTTCAGGAGTGGATTTGGCGAGCATCGGCGTCTCGATGTCGATGAACCCGGCTTCGTCCAGAAAACGGCGCACCGCCATCGACACGGTGTAGCGCAGGCGCAGGTTGGCCTGCATCTGCGGCCGGCGCAGGTCGATTACACGATGCGTCAGTCGGGTGGTCTCCGACAGATTATCCTCATCGAGCTGGAACGGCGGTGTCACCGCCGGATTCAGGATCTCGAGCTCGTGGCACAGCACTTCGATCTCGCCGCTCGCGAGCTTCGGGTTCACCAGCGCGGGCTCACGCCGGATTACCTTGCCCACCACTTTGATCACGAATTCATTGCGGATCTTCTCCGCAATCGCGAACATCTGCGGCCGCGTCGGGTTGCACACGATCTGCACCAGGCCTTCGCGGTCGCGCAAATCGATGAAGATCACGCCGCCATGGTCGCGCCGGGTGTTGACCCAGCCGCACAGGGTGACCGTCTGATCAAGCGCAGCGGCGCTGACCTTGCCGCAGTAGTGAGTCCGCATGTTAGTGACTGTCGGTGATGAAAAAGGGGTAATGAGCCAAAGCGTATCGCTCATTACCCATTGCACATCAGCTTTGTTCTGCTACCTATTTTCGCCTGCCGTTCCCGTTGGGGACCGCGACGCCCATGGAGATGACGTAGGTGAGCGCCGTATCCACGCTCATTTCGAGCTCGATCACGTCTTTGCGCGGGACGATGACGAAGTAGCCGCCGGTCGGATTGGGCGTGGTCGGGACATAGACGCTGACGTGATCACCCTGCAAGTGCCGCGCGACGTCGCCGCTCGGCGCACCAGTAAGAAATGCGATGGTCCACATGCCTTCGCGCGGCCATTGCACCAGCAGCGCCTTGCGAAACGCTTCGCCGCTGGACGAAAACAGGGTGTCGCTCACCTGCTTGACGCTGGAGTAGATCGAGCGCACCACCGGAATGCGATGCAGTATTTCGTGCCACCAATGCACCAGGCGCTGGCCGACGAAATTTGCCGTGACCGCCCCGGTGAGTATCACGATCAGCAGCGTCAGCAGCACGCCCATGCCGGGCACGTGAAAGCCGATCCAGTTCTCAGTGCGCAGCGTGTACGGCAACAGCAAGAGCGTCTGGTCGAGCGTATCGACCACCAGCTTCAGCACCCAAAGGGTGATGACCAGGGGAATCCAGATCAACAGCCCGGTGATGAGATATTTTTTCATTCCACCTTGGTGGTGCTTGAGGTTGCCGCCGCGGTCGCGGCCGCCGCCGGCTTGGCTTCGGTTTTACCGTCGCTCTTGCTGTCGCCTTTGCTCTCGCTCTTGCTCGTGCCCTCGCCCGAGCCCGTCGTGATGCTCTCGTTCTTGCCGGAGTCAGCGCTCTCCCCTGCTTTTGTGGAAGTAGGTTTGGCGCCGCTATGCTTGAAGTCGGTGGCGTACCAGCCGCCACCCTTCAGCTGAAACCCGGCTGCGGTGAGCATTTTGCCGAAGGTCTCCTTGCTGCATTCCGGGCAGACGCTGAGAAGGGGCGCATTTACCTTCTGCAGGTACTCCTTCTGAAACCCGCAAGTCGAGCAACGATATTCGTAAATGGGCACTACGCTCTCCAACCAGAGAAAAGGGGTGCGATTATAGCGGAAAAGCAGGACTTCCCCATCAACTATCTATGGGCAAACCCTGCCTTTTCAAGGAGCTAGACTGCTCCGGCCAGCAAGTCTAGAACGGGATATCGTCGTCCATGTCCTGGAACTGGCCGGCGGGTTTCTTCGCCGCTTTGGAATCCCCTGCCGCAGGCGAATCGCGCGTCTCACGCGGCTCGCCCCCGCCCATGCCGCTCCTCGAGCCCAGCATCTGCATGGCGTCGGCGATTATCTCGGTGGTGTAGCGATCCTGGCCTTCCTTGTCCTGCCATTTTCGCGTGCGCAGTTTGCCCTCGACATAGACCTGGCTGCCTTTCTTCAGGTACTCGCCGCAAATTTCCGCGAGCCGGCCGAAGCTCGAGATGCGGTGCCATTCGGTCGCCTCTTTGGTATCGCCGGTGGCCTTGTCTTTCCATTTGTCCGTGGTCGCCACCGAAAAATTGCACACCGCCTTGCCATCCGGAAGAAAGCGCGTTTCGGGATCCTTACCCAGATTGCCTACCACGATCACTTTATTTACCGATGCCATTTCATGTCTCCCTGTTGATTTTTTGGATCAAACGTTACCTGGTCGCTCCATTGCCGAGTACTGCGCCGCCGACCGTGTCCGCGCCCTGCGTACGGCCACGCTGCGGTACGCGCATACCCGCGGCGCTGATTCCCCACAGCACGATCAGCGCGGCGCCGAACGCGAATACCTGAACCTGCCCGTAATGCTGCATCAGCCAACCGCCCGCAGCGCCGCCTACAAAAAGACCGAGCGACTGGGTCGTGTTATATACACCCAAAGCAGTTCCCTTCGCCGTCCCTGGCGCCGTACGCGACACCAGCGATGGCAGGCTCGCCTCGAGTATGTTGAAAGCAACGAAGAAGCCCAGCAGCAGGATGACAAGCGCGACGAAATTTTCCTGGGCAAACACAAAACCCATCTGGACCAGTGCCATCAGCCCGATGCTGGCGAGGAACACCTGCTTGATCGCAGCTTGTTTCTCGGCGTAGAAAATCGCCGGAACCATCAACACGAAAGAACCGAGGACCACCGGCAGATAGATTTTCCAATGCTGGCCCACCGGAATTCCGCCTGCGCTGATGAGGGCGAGCGGCACAACTACGAAAATCGCCATCTGCACCGCGTGCAGCGAAAAGATGCCGAAGTTAAGCCGCAGCAGGTCAGGGTTTCGAAGCACATCGCCGAGACGGGCAGGCTCGACGTGTTCCTCGGCCTCGATATTCACCAATGATTCTTCCGGCACCACGCGCACCACCACCCAGATCGCCACCAGCGCCAGCACGCCGGTGAGTACGAAAATGCCGCCCATGCCGATGTAACGGTAAAGCAGGGGCGAACCGACCAGCGACAGGGCGAACATCAATCCGATACTCGAGCCCACCATCGCCATCGCCTTGGTGCGATGCTGCTCACGCGTCATGTCGGCGAGGAACGCCATCACCGGCGCGGAGATCGCGCCAGCGCCCTGTATCGCCCGGCCGGCGATGATGACGTAGATATCGTTGCCGATGGCGGCAACGAAGCTGCCCAGCGCGAACAGCACCAGGCCGAGGATGATGATGCGCTTCCTGCCATAGCGGTCCGAAGCCATGCCATAGGGAATCTGCAGCATGCCCTGCGTCAGGCCATAGGTGCCCAGCGCGATACCCACCAGCGTGTGGTTGTCGCCGCCCTTAAGGTGCATCGCATGCACCGCAAACACCGGCAAAATCAGGAAAAGACCAAGCATGCGCAGCGCAAAAATCGATGCAAGAGAAAGACTTGCGCGGATTTCCAGCGGTGACATGCGATTGGATGCTGCGGAGGACATAAAATCGGGGTGGCGTGATGACAGCGTAATCTCGTATATTAGCAGGTTTGAATCTCCGCCCAGCGCCACGGGCCAGCCGGAAGAATGGACCAGATACGAATACGCGGCGCACGCACGCACAATCTCAAGAACCTGAATCTCGACCTGCCGCGCAACCGGCTGATCGTGATCACCGGTCTGTCGGGCTCGGGAAAATCATCGCTGGCGTTCGACACGCTTTATGCCGAAGGCCAGCGGCGCTACGTCGAATCGCTGTCCGCGTACGCGCGCCAGTTCCTGCAGTTGATGGAAAAACCCGATGTCGACCTGATCGAAGGGCTGTCGCCGGCGATCGCCATCGAGCAGAAAGCCACCAGCCACAATCCGCGCTCCACTGTCGGCACCGTGACCGAGATTCACGACTACCTGCGCCTGCTCTACGCCCGCGTCGGCACGCCCTACTGCCCGGAACATGCACTGCCGCTGGAGGCGCAGTCCGTAGCGCAAATGGTCGACCACGTACTCGCGCTGCCCGAGGACACCAAGCTGATGATCCTCGCGCCGGTCGTCGCCGGCAGGAAAGGCGAACAGGCCGACCTGTTCGCCGAGCTGCGCGCGCAGGGCTTCGTGCGCCTGCGCGTGGACGGCAAGATCTACGATATCGACGCCCTGCCGAAGCTGTCGAAGAACGTCAAGCACAGCACCGACGTGGTGGTGGACCGGCTCAAACTCAAGCCGGAACTGAAACAGCGCCTGGCCGAATCCTTCGAGACCGCCCTGCGCCATGCTGATGGCCGCGCCATAGCAGTCGAGACCGACTCGGGCAAGGAACACCTGTTCTCGGCCAAGTTCGCCTGCCCGACATGCAGTTATTCGCTGGCTGAACTCGAGCCGCGCCTGTTCTCGTTCAACAATCCCCTCGGCGCCTGCCCCGATTGCGACGGGCTGGGTGCGATCGAGTTCTTCGACCCGCGCCGCGTGGTTGCGCACCCGCACCTGTCGCTCGCGAGCGGCGCGATCAAGGGCTGGGACCGGCGCAACCAGTTCTACTTCCAGATGCTGACCAGCCTCGCCACACACTTCGGTTTCGACGTCGAAGCGGCGTTCGATGCGCTGCCGCAGACGGCGCAGGACATCGTGCTCCAGGGCAGCAAGGAAAAGATCGCCTTTTCCTATCTGAGCGAGCGCGGCCGCACGGTGATGCGCGAGCACGACTTCGAGGGCGTGATCCCGAATCTCGCGCGCCGCTACAAGGAGACCGATTCCATCGTGGTGCGCGAGGAACTGGCGAAATACCTCAACAGCAAGCCCTGCCCGGCCTGCGACGGCACACGCCTGCGCACCGAGGCGCGCAACGTCAAAATCGCCGACCTGGCGATTTTCCAGGTGAGCGCCATGCCGCTCAAACGCGGCCTCGCTTTCTTCCAGGGGCTCAAGCTGCCCGGCCACAGGGCGGCGATCGCCGACCGCATCGTGAAGGAAATCGCATCGCGCCTGTCCTTCCTCAATAACGTCGGCCTGGATTACCTTTCGCTGGACCGTTCCGCCGACTCGCTCTCCGGCGGCGAGTCGCAAAGAATCAGGCTCGCGAGCCAGATCGGCTCCGGTCTCACCGGCGTCATGTATGTGCTGGACGAGCCCTCGATCGGCCTGCACCAGCGCGACAACGGCCGGTTGCTCGGCACGCTGAAACATCTGCGCGACCTGGGCAACACGGTCATTGTGGTCGAACACGACGAAGAAGCGATTCTGTGCGCCGATTTCGTGGTCGACATGGGCCCGGGTGCGGGCGAGCATGGCGGCAAACTGGTGGCCCAGGGCACGCCGCAGGAAATCATGCGCAACCCGGCCTCCCTCACCGGGAAGTATCTGTCCGGGCGAATGGAAATCCCCAGTCCCAAGCGCCGCCACCGCTACGACAAGGCACATGTGCTGCGGCTCTACGGCGCCAGCGGCAACAACCTGAAGAACGTCGACCTGGAACTGCCGCTGGGCCTGTTCGTCTGCGTCACCGGTGTGTCGGGCTCAGGCAAGTCCACTTTGGTAAACGACACCCTCTACGCCGCCGCGGCGCAACACCTTTACGGCAGCAGCAACGAACCGGCGCCGCACGAATCGGTGAGCGGGCTGGAGAATTTCGACAAAGTGATCAGCGTCGACCAAAGCCCGATCGGGCGCACGCCGCGCTCCAATCCGGCCACCTACACCGGGCTATTCACCCCCATCCGCGAACTGTTTGCGGGTGTGCCCGCGGCGCGCGAGCGCGGCTACGGCCCCGGGCGCTTTTCCTTCAACGTCAAGGGCGGGCGCTGCGAGGCCTGCCAGGGTGACGGTGTGCTCAAAGTGGAAATGCACTTCCTGCCCGATATCTATGTGCCCTGCGACGTCTGCCACGGCAAGCGCTATAACCGCGAGACGCTGGAGGTGCAGTACAAGGGCAGGAATGTGCAGGAGGTGCTGAAAATGACGGTGGAGCAGGCGCACGAATTCTTCAGCGCCGTGCCCATCGTCGCGCGCAAGCTGAAGACCCTGCTCGACGTCGGCCTGGGCTACGTCGAGCTCGGACAGTCGGCGACCACCCTTTCAGGCGGCGAAGCGCAGCGGGTGAAATTGTCGCTGGAACTATCCAAGCGCGACACCGGACGCACGCTGTATATCCTCGACGAACCCACTACGGGGCTGCATTTTCAGGACATCGACCTGCTGCTGCACGTGCTGCATCGGCTGCGCGACCACGGCAACAGCGTGGTGGTGATCGAGCACAATCTCGACGTGATCAAGACCGCGGACTGGGTGATCGACATGGGGCCGGAGGGCGGCGACGGCGGCGGGTGCATCATCGCCCAGGGCACGCCCGAGGCGGTGTCGGAAAACCCGGCGAGCTACACCGGGCGCTATCTCAAGCACGTGCTGGGGAAGAAGAAAAAAGCGGCTTAGCACCTGTCGCAGTATGAAATTGAAATGTCATTCTGAGGGCGAAGCCCGAAGAATCTGCTTCTCGTTTCAATCAAAAGCAGATCCTTCGCTTCGCTCAGGATGACATAGGCAGTGGGCGTAAGTTTGCTATCGGCTCTTAGGGTCGGTTAGACCGCAAGCTCGGGCATATTCCGGAAAAATTGCAGCACTTCCGGATTGGCAAGCGCGTCGGTATGCGTCACCGGCATGCCATGCACCATGGACCGAACTGCGAGCTCGACCACCTTGCCGTTCTTGGTGCGCGGGATGTCGGGCACCTGCACAATGCGCGCCGGCACGTGGCGCGGCGACGTGTGCTCGCGGATCTGGCGGCGGATGCGATCCTCCAACGCCGCGTCGAGCACGAGTCCCGGGCGCAGCTTGACGAACAGCACCACGCGCGTGTCGCTCGGCTGTTCCGGCGGCCATAGCTGTCCGATGGCGACCGATTCTTCCACCACGTCGATCTTCTCCACCTGGCCGTAGATTTCGGCGGTGCCGATGCGCACGCCGCCCGGATTCAGGGTCGCGTCCGAACGCCCGTAGACGATCATGGTGCCGCGCCCGGTCAGTTCGCAGTAATCGCCGTGGCACCATACATCGGGCCAGCGGGCGAAATAGGCGTCGTGGTAACGCTTGCCGTCCGCGTCGTTCCAGAATCCGATCGGCATCGACGGAAACGGACTGGTGCAGACGAGCTCGCCTTTCTGGCCGACGAGCGTGCTGCCGTCCTCGTCCCAAACTTCGACCTTCATCCCCAGGCTGCGGCATTGCAACTCACCGCGATATACCGGCAGGATCGGATTGGCATCGGCAAAGCAGCCCATGATGTCGGTGCCGCCGGAAATCGACGACAGGCACACGTCGCGCTTGAGCTCGCGGTAGACATAGTCGTAGCTCTCGGGCACCAGCGGCGAGCCGGTCGAGATAATCGTGCGCACGGACCCCAGGCTATGCGTCTTCCCGGGCTTCATGCCGCGCTTGGCGATGGCGTCGATGAATTTGGCCGAGGTGCCGAACTGGGTGAAGCGTTCGGCGTCGCAGAAATCGAACAGAATCGCCGCATCGCGCATGAACGGCGATCCATCGTAGAGCATCACGCTCGCCTCGGCGACGAGGCCCTGGAACAGGAGGTTCCACATCACCCAGTTGCAGGTGGTGTAGTAAAAGAAACGGTCGAGCGGGCGCACGTCGAACTGCAGCTTGTAGGTCTTCAGCGCCGAGAGCAGCGTGCCGCCGGCGCCATGCACGATGCACTTGGGCTTGCCGGTCGTACCCGAGGTAAACAGGATGTACAGCGGATGGTCGAAAGGCAGCTGCGCGTACTCGATCGCACCCGGCGCATGCGCTGCGATCCAATCGGCGTAGCGCCGCGCAATCCCGAATATCTCTGGCTGGGCCGACGACTGAAACGAGTGCAAAGCAAGGTGCGGAACCACCACTACACGGCGCACGCTCGGCAGCTTGGCAGCGATCTCGCGCACGCGCGCGAGCGAGTCGTGCGCCTTGCCGTTGTAGAGATAACCGTCAGCAGTGAACAGCAGCTTTGGTTCTGTCTGGCCGAAGCGATCGAGTACGCCGTCGGTGCCGAAATCGGGCGAGCACGATGACCAGACGGCGCCTATCGAAATCGCCGCCAGCGCGAGCACCGCCGTTTCCGGCATATTGGGCATGAAGGCGGCGACGCGATCCCCCGCACTGAGCCCCTCGGCGCGCATAGCCTGCGCCACGCGCGACACCTCGGCCTGAAGCTCGGCGTAGCTGATGCGGCGGCGAAACCCGGTCTCGTCCCAGAACACGAGCGCGTCGGTCGCATCGCGCCGGCGCAGCAGGTTCTCGGCAAAATTGAGGCGCGCGTCCGGAAACCACCTTGCCCCGGGCATGCGCCCGCCGTGGATCAGAACGCGCTTGCCCTTCTTCGACGCGATCACGCCGCAGGCGTCCCACACCGACTGCCAGAACTGTTCGGGGCGATTCACGCTCCAATCGTAGAATTCCGGGTAGGTGTTGAAGCCGAGCTTCCAGCGCCGGATCGCCTGGCGCGCGAACGCGGTGAGATTTGCCTGTTCGATCAGCGCCTGGCTGGGCGTCCACATCGCTTTTTCGGACATCGCTCGCACCGTTTTTCGGGTTGGGTGCTGATATAGTAACCGGCCGCAGAACCTGATGGAAAGGGCATTGTCATGCCGCGCGCGACCGCCAGGCTCACCTTTAGCGCCGCTGGCGCAGCTTTTGCGCTCGGCTGCCTCGCCACCGGTTCCGCCCTGGCGCAGGCAGGCGCGGCGCGCTGCGCCGGCCCGCCTTCCGCGCCGACGGTCGCGGGTCGCTCGCGGGAGCGCGAGCCCTCGGTAAAGGACTACGAGCAGATTTTGCAACGAACGCCGCGCACCGCCCGCGATCACTACGATCGCGGCGTGCTGCATGAACGCATGGGCGATCACGCTGCCGCCATCCTCGACTACACCCAGGCGGCCGAAATCGACCCCTGCCTGGCGCAGGCCCATGAACGCCGCGGCGCCGCCTACGCCAGCCTGGGCCAACTGGAACGCGCGCTGCAGGACCTGGACGAATCGATCCGCATCGACGCCAACTCCGCCTCGGCCCACGTCAATCGCGGCGCCGCCTATGAGGCCATGGGCCGGAACGAGCGCGCGCTGGTCGAATTCGACCGGGCGATTGCGCTCGACCCAACATCGGCAATTGCGCGCGTGCGGCGCGGGGCGAGCCATGAGCTGACCGCCCATTACGAGCTTGCGCTGCTGGATTACGCCGAGGCGCTGAAATTGGATCCGAACGAAACGCAGGCCTACTTCCATCGCGGCAGAACCCTGATCCGTATGCGCCAGTTCGAACGCGCCCTGGCCGACCTGGATCAGGCTGTGCGCCTCGATCCGCGCAACGCGAAGGCACTGCAAAGCCGGGCCGCGGTGTACGCGGCGATCGGCGAGCACGCGCGTTCGATCGAGGACTACAGCGCCGCCATTCGGCTCGACGGGCAGTATGCGCTCGCGTTCCAGGGCCGCGCCGACGCCTACGCGCGCATCGCCCAGCCCGAACTCGCTTTGCAGGATTACAGCGCGGCGATACGCCTCAACCCGAACAACGCTTACAACTATTACAGCCGGGCGCTGATCCTGACAAAAACAGGAAATCATCAGCGGGCGACCGAGGACCTGACGTTGGCGCTGGCGCGCAAGCCGGAATTCGCACTGGCGTTGCGCGCGCGCGGGATGAGCTGGCAGAAGCTCGGGCAGATCGATCGCGCCGTGGCCGATCTGGACGCGGCGATCCGGCTCGATGCGCGTGATACCGTCGCCCTCAATGAGCTGGCCTGGCTGCTGGCCACGTCTAAGCAGACGCAATGGCGCGACGGCAGGCGCGCGGTGGAGCTGGCGCGCAGCGCATGCACGCTCAGCGGCTGGAAGATCGCGGACCTGTTCGATACCTACGCCGCGGCGCTGGCCGAGGCGGGCAGTTTCGACGACGCGGTCAAATGGCAGGAGGCGGCGCTTGAGTCGACTGAATTCGAACGCGCGCACGGTGCCGGCGCGCGCGCGCGGCTGCAGCTATACCGGACAGGAAAACCGTATCGTGCGCCCTAGGATTAGGTAACAACCAGATTCACCAGGTAGGCCGCGCCATAGGATATGACAGCGGCGCCGATGAAAATCACCATGCCACGAGTCACGCCCTTGGGTATGCCCATTTCCACGAGGTAGCGCTTGATGAAAAAGGCGGCGACGAAATACACAATCGTCGAGATAACGATGCTGCTCATGTTGAGGCTGCCCATGTTCAGGCTGCCCGCGTCGAGGCCGTTCATGTCGGTGTTGTTCATGCACGTAGCATACCCAAAAGCACCGCCGCCCGTGGCCTGTTAGCATTCATCCCATGAGCGCGCTGATCGGAGTATTGGGGGGGATGGGACCGCTGGCGACGGTGGATTTCCTGCGCAAACTGGTGGAGCGCACGAGCGCGACCTGCGACCAGGAGCATGTACCGCTGATCGTGTATTCGGTGCCGCAGATCCCGGACCGCATCGCCGGCATGCGCGGCAGCGGCGCGTCGCCGCTGCCGGCGATGCGAACGGGGATACAAATGCTCGAGCGCTCCGGCGCGCGCGCCATTGCCATACCGTGCAATACCGCGCACTACTGGTACGACGAACTCGCGCGCGATTGCGGCGTGCCGCTGCTGCACATTGCCGACAGCGCCTGTGCCGTACTGGGAAACAAGGTCGCCAACGTAGGGCTGCTGGCGACGTCGGCGACGCTTGCAGCGGGCTTTTATCAACAGCGGCTCGCCGCGCTCGGCCTCGGCTGCGTGATCAACCGGCAGGACGAAGTCGACGCCTGGGTCATGCGCGGAATCGGCCTGGTCAAGGCCGGCGATGTGCCTGGCGGCGGCGCACTGCTGCAGCAGGCGCTCGCAGCGTTGTTCGAGCGCGGCGCCGAACGCGTCATCCTCGGCTGCACCGAGACGCCGCTGGCGCTGGAGCGCGTCGCCGCACCGCAGCTGCCCCTGTGCGTCGATGCGACCGCCGCGCTGGCTGACGCCTGTATCCGCTGGTCCAGACAGAACGCCTAGACCGTTTCCTTCCTTGTTCGGATTGGTCGCCAGCCGACGGGCTTGTACAAATCCCGGGCAAATGCGTAAAATGATCCAAGTAATTCCCCCCCAAGAATCCGGCCCGCGTCAACGCCGGACAACCCATCGACAAAGGAGCATTCAATGAAACGCTTTGCCACTCTGGTTGCCGCGCTCATCGCCTGCGCCGCGTTAGCCGCCCCTGCGACTGCCGCGGATACGCTGAAGAAGATCAAGGAATCCGGCACCATCACCATAGGCCACCGTGATGCGTCGATTCCGTTTTCCTACCTCGACGACAAGCAACAGCCCATCGGCTACTCGATGGACCTGTGCATGAAAATCGTCGATGCCCTCAAGTCCGAGCTGAAGATGCCCAACCTCAAGGTCGTGCTCAACCCGGTGACCTCGCAGACGCGCATTCCCTTGATCGCCAACGGCTCCATCGACATGGAGTGCGGCTCGACCACCAACAGCGTCGAACGGCAAAAGCAGGTCGGCTTCGTCGTCACCACCTTCATCACCGGCACCAAGCTGCTGGCGAAGAAGTCCTCCGCAATCAAGAGCTACAAGGACCTGAAGGACAAGGCGGTGGTGGTCACCAACGGCACCACCAACGAGCGTGCGATCAAGGAACTCGACGCCAAGGAAAATCTGGGCATGAAATTCATTCCGTCGAAGGACCATGCCGAGTCCTTCCTCTCGGTCGACAGCGGCCGCGCGGTCGCGTTCCCGATGGACGATATCCTGCTCGCCGGTCTGATCAACAACTCGAAAAATCCGGCCGACTTCGAGATCGTTGGCGCGTTTCTGTCGCATGACCCCTACGCCATCATGATCAGCAAGGACGACCCGGCGTTCAAGAAATTCACCGACGGCGTAATTACCGGTTTGATGAAAAGCGGCGAGATCAACAAGATCTACAGCAAGTGGTTCGAGAGCCCGGTCCCGCCCAAAGGCAATAACCTGAAATTCCCCATGAGCGACGGCCTGAAGGAAGCGATTGCACATCCCAACGACAAAGGCGCCTGAGCGCGACCTAACCGCGCAGACGGGGGACGCTAGTCCCCCGTTTTTCATTGTGCACGACGCCAAAGCACCTTCGGCCAAATGAACTACAACTGGAATTGGAAGATCTTCTGGGACCCGGTGGCGGCCGGCAAGGGCGTCTACTGGGAGTGGCTGGTCTCCGGCCTGGCATGGACGCTTGCTACCGGACTGCTGGCATGGATCATCGCGCTCCTGATCGGCGTCGTGATCGGCGTGGTGCGTACCACGCCGCTGAAATGGCTGGTGGTCCTGGGCAACGCCTGGGTTGAGTTGTTCCGCAATATTCCATTGCTGGTGCAGATGTTCCTGTGGTATTTCGTGCTGCCGGAGTTCCTGCCGTTCGGCCTGGGAACCGCAATGAAACAAATGGATCCGCCCTGGGCTACCTTCCTGCCGGCGGTGCTGTGCCTTGGGTTATATACCTCGGCGCGCGTAGCGGAGCAGGTCAAGGCCGGCATCCAGTCGCTGCCGCGCGGCCAGACGCTGGCCGGCACGGCCCTCGGGCTCACCATGACGCAGACCTATCGCTACGTGACCCTGCCGATGGCGTTTCGCATAGTCATCCCGCCGCTGACGTCGGAATTCATGAACATCATCAAGAACACGTCGGTGGCGCTGACCATTGGACTGCTGGAACTGACGCAGCGCGCGCGCGACATGTCGGAATACACTTTTCAGACGTTCGAGGCGTTCACCGCGGCGACGGTGCTCTATATCGCGGTCACCTTGATCGTCGTCTACGGCATGCGCCGGCTGGAGAAAAAAATCCAGGTGCCTGGCTTCATCGGCACTGGCGGGCAGGGCGCGGGGCGGTGACATGGGCGCGTTCGACTTCGACGTAATCCAGCGCGCTCTACCCTTCATGTGGAAGGGACTTCAGTTTTCAGTGCAACTGACGCTCGTGGCCATGGCGGGCGGAATTGTCCTAGGTACCTTGCTGGCGATGATGCGGCTCTCCAGCCACAAGCTGCTAAATCTGCCGGCGGCGGTCTACGTCAACGGCATCCGCTCGATTCCGCTGGTGCTGGTGATCTTCTGGTTCTATTTTCTTGTTCCGCTGATACTGCAGTCGGTAATGGGCGCGTCATCGCCGGTGCATGTCGGTGCGGAGAAAAGCGCGCTCATCACTTTCATCCTGTTCCAGGCAGCCTACTATTCGGAGATCATGCGCGCCGGCATCCAGAGCGTGTCGCGCGGGCAGGTTTCGGCAGCCTATGCGCTCGGCCTCACCTACTTTCAGTCCATGGGCCAGGTGGTGCTGCCGCAGGCGTTTCGAAACATGATTCCGATACTGCTCACACAGACCATCGTCCTGTTCCAAGACACCTCGCTCGTCTACGTACTGTCGATCACGGATCTCCTCGGCGCCGCGGTCAAGACGGCGCAGCGCGATGGCCGCCTGATCGAGATGTATCTGTTCGTCGCGTTGATATATTTCATTTTGTCCTACACGCTGTCGGAGCTGGTCAAGCGCCTGCAGACAAAGGTCGCGGTCATCCGCTGAAAACCAAGAAACAGGGGTACGCATGATTTCGATGAAAGACGTCGACAAGTGGTACGGAAAATTCCATGTGCTCAAACAATGCACCACCCACGTCAACAAGGGCGAAGTGGTGATCGTGTGCGGGCCATCCGGATCGGGCAAATCGACGCTGATCAAGACGGTCAACGCGCTCGAGCCGTTCCAGAAGGGCGAGATCACCGTCGACGGCATTTCCGTGGGCGATCCCAAGACCGATCTGCCCAAACTGCGCGCCAGGATCGGCATGGTGTTCCAGAATTTCGAACTGTTCCCGCACATGAGAATCACCGAAAACCTGACCCTGGGCCAGATCAAGGTCCTGGGACGCAGCGCGGACGAAGCCAGGGAGCGCGGTCTGAAAATGCTCGACCGGGTCGGCCTGATCGATCAGAAAGACAAATTCCCGGGCCAACTCTCCGGCGGCCAGCAGCAGCGCGTCGCCATCGCGCGCGCGCTGTCGATGGATCCGATCGCCATGCTGTTCGACGAACCGACCTCGGCGCTCGACCCGGAGATGATCAACGAGGTGCTCGACGTGATGGTCCAACTGGCCCTGGAAGGCATGACCATGATGTGCGTATCGCACGAAATGGGTTTTGCGCGCAAGGTCGCGCACCGCGTGATTTTCATGGATGAAGGACGCATCGTCGAAGATGCAACCAAGGACGAGTTCTTCGGCACGCCGCGTTCGGAGCGGGCGCAGCTGTTCCTGTCGAAGATATTGCATCACTAGAATCGGCGCGCGGCCTTGTAGGAGCGAGCTTGCTCGCGAACAAGTCCTGCCGAAAGCATTCGCGAGCAAGCTCGCTCCTACGACTGCAAGGCAAAGCGCGCGTTTCCGGTGCTGGTCAGTGTCTTTTCAGCGCCTGCGCCCTTAGCGCGTCCAGCGTGGTGTTGGGCGTAATCGCCTGCGGGTCTATCCTCAATTCGATCAGCGCCGGTTTTCCAGAGGCCTCGGTTGCCGCGAGGCAGCGCTCGAACGCGGCGGCAAACTCGCCGGTCTCCTCGACCAGTTCGCCATGCGCGCCATAGGCGCGCGCAAGCAGGACAAAATCCGGATTGACGAGCGCGGTTCCGTGCACGCGCGCCGGATACTCACGTTCCTGGTGCATGCGTATGGTGCCGTACATGCCGTTGTTGACGACGATGAAAATCACGCCGGCGCCGTATTGCGCCGCAGTCGCGAGTTCCTGCCCGCACATGAGAAAACAGCCGTCGCCGTTCCACGACACGACGATGCGATCGGGATGCACGATCTTGGCGGCGACTGCGGCGGGAACGCCATAGCCCATGGCGCCGCTGGTCGGCGCGAGCTGGGTGCGGAACACCCGGTGCGGATAGAAGCGATGCAGCCAGCTCGAATAATTTCCGGCACCGTTGGTCAGAATGGCGTCGGCGGGCAGCCGCTGGCGCAGAACGTCGACGACGTCCCACAGCTGCACCTTGCCTGGCATGGTCTTCGGCTTGGTCCATTCGAGGTAATCCGCGTGCGCGGAGGTCGTCCATGCGCGCCGGGCCCCGGCCTCGACCGGCGCCATCGCCGCAAGCGCGGCGGCGATTTGCGGCATGCCTGAATTGATCAGCAGATCGCCCTGATACACCCGCCCCAGTTCTTCCGCACCTGCGTGCACATGAACGAGTTTCTGCGCCGGCCGCGGCACTGACAGCAGCGTATAGCCGCTGGTGGTCATCTCGCCCAGGCGCGCGCCGATGACCAGCAGCAGATCGGCATCCTTCACCCGCTGCGCCAGTTTCGGATTGATGCCGATGCCGATGTCGCCGGCGTAGTTCGCGTGGGTATTGTCGAACAGGTCCTGAAAGCGAAAGGCGCAGCCTGCGGGCAGGCCGTTTGCCTCGACGAACCGACGAAGATCGGCGCAGGCTGCGGCGTTCCAGCCGCTTCCCCCGAGGATTGCGAGCGGCCGCTCGGCCGCTGCCAGCAGTGTACGCAGTTTCGCCAAGTCGCCGGCTCCGGGATGGGCGACGACTTCCTGGTAAGGATCGGTGTCGGCGGCTACCGCAATCTGGGTCAGCATGTCCTCGGGCAGCGCCAGCACCACCGGCCCCTTGCGCCCGGACATGGCGCAATGAAACGCATGGCTCAGGTACTCCGGCACGCGGGAGGCAACGTCGATGCTCGCCACCCATTTGGCCATCTGGCCGTACATGCGGCGAAAATCGACTTCCTGAAACGCTTCGCGCTCGACGAAATCGCTGCCCACCTGGCCGATGAACAAAATCATCGGTGTCGAATCCTGAAACGCAGTGTGCACGCCGATCGCGGCGTTGGTCGCGCCGGGTCCGCGCGTCACCAGGCAGACGCCGGGTTTGCCGGTGAGCTTGCCGTAGGCCTCGGCCATGTTGGCCGCGCCGCCCTCCTGGCGACAGACGATAAGCTTGATCGCCTCGCGCGCGTCGTAGAGCGCATCGAGCACGGCGAGATAGCTTTCTCCGGGAACGCAAAACGCAGCGTCGACCCCGTGCACTTTCAGTGCGTCCACCAACAACTGGCCGCCGCTGCGGGATTTCAGTTCATTTTTCATGATTTGGAGGTCACGGAATTGGAAAGCGTTGAATTAATTTTACGCTACAATTTGACCATAGTCCGCTCTCCACCTGTGCTCCGTACCAGACGAAACCCTGTAACCGTTCCCATCGTCCGCAACCATGAGCCAACTGTTCGAACTCGACGCCTATTCGCCGCGCGAGATTGCCGAGCGCATTGAAAATGTCGGCGTAACCAAGGCGCGGCTGCCGTTTCTGCCGCTGGTCATGCTCGGCCTGCTCGCGGGCGCATTCATAGGCCTCGGCGCACTGTTTTTCACGCTGGTTACGAGCGATACCACGCTCGGATTTGCCGCCTCGCGAGTGCTCGGCGGCGTGTGTTTTTCGCTCGGACTGCTGCTGGTGGTGGTTGCCGGCGCAGAACTGTTCACCGGCAACAATCTGCTGGCAATGGCATGGGCGGAACGAAAGATCACCACTGCCGATGTGCTGAAAAACTGGTTGATCGTGTGTCTTGCCAATTTCATCGGCGCCTGCGGGCTGGCCGCGCTGGTGTTTCTATCCGGCCATCTCGGCATGAACGGTGGCGGCGTGGCGAAACAGGCGGTACTGATCGCCGCGGCCAAGGTATCCATGCCGCTGATGGAAGCTTTCTTCCGTGGCATTTTGTGCAATGCGCTGGTATGCATGGCGGTGTGGATGGCATTCGCCGGTCGCAGCGTCACCGACAAATTCATTGCCATCGTGTTGCCGATTTCGGCCTTTGTTGCCGCCGGCTTCGAGCACAGCATCGCCAATATGTACTTCATTCCGCTCGCGCTGTTGCAGCAGGCGAGCGCTCCGCTGGCGCTGCCAGGCGCCGAACTCATTGACGTGTGGCACATGCTGCGCAATCTGACCGCGGTAATCCTGGGCAATGTCGTCGGCGGAAGCGTACTTGTGGCCTTGGTCTACCACGTGATCTATCACCACGGCCGCGCCAAGACGAAGGCGGCCGTAGTTGAAGCCGACAAACGTGATTGAAGGAAGACCCGGCATCGGCACTTGTGTTCTCCGCCAGCGTCGTGCCAAAACTGGTCCGCTTCTCGATCGTCGCGAAGAGAATCGATGATATCCTCCGACTTCCTGCCTGGGTGCTCGTAGCGGGGCGATTACTTGAGAATTGCGGTGAAAGGCCGGCGTGATGGCCGGTTCGTTTCCCGGAATTGAAATCAAAATAGCAAAGGATGTTTCATGCCTGATTTTGACTGGCAATTTCCCTACACCTCCTACCGCAAGCCGATACTCGCCCGCAATATCGTTGCGACGTCGCAACCGCTTGCGGCGCAGGCCGGGCTGCGCATGCTGCAGAAGGGCGGCAGCGCCATGGACGCGGCCCTTGCGACCGCCATCGCGCTGACGGTGCTGGAACCCGTTTCGAACGGCATCGGCAGCGACGCCTTCGCCATCGTCTGGGATGGAGAAAAGCTACATGGCTTCAACGCCTCGGGCCGTTCACCCGCCGCCTGGACGCCGGAGTTTTTCAAAGGCCACAAGACCATGCCCCAGCGCGGCTGGAACACGGTGACCGTACCCGGCTGCGTTTCGGCCTGGTCCACGCTGTCGGGACGTTTCGGCAAACTGCCTTTCGCCGATCTGTTCGAGCCGGCCATCGCCTATGCACGCGACGGCTATATGGTGTCCCCCACGATTGCCGGTCAGTGGGCCAAGCAAACGCAGGAATTGCAGGGGCAGCCGGGTTTCAAGGAAGCGTTCATGCCCAAGGGGCGCGCGCCGCTACCGGGCGAGAAATTCAGCTTCCCCGACCAGGCGAAGACCCTGGCACTCATTGCCGAATCCCACGGCGACGCCTTTTACCGCGGCGACATCGTGCGCAAAATTGCCGCGCACGCGAAACAACACGGCGCGCTGATGATCGCGGCCGATTTCGCCGCGCACCTTTCGGACTGGGTAGAGCCGCTGGCGCAGGACTACCGCGGCTACACCCTGCACGAACTGCCGCCCAACGGCCAGGGCATCGCCGCGCTGATGGCGCTGGGCATCCTGCAGCATTTCGACGTGGCGAGCTATCCGGTCGACTCCGCCGACAGCGTGCACCTGCAAATCGAAGCGATGAAAATCGCCTTCGCCGACGTCTACCGCTATGTGTCCGACCCCAGAACCATGACGATGCGCAACGACGAGTTGCTGGACCCGGCGTATCTTGCCGGACGCGCGAAATTGATCGACATGAAACGCGCGCAGAACTTCAACCACGGCACGCCGCCCAAAGGCGGCACGGTCTACCTCACTGCCGCCGACGCGAGCGGCATGATGGTGTCTTTCATCCAGTCCAATTACATGGGCTTCGGCTCGGGCGTGGTAGTGCCGGGCACCGGCGTAAGTCTGCAGAATCGCGCCCACAGCTTCACCCTCCAGGCCGGCCATCCGAACCAGGTGGGGCCGAGCAAACGACCGTTCCAGACCATTATCCCCGGCTTCGTCACCAAGGCCGGGAAACCGGTAATGAGTTTCGGCGTGATGGGCGGGAGCATGCAGCCGCAGGGCCACGCGCAGGTCATGGTGCGGCTCGCCGATTACGGACAGAACCCGCAAGCCTGCTCCGACGGCCCGCGCTATCGCGTGGTCGAAGGCCTGCGCGTCAACGTCGAGCCCGGTTTTTCCAAGGAGACGCTGGCCGAACTGGTACGGCGCGGCCATGAGATCGAGGAACTGGCGCAGGGTTACATGGATTTCGGCAGCGCGCAGCTGATCTACAAGCTGGAGGACGGTTACCTCGGCGCCTCCGACCCGCGCCGCGACGGCCAGGCAGTGGGATTCTGATCGGAAAAATTGATTTCAGAAATTTGCCAGGGTACGTCCGCGGGGGGATATACAAGGGGGGGTGCACCCCCCTTGTTCGTGCGAATAAGGTGTCACCCCGCCCGGAGACACCGTGCTTGCATTAACCAGGAGTAATGATGCTGAAACTTTGGGGACGCAACAATTCGGTCAATGTGCAAAAAGCGATCTGGTGCCTGGAGGAATTGAAGGTGCCCTACGAGCGCATCGACGCCGGCATGAAGTACGGCGTAGTCAACGAGCCGGCATTCCGCAAAATGAATCCCAACGGCCTGGTGCCGGTGATCGAAGACCAAGCCACCGTGATCTGGGAGTCGAACGCCATCGTGCGCTACCTCGGCGCCAAATACGGAAAAGGCACGCTGTGGGCCGAAGATCCGGCGGCGCGTGCGCAATCGGACAAGTGGATGGACTGGTGCGCAACCGTGTACTGGCCGCCGATGCGCGAAGTGTTCTGGGGCCTGGTGCGAACGCCACCGGAGAAACGCAATCTGGAGCTCATCGAAACGTCGCGGCAGAAGGCCGGCGAGATACTGAAAATCTTCGATGCCGCGCTCGAAGGTCGCGACTACATCGCCGGCGATCGGCTCACCATCGGCGACATTCCGCTCGGCGCCATCAGCTGGCGCTGGTTCGGCATCGAAATGGAACGCCCGTCCCGGCCGAACGTGGAAGCGTGGTTCAAACGCCTCTCGGAGCGCGAAGCCTTCGTGAACAGCGTGCTGCTGCCGCTGAACTGATGTCCATGACGCAGGCACAATTCGCGAACAAGATCGCCGTCGTCACCGGCGCCGCCAGCGGCCTCGGCCTGGCGATCGCCGAACGGCTGGCGGCCGACGGCGCCAGGGTGGTGGTGTCCGATATCAACGCCGTCGCTGGCGAAGCAGTTGCCGCCCGGCTCGGCGGGACGTTCGTGCAAGCCGACATGGCCCGGCGCGCCGATTGCCGCAAGCTCATCGACCAGGCGCTGACCGCCTACGGCACGGTGCACATCCTGGTCAACAACGCCGGCTTCCAGCACGTGGAAACCATCGAGGCTTTTCCCGAGGACGTCTGGGACAGGATGCAGGCGGTGATGCTGACCGCGCCGTTTCTGCTGACCAAATACGTCTGGCCGTCGATGAAACAGCAGCGCTGGGGCCGCATCGTCAACCTGTGTTCCATCCACGGCCTGGTCGCCTCGCCCAACAAGAGTTGCTATGTCAGCGCCAAGCACGGAATGGTGGGCCTGACCAAGACCGCCGCGCTGGAGGGCGGCGCGTACGGCATTACCGCGAACGCCATCTGCCCCGCCTACGTGCGCACGCCTCTGGTAGACGCTCAGATCGCCGACCAGGCGCGCACCCGCGGCCTGCCGGCCGAGGAGGTGATCGAGAAGATCATGCTCGAACCGGCTGCCATCAAGCGCCTGATCGAGCCGGCGGAGGTGGCGGACTTCGCCGCCTATCTGTGCGGCGAGAGCGCCGGCGTCATTACCGGTGCCGCGCTCACCATGGATCTGGGCTGGACCGCGAGATAGGCGCAACGGTCTGCGCCTGCACAAAGCCTGGCGCGCACGAGAAACCGTCGGCGCGTCGATGGCACTCAACCCGGGAAGATAGATCGAGCAACAGCAATCGCGCTTGCGCGGACGGCGCCCCGTCCGCGCGGATCGTTGATCACGCACGGATGAAAAGCACATCCGTGCGTGATCAACGATCTTGAATGAGCGCATCCGTTTTGGGGTTTACCGTAACCCTGCTTTTGTGCGGATGCGCTTTTCATCCGCACAAAAGCAGGGTTGGCGCGCGCAGCGCGCAAGGCTTTTCGCCGATTGCAACGTACCGTACACGACAGATCGTAGCGTCGACCTGACGCACTGCGCTTCAGTTCTCGAGTACCGACCGCAGGCGCGGGTCTCGCTCCTCCTTGGGCAGCTTTGCCAGCACTTTCACCGCCGCATAAAAGCGCGGCAGATCGCCGCCTTCGCGCGCAAGCAGCGCGCTGAACGCCGGAACCAGGTCGGTGTAGAGCGCCACCGACGCAAGGGTTGCGTTGTTTGGTTTGCCGTCGAACCAGCGGTCGTAACCGGCGAACCCGCGCCACGAAACTTTGAGTTGCCGATACTCCTGTTCCATTTCGGCAAAATGCCGTGCCTTGCCCAGGCGCTTTTGTTCGAGCGGAAGCTCCTGCTGGTAGTGCTGACTGAGTATTGCCTGATACCGGATCAGCAGCGCAAGGAATTCGCCCCGGATTTTTTGCCTGCGTTCGTACCCTGCGCGCTCGTTTTCGTTTCCGCTTTGCGCCAGCCAGCGCGCCACGCCTGCCTGCTCCACCGTCGTGGCAAACGACTCGTTGAAGCGGCTGTCGTCCTTTACGTAGAGCAACTGATGCGCGAGTTCGTGGAACATCAGGCGCGCAAGCTCGGCCTCCGGATAATGGATGAACGTGCTGAGCACCGGGTCGTCGAACCAGCCCAGGGTCGAGTAGGCCGGCACTCCGCCGATATGGACGTCGTAGCCGCTTTCGCGCAGCGCCGTGCCCGCCGCCTTGGCATCGGACTCATTGAAATAGCCGCGGTAGCTGACGCAGCCCGCAACAGGAAAGCAGGAGGTAAGCGGCTTGATCGAGAATTCCGCCGCCGCGAACACATTCCAGAGAACGTAGCGCCGTCCAAGATCGGCGTAA